>OJJD01000712.1_pt1 | contig 11195 bp, 8 predicted proteins | sample 1596011 | NCBI WGS metagenome assembly OJJD01 (sample SAMEA4350113, study PRJEB24818) | metagenome | biome: human; feature: gut; material: faeces | place: Denmark | collected 2013-09 | reverse complement strand
TTTCCCAGATCCCCTTGTCACGCCATCTGCGGAACCGCTGATACACGGTACCCCATTTCCCGTAGAACGGCGGTAAATCCCGCCACGGTGCTCCTGTGCGTAAAATCCAAAACACGCCATTGATAAAGCGCCGGTTATCCTGGGCTATTCCACCCCACTGCCCTCGTTGTCCTGGCAGATGCGGTTCCAGCAGGCTCCATACCGCATCGCTGATGTCGTGGCGTTGTTGTTCATTGCTCATGGGAACACCTCTTTCGGCTCTCTTGCTCCCATTATACCATATCGCTCGTGTAAACACTATTTAGTCTTATTGTGACTATTAAAATTTAGTCGCAATTGGACTGTTATAGTAAAGAAAGGAGGAAATAGAATGGACAGCAAACATTTAGAAGAATTGACTAAAACAATTGCTGAGAGAAATGGGACCACGCCAGAAGCAGTACGCCGGGAAATGGAAGCCGCACGAAACAGCGCATGGGATACCGACGATTCCAGCGCTCGCGGTCGTCAAAAAGTATTGTTTCCCGCTGGAAAGCCGCAGCTTTCGGAATTTCTGGAGGTTATCGCAAAAGAAATCAAAAAAGCATAATGTCTCTTTTTTGATTAAAAGAGCGCCCCGCACCTTTCGGTGCGGGGCGCTCTCTGCTTTACTTCGCTTGTGCCGATTATTCGTACAGCTTGGCAAGCTTGCCCAGGTACTCGTAGCGGTCCTTCGCGGCGTCGGCTGCCTTGTCGAACAGCACCTGCGCACGCTCGGGGAAGGCGCGCTGCAGGCGGCTGTAACGCGTCTCGCTCTCAATGAATTCCTTGTAGTCCGCCGTCGGCGCTTTGCTGTCGATGGTGAACGGGTTCTTGCCCTCGGCCTTTTTGCGCGGATCAAAGCGGAACATGTTCCAGTAGCCAGCCTCAACGGCGCGCTTCATCTCATTCTGGCAGTTGGTCATACCGCCCTTGACGCCGTGCATCTCGCAGGGGGCATAGCCAATGATGAGGGACGGGCCGTGATAGCTCTCGGCCTCCGTGATGGCCTTGATGGTCTGGTTCTTGTCCGCGCCCATGGCGATCTGCGCCACATACACGTAGCCGTAGCTCATGGCGATCTCGGCCAGATTCTTTTTGCCGATGGCCTTGCCCGCCGCGGCGAACTGAGCCACCTGACCGATCTGGCTGGCCTTGGAGGCCTGGCCGCCGGTGTTGGAGTAAACCTCGGTGTCAAAGACCATGACATTCACGTCTTCGCCGGAAGCGAGCACGTGGTCCAGACCGCCGAAACCGATATCATAGGCCCAGCCGTCGCCGCCGAAGATCCAGACGGACTTCTTGGCCAGGTACTGCTTCTGCTCCAGAATTTCAGCCGCAAGCGTGCAGGCCTCGCAGTCGCAGGTGGCCTTGCCGGCAGCCTTCAGGCTCTTCATATGCTCCAGCATGGACGCGGCGTTGTCGCCGAACTTCGCCTTGCCCTCGGCGCTCTCCAGGAACGTGATGCCTTCCTCTACGGTCAGCACGCCGTTCTCCAGCGCGGCAATATACTTATCGGCGGCGGCAGGGTTCAGCTTGCCGTCCTCCATAGTGTCCAGCCATTCCTGCGCAGCGGCCTTCAGGTCGGGCAGCGCGTACTCAACAGCGATCAGCGCACGGGTCTTGTCGGCCAGGCTCTCGCGGATGGTCTTCTGGCCCAGATACATGCCGAAGCCGTGCTCTGCGTTGTCCTCGAACAGGCTGTTTGCCCAGGCCGGGCCCTTGCCGGACAGACGGTTGCGGGTGTACGGGGACGTTGCGGCCGGGCCGCCCCAGATGGACGAACAGCCGGTGGCGTTGGAAATATACATACGCTCGCCGTACAACTGGGTAATCAGGCGGGCGTAGCTGGTCTCGGCGCAGCCCGCGCAGCTGCCGGAGAACTCAAGCAGCGGCTGGTTGAACTGAGAACCCTTGACGGTCGTCTCGGCCATCATGCCCTCTTTCTTGCCCACGTTGGCTACAGCATAGTCGAACACTTCCTGCTGGGCCAGCTGGCTCTCCTGAGGCATCATCTTCAGCGCCTTGCCGGGGGCCGGGCAGACGTCGACGCAGACGCCGCAGCCCATGCAGTCCAGCGGAGAGACCGTCATGCCGAACTGGTAGTTCTCGCAGCCCTTGCCGGTCATCGGCTTCACCTTCAGCGCGGCGGGGGCGGCGGCAACTTCCTCGGCGGAGAAAGCAAACGGACGGATGGTGGCATGCGGGCAGACATAGGCGCACTGGTTGCACTGAATGCACTTTGTAACATCCCACTCGGGCACGCTCACGGCAACGCCGCGCTTCTCATATGCGGAAGCACCCTGCTCGAACTGGCCGTCCACATGGTCCACGAAAGCGGAAACCGGCAGGCTGTCGCCGTCCATCTTGTCGACCGGGAACAGAATCTCCTTGACCATCTTGACGGTGGCGGGGTTGCCGGCCAGCTCGTGGTCGCCCTCGGCGTCCTTCGCGTCGGCCCAGGAAGCCGGCACGTCGATCTTGACGAAAGCGTCAAAGCCCGCGTCAATGGCCTTGTAGTTCATCTCGACGATGGCGTCGCCCTTCTTGGCAAAGGACTTGTAGGCCGCTTCCTTCATGAACTTCAGCGCGTCTTCCTTCGGCAGCACGCCTGCCAAAGCAAAGAAGGCGGACTGCAGGATGGTGTTGGTGCGCTTGCCCAGGCCAATTTCGATGGCCTTGTCGATGGCGTTGATGGTATACAGCTGGATATTGTTCTTGGCGATATAGCGCTTCGCCTCGGCGGGCATGTGGTGATCCAGCTCTTCCGGCGTCCACTGGCAGTTGATCATGAACACGCCGCCCGGCTTTACGTCGTTGACCATCTTGTAGCCCTTGATGACGTAGGACGGGTTGTGGCATGCCACGAAATCGGCCTTGTTGATATAGTACGGCGCGCGGATGGGCTTGTCACCGAAGCGCAGGTGGCTGATCGTCACGCCGCCGGTCTTCTTCGAGTCATACTGGAAGTAGGCCTGGATATATTTGTCGGTATGGTCGCCGATGATCTTGGTGGAGTTCTTGTTGGCGCCGACCGTGCCGTCGCCGCCCAGGCCCCAGAACTTGCACTCGACGGTGCCTTCGGCAGCCGTGTTGGGCGCGGGCTTCTCCTCCAGAGAGAGGTAGGTGACATCGTCGTTGATGCCCAGTGTGAAGCGCTCCTTCGGAGCGTCCTTCGCCAGTTCTTCATATACGGCAAACACGCTGGACGGCGGGGTATCCTTGCTGCCCAGGCCATAGCGGCCGCCGATGATGGTGCCCTCGCGGCCCGCTTCGCGGAACGCGGCCATAACGTCCAGATGGAGCGGCTCGGCCAGAGCGCCCGGCTCCTTGGTGCGGTCCAGCACGGCGATCTTCTTCGCGGTGGCCGGAATGGCGGCCAGCAGCTTGTCGGCCGCGAACGGACGGTACAGGCGGACCTTCACCAGACCGACCTTCTCGCCCTTGGCGGTGAGGTAATCAATGACTTCCTCGGCCACGTCGCAGATGGAGCCCATGGCGATGATGACGCGGTCTGCGTCGGAAGCGCCGTAGTACTCGAACAGCTGGTAGTTGGTACCCAGCTTCGCGTTCACCTTGCCCATGTATTTTTCCACAATGCCGGGCACGGCCTCGTAGAACTTATTGCAGGCCTCACGGTGCTGGAAGAAGATATCGCCGTTCTCGTGGGAGCCGCGCATAGCGGGGTTCTCGGGGTTCAGCGCATGGGCGCGGAACGCCTTCACCGCTTCCATGTCCGTCATTTCCTTCAGGTCGTCGTAATCCCAGACCTCGATCTTCTGGATCTCGTGGCTGGTACGGAAGCCGTCGAAGAAGTTGATGAACGGCACACGGCTCTCCAGCGTGGCCAGGTGCGCCACAGCAGCCAGGTCCATGACCTCCTGCGGGTTGGACTCGGCCAGCATGGCAAAGCCCGTCTGGCGGCAGGCATATACGTCGGAATGATCGCCGAAGATGTTCAGCGCATGGCTGGCCACGGTACGGGCGGAAACATGGAACACGGCGGGCAGCAGCTCACCGGCGATCTTATACATGTTGGGGATCATCAGCAGCAGGCCCTGGGACGCGGTGAACGTGGTGGTCAGCGCGCCGGCAGCCAGGGAGCCGTGCACGGTGCCGGCCGCGCCCGCCTCGGACTGCATCTCAACAACTTTCACTTCGGTGCCGAAGATGTTCTTCTGGTGCAGGGCGGACCACTGGTCCACCTGGTCGGCCATGGGGCTCGACGGGGTGATGGGGTAGATGCCGGCAACTTCGGTAAACGCATAGGCTACATGAGCCGCAGCGGTGTTGCCGTCCATAGATTTCTTGGATCTTGGCATTTTTCTTCCTCCGGTTCTTTCTTTATTCCCCCGCGGCGGCAGATGATTCCGGGCGGGGGGTGGTGTGAGCAGAAACAGGCGTTTTGCGGGGGCATCGTTTCTGCATTACGCTCGTCATTATTGTAGCAAAGTTTTGCGGGAAAGTAAACAAGGGGCAGGGGATTTTTATGGGGAACCGCGGCCATTTTTACAAAAAAATCCCACCTTCACACCTCCATGCGCCTCCTTTTACACGATTTTACGCCCTGCATTTGACACGCCGCTTTCAATCCAGTATATTATAAGGTAAATATCCGGGCTTATGCGCCCGCATTCTATGGCCCGCGCTCCGGCGGCGGGCGGAAAGAAGGAGTTTTTTTCAGATGGACCCTGATGGTCTTAGTATCCTCATCGCAACAGCTTCCACGTTTGGCGCGCTTGCGGCGGCTTACCGCGCGGGCGCAGTGTCCGCAAGCGAACCGGAGCGGCAGCAGAGCGGCATCCTTGGTTTTTCCGACAGGATGGCCGGGCTTTGCGCGGCATTTGTGTTTGCGTGCGGATTTTTTGTTTACGGCTTTCTTCGCATTTTTGCACAGGCTCCCTGGTGGACGCTTCTGTGCCTGGCGGCGCTGGCCGTGCTGGCCGTGCTGCTGTACAGCCTTGGCCGGGCGAAGGGCCGCATAAAGGAGAAAAGCGGCTTCACGGCCGCCTGTGCCTGTGCAGCTTCGTCCCGGTGCCCGGGAGGAAGAAAACGTTCGATCAGCTTGGGAATGCCGTTGCCCACCATGTATTTGTATTCTTCTTCCGTATGGGGCGCAAAGCCCATTTTGGCCAGCGTATGATTGGCCGCGGCGGCAAGATCGCCGATGGTGTTCAGCAGCGTGCCGTCAAGATCGAATATCACAGCTCGATACAAAAGAATCAGCTTCTTTCAAGAATGAGAATAAAACGCGGTGCGGTTCCTGCACAGCGGCGGAAAAGCACGGTGACGCCGCTCACAGCGTGAACGGGATTTCCCGCGCCAGATATTGCAGTACGCCGCGCACGCGGTACTGCAGCCCGCAGGGCAGGTGCACCCGCACGTCGCACCGTCCGCCGCTGACGGAAAATGGATTTTCCAGCAGCGTATAGGAAAGATCCGGCGTGAACACACAAACCTCATGCCGGGTAAAAAAACGGGTATAACATACGGACAGCGTGCGGTTGGCGTTTTTGTGCAGGCCTTCACGGAAAAAGCCCTCCAATGAAACCAGCAGCCCAGCGAGGGCAAGCACCACCGGTACGAAAAGCATGGGCAGAATCTGCGGCATTGCGTAAGAGGCCACGCCGCACAGCGCCAAAGAAAGAGCGAGCAGCGTGCCGGGCTGCCAAAGATACTGCACCGGGCTTTTGCGTGCAGGCATGCACAGCGGACCGTCCGGCGGGCAGAAGTTGGGCAGCAGGCGCTCCACTGTCCGCTCTTCCCCTTTTTTATAGACCAGCACGGGCAGATCGCCTCCGCGGAAGCTGCCTGCGGAAAGGTATACCGGATAGCGCCGCAGAAGGCGCGCCGGCGGCGTAACGCACACATCGCAGGCGGACACACAGGCCACCAGGATACGCCGCTCGATGAGCGTGACAAAGCCGCCTTTGCTGATGATGACTCCGCCGTTCCGGCATACCTTAAAGCCTGCCGTGTGCAGCAGCGCATACAAAAAGGTGAATCCCGTCACGGCAAAGCCCAGCGTTACCAGAAAAGCCAGGCCCGTGGGCAGATACCGCGCCGCAAACAGCTCGGCCTCATGAAAAGTGTCCAGCGCGATTTGCTGGAAATTCTGCCCCAGAACCTCATCCAGCTGTTTCACGCCCCACAGGGCAAAAGCGCTGCTGGTGATGATATTGGCACTCAGCATCACGAAGCTCAGGCGTTCAAAGCCCGTGGGCTCGAATACGGACGTATCGCTGCGCACAGGCAGAAGAACATCCGCCACCGCAGCCGCGTCCTTTTTATGAAGAAACATGGAATAGCTTTTGGGCGAGGCGTTCGTTTTGAAATACAGCGTTATACGGCTTGCGCCCAGCATGCGGCAGTACAAAGGGCGGGCGATCTCCAGCGCCGCGATGCTGGCTCTGCCGAAGGTGTGATAGCTGCGGTAAAACACGCCCTGCGTCACCTTTACGGCGCCGTCCTCCAGCCGGAAGGCTGTGGCACGCCAAAGAGCCAGCGCCGCAGCAGCGCAGGCCAGCAGGATAACGGCGTCCTGCCGGAGCGCCGCCCAAAGGCTGTCCAGGTCGAACGCAAGCAGCGCCTGAAGCATCGGTACCAAGCACAGCAGCAGGCCGTACCGCAGATAATGGACCGCAAAAATGATATGGAACCGGCGTTGCCTGTTCACAGCAGCTTCCCCCGTGCGTCAGCTTGGCGGAAAGGCACTCCGCGTCCGCCTTGCGCATACCGGGCACCAACGTGGTGCAGCCGCTGGAGTACAGGAAGAACAGGCAGGTGCCCGTCATGCGCTGCAGCGGCGTCTGCACGATGTGGCAGCCCGCAAGGAACCGCAGCGGGATGCGCCGCGTTACGGGAAACAGCAGGCCGCGCCGAAGCGTCAGATGGTTGCCGCCCACACGCACGCAGGACGAAGCCAGCCGCGGCGCCAGCACGCCGAAGCACGCCGCAAGCCACAGCAGAAATACCGCCAGCGTCGGCGTAAAGAAATTTTTCCAGAACGGCAGGCACAGCATCGCGCCCAGTGCGGCGCACCAGCCGCTGACGATGGCGGCGCCGTGCCGCGGGACAGAAAATTCCATAGATCTTCCTTTCCGCCGAAACCGGGAGCCGCCCGTGCGGGGCTATTTTACGTCCGCCAGGTTCCAGCTTTGTGCCAGCTCGTGGAACGCCGTGTTTTTGGCCAGCACCACGACTTTATCGTTTACCAGGATCTGCGTATTGCCGCGGGGGACGATCAGCTCACCGTCCCGCGTGATGGAAATGACCACCGCATCCTTGGGGATGACAAGCTCAGCCAGCGTTTTCCCCGCATGGGCGAAGCCCTGTGGAATGAGCACCTCGGTGAGCGAGGCCGTCCCCCCCGCAAGGCTGAGCAGCTGCTGGATGGCCGCCGTCTCCACCTCGCGCTCGATGAGGTGCGTCAGGTTATCGGTAGCGCTCACGGCAATGTCCACGCCCAGTTTTTTCAGCACTGCGGCGTTTTTGGGGTTGTTCACCCGGGCCACCGTGCGCTTGACCTTGAACACCTGCTTTGCAAGCTGGCATACGATCAAATTGTCTTCGTCCCGGCCCGTTACCGCAACCATGGCGCTGCAGTGAGCCACGTCCGCACTTTCCTGCACTTCGGCAAAAGTGCCGTCGCCGCACACCACGGTCAGGTCCAGGCTGTCGGCCACCTTGCGGCACATGGCCGGGTCATCCTCGATGAGCACCGGCGTGTGGCCGTGCTCCAGAAGGGTCTTGGCAAGATAGTAGCCCACTTTGCCTCCGCCCACGATACAAACACGCATATTTTTGTACTCCTTATGATGTTTCCCCGCATGGGCCGCTATCCGCGGCGGCGGGAGTATTCCTCAGTCCGCCAGTTCCGCAAACAGGATCTTATCATCCACATGCAGCGTAGGCTGGGTGTTGGCAAGTTCCATCGTGCCGTTGGCGCGCAGCACGCCGAATACCATCATGCCCGCCCGGGGCGGCTGTACGGACGAAAGCGGACGGTTCCACTGATGCTTCGCGGCAGGTACAGCTGAAAAATTTGCCGTGGAGGAACCGAACATCACGCACTGGTCCTCGTCGTCCTCCTCCTGCAGAATACCCGCCAGCAGGCCTTGGGCCGTCAGATTGGTGCCGCACACGATGCGCAGGCCAAAGCGCTCGGTGTAGACCTCTTTGCGGGAGGGCTCGGCCACGCGGGCGATGACGTGCTTCACACCGAACAGCTCGCGCGCGATCTGCGCTACCATCAGATTGATGTTGTCATCCTTGGTGACGGCGGCCACGGCGTCGCAGGCCTCAATGCCCGCACTGCGCAGTACATCGCCGTCGATGGGCACGCCCGCCACGGCCATGCCGGAAAATGGCGGCTCCAGTTCATTGAGCAGAGCCAGATTGGCGGCATCTTCGTCCAGCACGGAAACATCGTGCCCCAGCCGCTCCAGCACATGTACCAGCCTGCGGCCCACGCGGCCGCAGCCTACGATCAGGATATTCATAGCTTGTCTCCTTCGGTCTCCGCCGGGACGGAGCCCGGAGGCCCGCGCCGCGCGGACAATGGCGCGGCCGTGCGGCGGCGCTCTGCCCTCATTATACCCGTTCCCCGGCGGGGTTGCAACCGATACACATTTATGCTTTGCAGTTTTGCCGCGCCTGTGCTATAGTATCAGTGTATAAAAACAGCGGTTTTCCGCCGCGCGGCGGAAAGCTCCGAAGGCTTCATCCGATGCCGCAGGCGCGAACGGAAAGGCCGCGGAGCGCCGGCCGGGCCCGGGAAAGCGTTCAGCGCCCGTCCGCGGCCTTGGCTGTGCGCCGTTTTGGGTACATTGCGGCTAGTTAAAAAGTACCGCGTCTATTGTACATGGGATACGGTGGGGAAAAAAGCAAAAAAAGGAGAGGAACACCATGCAATTGAACAGCGAATCCGTACTGAAAGGCGCTGAACGTGCGCCGAACCGGAGCCTTTTTTATGCTCTGGGTTATACTGATGAAGAAATCAACCGTCCGTTGATCGGCGTTGTGAGCGCGTACAGCGAGATCGTACCCGGCCATGCTCATTTGGACAAGCTGGCCGAGGCTGTCAAGGCGGGCGTGCGCATGGCGGGCGGTACTCCTATCCTAGTACCGTCCATCGGTGTGTGCGACGGAATCGCCATGGGCCATATCGGTATGAAGTATTCCCTGCCCAGCCGTGAGCTGATCTGCGACAGCGTGGAGACGATGGCGCGCGCCCACGGGTTTGATGGCTTGGTACTGGTGCCGAACTGCGACAAGATCGTGCCCGGCATGCTGATGGCCGCGGCCCGGCTGAATATCCCGTCCATTGTCGTCAGCGGCGGGCCGATGCTCTCGGGCCGGCAGGGCACGCGCCACGTTTCGCTTTCCCAGATGTTCGAGGCGGTGGGGAGCTACAAGGCCGGCATCATCGGCGAAGACGTGCTGGACGATTACACCAAAAACACCTGTCCCGGCTGCGGCAGCTGCTCGGGTATGTATACGGCCAACAGCATGAACTGCCTGTGCGAAGCCATTGGCATGGCGCTGCCCGGCAACGGAACCATCCCTGCGGTATACGCGGCGCGCACGCAGCTGGCAAAGCATGCAGGCATGCGCATCATGGATCTGGTGCGGGACGGGGTGCGTCCCCGGGATATTCTGACGCCGGCGGCATTCAGAAATGCACTGGCCACGGATATGGCGCTGGGCTGCAGTTCCAACAGCGTTTTGCACCTTCTGGCCATTGCCAACGAGGCGGATGTGCCTATGAGCCTGGAGACTTTCAATGAAATGAGCGCGAAGGTGCCAAACTTCTGCCACCTTGCTCCGGCCGGCCCCACGCATATCGAGGACCTGTACGCCGCGGGCGGCGTGCCCGCTGTCATGGCGCAGCTGGCCGGGCTGGGCCTGCTGGATACAAGTCTGCCCACGGTGACGGGCAAAACTGTGGGCGAGAACATTGCAGGCGCGCAGAACCGCGATACAAACGCCATCCGTCCCGCGGACGACCCGTACAGCAAAACGGGCGGCATCGCCGTGATGTGGGGCAACATTGCGCAGAACGGCTGCGTGGTGAAGCGCAGCGCGGTCGCGCCCGAGATGCTGGTGCACAGCGGTCCCGCGCGGGTGTTTGACGGTGAGGAAAGCGCCATCGACGCCATTTACAACGGCCGCATCCAGCCGGGAGATGTGGTGGTCATCCGATACGAAGGCCCGGTGGGCGGCCCCGGTATGCGCGAGATGCTCAATCCCACCAGCGCGCTGGCGGGTATGAAGCTGGACAAATCCGTGGCGCTCATCACCGACGGACGCTTCTCGGGCGCGTCCCGCGGCGCGTCCATCGGACATGTGGCGCCTGAGGCCGCCGTGGGCGGAAATATCGCGCTCATCGAGGAGGGCGACGTCATCGATATCGACATCCCGGGCGGGCGTATCGGCGTGCGCGTGGACGACGATACGCTGGCGCGCCGCCGCGCGGCATGGACGGCTCCTGCACCTAAGGAGACCACAGGCTGGCTGGCGCGCTATGCAAAGCTGGTGTCGGGCGCAAACGAAGGCGCCGTGATGCAGAAATAAGATTTTCCGCACAGAAAAAACAGCGGCCGGGAAGTATCCGGCCGCTGTTTTTCATCCCAACGATTCCCCCGGCCGCAGCCCGCGTGAAAAGCGGCCGCATGGCCTGAAAAAATATCCTGTGGATGTTCTTAAGTTTCCGGCGGCGGAGATTGCATCTGCTCCGCGCCCGCCTGCCGCGGGTCCGCCGTGCAGGGCCGCTCCGCCTCCAGCACAAGCTGTGCAAAGCCCTGATAGGTATAATCCGCGTCCGGTCCCCGGTAAGGGGCCACCGCGTTGAAAAAGCAGCTCGGCAGCTCGCCTTCCCGCAGGCATTTCCCAATGCAGGGCGTGCAGCCCCTGTCGTGGTTCACGGGGTTCAGCGGACATTTTGTGTCCCGGCAGGTGCAGAAAGCAACGTTCATTCCGAAAAGCTCCTTTCCAAAACGGCAGATGCCGCCGCAGGGGCGCGGCCGTTCTGTCTGGCAGAACAGGGACCGCCGTTTCCCGTGCTCCGCGTGTTGAAACTGTTTAAAACCGGCCCGCGTCCCGCAGGGCTTTCACCTTCAGTACAGCGGCTACGGTCTTTCTGTCGGGGGTCCCACCGGAGGGAGACATTTCCCCGG
>OJJD01000702.1_pt1 | contig 11277 bp, 9 predicted proteins | sample 1596011 | NCBI WGS metagenome assembly OJJD01 (sample SAMEA4350113, study PRJEB24818) | metagenome | biome: human; feature: gut; material: faeces | place: Denmark | collected 2013-09 | reverse complement strand
CGTTATAGCTCCGTCTGGTTTGACTCCAACGATCGTTACATTACCCCGCAAAACGGTGATGACAGCGGCGACGCCAGCTACCACAAATGGCTCCCGGCAGGTGCGGTGAAATACGCCGTGACCGACGCATGGAACCTGTATGCCGCGGCAGGACGGGGATTTGAGACGCCGACCATCAACGAACTTTCCTACCGTTCTGATGGCAAAGGTGGCCTCAATATGAACCTGCAACCGTCCACCAACAACACCTATGAGATTGGCAGCAAAACCCGCATCGGCAATGGCATCCTGACGGCGGCGCTGTTCCGCACGGATACCGACAATGAGATCGTGGTGGACGAAAGCAAGGATGGTCGCACGACTTATAAAAACGCGGGAAAAACGCGCCGTCAGGGTGTGGAAATTGCGCTCGACCAGCAGTTTGCCGAGAACTGGAAGCTGAAGATGGCGTGGACCTATCTTGATGCCACCTACCGCACCAACGTCTGTAGCAATGCAGACTGTAGCGGCAACCGGATGCCGGGGATCGCCCGTAACATGGGATATGCGTCGTTTGGCTGGGAGCCTGAGGAAGGCTGGTACGCGGGGGCAGATGCCCGCTACATGAGCGATGTCATGGCCAACGATACCAACACCGCTAAAGCGCCCTCTTATACCGTAGTGGGCCTGAATACCGGGTATAAACTCAACTACGGCAAATGGGGAATGGACGTCTTTGGTCGCGTCGATAACCTGTTCGATAAAGAGTACGCCGGTTCAGAGATTGTTAACGCTGGCTACAACCGCTATTACGAACCTGCCCCTGGTCGTAACTATGGCGTGGGCCTGTCGGTCTCTTATCGTTTTGAGTAAACCATTCTCCGGCAGCGCACGTTGCCGGTAAAAAAATAAGCTAAATAACATCATTCCCGGTTGCCTGATGCGCCGGGAATATAATCAAGGACGTTTGATACAAATAAACAAATAAGTGCGCCAGAGGGATCCTTAACTGTAGTATTGCCGTTGCAGAAGAATATTGGCTTCATCAATGGCTTTGTCGATCGCTTCCCGGCTGGCCGTCACATCCCTTTGCTCAAGCGCAGAAAGCAGATCGTCATAATGATAGGTCGCTGCGGGAACCTCGCTTAACTCTTCATGCAGATAGTGAATGCACGGACCAATCCGTACCCAGAGCTGCTCAATCAGCGAGTGAAGGGTCGGCATCTCGGCATACTGATAGAGCGTGAACCGGAACACGCGGTTGGCATGGATCGCTTTCTGTACATCGCCCTGATGCATGGCGGCACTGAAGTTATCTGACAGCGCGCGTAACGCATCCAGTTTGGTCTCGGTCATATTCTGGCACGCCGCCGCAACGGCCATCGGTTCAAGCTGCTTTCTGATGGCGTTAATTTCGTTATAGCGTTCCAGCGTCACTTCTGGCACCAAAAACGCCTGCGCTGGCGTGGCCTGTAATGCCCCCGCCGACACCAGGCGCAGCAGGGCTTCGCGCACCGGTGTGATACTGGTGCCCAATTTATCCGCAATCTCTTTTGTAACGAGTCGAGCCCCAGGTTTTAATGAGCCCGTAATTAATGCTCCCTTTAAACTGTTCTCTACTTGCAAAGTCAGACTGATTCTTTGTGCTTTTTCCATATGTTCCAAATCAAGCATGTTTAATTCCCGTAGCCAAACAAAATGCCATTTTCAGCGTCTGTTTAAAAAAACATCGCCGGTTAGATATATCCTGTATCGTCATGCCTGGTATGAGGGGCGCGCGTAATATTAAAATCGTTCAAATAATATTGCATTTTTCACTTCTGGCTCAGCTGGGCCGAGGCGCGCAAAGCTTATGGATTAATTAAAGACAATATATCATATCTTCACAAATAATTATGGCGGACACTGCCCGCCATAACCGATGCTCTGTTTAGTCGGCCGCCACGCGGATCACAACCTTGCCGAAGTTTTTCCCCTCAAGCAGGCCAATCAGGGCGTCCGGCGCCGCGTCCAGCCCTTCCGTAACCTGCTCGCGATAGTGAATTTTGCCTTCCTGCACCCAGCGGCCCATTTCCTGCTGGAACTCGTCAATACGATGACCATAGTCCTGCGCGATAATAAAACCCTGCATACGGATGCGTTTTTTCAGGATGGTCCCCATCAGTAGCGGTAAGCGGTCCGGACCCTCCGGCAGGTTGGTCGCATTGTAGCCGCTGACCAGTCCGCAAACCGGCACGCGCGCGGAGGTATTCAAGAGCGGCAGCACGGCGTCAAAGACTTTACCGCCGACGTTTTCGTAATACACATCAATGCCCTGCGGGCAGGCTTTAGCCAGTTGTTCGTCAAAATCATCCGCATGGTGATCCAGACAGGCATCGAAACCGAGCACGTCGACCGCATGACGGCATTTCTCCTCCCCGCCAGCCACGCCGATGACCCGGCATCCTTTGATTTTACCGATCTGCCCCACCGTTGCGCCGACCGGCCCCGTGGCCGCCGCCACGACAAGGGTTTCCCCTGCCTGAGGCTGGCCGATATCGAGCAGCCCCATATACGCGGTGAAGCCCGGCATCCCTAGCACGCCGAGTGCCCATGAAGGATGCGACGGGTTTTCACCCAACTTAACCAGCCCCTGCCCGTCGGATAGTTCATACTCCTGCCAGCCGCTGTAACCCAGAACCCATTCACCCTCTTTATAATCCGGATGACGGGAGGTCTCGACGCGGCTTACCGTGCCGCCCACCATCACCGCGCCAATCTCGACCGGAGGTGAATAGGATGGCGCATCGCTCATACGGCCTCGCATGTACGGATCAAGCGAGAGCCATACGGTGCGTAATAACACCTGCCCCTCTGCGGGCGCGGGGATCGGCTGCTCTTCCAGGCGGAAATTATCGGCAACCGGCGCGCCGTGTGGACGGGAAGCCAGTACCCAGCGTCGGTTTTGCGTAGTAGATTGACTCATTCATCGCTCCTTACTGCTGAAAATGTCATTCAAGTCTGGCACGTTATCCTGCGGATCGCCTGTGCATTATGAGCCGGACTGATTAAGCCGCACGACCAGATAAAGGCACGATTCATCCGTTTCGTTGATAAACCGGCAGTCGTTCGGGGGCCCGAGTTCCAGACAATCTCCGGCCTTCATTTCATGGCGAGTATCCCCCTCCAGAAAGACCAGTTCACCTGCCTGCAACCAAATCAGCTGTCGTGCCAGCGCATAAGAGGAGGCGGGCATCGGCACATCGCTACCTGCGGGTAGCTCCACCTGGACGAGGTCGATAGGCATATCGCTGCGCGGCGACACATGGCGACGCAAATAGTGGGTTTGCGGATCGCGCCAGACGGGCTGATTCGCCAGACGTAACAGTTTGCCCTCCTGCATTTCCGCGCGCGCAATAAGCGTAGACATGCTAATACCGAAGGCACCGGATAACCGCGCAAGCAGCGTCGCCGTTGGGCTACTGTCACCCCGTTCAATCTTATGGATCATGGCGCGTGAGATACCTGCCCGTTCGGCCAGTTCGCTTAATGACCAGCCCCGCGACTCGCGTTCAAGGCGTATGCGGGCGCTAATGCGTTGATTCATATTGTCTGTCATTGTATTCATGACGTCATACTATAGTGTACGGATGGTTTTTCGGGCCAGTTTTGTGACAAAAAAATAGGGATTTTGTCGTAGCGATGCAATATAAGAACTGTGTAATATTGTGAGTAAATCGTACTACTATAGTGAACAACACAGCCAGAGGTTACCCATGATTGTTCGTCATGCCTGCAAAGAAGATTGTGCCGCTATCGGTGAAATTTATAACCATGCGGTGCTGCACACCGCCGCCATCTGGAATGATAAAACTGTCGACACCGATAACCGTATCGCATGGTTTGAGGCGCGTACTCTGTCGGGTTATCCAGTGCTGGTCAGTGAAGAAGACGGAGTGGTGACGGGATACGCCTCATTTGGCGACTGGAGAGCGTTCGACGGATTTCGCCACACGGTGGAGCACTCGGTGTACGTTCATCCCGAACATCAGGGCAAAGGCATTGGCCGGCTGCTGATGACGGAGTTAATCAAGGAAGCCCGCCAGATCGGTAAACACGTGATGGTTGCCGGTATTGAGGCGCAGAACCAGGCGTCAATTCATCTGCACGAAACCCTGGGCTTTATTACCACCGGCAATATGCCGCAGGTGGGAACCAAATTCGGTCGCTGGCTGGACTTAACCTTTATGCAGCTCCAGCTTGATGAGCGCAGCGATCCGGATGCTCTGCCATGAATCAATCGTTGACGTTAGCGTTTCTGGTAGCCGCCGGGATTGGGCTGGTGGTGCAAAACACCCTGATGGTGCGTATTACGCAATCTTCCTCCACCATTCTTATCGCCATGCTGCTGAACTCGCTGGTGGGGATTGTGCTGTTTGTCAGCATTTTGCTGGTGAAAAATGGCCTGGCGGGGTTTAACGAACTGGCGTCAACGGTGCGCTGGTGGACGTTGATCCCCGGCCTGCTGGGGTCTTTTTTTGTCTTTGCCAGTATTAGCGGCTATCAGAATGTGGGCGCGGCAACGACCATTGCCGTCCTGGTGGCAAGCCAGCTGATTGGCGGCCTGGTGATGGACATCCTCAAGAGCAACGGCGTTCCCCTGCGCGCGCTGGTTGGCCCGGTCTGCGGCGCAGTGATGCTGGTGGTCGGTGCCTGGCTGGTGGCGCGGCGCCAGTTTTAACCCTTACAGAATAGTCCCACCCTGCGTAAGGTGGGCATGGCGCGCCTCCGCCTCTTCTTTATGCTGCTTACCATGATGCGCAATCGCGGTACGCAGGCGCTGCTGCTGGGTATAGCGATCTTCACGGCTGAGCTCTGCATCATCGCTTAATTCGATCAGCAGTTCGTTCATGTGAGTAATTACGCTCTCTTCGATGGTGGCATTGACGCGGGCGATAACATCATTTAAATGTGACATTGTCACTCCTTTTCACGTGCCCGGTGGCGCTACGCTTACCGGGCCTACATTTGACACCCGTAGGCCGGGTAAGGCATAGCCGCCACCCGGCAAAATACGATCAGTTCAGCTTCGCTTTCGAGAAATCGCTGCCCATCAGGCTTACGCTGTACCCGGTCACATTGCTGCGGGTCGCGTAGAACGTTTTACCGTTAGCTAACGCAATCCACGGTGCCTGCTGGTAGAAAATCTCCTGTGCCTGACCATACAGCTTCGCACGTTCGTCCGGGTTGCTGGTCAGTTTGGCCTTTTGCACCAGCTCATCATACCCCTTATCACACCAGCGCGCGGCGTTAGATCCGGTTTTGATGCTGTTACAACCCAGTAGCACATCGGCGAAGTTGTCCGGATCGCCGTTATCAGACATCCAGCCGAACAGCGCGGAATCATGCTCGCCTTTGCGCATGCCGGAGAGATATTCCCCCCACTCGTAAGAGACGATTTTCGCCTTCACGCCCACCTTCGCCCAGTCAGCCTGGATCATCTCTGCAATGCGTCGGGAGTTCGGGTTGTACGGACGCTGAACCGGCATGGACCAGAGGGTCACTTCCGCGCCTTTCTCCAGACCCGCCTGCTTCAGCAGCGCTTTCGCTTTTTCAGGATCGTAGCCGTAATCCTTCAGTTCTTTATTAAAGCCGAGCATGTTCGGCGGGATCGGCGATTTAGCGACCGTACCAGACCCCATAAAGACCGCGTTCACAATGGCCTTTTTGTCCGTCGCGTAATTCAGAGCCTGGCGCACCAGCACGTTATCAAACGGTTTTTTCTCCGTGTTGAACGCCAGGTACCCCACGTTCAGCGCATCCACCGAGTGCAGCGTCAGGTCTTTGTTTTTCTTGATCGCTTCAAACTGCACCGGCGACGGCGCAGGAATGATCTGACACTCGTTCGTTTGCAGCTTCGCCAGACGCGTCTCAACGTTTGGCGTGATGGAGAAGATCAGGTGTTTGGTCGGCACCTCTCCCTCCCAGTAGTTCGGGTTGGCGACGTAGCGGATAAGCGAATCCACCTTGTACTGCTGAAGCACATACGGCCCGGTGCCGATTGGCCAGGTGTCCACATTTTCAGGCGTGCCCTTTTTCAGCATCGCGTCCGCGTACTCGGCAGAGAGGATCGAGGCGAAGTCCATTCCCCAGTCGGCCAGGAAAGCTGCGTTGGGTTCGCTCAGCGTGAACTGAACGTGATAATCGTCGATCTTTTTCACATCCTGAATGAGCTTGTCGAGGCCCACGTCATTAAAGTATTCGTAATTACCCTGGGAAACATTGTGATAGGGATGCTTAGGGTCTTTCTGACGCATAACGGAGAAAATAACGTCATCAGCGTTAAAATCACGGGTCGGTTTGAAGTATTTATTGCTGTTGAATTTCACCCCTTTACGCAGGGTAAACGTGTATGTTTTGCCGTCTGGCGAAATGGTCCACGACTCCGCAAGAGAAGGCACCGGCGTGTTTTTTACCGGGTCGAAGTTAATCAGACGGTTATACAGCGTTTGCGAGCTGGCAACAAACGAGGGGCCAGAGCTGGCGATCTGCGGGTTAAACGACTCCGGCGACGCCTCGGAGCAGTAGATAATGGTGTCTTTGTTTGCCGCCCATGCGGCGCTTGCCGGTAGCAGCGCGCTCAGCGCGAGGGCGAGCACGGTTTTCCCTGTAAACATGGTTATTACCCTTTCGGTTTTATTATAGTGAACAGTAATAACAGCACAGACGTTTTGGCCTGACAAATAACGAATCACTATCAGGTTATTCTAAAGCCGTACATTTCGCTGGTTTTAACATCAGCCCGCAGAAACCGATTTGCCTTAAGGTCCATTATTCGTCAAGCACAACCGTTACGATCAATGCCGCAAGAAATCGTCCCTTTTGTCGTCTCCTCCGCCGTTTGCTTGCTTACCTGATTCGCTAAAGTAATGGCGTGAAGAAGTCTACAGGACCAAATCGTGGCAAAAACACTTTTACGCAGCGGCAATCTGGATGATTTTCAGGCCGTTGGCGGCGGCGGACAGGCCGTTTTTGAATCAGCGCTGCAAATCCGCGAAGCGCTTCGGTTGCGCAAACAGCAGGCTATCGTTGATTGCCTGGCCATTCCTCAGGTCAATGACGGCGGCGATCGCGTTGACTGGTACTCCCCGGTTGAGGGAACCGTCTCCAACTGGAAGGCGGCGGATGAAGACGATCGTTTTCGCGCCCTGCGCTATCTGGAAAACACGCTCGCCAGCATGGAGTCGGTGAGTAAAAAATGCCTTCAGTCACCGAAAACGGCGCAGCAACTGTTTGGATCTCTGCTCTCTAAAGCGTTCCAGTTTCCCGGTGAAAACTTTGTTTTCCTGGTGGATGGCAAACCGGTGATCTGCTTCTGGGGTTTCGTCAATCTTAACGAAAACGCGCGCGACGACGTGCTGGACTGCCTGCGCGAATCGTTGGTCCCTGAACCTGAACCCGTGATGATTAACGAACCTGAACCTGAACCTGAGCCAGAACCGGCCCCGGTGGTGACCTTCGAGCAGGCCGACGCGCCGCTTATCACGCCTGTGGCTACCGTCCGTATCACCGAAGATGAGCTGTATACGCCAGAGCCGGTGCGCATGAACACCGTGCCGTCAGAGCCCGCACCAGCTGTGGTGCAGAAAAAACGTCGCTCCCCCCTGTGGTTGCTGCCGGTTGCCGCCGTCATTATTGCAGCCATTGCCACGCCGCTGCTCTGGCCAAAACAGGCTCCGACCGCAGCGCCAGCACCTGTCGCCATTGCTCCGGCCCCCGTGAAGACGGTTGAGCCGCTTGAGCTGAAACTCCCGCTGCACCAGGCAGAAGTGGTAGAGCCGAAGGTGAAGACGCCTGCCCCGGCAGCCGAACCGGTGGTCATTACCGCGATACCGAAAGATGCGATGGTGATGGAAGCAAACCAGGTCAAAGCGGGGTTAACGCGCTTCCTGAACGGCACCTGGCGCGCGTTTCTCGATGTGCAGGATCCGCTCACCGGCAAACCGCCGTCTCTGCGCTACCAGATCCAGAACAATAAAGGTTTCGCCCGGGTCGTGCATGGCGACAACATTGTCTGCCGGGTAGACGTCTTTTCCGGATTACACAGCAACGGCGAGCTGTTGATCAAAACGCGCGGAAACGCTCGTTGCACCGACGGTTCACGCTATCCGATGCCGGAAGTGACCTGTAAGGCAGGTGCCAGCGACGTGGCGGAATGCACCGCACGTTACGATGCCAACACCATCGTTCCTCTGACGTTCAAGAAAGCAGGTGTCTGATCCTATGCTGGTTAATCTTTGCGACTATAAACAGAGCGTGACGCTGATTGCTAACAGCGGCGTGCAGTTTCTCGATTTTGGCCTGACTCCGCAGGACACCGCCAGCAACGGGCGTTTCGTGCGTAAAACGGCAAATGGCCCGCTGCTGCGCCTGGATTTTGACCTGGTCAACGGCCGGTACACGCTGCCTGCCACCGATGGCGGGAAGCCGGAAGTGGTCAAGCCTGAAAGCACCATTCCACTGCATGACTCCCTGACCGTGCTGGACGGTGTCTGGCTGCCGCTCCCTTTCCTGCGCTTTAACCCGCCGCGGACGTTTGTTGATGGCCCGGATAACTGGGCGCGCGTCCAGGTACGAAAGCTTTCCACTCCCGACGCGGCTGGCAATACGCACCGGGTCACCGTCGCGCTCGACAGCCAGATTGCGGAGCATGCGACGTCTGCCCTGTCGCCGGTTGAAAACGACATTCTTAACGGCACGCGTTTCGCCCTCGCCTGGCGCGACAGTGAGGTTGAGAGTTTCCTCGACCAGACCTGGATTGACGGCTGGCTGCGTGAAGCCTTCACACAATATGCTGACGGGGTTGAAAAACGCGCCGAGCGCGAGCTGCATCAGGCCATGCGCAGCTTTGAATATCAGGCGCACTGGCTCAACCTGCTCTCCATGCTCGGTGAACAACTCACCGTGCCGGAAGTGAAGTTTGTCACCCATACCCTGAGCACCCCTGCTATTCCTGTCGATTTGATCCTTGACGTAGGCAACACCCACACCTGCGGCGTGATTATTGAAGATCATGGTGATGCCAACGACGGCCTGCGCCAGACGGCTGAACTTCAGGTACGATCTCTGAGTGAGCCGCAGTTCCTGAATGAGCCGCTGTTTACCAGCCGACTTGAGTTTTCTGAAGCGCGTTTTGGCAAGCAGCACTTCTCGGTGGAAAGCGGCCGGGAGGATGCGTTCGTCTGGCCATCCATTGTCCGCGTGGGTGATGAAGCGCGTAAGCTGGCGATGCAGCGTCTGGGCACGGATGGCAACAGCGGTATCTCCAGCCCGCGTCGCTATCTGTGGGACGAGACGCCGGTGGTGCAGGACTGGCGCTTTAGCCAGATGAACAGCAAAACTCAGCGCGAACCGCTGGCAACCGCGTTTCCGCTGATGAACCTGATGAACGACGACGGGGAACCGCTCTTTACGCTGCCGCAGGATGAGCGCCTGCCGGTCTTCTCTCCGCAGTACAGCCGCAGCACCCTGATGACGCACATGCTCTGCGAGCTGCTGGCTCAGGCGCTTGGCCAGATTAACAGCGTAGCCACCCGCTTGCGGCTCGGCTTCCCGGCCTCTCCCCGCCAGCTGCGGACGCTGATCCTCACCCTGCCTTCGGCGATGCCGAAACAGGAGCGCGAGATTTTCCGGCGCCGCATGTTCGAAGCCATCGCCATCGTCTGGAAAGCGATGGGCTGGCACCCGCAGGATGAAGATTTTGCCAGCCGTAAACAGCAGGAAAAAAGCGTGGTGCCGGTCCCTGAGATCCAGATGGAGTGGGACGAGGCCAGCTGCGGCCAACTGGTGTGGCTGTATAACGAAGCCATCTCCCACTTCGGTGGCCAGACCGAGGCCTTTTTCGCCTCCCTTGCCCGTCCGGATCGCGCGCCTGAGCCTGGCGTCCAGCCGGGGCGCGCTCTGCGCGTGGCCTCGATTGATATCGGCGGCGGCACGACGGATATGGCCATCACGCACTATCAGCTAGACGATGGTACCGGTAATAACGTCAAAATCACCCCGCAACTGCTGTTCCGCGAAGGGTTCAAGGTCGCTGGCGACGACACGCTGCTGGACGTGATCCAGCGCTACGTTCTGCCCGCACTGCAAACCCAGCTTCAGAAATCCGGCATAGCCGATGCCTCCCAGCTGATGGCATCCCTGTTCGGCGACTCCGGGCGGATCGATACCCAGGCGGTCCTGCGCCAGCAGACGGCACTTCAGCTCTTTATGCCGATCGGCCACGCGATCCTGGCGGCGTGGGAATCGAGCGATGTTGACGATCCGCTGGCCGGGCTGCATGCCACCTTTGGCGATCTGCTTGCGCAAAAACCGACCCGCAACGTGATGAACTATCTCCGGCAGGCGATCGACCATGCGTTGCCTGCCGGCTCAGAACACTTTGATCTGTTCAGCGTCCCGCTGCACGTCAGTTTCCGCGAGATGCAGGACGCGATGCTGGCGGGTCAGTTCACGCTTGCCGCCCCGCTGCATGCGGTATGTGAGGCGATCTCTCACTACAGCTGCGATATTCTGCTGATCACGGGACGGCCAGGCTGTCTGCCAGGCGTTCAGGCCTTGATTCGCCACCTGCAACCGGTGCCCGTCAACCGCATCGTCTGGCTGGATAAATACCAGGTTCATGAATGGTATCCGTTCAGCCAGCAGGGACGGATCGGCAACCCGAAATCCACCGCCGCCGTGGGTGCGATGCTCTGTAGTCTGGCGCTGGATCTTCGTCTGCCGCGCTTTAACTTTAAAGCAGCAGATATTGGCGCGTACTCTACGGTGCGCTATCTGGGCGTGCTGGATAACACCATCAATACCCTGCGGGACGAGAACGTCTGGTATCACGATATCGACCTCGATAAGCCCGGCGCGAAACTGGACGCCCGTCTGCACTTCCCGCTGCGCGGCAACGTCACGCTGGGCTTCCGGCAACTGGCCAATGCCCGCTGGCCCGCGACGCCGCTCTATACCCTGAGCATCAACTCTGCCGAGCTGGCGAAAGCCATTGCGGGCGACGGCGTACTGAACGTGCGCCTGAAGCTGCGTGGCGGCAATAAGCAGGAGGGCCCGGAATCTTTCGAGCTGAGTGATGCCTGGCTACAGGACGGCACGCCAGTGCCGCCGGACGCCCTGACCTTTAAACTGAATACTCTGGCCGATCGCCGACACAGCGGCAGCCACTACTGGATCGACAGCGGGAGCGTATACCTTAAATGACTGCGACGACTGCCACCACTCAGGCCTTAATCGGGTGGATCAATGAGACGCGAC
>OJJD01000700.1_pt1 | contig 11316 bp, 7 predicted proteins | sample 1596011 | NCBI WGS metagenome assembly OJJD01 (sample SAMEA4350113, study PRJEB24818) | metagenome | biome: human; feature: gut; material: faeces | place: Denmark | collected 2013-09 | reverse complement strand
GACCAAAACCGAAATCGTCGAGCATGATTTCCATCGCCGGAACGACGTTGGTCAGGTTGAGCAGCGGTTCACCCATCCCCATCATCACCACGTTGGTGATTGGACGTGTACCGGTGACTTTCGCTGCACCCACGATTTTCGCGGCACGCCAGACCTGGCCGATAATTTCCGACACGCGCAGGTTACGGTTAAAGCCCTGCTGCGCCGTAGAGCAGAATTTGCACTCCAGCGCACAGCCCACCTGAGAAGAGACGCACAGCGTGGCGCGATCGTCTTCCGGGATATACACGGTTTCAACACGCTGATCGCCAACGGCAATGGCCCACTTGATAGTGCCATCTGAAGAGCGCTGCTCTTCCACCACTTCCGGTGCGCGGATTTCCGCCACTTCTTTAAGCTTATTGCGCAGCACTTTGTTGATGTCCGTCATGTCATCAAAGTTGTCGCTGCAATAGTGGTACATCCATTTCATGACCTGATCGGCACGAAACGGCTTCTCGCCCATCTCTTTAAAGAACTCGCGCATCTGCTGACGGTTCAGGTCCAGCAGGTTAATTTTTCCATTTTTATTGGGAACCGCAGGAATGGCGACTTCGGAGGTATTCACTAATTCAGACATAATTTTTTCCGGCCTCGTTGTTACACGTTGTGGCCCTTGGTGGGTTGAAAAGAAACGCCCCGGTAAGCAGTCTGCTCGTCCGGGGCGTTGCATTGTACAAAGTCTGGCGCAGGGATGCCACGTTTGCACGCGGCATTTACGAAATTATTAGCGAGTGCGCGGGCACACTTCGCCTTCTGCAAAGAAGAACGCGATTTCGCGCGCAGCAGATTCAACAGAGTCGGAACCGTGGGTGCCGTTCTCGGTGAAGCTGTCTGCGTAGTCAGCGCGCAGAGTACCTGCCAGCGCGTTGTCCGGGTTGGTTGCACCCAGCAGATCGCGGTGACGCTGTACCGCGTTTTCGCCTTCCAGTACGGATACCACGATTGGGCCAGAAGTCATGAACTCGACCAGACCGTCAAAGAATGGGCGACCTTCGTGCTCAGCGTAGAAACCGCGAGCCTGTTCAACGGTCAGGTGCAGCATTTTGGTGCCAACGATCTTAAACCCTGCTGATTCAAAGCGAGCGAAGATGCTGCCAATAACGTTTTTTGCCACCGCGTTTGGTTTGATGATGGAAAAAGTACGTTCAATAGCCATTGATAACCTCTGTAAAATGTTCTGTTGTTTTTGCATACCTGAGTATGGTGTGGCGCGGATTATAAAGAGCAATAGCGCCATTGCCTATGGTTATGCATAACATTTTTTTAAAATGAGACGAAGATTAGCAACAGCTCGTATTTCGCATGCCGTACTGATGGTGAAAACAGAGCGGACACTGCTTTTCATCAGAACTAAATGACCAGAAATGACGGTGGCACGTCAAACAAACGGCTTCATATGCCGGTATGGTCACGCTTTTCGCTGTCCCGTCTGTTTGCGTCACGTTTATCGCCGCATGCTGGCATACCGCTTCGCAGCCGCCACACCCCGTACAGCGTCCGGTTTCCACGACCAGTTCAGCGTTCTCAAACCGAATCGCGTTTTCCGTACAACTCCGCCAGCACGCGCCGCAGAGTACGCAGGATTCGGTATCGAGAGTTATCTCTGCCTCGCTAATTGCAGAAAACGCCCTGCGCAGCTCACGCTGACCGGGCACGACGCAACAGACCCGGACATCCTCACGGGGAACGTGCATCAGCGCACGCCGGGCGGTATTTACCTCGTTGACGGGTATATGTTTAAACGCCCACACTGCTTCACCACGTCGACGAAGCGCCAGATTCAGCCGGGCAATCGCCAGCAACCAGTCAGGATTCTGCTCCGCGTCGATACTGATAAAACGAACGTGGTGCTGCGCGTGCCACAGCAGAAGCTCATTCACCCCTGGCGCACGGTCAGTAAAAGGCCCAACAAGCGTATCGCCACACAGAAAACGTTTTCGCGGCGTGATGCCGGTGATGGCTTCAGCGGGGCAGACAAACAGGCAGTCACTGCATTCAATACAGCGGCTGTCATCAACCGAGACGCCGGTGTCGGTAAAAGAAAAAGCCTGTACGGGACAGACGTCCGCGCAGGCGCAGCAGGAAGAGTGGCGAAAACGGCGACGGACGCACGCATGCGTCACGTCCATCGCCGGGGCAAAGGTTAATCCGCCCATCAGCCAATACTGAAGAAAACAAAGCGCAGCATTAGCTCACCCACAATCAGCAAGGCGCTGCCCAACAGCATTGTGCCTCGCGCCGCTTTTAAGCCGCCCGCAGCAAAGCACAGCATACCCGCAACGGAAACGCACCAGCTCAGCAGATGCACGGTTCGCAGTTGCTCCAGCATTTGTAACGGTGCGTGTGGGAACGTCACAACGGTGTTGTCCATAGCCGTAATATCTGCCAGCCAGACGGGCTGCATCACCAGACGTGCAATCACCAGCAGCGTGATAATGACAATCGCCGTTCGCACGCGAGTCTGGGAACGTGCCCCAACGGCCATGCAGGCTGAACCGATAATTCCCACCGAACCGATAAACAGCACCAGGGTATTAATGTGATGCCACGTCACCACGGATGCATGCATGTAGATCTGCGCCATGCAGAACACATCCACCAGCCCGACAAGACCTGCCACAACCAACAGCGGCTTCCAGCCTGGTTTTTTGACAAACATCAGCAGCGTTGCGAGGCCAAGTGCCGCAAGATAAAGACTGGCAAAGATAATCTCACGGCTCAGCCAGGAGCTGGATACGTGACGCAGCGCGTTGAACGCATTAAGTGGATAGCCCATGTGCAACGCGGAGGCGAGCAGACCGAGGCTGGCCAACACAAACGCTCCGGCAGCCGGCAGCAGCACGCTGCGTTGCGTGCTTCCGAAGGCCAGCCACAGCGTAACGCCAACCGATCCTTGCAGGAACAGCGTAAAAATCAGCAGCGGTAACTCATGCATGACGTTTCCCCTCTTTCTCTGCGCCCTGATGCGCTTTGATCACCAGGTTCGGTTTGGTGATGGAGGAATCAGGCAAGCCTTTCACATCACAGACCGCACCATACTTCACCCGCAGTTCATCAATCGGCCCGAATTTAATCGCTTCGAGTGGACAGGTTGCCACACAGACAGGCTGTTCCCCCTTCGCCTGTAGATCCACGCAGAAATCACATTTGGACATCTGCCCGGTCTGCTCGTTGAGCTGTGGCGCGCCGTAAGGGCATGACCACGCGCAGTAGCCGCAGCCGACGCACTTATCAGTATCTACGCGCACAATACCGTCCCCCGGACGCTTATGCATCGCGGTGGTCGGACAGTTTTTGGTGCAGATTGGGTCGGCACAGTGGTTACAGGAGATAGAGAGCGTGTAGGCAAAAACGTTATTGCTGACGCCACCCTGCCCGGTCGGGATAAAGCTCCCGCCATTAACTTCGTACACGCGACGGAAACGACGTCCGACCTCAAGGTTGTTTTTATCTTTGCACGCTACCTGACATGCTTTGCAGCCCGAGCAGCGAGAAGAGTCGATATAAAAACCCAGCTGTTTGTCGCTTACCGGTGCGTAATGTTTAAACTGACTCATGCTTTAGCTACCTCCACCAGCATGGTTTGATGGGAATTCCCTTTCGCAAGCGCGGTAATACGAGCGGAACTGAGCACGTTCGCGCAGCCGCCCTTATCAATACCCTGCTCGTCCGGCTGCCACCAGGCACCTGCCTGCATGGCCACAACGCCTGGAATGATGCGCGGCGTGACCTCCGCCGGGATCTCGCAAATGCCGCGCGCGTTATGAATACGCACGGTATCTCCCTGCGCAATGCCGCGTTTTTGCGCATCCTGCGGGTTGATCCACAGCTTTTGCTGCTGCGCCTCAATTAACCACGGGTTGGCGTACTGGGTGGAGTTAGCGCGGTTTTTTCCTTTCCAGGTAATCAGCTGGAGCGGGAAGCGTTTCGCCAGCGCGTCTTCCGGCCCTTCATGGGCAGGCACGTAGTGCGACAGCGCCGGAATTTCCGGGTGATGCATGTCGTACAGACGCTTCGAGAAGATCTCAATTTTTCCGGACGGCGTCGGGAACGGATGATTCTGCGGATCGCGAATGTTGTCTTCAAAGGCGACGAACGGCGCGCTTTTGAAAAGGTGCTGACGCGTCTTCTGTAGCGTCGCGAAGTCCGGCAGGTTTTCGTCAGGCATGGAAAGACGCGTCTGCTCCCAGATGTGCTCAATCCACGCTTTTTCGTCACGCCCTTCACTGAACGCGGGTTCGACGCCAAGCTTAGCGGCGCCTCCCGCAGCCAGTCGTAGTCTGAACGGCGTTCAAATTCAGGTTCAATGAGCTTTTCTGACAGGATCAGATAGCTTGCCGTGCCCCAGGTTTCGCCGATATTCCAGCGTTCCATAAAGCTGGTTTCCGGCAAAAGAAGGTCGGCGTATCGGGCGCTCGGCGTCATAAACAGATCGCTTGCGACGATAAACTCGATTTTCGACTCGTCTTCCAGGACACGGGTTGCCTGATGAAGATCCGGGTTCTGGTTAGCCAGATAATTTCCCGCCAGCGAGAACAGGATGCGGATATTGCTGTCCAGCTTTTCGGCATCCTTCAGGCCGACGTCCGCGGTGACCTGAGAGGCATCGTCGGCGGCCTGCACCCAGTTCATCACCGATATTTTGGCTTTGACCGGGTTGTCCGGCATTTCTGGTCCGGCGGCAAATTTCCGGTTTGCGCAGCCGCCATAGCCTGCTGCCCAACCGCCTTTCACCCCGACGTTACCCGTGAGCGTAGCCAGCAACGTCGAGCCGCGCGCGGTGCGCTCGCCGCAGTTATGACGCTGCGGTCCCCAGCCCTGGATCAGCGCAGCGGGTTTGGTGGTTGCGTAGTCGCGCGCCAGTTGCCGAATTGTTTGTGCAGGCACGTGGGTGATTTTCTCTGCCCACTCGGGCGTTTTCGCCACGCCATCTTTTGCGCCGCTCAGGTAAGCCATCAGGGATTCATTGGCCGGAACGCCTTCTGGCATAGTGTCTTCGTCAAAGCCCAGGGTGTAGCGCTGAATAAAGTCGCGATCGTGCAGGTTCTCCGTGACGATCACATACATCATCGCGTCCATCAGGGCGTTGTCCGTGGTGGGAAGCAGCGGGATCCACTGATCGGCCAGGGAGGAAACCGTATCGGAATAGCGAGGGTCGACAACAATAAAGCGAGTGCCGTTTTGCTTCATCTTCTGGTAGAAGTGGTTGCTGTGACCAAAGATCGTTTCCGTCGGGTTATGTCCCCAGAGGATGACCAGTTTGGTGTCCAGCAGCGTGTCAAGAGAGCTGCCGCTGGCAGCGGTGCCATAGGTATACGGCGTTGCTGCCGCCGTGTTACCCATACTGACCGAGTGATAGCTTTCGAGATAGCCGCCGGTTAAGTTGAGCAGACGACGAACCATTTTATCGCCGGAAAAAGTCCCGCCGGACACAGCGGTGCCCACATGAACATAGCGTGAAGCCGCACCGTATTTTTGCGTAATAGTTTTTAATTGATTCGCAATAAGGGTGGTGGCTTCATCCCAGGTAATACGCTCGAATTTTCCTTCGCCACGTTTCCCTACACGTTTCATTGGGTATTTCAGCCGATCGGGATGGTAAACAAATTTCCGATAAGCCCGGCCACGCACGCAGGCGCGCATTACGGGCATTTGCGGATCCAACGCGTTATCCGGACGCGTAGAAATTCGGGTCACAACGCCCTCACTGACGTGAGCACGAATATCACACTTGCCGCCGCAGTCAAACGTACTACAGGTTTGCACCACTTTTTCTTCAGGCGTAGTGTCTGAAACCGCCGCGCCCTGTGCCTGTACTTTGCCGGTTTTGACGACAAAAGGCAGAGCGGCGAGCGCCGATCCTGCCTGAATAAACTGACGCCGGGATATGGCGGGAATAGTCCCCTCTCCCTGATGTTTATTTTTTTCCATTGCTCGTTCCTTAAAATAAAAACGCATTCTCGTTTTTTTTCAGGAACGGATATTGATAATTATCAAGCTAACTCTTGAGGAGTAACACTTAGCGATCTAACTCAAAATTGACCGTCGCCGTTTGTCCTGTTTCATCTAATACAACTAACTGATATTTACCCGACAAATATAATTGCAGTGAATAATTCTTCTGATGTCCGTCCAGCGGTTCGCCATTCAAAAACCACCATCGTTGCCCCTCCCCGCCGCTGGTTGAAACGAACAGGGTCATGTTTTTCTCACCCGGAAGACGTTTAATTACCGCCCCTTCTCTGACGCCTGACAACATCAGCGGCGCCGCATTATGGTTATCCAGCGGAGGGCAAACCGCTGAACGGGCGGGGAGACGAGCTGCCCGTTTTTCGGCAGCAGGCAGCCAGGGCTCCAGAGGCAGCGGCCAGACATCCAGCACTTTTTCTGTCGCATCAGGACAATCCGCTGCGACGCGTTTGCCTTCTTTATCCAGCCAGACCGGGAAACGGATCCCGCGAATACCTTCCTGTTCCGGCAGCAGCAGCGTAGGCGGTTCACTGCCTTCCAGCAGCCAGGTTGACAGCCGACGCCGACAGTTTTCGTTCCCTTCAGGCAGGGACTGGCCCCCCGGCCAGCAAATCACGCCCCGTCCTACGCTTGCAGGACGCGGATCGCGCGGCAGACGGGCTTCATCCACCATCGAGCGGGACTGAAGCATGTTATTGACCTGATTCAGGAGCGGAACTGCGCTGGCGAAACCAAACTGCCCGGCAACGGGCGTGCCGTCCGGACGTCCGGTCCAGATTCCAATGACATACCGGGCGTTCAGCCCGATGGCCCAGGCATCCCGGTAGCCATAGCTGGTGCCCGTTTTCCACGCCAGCGGCGCAACCTGGGGCAGCGCACTGTCCGGCAGGGGCTGTGCTTCACTGGCGAGAATGCGACGAATGATCCACGCCGCCCCCTGCGACAGCAGCGGACGTTCGATCAGCGGATCGCCCGGCTGTAAACGCAACCGGCCCGCCTGCCCCTGCCGCGCAAAGGCACTGTAGGCGGCAGCGATATCAGCCAGGCGTGCCCCAGCGCCACCCAGGATCAGGGAGAGGTTGGGCTGCGCACCCGCGGGGAGTATGAGCGGTAATCCCGCGTTGCTCAGCATGCCTGCAAAACGTTTTGGGCCGTACGCTTCCAGTACCTGCACCGCAGGCAGGTTGAGGGAACGCACCAGGGCTTCGCTCATGCTGACCGGCCCATGAAAACCGCTGTCAAAGTTGCCGGGGCGATAATCCCCCGTTTTTCTTGGAACATCCTGTAATAACGAAGCGGGATGGATCAGGCCATCGTCCAGCGCCATGCCATAGATGAATGGCTTGAGGACCGATCCCGGCGATCGGATCGCATTGACCATATCCACGTGACTAAAGCGACTGCCATCATTGATATCTACCGAGCCTACCCAGCCACGCACTTTCATGGATGTATGATCCACGACGATCATCGCCAGTGAACTGCGGGCAGGCAGGCGCGATTTCCAGTTCATTGCCAGCTCTTCAAGCTGTCGTTGCAAAGCTGCATCCAGCGTGGTGACTATTTTTGTGTCGCGGCTTTTACTCAACATCATGCGGGAAAAGAGCGGCGCCAGCTGCGGCATCTGCCGGGGGGCCAGCCAGACCGGCTCTTCACGGGACTCTTTCACCTGCTTCTCAGACCAGACGCCCTGAGTCAGCATGCGGTCGAGCACTTTGTTCCGCGCCGCTTCGGCACGTTCCGGCCAGCGGTCGGGGCGCAGACGGCTGGGTGCCTGTGGCAGTACAGCCAGCAGCGCCGCGTCGGAATAGCTCAGCTGAGACGGCGGTTTGCCAAGATAAGTCCAGCTTGCCGCGCCCACGCCCTGCAACGTGCCGCCAAACGGGGCACGGTTGAGATACAGCGTCAGGATTTCACGCTTGGAGAGATGCCACTCCAGCTGCATCGCCCGCCACAGCTGACGAATTTTACCGCCAAAGGTACGCGGATGCGGATCCAGAAGACGTGCCACCTGCATGGTAAGCGTGCTCCCGCCAGAAACCACTCTCCCGGCGGTGAGATCCTGCCAGGCGGCACGCAGTACAGAAAGCGGATTGACGCCAGGGTGATCCCAGAACCAGCGATCTTCATACTGGATCAGCGCCTCAAGATAGCGTGGGGAAACCTCTTCAATGGTAACCGGATAGCGCCAGATGCCTTCGCTGTCGGCAAAACGCCACAACGGAACACCCTGCTCATCCACCACCACTCGCGCAGGGTTGACCTCTTTCAGGGGCAACGGCCACACGCGGTCAGCGGCGACAATCAGCCCCCCTAAAAAGAGAAGCGCTCCCGCAAGCCACAGCCAGCGGGAGCGAATCAGGCGTGCTATCCGCATCTTACGGAACAACGATCAGCGGGCCACTGGCCGCCCCCGTTGCCCGCCACTGCGGAACGTACATGGACTCGACCATCGGAACAGGCACCTGATAGGTTCCTGGCGTAACGGCACGGGCCAGGTAAACCAGCGTGACCGGCTGACCTTCATTGACCGGCACGGCGGCCACAAAGCGATCGTCGCGGAATTCCATGTGCTGAATATCAGACTGTTGCATCTGATTCAGCAGGTTTTGCACTTCACTGCCGCTGTCCTGCAAGCTGGCGCTGCTGCTCGCCAGATTCTGGTTTTCCAGCTCCAGACCTGCCGGGAGCAGATCCACCACCAGCGCATCCGGTACGTTCTGGCTTGCCTTCACTTCCAGCCACACCAGAACCAGCTCACCGCTCTTAAGTGAAGAGAGCGACTTGCTGCTGCCGTCTGTCGACAGGATATGACGTTCAATCTGCAAGACGTGAGAAGATGGCTGGGGCGCATACTCCGGATAGCCAGTAGTGTCCAGTCGTACCCACAGCGGCGTCGTGCCGGTATTCGTCACCTGCAAGGCACCAGGCTGGTCGCCGTTCAGGTTTTCTACCTGCGCTTTATCACTGCTCTGGGTCTGTTCAGAGAGGGTGGTCGTTGCCTGCCACGCGCCTGACAAGGTTTGCAGTGAACGTCCAGCCAGGAACAGCGCATTGCTCTCCTGGGTTGACAGCCAGCGCTGGCTGAACGCGTCTTCAGATAACGCGTTCAACAGCCTGTTTTGCGCATCCGGCAGCAGCTTGTACTCTTCCAGCAGGGAGAGCATCAGGGCATTATCACGCAGCTGGCTGCCGTAATCCGCCATCCAGTTTCGGCTGTCGTTACGGGGTGTTTTGAGAGCCAGATCCAGCGCCTGCTGGCTGCGCGGTGTATCCCCCATCAGTTTGAGTGCCATGCCCAGCTGCATCAACGGAAGCCCGGAAGCGGCCTGAGCGTGGCGATCCCAGATTTCACGCAATGCACCGAGCGGCGCTTTTTGCTGACGAGCCAGCACCAGCGAAGCATACGCCTGGACAGCAAATTTGCTGGCCTGGGTGTCGTCGCTGTAGCGGATGGACATCATCCCCGGATCCTGTAAATAGCGCAGCAGTCGGCTGTTGGCGTTATTCACCGCCTCGGCAGGCACGCTGTAACCCTGCTCCCCTGCCCGCACCAGGAAGTCCGTAACATAGGCGGTCAGCCAGTACTCTTCCGGGCCGTTTTTATCCCACAAGGCAAAACCGCCATCGTCACGCTGCATTTGCAGCAGACGGGAGATGCCGATATCAATGGCCGCACGGCGTTTATCGTCGGTGTCGCCTTTAATGCCCAACGCCGTAAGCTGTGCCGCGTTGGTGTAGAGGGACGGGAACAGGCCGCTGGTGGTCTGCTCAAGACATCCGTATGGATAGGCCTGAAGTTCACGAATGTAGCGCGCCAGGTTCAAAGGTGGTTTACCGCTGAGCAACAGCTGTCCCTGTAGCGTGGCAGGCGAGAAACCGTCGATATGCTGTGCTGGCGCGCTCCAGGATTCGCCAGGGTTCAGCATCGTGCCCGTATTCACCGTTTGCGCCGGGAATGCGGGGCGTACACCAATTTTCCAGCTCTTCTGCTGCGGCACAAACGTCTCACCAGGGAGCTGAAGCCCCGTCACCTGAGCAGTTACTTCACCATCGCCATAGCCTTCCAGCGCGCGCACCGGAATAAACAGAGTGCTACGAGCGCCAGGCGGCAGCTTAACCGGCTCTGGCTGAGCACCTTCGAGCGACACCTTACCGGTTGCGGTTAACGCAATGTTCAGCGTTTGCGGCTGGTCAGTAAGGTTGGTCAGGTCCAGCGTCAGGCGAGAGGTATCGCCACTTGCGAGGAATCGCGGCGTGTTAAGCTCGGTGATAATCGGAGCCGCCACAATGATTTTGCTTTCGCTGCTGCCGAAATCGTCTTCCGTCCAGGCCTGCGCCCTCAGACGCAGTTCGCCGTTGAAATCGCCAATCGGCAGCGTGATGGTGCCTTCACCGTTGGTATCAAGCCTAACCGGCTGCGCCTGCTGGGCAATAATGGTGACATGGTTCACCGGTGGCTTACCGCCGCGTTTCAGTTCATCGCCGTCTCCGCCAAAGCGCAGTGCGGCAAGACGTCCCTGACCTTCAATCACCTGGCCATAAACATCATAGATGTCCGCGCCATAGCGCTTCTGACCGAAGAAAGCTTCCCACGGATCCGGCGTGACGTAGTCGGTAATGTTCAGCACGCCGCTATCAACAGCCGAGACCAGCACGTTCACCTTCTGTGGCACAGCCCCCTCTTTTACGCTGGCTTTCACTTTCACAGAAAGCGTCTGGTTCGGACGCATTTTTTGTGGGTTATCAAGTGCGATGCTCAGGCGACGATTTTCGTCCCCCATTGGCAGATGCAGCAGACCAACCGCGCGTTTTGGCGTGGCGGATTTAGATTTATCGCCAGGACGAACCACCAGCGTGCTGAGGTAGAGATCGTGACGTTTCCAGGCCTTATCCACCGGAATGGCGAGATCCAGACCGTTAACCGGTACGTCGATCTCTTTCCACCACAGTGGCCCTTCGCTGGATTCGATCATTGCATAGCCCTTGCCTGCGGCCGGCGCTGCAATATGCAGGTTGATGGTATCGCCTGGCTGATAGGATGGCTTGTCCAGTTTCAGCGTCACACGATCCGGGCGAGCAGCACCCGTGCCATCGCTGTTATCCTGCCAGCTGTACCCCGCCCAGAAGCGCACGCTGCTGACCATGTTATCAGGGGCTTTCACTTCCAGACGGTATGGGCCCCTGTCTCTTATACACACTCCGAGCCCACGAGACGGACTCCTATCTCGTATGCCGTCTTCTGCTTGAAAAAAAAAAAAGACAGCCACATCCCTATCATCATACACCACATGGGCGCCGTTA
>OJJD01000696.1_pt1 | contig 11346 bp, 9 predicted proteins | sample 1596011 | NCBI WGS metagenome assembly OJJD01 (sample SAMEA4350113, study PRJEB24818) | metagenome | biome: human; feature: gut; material: faeces | place: Denmark | collected 2013-09 | reverse complement strand
AGCGTGTACTGTGCCTCCAAATTCGCGCTTGAAGGGTTAACCCGAACGATGGCGCTGGAGCTGGGCGATGCGGGGATCCGCGTTAATACGCTGTGCCCGACCTTCATTGAAACCGACCTGACGCGCCCGGCGCTTGCCGATCCGGCGTTCCGCCACTACGTGCTGGACAACATCAAGCTGCGCCGGTTAGGCAAGCTGGAGGACATTATGGGCCCGGTAGTGTTTCTCGCCTCAGATGCCGCCGGGCTGATCACCGGCAGTGCCCTGATGGTTGACGGCGGCTGGACCGCTACGTGAGGGATGCAATGGAATATCCGCTTCTGGACAATACCGATCTGCCACTGGTGCTGCTTGGTGGCACGCTCTGTAACGCCCGGCTCTGGCAGCCCGTTATTGAACGGCTGAATGTCGCAGCGGTGTCCTGTATTACGCTGACGGGTGCGGAGTCCGCGCCGCAGGCGTCACGGCGGTTATTAGAGGTTCTGCCGCCGCGCTTTCTGCTGGCAGGGTTTTCTCTCGGTGCCATAGTCGCGCTGCAAATGGCCGCCGACGCGCCAGAAAGAGTGAACGGGCTGACGCTGATTTCCGTTAATCCGTTGCCCGTTGCGCCAGACACCCTCGCTTCACGCCGGGAAGCGGTACGCACCGCACAGGCGCGGGGCCTGGCCGACTGGCTGGTCTCCTCGCTGTGGCAGAGCTATGTCGCCCCGTCACGTCTGTCCGATCGGATCCTGCAAGAGACTATTTGCCGAATGGCGCAAGAGTGCGGCATTGAGACCTTTGCCGGGCAAACGGAAATGGCCATTCACCGGCAGGACAACCGGACTGCGTTTAACGCCCTCTCCTGCCCCACATTACTTCTAAACGGCGCGCAGGACGTTATCTGCACGCCCCATCATCATCAGCTACTGGCCGCAGGCAACGCGAACGTGACCAGACATACGGTGGAGGCTGGCGGGCATTTTATTCCGCTGGAAAACCCGGATGAGATCGCGCCGCTGCTGCGTCAGTGGATAACGGAGTGCATACAGTGCGCAAAAACAGTTTAAAGACCGCATTTCTGGAAAATACTCCCATCATAAACGGCTGGCTGGCGATCCCGTCCGGTTATAGCGCGGAAATTATGGGCCATCAGGGTTACGACGCCGTCACCGTCGATTTGCAGCACGGCATGATTGATTTTGCCAGCGCGCTGTCAATGCTACAGGCGCTATCGGCCACGCCTGCCGTGCCGCTGGTGCGGGTGGCAGATAACGATCCGGCGCAAATCATGCGCGTATTAGACGCAGGAGCCTACGGCGTAATCTGCCCGATGATCTCCAGCGCGGAACAGGCTCGCCGTTTTGTCGCGGCCTGTCGCTATCCACCGCTGGGTGTTCGCTCCTTTGGTCCGGCCAGAGGTCTACTCTACGGCGGCAGTGATTATCCACAGCACGCTAACAACGAGATCCTGACGCTGGCGATGATCGAAACCCGCGAAGGGCTGGCTGATCTTGACGCCATCCTTGATACCGAAGGGCTGGACGGTGTGTTTATTGGCCCCAACGATCTCTCACTGACGCTGACCGGCAGCGCCAGCGCCGAATCCCATCATCCCGAAATGCTTGCTGCTATTGAGCGGGTGATTCAGTGCTGCCGCCAGCAGCAGAAGATTGCCGGAATTTTCTGCACTTCCGGCGCGGCCGCCGCAGCGCGCATTGATCAGGGTTTTCAGTTTGTTACCCCTGCAAACGACGTCATGCAACTGGGTCGCGCCTCGCGTGAAGCCATTGCCCTCGCCCGCGGCAACGCTATCCCTACCACCGGTGCATCCGGTTATTAAAAGGAGAAATAATGAAAACCATCCATCTTACCCAGAGTCAGGCACGAACACGGTTAATCGCCCCCGAGGACATGGTTTCCTGTAATCTTGCTTTTATTGATTGCAAGCTACCCGGCTCGCATCTCAAACAAAACTATTCCTTCATCGGCCCGGGTGTAACCCAGTCCAGCGAGCAGGTCGTCAATATTCCCGAGCCGCACGGCTTTAACATTGGCGCGGCGGCTATGCCGAAAGGGGTGACGAATAATCTGCATCTGCATTTCACCGCCGAGGTGTTCCTGATCCATGAAGGAATATGGCGTTTTCGCTGGGGTGCCAACGGCGAGCATGAAGCTGAATTTAGCGCACCCACTATCCTTTCAATACCGACCTGGATCTTCCGCGGTTTCACCAACGTCAGTAAAGAAGAGACCAGCGGTATGGTGTTTACGGTGCTCGGCGGGGACAACACGGGCGGCATCATCTGGCATCCTTCCGTGCTGGCGGCAGCCAGCGAATACGGAATGTATTTGAGTAAAGACAACATGCTTATCACACAGGAAACCGGCGATCCGCGGCCTGACCCCGCCGCGCTGCTGACGCCGCTGTCAGAGGAATATATTGCCGGGCTGCGTGACTACAGCGTTGAGGAGATGCGCCAGCGTGCGGTAACCGGCGATGACCGCTGCTGGTCAGCCCAGGGACTGCTGGATTCGGTGCTGCCAGGACACGGCGGCGAAATTGCGCCGGTTATCGGTTTCGGCATTTCACAGGATCGGGATTCCGCTCCCGCTATCGTGAGCCCGCACGGTTTTTCCGTCGAATGGCTGCGTCTCGCCGAGGATCACGTTGTGGGCCGCCATCTCTGCCCGGATATTCAGGTCATTATGGTCTTTAAAGGCCAGCTGGAGGTCACCTGGAACGAGGCGGGCGAAGAAGTGAGCGTTATCGCTCCGGAACGTTCGGTGATCTCTGTTCCGGCAAACAGCTGGCGTCGCTACCGCGCGGTTGACGGCAAAACGGAGTTTATTCTGACGACCCGCGGCGATCAGCGTAAGCGCCTCTACTGGGATGAAGCGATCCTGCAACAGGCGAGAGAACACAATCGCTGTCTCGATCCCGATGGCTACGTAGCCGATGCCGACATCCTGCCTGCCACGGCCCGTCGGGCCGGTGCGATACTGGAGACATGCAACAGCAACAAAACCTGAATTATCCGTTGAGCTCACTTGCCGGATCCGCTGCGTTCGTTGAGAGGCATGCCAGCCTGCATTTTCAGCCTGTTAACGAACCAGCGTCCGGCCGGGCCGGGCGGATGTTCCTCCAGGTGCACCGCCTGCATGGAAAAACCGGGCCCGACGTCGGGCTGCATCGGCACGTTCAGCGTAACCAGTTTTCCCGCTGCGAGATCTTCCTCGACCATTGGCAGCGGCATATAACCCCACCCCAGTCCGGCACGCAGGAAGGCGTGCTTCGCGCCCATATCCGCTAAATGCCATGTCTTTGACGACATGACGCCAAAGCTTCGGCCCACGGTGAGAGAGGAGCGATCGGTCAGCACCAGCTGGACGTGTTCCTGTAAAAGTGAACGAAGGATCGGACCGGACGCGTTCGCCAGCGGATGCTCAGGGGAGACAACGGCCACCGCAGGCACGCTGAGAAGGAATTCTGAGGTGCATCCCGCCGGAAGATGCGGCAGCGATCCGGTTATCGCCACCCGGCAATGACCGTCCAGTAAAGGCTGGAACACCGCCCCCAACGCTTCCACATACAAACGCAGCGGGGTGTCAGGAAATGCCTGCTGAAACGCCTGCACCGCAGCGGTGAGCTGCGCTACGGGAAACATCACGTCGACGGACACCGCCAGTTCAGGCTCAAGACCTTCGGCTAAGGTGCGCGCCTTAGCCTTAAAGGCGTCCATCCCGCCAGTGGCAAGACGCGCCGCTTCCAGCATGGCGACGCCCGCCACCGTCAGCGTCGGATAACGCCCGGTACGATCGAATAATGGAAACCCGACCTGTGCCTCAAGGTTTGCCAGCGTCGCGCTGACAACCGACTGCGCGCGCCGCAGCCTGCGACCGGCGGCGGAAAAACTCCCTTCATCAACGGCAGCAATAAAGGTGCGGAGTTGATCAACAGACATACCGTCCAGCATGTATCGCTCCAGCAGATGGATCCCATCTAATTATATAGGCTATTCAGATAGGTCAAAGATTACTACTCTCAGTGCATGTTCACTACTCTTCAATGAAGGAAATACAATATGAAAACGACTACTGTAGGTATCATCGGCGCTGGCGCTATCGGGAAAGCCTTTGCAGAACAACTGGTTAAAGCGGGCATGAACGCTATTCTGAGTAACAGCCGCGGGCCGGAAAGCCTGACTGCGGTGGTTGAGAAACTGGGCCACGGGGCTCGCGCTGGCACCGTAGAACAGGCCGCCCAGGCCGACATCGTTTTTGTCAGCACAAACTGGGACAAAACCGAGGCCGCGTTACGCGGCATCAACTGGGAGGGGCGTATCCTGATCGACGCGACCAACCCGGTCATACTGCCAGGCTTCACGCTGGCTGAACTGGGCGGAAAAAACTCAAGCCAGGTGGTGACACAGTGGGCTCCGGGTGCACGCGTCGTTAAAGCCTTCAATACTCTCCTTGCAGGGGTGCTGGCTCAGGATCCGGCGCAGGCGGGTGGCCGTCGTGTCGTCTTTATCTCCGGAGACCATCCTGACGCAAAGGCGGAAATAACAGCCTTAGCCGGTCAACTGGGCTTCGCAAGTATTGATTTAGGCAGCCTGGAGGTTGGCGGTACGCTACAACAATTCCCCGGAGGTCCTCTTCCGGCGGTGAACCTGGTGCAACTGGCATAGCTAAAGGCAACGATAAATATGACGCAGCGTACTTCCGCAGAGACCTTTGAAGAATACCTTCCCGGCAAGCTGATCAGGGAACATCGGGCGCAATCTTCCCGGGATGTATTCGTGCAAATTCTGGCGCGCAGACACGTGCAGGAAAACGTCATTATTCCGGCAGTGCCGGAGCCTTTTATCGTCTGGATCCTCTCAGGTAATGCCGTCGTTGAGGAGCGTTCCCCCGGTGAGCCGTGGTTAGCAAACCGCGTTACCGCAGGCGATTTCTTTCTCACAACGGCGGCTTCTCCTACTGAAATGCGCTGGCACGCCGGGCCAGATACGCCTTTCGTCGTTATGCATGTTTATATGGGAGTGGCTATGATGCAGGAGTATGAACTGCGGGAAGTCTCCGGCGCGCGCGACGACACGCTATCCGCCCTGCTGGAGCAGATACGTCAGGAGCTGTATCTGCAAAATCCACCCAGCGGCCCGTTTATTCAGGGCATTGCGCAGGCGCTGGCAGTACATCTGATTCGCACCTATGGCACACATGCGAAACGACACCGCGGGGGCTTGCAGGCATTTAAGCTGCACCGGGTCTTCACGGCAATGCGTGAAGGGTTAGCCCAGCCGTTTGACCTGGCACGCCTGGCTGAACTGACCGATCTTAGCGAATACCATTTTAGCCGCGCCTTTAAACAGTCAACCGGACTTTCCCCTTCTCACTACTTTATCCGGCTACGCATGGAGGAGGCGCGTCGCATGCTATCGGAAAGCAATGATTCCATTATCAATATTGCACTGAACGTCGGATACACCAGCCCCAGCCACTTTGCTGCCGTATTCCTCAGGCATAACGGCGTGACGCCCTCCCACTATCGCAGCGATGCCGTTCGCAGCAAAAGCCCGACAGTTTGAGCAAAAGCCCGCGCGAAGCGATTGCCAGAAAGATCCATTATTGACCCGTACTTCAGACATTCTTTCTGAAGCGTTGAAATCAACTCTCAAGAGGATCAACTATGGAACTCAACGGTAAAGTCGCGCTCATCACCGGTGCTTCAAGCGGAATTGGTGCCTCCACGGCCAAAAAGTTAGCGGAACAGGGCGTCAGGGTGGGTCTCGCTGCCCGCCGTCTGGATCGTCTTCAGGCGCTGGTGTCTGAAATTGAGGCTGCTGGCGGGGAAGCCATGGCGCTGGCCATGGATGTCACTGACCCGGCCTCAGTTAATAAAGGGGTGGAGGCACTGCACAAACGCTATGGCCATATTGATATCGCCTTTAATAACGCCGGGCTGATGCCGATTTCGGATATCGCCAGCCTCCGTGTTGACGAGTGGCATCGAATGGTAGATGTAAACGTAAAGGGCCTGTTTAACACGGTCGCGGCCGTACTGCCGATTATGCAGTCACAGCGCTCGGGTCATATCATCAATACCTCGTCGATCGCCGGGCGTAAAACGTTTCCCGGACTGGGCGTATACTGCGCGACGAAGCACACGGTTGCCGCCTTCTCGGATATTTTGCGTATGGAGCTGGCCCCTCAGTTCAACATTCGCGTCACCTCGCTTCAGCCGGGTGCCGTTGAAAGTGAATTATTCGAGCATATCAGTGACGAAAATTATCGTGCACAGATGGAACAGCTGAAGGAGAAGATGACGTTCCTGAAAGCCGATGATATCGCCGACTCGATTCTTTACGTATTGCAGGCACCGGAACATGTGGACGTGGCAGAGCTGTTTATTATGCCGACCGAACAGCCGTGGTAAGAGGGTGAAGCGGGTCAGGCTGGTGCCTGACCCGCTACGTTAGTTTGCAGAGGCCGTAGGTCTGATGGTGATTTCGGTGGTATCGACACTCTCAGGCGCCTCGATGATGTGGCGCACGGCGCGAGCGATATCAGCCGGTTTGAGAGCAATAGCCCGGTACGCATCCATCACCGCCATGGTTTCTTCGTGCGTAATGGTCGAGGCCAGTTCGCTTTCCACTACCCCAGGGTTGACGCAGGTCACACGGATGTTCGAACTTTCCTGACGTAAACCATCGGAAATGGCCCGTACCGCAAATTTGGTCGCGCAATAGACGGCGGCCGTGGGCACGACGGACAAGGCACCAATCGAGCCTATATTGACGATCTGCCCCGAGCCCTGGGCTTCCATAATCGGCAAAACAGCACCAATACCCCACAGTACGCCCTTGATATTTACGTCAATGGTGCGCTCCCATTCATCCTGCTTGCCAGCCGAAAGGGGAGAGAGAGGCATAATGCCCGCGTTGTTAATAAGTACGTCAATGCGGCCCCACTTATCCCGTGCTGCCTGAACGAAGGCGGCCATCGACTGGCGGCTGGTAACGTCTAATACCTGAGCCTCTGCCTCCCCTCCTGCGCTGCGGATTTCATCAGCCAGAGCGTGGATGCGATCCAGCCTGCGTGCACCCACGAACACTTTTGCGCCTGCCTTGCCGAGCTCTCTGGCGATACCTTCTCCGATACCGCTGGAGGCGCCGGTAATTAAGATGACTTTGTTCATGTTTTACTCCTTCAGTTGAGTTCACTGCAATCATAGATACAGACCATTGTTTCTTGTATCCTGCCTTTACTGGACTCACTGGTTAGCAATGTTAAACAATGAAAATCGATCTTAATTTGTTACCGCTTTTTCTGGCGGTCGCCGAAGAACGCAGCTTCAGCGCTGCCGCCGGGCGCCTGGGCATAACCCGTTCCGCTGTCAGCCAGGGAATAAGACGTCTCGAAGATGGGTTTCAGACCCTGCTGGTGATGCGCACCACGCGCTCGGTAAGGCTCACCGAAGCGGGTGAACGGTTGCATAAATCGTTGCTGGGGCCCATCGCCAACATTGAGGCGGCCTTTGACGATGTTATCTCGGACAGCATACCGCGCGGACAGCTCAGGATCGCTGTCACCTCAATTGCGGAAGCGTTTCTTTCGGGCCCACTGCTCGCCTCGTTTACGGCCGCGCATCCTGCGGTATCGCTTGATGTTTTCGTGTCAGATGAGGAATTCGATATCGTGGCAGCGGGCTATGACGCCGGGGTGAGGCTGGGCGAAGTTATCGAAAAAGACATGATCGCTATTCCCCTTACGGGCCAGCAGCGTGAACGGGTGGTGGCTTCACCTTCCTATCTGGCGACACACAGCGCACCGACGCACCCCCGTGAACTGGTCGCTCATCGGTGTATCGGCTGGCGCCCTTCCCCGGACGTTGCCCCCTATCGCTGGGAGTTTGAGGAAGCAGGCGTCCCTTTCGATGTGGCAATTGAACCACAAATCACCACTAACGATCTGCGTCTTATGCTCAGCCTCGCGCTGGCCGGCGGTGGTATAACCTTTGCCACGGAGGACACCTTCACACCGTACATTGAATCAGGACAGCTGGTTTCCTTACTGGATGCGTTTCTTCCATCTTTTCCTGGTTTTTATCTCTATTTTCCCCAGCGCCACAATATGGCCCCCAAGCTCAGAGCCCTGATCGAGCACATCCGCCAGTGGCGACAGCTCCCCGCCACGCAGCCTACACTGCGTTAAATGGTTCCAACCCTGAATGCAGATTTTCCTCAATCTACTGCGTCCCTTTGATGAGCATCAACGACAGCACGTCATTACCATGGAAAATGACAACGGACACGATGGGCAGGACTTCACACAAGGATGGAACCTTAAAAATGTACAGACCAATAGTTGTTATCCTCTTTATTCTTTTGACATTAGCCGCCCTCGTGGAAATCGGCATAATTTCTTTAGGCTAATACCGATAGCCTCTGAAAGGCCTCGCTTGCGGCCTTTTATTTATTAAACATGAGAAGAAAATACGTAATTTTTTTGAGTAGCAGAAATTAACCCGCCCGTAAAAATATATTTTACAAATGAGAGAGTTTTAAATATATCATACACCAGATATTTTACCCTAACTTAAACTACAATTAAGCAGCAATTAAACCTAACCAAAATTAGATATTTATCGCATATTATAATTATTAATATCGCCCCACCAGCACCGTTTTAAGGGTTGCACCTTTTTACGCCAAAACCCTTTATCCACGCGCCCTCATAGCTAACGAAATATATTCACGCTATCAATTAATCTCCCCTGCAATAGCCGCATTGGGTTTACGAACACTTAATTTGCGTATTCAGACATTTATAGCTATATCATTTTTATAACGAAATAATTTAATACCTGCACAAATAATAAGGCTTATAAATCGCAAACATATAAATAAACAACTATTTCCTGTGTAAATAATTAGCTTTGCCCTGAGGTTGCCACTTTTAATCCTGGCGGGCATCGGTCGCGCTAAAGAAAGTAACGGTAAATCCTGTTTATTAAACAGTATTTTCGCCGGGAGCGCGTTCATCCCTTCAGAAACGATGGCTTTGTTTGACACGCCGTAACCAATCACTCTGCTGGAGTAATAACTGTATGAGCCAAATATCTGTTATATCTAAATTAACTGGCGTGGAAACGACCACGGAAGGGACACAGATAACACTCGATCACTCCTCAATCGTTAAGCTTAACGTGGATCGAGCCAACATCGCAGATTACTCCCGCAGCGGAAACGATCTGGTGATTACCCTCAATTCGGGCGAAGTGATTACTCTCAAGAATTTCTACGTCACTGATGCGCAGGGCGTAAGCCAGCTGGTGCTTGAAGAGAGTGACGGAGCGCTGTGGTGGATTGAAGATCCAACCGGTGCCGCGACCTATGAATCCATCGCCTCCACCGATGCATTACTGGCGGCGTCAGGGAGTGATGCTGGTGGCGCCGCTGCGTGGCCCTGGGTGCTGGGTGGCCTGGCCGCCGCAGGTGGGATTGCTATTGCAGCGGGAACCGGCGGTGGAGGTGGCGGAGATGACGATAACAACAACCCGAATCCCGGTAATCCGGGAAATCCTTCCGAACCTGATACTACGCCTCCGAATGCTCCCACTAATCTTCAGGTCTCACCTGACGGCAAAACCGTAACAGGTACGGCTGAACCGGGCAGCACGATTACCCTTAAAGATGCCGATGGCAACACCATTGGAACGGGCAAGGTCGGCAGCGACGGCAAATTTACTATCGATCTCGGTACGCCGCTCACCAACGGGGAGCAGATCACCGCCACGGCCACCGACCCGTCCGGCAATACCAGCCAGGGTGGTCAGGTCACAGCACCGGATCTCACCGCGCCGGATGCACCTGCCAATCTGGAGGTTTCGCCTGACGGCAAAACCGTCTCCGGTACGGCTGAGCCGGGCAGCACCGTGACACTGAAAGATGCCGATGGCAACACCATCGGAACGGGCAAGGCTGGCAGCGACGGGAAATTTACTATCGATCTCGGCACGCCGCTCACCAACGGGGAGCAGATCACCGCCACCGCCACCGATCCGTCCGGCAATACCAGCCCGGGCGTTCAGGTCACGGCACCGGATTCAACCGCGCCGGCTGCCCCCGAGATTGTCACCGTCAATGATAACGTGGGCACCGAAGCGGGCCCGCTGAGCAACGGACAACGCACGGACGATGCACGCCCGACGTTCAGCGGCATCAGTGAAGCTGGCACCGTTATTACCTTCTATGACAACGGCAAGCCGATCGGCACCGCCACGGCCGATGCTACCGGGAAATGGAGCTTTACCCCGTCGACCAACCTGTTTGAAGGAAACCACGCCATTACCACCACCGCGACCGATGCGGCAGGCAATACCAGCCCGGCGTCCACGGCGGTGACCTTCGTGGTGGATACGGTCGCACCAGGTGCCCCGGCCATCACCGGCATGACCGACGACGTTGCGCCCAATACCGGCGTGCTCGGAAGCGGAAGCACCACTAACGATCCGCGCCCGCAGCTCACCGGCACGGCGGAAGCGGGCTCTACGGTCACCATCTATGATAACGGCATTGCCATTGGCACAGCGGTTGTAGGCAGCAACGGAAGCTGGAGCTTTACGCCGTCGGTTAACCTGAGCGAAGGCAGCCACCAGCTTACCGTACGCGCCACCGACATCGCCGGTAACACCGGTCCGGCCTCGCCGGCCTTTACCGTAACGGTGGATGTCACCACCCCGCCGGTGCCGACAGGATTTATCGTTAACGATGACACCGGAGGGCTGAAAGGCACGATTACCGCCGGGCAGTTTACCGACGAGTCGCAGCCCCGCCTGACGGGCCGAGGAGAACCAGGCAGCACGATTACGGTTTACGATAACGGCGTTGCGATTGGCAGCACAACGGTTCTGCCGAACGGTACCTGGAGCATCACGCCGACAACGCCGCTGGCAGAGGGTGCACATTCGATTACCCTGCGCGAAACCGATGCGGCAGGCAACCAGAGCGGCCTGTCTCAGCCGATCAACTTTACCGTCGATCTTACGCCGCCAGACATGCCGGAGGCGACGCTCAATTCGACAGGCACGCAAATCACCGGTACTGCCGAGCCGGGCAGCAAAATTGTCATCACCAACAACGCCGGGGTGCAAATCGGGACCGCCACTGCCGACAGCAACGGCAACTACATCGCCAACCTGAACCCTGCACAAGTGAACGGCGAGATCATCTCCGTGGTCGCCTCCGATGCCGCAGGCAACCAGAGTTCCCCGGCGCTGTTTAACGCAGCGGACATCACCGCGCCTGCCGCACCGGGTAACCTGGTGGTGGCGGAAGACGGGGCAAGCGTCAGCGGAACCGC
>OJJD01000692.1_pt1 | contig 11433 bp, 8 predicted proteins | sample 1596011 | NCBI WGS metagenome assembly OJJD01 (sample SAMEA4350113, study PRJEB24818) | metagenome | biome: human; feature: gut; material: faeces | place: Denmark | collected 2013-09 | reverse complement strand
ATGGGCGTGGCGGGTGCCGCCGTCGGCACTGTGCTGGCGCGCGTGGCGGAGTTCGTGATGATCATCGCCTATATGCTCGTGTGGGAAAAGAAGATCCGCTTCCGCCTGCATATGCTGCTGTGGCCGTTCTTTCCCAGATACTGCTTTTTCATGATCTCAATGGCCCGGCTGCCGCAGAAGATGCTGCTGTTGCCCTCGGAAACGTCGAAGCCGAACATCAGCTCGAACAGCTTGGCGGCCTTCATGGCTTCCTCGGCGTTCTCGGTGTTGATGCCGATGTGCTTGACCTCGAAGCCCAGCATGGTGTTGACGGCCTCGCGCGTCAGACGCTCGATTTCGTCCCAGTTTTCGGCCTCGATGAGGTCCTTCTTCACCATCCAGGTGCCGCCGCAGGCAATGATCTTGTTAAAGGACAGGTAGTCCAGCAGGTTTTTGGCGTTGACGCCGCCCGTGGGCATCCAGCGCAGGTTTGTGTAAGGGCCGGCCACGGCTTTCAGCTTGGCGACGCCGCCGTTCTGTTCGGCCGGGAAGAATTTCACAACGTCCAGGCCCATGCTCATGGCCTGCTCCATCTCGCCCGGAGTAGCGGTGCCGGGCATCATCAGCATGCCCTTGTCGATGACATATTTGGTGATCTCGGGGTTAAAGCCCGGGCTGACGATGAACTTGACGCCGGCGGCGATGGCTCGGTCCGCCTGCTCCTTCGTCAGCACGGTGCCCGCGCCCACCAGCATTTCAGGTACTTCGGCCACGATGCGCTTGATGGCCTCCTCGGCCGCTGCGGTGCGGAACGTGACCTCGGCCGCGGGCAGGCCGCCTTTGACCAGGGCCTTTGCCAGAGGCACAGCCTTGTCTGCGTCGTCGATGGCGATGACGGGCACGATGCCGATGTCGTAGATTTTCTGAATCACGTCGTTCATAGCAATCTTCTCCTTTTATTCCCGGTGGGGGTGTGTTCCATATTGTGGAACGCCGTTCCACTTTCTTTCTGGCTTCATTATAAACGAACAGGTTTTATTGTCAATGCGATTCTTGCGTTTTTTGCCCAAAAGCGGATATTTCTTGCATCCAAGCGGGGCCGGGGGCTTGCGCTTTGGCGCAAAACAAGTTACAATACAGACGGAAAACCGTTTCGCATTGTGGAACGCAACAAAGAAAAGGGGGTGCTCTTGTGGAAAACAGCAACGGCGGCGTGCAGAGCGTGGCACGCATCTTCGCACTGATCGAAGTCCTGTGCGCACACCCCAAGGGCGCGTCCCTGCAGACCATCAGCGCCGAGAGCGGCCTGCCCAAAAGCACGGCGCACCGGCTGCTCTCCAGCCTTGTATCGCTGGGCTATGCGGTGCAGGACAGTTTCTCCACGCACTATCGGCTGACGATGAAGATGTTCGAGCTGTCCAGCGGCATCGTCAACGATATGGATATCATGTCCGTTGCAAAGCCGCATCTGGACAAGCTTTCCCGCCATACGGGCGAGGCGGTGCATCTGGTTATCCAGGACGGCGTGGACATCGTATACATCTATAAGGCGGAGGCCGGCGCCGGGCTGGGCGGCATGCGCATGTCCAGCCATGTGGGGCTTCGCATCCCCATGTACTGCACAGGCGTGGGCAAGGCCATTTTGGCCACCCAGAGCTACGGCGAGGCCGAACGCGTGTGGCGCAAAAGCAGCATCCGGGCGCTGACAGCGCATACCATCACGGATTTCGACGCATTCATCGAGCAGCTCAAGCGCGTGCGCATGGCGGGCTATGCCATCGACGACGAGGAAAACGAGCTGGGCATCCGCTGTGTGGCGCTGGCGGTGCCGGGCATGAACGGCCGTGCGGAGGCGGCGTTCAGCATCTCGGGCCTTGCCGCGCAGATGACGGACGACCGCATCGAGCATCTGGCGCGTATGGGCCTTGCCGCGCGGCAGGATATTCTGCGCGACCTCGGCTGGAAGTAGATCGCGGCATACAGGCATAAACGGGTGCGGCGCAGAATAAAATTATCATAAACAATCGGCGCAGGGAAAATACCAAAAAAGAAAAAACACGTTCTGAGGCAGCATTCCGCTTCGCTTCAGGGCGTGTTTTTTGTTGTTTATGCTTTTTGCGCGCGGTTTTGCACCGCGCCCGCTTTCTATGCTACTGCGCCAGCCGTGTGAGCACTGCGCCGGGCTGCGTCATCACCAGGTCTCCGCTGTGCATCAGCAGCGTGTCGGCGTCCTGCGCGAAGAAAACATAGGTCTCCTCCGCGCTGGGGCGCGTCAGCGTCAGAACGCCGCTCTCATAGCTCCACGTTCCCAGATACGTCGTCATCCCCTGATACACATTGCACATGAACATAAACGTGCCGTCGGCGTATAGCTCCAAATAGGGATCCTGCTCCCCCTCCGCGCGATCCTGTACGCTGGTAAAATGCCCCGGCCCCAGCGTTTCCGGCGCATCCTCCGGCGGTTCGGACGGCAGGCAGGAGGAGGACGCACCGGAGAAAACGGTCTCCTGCGGCGCAGCGGGGGCGGAAAGCGCGCTTTCCGCCGCGGAGCTGCCCGCGCCGCCGGCACAGCCCGCCAAAAGCGCAAGCGCAAGATACGCCGCCAGCAGCGCCGGCGCGCGCCGGGCCCTTCGTTTTCCCTTTTCCTGTATCATATCTTCAGGCCTCCTGTTCCGCCCTGCCCTTCCCGGGCCTTTTCTGTCCGGTCCATTCCGGAGCCGGGTCCTTTACCGAGCGTTCAGCGCGGCGTCCTGCGCCGCGATCCACGCGCCCACTTCTTTGCCCAGCTTCGCCAGCGTTCCGGGAGCAAACGGGCTGTCCAGCCCGGCCGCCGCCACGAGACCCGGATACGTCTTGCCGCCGGCCTCGCCCACCAGAGCCAGGTACCGCCGCCAGGCGTCCTTTTTGTCGTGCAGAAACGCGGTGAAGAACTGCAGCGCCACCGTTTGGGCCAGGCAGTAGTCGATATAGTAGAACGGCACCTCGTAGATGTGCAGCTGGCGCTGCCAGCCCGCGCCGCGTCCGTAGAAGGGCAGGCCCGCGAAGTCCAGCCAGGGACGGTATTCGCTTTCCAGCTTTGCCCATACTGCGTTGCGCTCCCCGGGCGTCAGGTCCGGCTCGGCGTACATGATGTGCTGGAATTCGTCCACCATGGTCCCGTATGGCAAAAAGTACATCGCGTCCTCGGCGTGGGCCAGTTCATACCGGGGCGTGTCCGTGCCGAAGAATTTTTCGTGATGCTCCGCCGTAAGGAACTCCATGGACATGGAGTGGATCTCGCAGCTCTCCATGCCGGGCTCCTCCAGGATCATGGGAAGGTCTTTCCGCGCGGCCACCCACGCGGCAAAGGCATGGCCCGCTTCATGCGTCAGTACGTCCACGTCGTCGGACGTGCCGTTGAAGTTGGAGAAAATGAAAGGCGCTTTGTAATCCGCCAGGTAGGTGCAGTAGCCGCCCGGGGCCTTGCCCTCCTTGGAGAGCACGTCGAACAGGCCTCCGTCGAACATTTCGTCAATAAATTCCGCCGTCTCGGGGCTGAGGGCATGGTACATTTCGCGGCCCGCGGCCAGTATTTCCTCCGGCGTGCCGTGGGGCGCGGGGTTTCCGTCCGCAAAGCAGAACGCGTCGTCGTAGAATTTCGGGTCCGCCACGCCGGTGCGGGCATACTGCAGCTTCTTCAGTTCCGCCACCACGGGCACGAAATCTTTTTTGATCTGCGCACGGTAGGCGGCCATGTCCTCCAGCGTGTAGCCGATGCGCCGCATGCGGATGGCGCCCAGGGGGATGAAATTCTCATAACCCAGCTTTCGTGCCTGGGCCGTGCGGTTTTTCACCAGCTTATCGTACAATTCGTCCAGCTCGGCCCGGTGCGCATCAAACCATGCTCCCTCGGCTTCGTAGGCGGCTTTGCGCACGGCTCGGTCCGGGTTTTGCTTGTAAAGGCTCATCTGGCTGACGGTATTTTTTCTGCCATCAAATTCGATCAGCGCCGAGGCGTACAACTTTTCATAAGCCGTGGTGAGGGCGTTTTCCTCCGCCATCAGCTCCAGAATGGCCGGGTCGGAGGACTTGACGTCCACCTCCATTTTTTCAAAAGTGAGCCTGCCCAGCGTCTGCTCCAGCTGTGTGCGGAACGGCGAGGCCAGCAGCGCGCGGTACACGTCCAGCTGGGCTTCGCCCAGCGCCGGGCTGTTTGCGTCAAAAAATTCCCGCTCGGCTTCGTAAAACGCATCCCGCGTATCCACGGTGTGGCGGATCTCAGCCAGGGTGGACATGGTGGAGATATGGCGGCTCAGCGTCTCAAAATCCCCGAACGCCCCCCGCTGCGCCTGCGCGGCCCGCGCGGCGGCGATGCGCGCGCGCAGCGACGCAAAAGTTTCCCGCGCCGCGTCAAAGTCCGGGCGAGCGTACTGCATCTGTTCAAATTTCATCCAAACAACTCCTTTTTCGCGGCGCACGGGCCGCGCCTTGCATTACAATTGTATCTTATCATAGAGCGGCGGGAAAGAGAATATGCAAAACGCCCGCGCCCTCCAAAAGAACCTGGGCCGGGCCGTCTGCATTTTACGGCTGCGCCGCGGCTCCGGTGCGCGCTTTTTCCATGCGCGCGGCGGGGAGCAGCGGCAAAAGCGCCAGCAGCGTCACCAGCCCCGAAATCAGAAACAGACTGTTGCCCGGCACCATGCCCGCCACGCCGTTGACAATTTTTTCAACGCCGAAAGCATTGATAACAGGGGTGGCAATGGCCGGGCCGACGATCATGGGCACGCACACAAAGAACAGCTGCTTCACACCCTCGAACTGGCCGCGCTGGTCCTCCGGATACAGGTTTTTGATCCACGCTGTCAGCGCCTGCAGCACCAGGATATACCCCGCGCCGGCGCCGAACACACCGATGAGCAGCGGAACGAACGCCGTGGAAAAGCTGACGCCCAGAAGGCCCAGCAGATTACAGCCCACGGCCGCCGCGATGACCGGCCCGCACTTGCCGCGGTCGATGAAGCGGGCGGCGGGAATGGTGAGCACCGACGCGGCCAGGAGGCCCGCGCCCTGCACCACACCCGTGAGCGTGTAGTCCATACCCAGGTTGTCGGTAAAGTAAACCGTGATGTACGGGAAATATACGTTGAAGCCGATGAAATACACCATCATCACCAGAAACACCCAGAACAGCTCCCGGTTGCGGCCCACGATCTTATAATCGAACACAGCGGCGAACTGGTGCCAAAAACCCCGTAGGTCCCGGTTGGGGGCGAGGCCCGGCGCATCCCGCAGCGTGAACAGGCACAGCACGCCCACAGCAATGACCATGCCGCCCATGATGGTGAAAAACGCGAAGAAGTCCAGCGCGTCAATGATAATGCCCGACACAATGGCCCCGAAAATGGTGGCGAACACCGGCATCACGGCCAGCGCGCCGCCCACCTTGCCGCGGTTGCCCGCGCTGGAGATATCGGTCGTCCAGGGGTTGAACGCGCCGTCATTGCCCATGCTGCCGAAAAAGCTCATCACCGCGTCCGCCAGCACCACGCAGGTGGCCGCGAGCCACAGCGGATCTTTCGGCAGGAACTCCGTGACGCCGAAGCCGATGGTGAACACGCCCCACAGGATGTACCCGAACGCGATGAACGGGCGGCGCCTGCCCAGCCTGTCGCTTGCAGTGCCGATGAGGAACGTGCAGAAGGTGGACACCACGGCGGAAACGCCCACCATCCACGCCACGATGGACGGGTCCGGCGCGATCTTCCGGTATACAAAGGTATTGAACCAGGAGTTTTCGATGTTCCAGCAGATCTGCCCCGCCATTCCCAGCACCCAGATGAGCGCCCAGTTTTTGCGCGATATCTTTTCCATGCGACTGCCCCGCTTTCCGCAGACAGCGCGGCCGCAAGCGGCCCGCCGCCCAAAATATTTTTCATTCTGCCTGTATTGTATCATGGGGCGCAGCGCTTTGAAAGAAAAAACGCGCGGATACTTGCAATTTTCCTTCCGCCGTCCTATAATAACCCTATCGCAGAGTAGAAGCCTGCGCGTTGGCCCCCAAAAAGGGCCGCAGTGCCGTTCCGACGGGGAGTTGCGGAACGGACGAAAAGCACCGCTTGCGGTGCAGGCTTCGCATCCCGCTGCTGCATGACGAATGCAACACGGGCCTGCCAGGGCCGCCCGGAGCCGCGCGCAAGCGCGCCGCCGTGCGGCTGTGCGCGGGCCTTTTGCCTCCTTTATGCGGCAACGCCAAAATAAAGGAGGTTTTTTTCATGTCTGCTTTTCAATCCACATTCGATTCCCTGCGCGGCTTTCCCCGCCGCCTGTCCGACGCCGCCCGCGAGGTGCGGCGCACCGCCAGTCTGGCCGGGGCCGCCATGCTGGCGGCGCTGAGCCTGGTGCTCAACCAGTTTACCATCGCGGTCAGCCAGTTTCTGGAGATCGGCTTTTCCTTTCTGGCCGCAGGAACGTGCGCGTTCCTGTACGGCCCGTGGCTGGCCGGGCTAATGGGCATCGTCACCGACGTGGCGGGCTACTTTTTGCGGCCCAACGGCGGCTTTTTTCCCGGCTTCACGCTCAACGAGTTCCTGCTGGGCTTTTTATACGGCTGCTGGCTGTACAAAAAACCCGTGTCCCTGTGGCGCACGTTCTGCGCCTGCCTGTCCGCGGTGCTCGTCATCAACCTGGTGCTCACGCCGCTGTGGCTGAATATCATGTACGGCAACGCTTTCGTGATTTCCGGCATGCGGCTTATCAAAAATGCCGTTAAGCTGCCTTTGGACACCGCTTTGCTGTATTTTCTGCTGAAAGCTGTGGAAACGCACCGCAAAAAAGCTCTGTAACGCAAAACAGCCTCCTTTCCGCCCCCGCACGCGGCGCACGCCGCGCGCATACCATGGGGCAGAAGGAGGCAATTTTTATGCTTGAAAATAATAATGCAGTCCTCGCCGTAGTCGATCCCGTCTATCCCGGCACCGCTTTGCGGCCCGGCAGCTCCGGCAGCGAAGTCGCGCGGATGCAGACCTATTTGAACGGCCTGCGCGACGCCAAGTACCCCACCCTCAACCGTCTGGTCGTGGACGGACGGTACGGCTCCGCCACCGCCAGCACCGTGATGCAGTATCAGGTGATCAACCGTCTTTCGATGGACGGCGTCATCGGCCACGATACCTGGAACGCCATCGTCAGCGATTACAATGCCACCATCGGCGGCAGCGCCGACACCTATCCCGGCATTCCCCTGCGCCCGGGCGACCGCAGCCAGGATGTGCGCCACATGCAGGGCCGTCTGAACGAAGTTGCACGCATCTACACCGGCATCAACACGCAGACCGTGGACGGCGCGTACGGAAACAATATGACCAACGCCGTGCGCCGCTTCCAGCGCCAGTTCAGCCTTTCCGCCGACGGCATTCTGGGCAAGGATACCTGGAACAAGATCGTCTCCGTGCATAACGCCATGCAGGCGGGCAACCCCACGCACGTTACCACTCAGTATCCCGGCGTACCGCTGCGCGTAGGCTCCACCGGCGATTACGTCCGCTTTGTGCAGAGCTATCTGAACGGCATAAGCGGCCGTCCTCTGCTGACAGTGGACGGAAATTACGGCCAGAACACCACCCGTGCCGTAGGTCTGTTCCAGGCCACCGCCGGCCTGCCGGTAGACGGCGTGGTAGGCAGCGCTACCTGGGCGGCGCTCATCCCCGCATTCAACGCCACGCTGTAAGGCGGCGCTCATCCCGCGCAGCCGTATCGCGCACCCGGCCCGGGAGGCGTCCGCCTCCCGGGCCGGGATTCTTTATTGTCCCGCTATAAAAAACTTATCTCAATGGCCGCCGGCCGGGGACGGGCCGCATGGCCCAAAACAGCCGATGGCCATTTTTATGGAGATTGAGCGCATTGGATGTCCAAGCTGCCGCCGCACTCGAGCCCGGGCGTTCAGCCGTACATTCTTTCCAGACAGGAGCCGGCGGACAAAGCTCACTGCCCGCGCGCCTGCGCCAGCAGGGCGCGAAAGGCGGCTTCGTCCAGGATCTCGATTTTTCCCTGGCCGCTTTCGTTCAGAGCGGCGGCCTTTTCCTCCTTGCCGCTGCGCCCGCCCGCGCCCACCAGTGCCGGGTCCTGCGCGCCCGCGACCAGATAATCCGTCTTGCGGGAAACGGCGCTCTTCACATGGGCGCCCAGCTCCGCAACCGCCTGGGCTGCTTCGGCCCGGGGCATCTCCATGTCGCCGGTAAATACGACGGCTTTGCCGTAAAACGGGTTGGAGGGGTCTGCATCCGGGTTTGCCTCCACGTTCTTCAGGGCTGCACTCTTGCGGGCAAAGGCCGCGTAGCGGCTGTTTGCCGCGCCTTCCGCTTTTCCACGCGCGGCTATACCGGCCCGGGACGCGCGCCCTGTCCGTCCCGTCCCCACGGCCTGCCCGGGGACGGACGCCGCCGCGCCATCTCCGCCAAAGGCCGGAGCCTGCATCTCCCGCAAATAATCGTCGCACACAAGATACGTCATGCCGTCCGCCTCCACGGCGACCACCAGCCAGCCGTCCTCTTTGGAACGGTTCTGAAACCCCACAATCTCGCAGGGGCGGGGCGACGCGGTATAGATGCCCTTATACCACAGCTGCCGGGCCTGCGCCGCCGTCAGCGGGCACAGGCCCAGGCATTTGAGCAGGCGCAGCATGTCCTCGGGCGGCAGCGTCTGGTATGCTACCGGGCCCCGGGGCGACTGCCCCCACGCGGGCGACGCATTGCGCGTTGCCCAGCGCAGCAGCCCGCCGTCCGCCAGCCGCTCGTAAAGATACAGCGTGGCCCGCACGTCGGCAAGCGCGTCGTGCGCCTCGAATTCATAGCCGAAAAACGACGCGACGGCGGAAAGGCTTCGCTTCTGCCCGCCCATCTGCTGTGCAAAAGCGGCCATTGGGTCCTCCCCCCAGCGCAGCCCGCGGGACGGAATGCCGTAGGCATCCAGGAAGGCTTTTTCAAACCCGTCGTTATAAGCCACCACCCGCCGCGCGCCGGATAAGATCTCCTGCAGGCGCGGCACAAGCGCCTCGAAGGGAGGTTTACCGCACACGTCCTGCGGTGCGATGCCATTCACCTTCTGCGCGTCGACCCACGCCGTGTGACGCTGTGGGCGGCAGTATTCGTTCATCAGCACCGCTCCGGTCCCATCCACCACCGCCACCTGCAGCACCTCGTCCTGCCCCGGCACAAGGCCCGTTGTCTCAAAGTCCAGCACTGCCAGTTCCGTCATGCTTCTCCCCCGTTCCGCCTGTTTGTACAAAATCTTCTTACAACTATTATACAGCCGCCAGTTTCATTTGACAAACCGCTCTTTTTCCCTTACCATTATAAGCAGAGCGTTCCCGCCGGGAGCCGCGCGCCGCGCCGCTTTTCCCGGCGGGAACTCCGCATTGACGCCGGGAGGAGGAACGCCGGGATGCCGACAGAAAAAGCCGCGCCGCATAGGGCCAAAAAGGAAAAGAGCCGCGTATACTCGTTCTTCCTGCTTTCGTATACCCTTATTCTGCTCGTCTCTCTGAGCAGTTGTCTGTTTTTCGGAGCGGAGGTCGCCCAGCAGCTACGCCGGGAGGAGGCCCTCAATAAGCAGGCCCTGCTCACCTCACTGAAAAACGACGTAGAGGAAAACCTGCGTTATGTGGAGGAGTTGGGCAACAGCCTGGTGTTCAACTCCCGGCTGCAGTTCCTTGTGAAGCATCCGTCTGTTTCCTCCGTGCACGACGCGATGGACCAGATGGCCGGGATGGCCGTTTCGCGGGATTTCCTGCTGGATTATTTTCTTTATGTGCGCAGCACCGACGAGGTCGTCACCTCCACGGTGCGGATGAGCGCGGACAAGTTTTTCGATATCATCTACGAATTTACCGATCTCACAGCCCAGGCGCTGCGCGAAGGCACGCTGGCGGAATACCATTTTCAGGATTATCTTCCCGCGGGCGGGCTGCGCCAGTACGATTCCGACACGGTGATCCGCGTCATTCCCTACGTCCAGTCCATCCCCATCAGCAGCAGCGCGCCTCCGCCGGGACAGGTGATGCTCCTGCTGGACAGCGACAAATTCTTTGCGCATGCGCTGTCTCTTCAGTCCGCTACGGGTGGCAGCGTCTATGTGCTGGATGACACAGGCGCGGCCGTGTACCAAACGCCGGACGCGCCCGGCCTGCCCGCCGGAGTGCTGAACAGCGCGGAGGCCCTGGTGACCGCGGACCATATCTCCTACACACGCTATGTCTCCGAGGAAACGGGCTGGACCTACTTTATCACGTCGCCCGCCAATCTTTATTTTACCGACAACCTTTCCACCATCGGCTTCCTGGGTGGTGTATTTGCCGTATACCTGTTGCTGGGGCTGTTTCTGGTGCGGCGCATCGCCCGGCGCAGCTACCGCCCGGTGAAGGACATCAACGACCTGATTTTACAAAGCGCGCCTGGCGGCGCGGGCGACGACGAATTTGCCGTCATCAAGTCCACGCTGCTCAATCAGATGCGCTCAGGCACCGAGCTGCAGCGCATCATCGAGGCCCAGCGCCCCGCCGTGGTGCGGGATCTGCTGCTCCAGCTCCTGCTGGGGCAGACGCTGGACTGGGACGGCGCGCGCAGCCAGCTGGAAGCCCTTGGCGTGCGTTTCGGCGGCGATGCATATATCGCCGTACTGGCCGAGGCGGACCTGGACAGCGCCTTTTTCCTGGATTCCAATATCCCGCTGGAAAACAACCTTTCCGTGGCCCGGCTCGTGCTGCAGAACGTGGGGTGCGAGCTGTTCGGCGCAAACGCGGCCTGTCAGTATCTGGACCTGGGCCGCGCACAGGGCGTATTCCTGCTTTCGCCGCCTTCAGGAGAGAATGATGCCGCCGCATTGGCGGCGGCATCCCGCCAGGGGGACGCCCTGGCGCGCTTCTGCGCACAGCAGTTTGAGCTTGATATCTTTGTAGGCGTTTCGGCCATGGAGCAGGGGCTGGAGCAGCTTCCCCTTTGCTACGACGAGGCCCGAAAGGCGCTGGAGTACAGCCGCCTGCAGGCCGGAGGCGGCACGGAGCCCGTGCTGTTCACGGCTCTGGACGTTACCCATTCGGACTATTATTATCCGCTGGAGGCCGAACAGCAGCTTCTGCAATATGTGCGCGCCGGAGACGCGGCCAAGGCGCAGGAGGTGCTGGGCCGCATCTTTACCGCAAACTTTGAAACAAAACGTGTGAGCGCGGCTGCCGCGCGCAGCCTGCTGTACCAGCTTGCCGCCACGCTGCAGCGCCTTGCCAACAGTGACGCGCTGGCGCAGGGCGGCGGCGCGGACTTTGACGAACAGCTTGTGGAGCAGGTGGTGAACAGCTCCAGCATCGACTACGCCCGCCGCCGCTTGTCCGAGCATATCGCCCGGCTTGCCGCTGCCCATGAAAACCGCGCCCAAAGCAAAACGGAAAAGCTGGTGGAGCGCATCGCGGCGTACATCGACAAC
>OJJD01000689.1_pt1 | contig 11453 bp, 8 predicted proteins | sample 1596011 | NCBI WGS metagenome assembly OJJD01 (sample SAMEA4350113, study PRJEB24818) | metagenome | biome: human; feature: gut; material: faeces | place: Denmark | collected 2013-09 | reverse complement strand
GATCCTGCCATGTGTTTTGTTCTTTTTTTATTTTTTCAAAATAAAGTTCGTGAGAATTCATTTTGTTTTTTACTGCTTCAATCTTTTCTCTCAAGAAATCATTCTCATAAATAAAAGTAGATATTTCAAGAAACTCATTTGCTTCCTGAGAAGATTGCAAACTAAGATGATCTTTCATTTTTAATTCGAGATATCTTTGTAACATTACCCCCCTTCCCAGTTTTCAGGAGTCTTATCCTTGCTCATGTTATTGATAATGTCTCTTAACTCATTTTCCATAACTGCGAAGGAGAATAAATCCTTTATAAAAATATTATGCTCAGTCTTATTGCTATAAAGAATATTTATTTTTGTATGTGGATTACTCGCAAGAAAGCCTTTTATGGACATACTCAGATCATTGTCATTTTTTTTATGTAGATCAGGATAGATGTTAATTATATTGTCTACAGGAATGGTCATCCTCCGAATTTTTTCGGCTATTTGAACTTGCAATGAAAACAATGACCTTTTGGCTATATCATCATTCATCTCTAGCATAATCATATGGAGCATTTGATCTATTTCATATAGATTTTTAAAGTCGATAGTCGACGAGTCAATTAGCTCATTATAACGTACAGTAAGGTCTTGTATTTTTTTTTGCAGATCTTTCTTGGTTTTGGTTGACCACTGAGAGAAAAACGTATCAGTATCTATTTTTGTTAAGAATAATTCTGGAAGATTTTCTGTTTTTAGTTTTGAAACATCTTTGAACAGGAAGTCATCAACACACCGGCCTTTTCCTATACACCAGGTACTTTCATCTGCGGGCGTGACATCATTAACGCCGATCGATTCAGGGTTTAACCAGTCATATTTCCCTGTGCCAGTTGTTTTGTAGACACCAATATAAGCTTTATCACTCAGTTTTCTTTCATTAATGAACTCTTCACCTAACACCCCTCTACTCCTGAAAAATTGCAACATCTTTCTTTGAATCAAGTCAGGACCTGATATCTGGAGGGTGCTCAATGCCTCCGGGATAATAGTATCTTGTCTGAATTTTGAAAAAAGACTTCCTGAAAGGTATTTTTTTACCAGAATCCCTCCAATTTTGTCTGTATCTGGAAGTGAGGACAATTCATCAGTTTGTTTGAAGTATATTTCACTATGAATATTATCTCTTATTCTTCTTAGTTCCCTGTAAGCCTGATTCTGGCCTGCGATAACAGCATCAATCACTTCACTACCTTTATGTGATAGCATGAATCCATTGAGCCCACGAATATTCCATCCATCAGGCCATAGGTGATAACGACGAAGGATGGGCATTGTGTCTCGAGGAATCCTTGTATTGATCTTAGTAAAAATGCTATCTTCTGGCATTTTAGATATTTCTGTTAATATCTTCTTGATAATGTTTTTATCTGCATCACTGATTTCATTATAGTTAACTTCATCAATATTTTGGTTATTAACATATCTTAATACACCATCAGATATTGCACGACGTAGTTTCAAATCTTCCAAGAAACGATTATCTCCGTTTGTCTGCATCATAATTTTAAAAATTACTTGTTTAGAGTATGCAGGCATCATGTCTGTGTCTGTATAAATACCACCATGCTCTTTAAGGATATACATCCTGAGCAGGTCTGAGGCGGCAGGATAGTTCCATCGAAGCAACATTTCAGTTTGATAATTGTGATTATTTTCTGATTTTGAAAGAGAGGTTAAAGAGTTAACATCTTTAATTGAAATACGGTTTTCACCAAATTGTTTCTGTAAATCAAGAATTAGTTTTTTTACTCTATCTTTATTGTCGTTAATTGTTTTCTGATAATTACCAATGTCATCGTCTGACAGTTTTATTACATTTTTAAGGTAGTTTATTCGTAACTCATCATTAATCTCTGTAACACCTTTGACAATGCAATAGTTGAAGAAATTATCCTGAAGTTTAATCATGTTTTCTAGAAAAAATGAATTAAACATGTGTTTCAGAGGGGTAGATATTTTTTGATAAGTAGCATAAAGCTCTCTGAGTTTGTTTAAGTACTCTTGTTGTCCCGATGGGTTGTTGTTGTATTTCTTCCTTATTTCATTATATAGATTAATAAAATCAATATTTTTTTGTGGAGTATTCTGCTGTATAGTTCTGCATGCTAAATCAAATGCAATTTGTTTTAAGACACTGGTAAATTTCGCGGCTCCAAATGCTTTTTCATCAACCCAAAGATAGTAAGTAAACTCTTTGTAGGTTTTGAGAAAAGTCTTAATATAGTCCGAGATGCTTTCAGGTGGGGAACCCGCAACCCATATGGCATGAATATTTTTCTCAATATCAACTGTATGCGAATAGTACTCCTTTTTTATATCTGCTATAGCCATCTCTATGTTTTTAAAGATATTTTCTGTAACAGAGGTATCCTCCATGATTATTTTTAGTAAATCAGCTTGCTTCTGTAGAAGTTTTAGACCATTACGACTGTTTTTATCCGGTAAAAGATTGTATTCTCCCATTATTCTTTTTATCTCTATAATTTCATTTGCATATTTTGTTTTAAGCTCATCACTAAGTGAAATTTTCTGAACAAAATTTTCTGGTGTTAACGAGTTTTGAACTTTATCTTCAGCTACAGGAGACCGTTTTTTCCTTTTCAGGAACTTATCTGACAGGGGGATTTGATGGTCGCTTTTGGATTCCTTTTTTATTTCCATCAACAGCTCGTTATTGTTACCAGCTATCTTTCCTGCTTTTAGCAATTTATTACTTTCATTGTCGTTGTCATATGGTATTGTTGCATGTTCAGGATGTTTTATTCCTTCCTCAAAATTATCTCTGGGAGTTCTTGTTTTTGTCAATAAGTTATCTCTAAAAGAGTTAGTACTTTTTATACCATCTCTGTTGAAAGTGTTAGGGTATTCTGTTTCCCGTAAGCCATTATAAACATTTGCCAGACCAAGGAGCGCGTTGTGTAACAATGATGATTTCCAGTTACCTGTATGATGAACTGGTGAAAATGTTCTTTGTTCATGCCCATAAATTTCCTTCTGAATCATTTCACCTAAAGAAACAACATCTTCCAGAGAGTTTTCTTTCGAAACCATTTTATCAAAGAAGCGTAGTCGGGCTTCTGATGCTGTTTTGATTGGCCTGATATTGCGTTGATAATTTTCCTGAAATCCGGTAATGCTCTTCGGTTTTTTTTGTTTTTCCTGCCCTGACAGGCCACTAGTGACAGGAGGAAAAAGAACTTTCTCTGGCAGTCTCATAATTACATTTCCGCTTAAAAAATTATTTATGTTTTAATAAGTGAGAAAATCTTATTATTAACACCCTTAACCAAGGTGCTAATGTGATAAAAAAATATTTATCTCGATGCTACCCAACATACGACTCATTTATTTTTCTCGGTTTCTCCTTGTATATATATGTTGCTTTATAATTTTACTACGCACGTCAGGCGTATCTGTAACATAGCTCCGCATTATGCAATGCGACTTTGCATACAAATAGGAATAAATCTAATAGCTGTAGATTTGCTCCTGTATTTCCTGAACCAAGCGAGCCAGTACATGATGCATATGTCTGGAAAATAATTCAGAGTAAGGATAAGTCCAGTCCAGCTTTGTTGAATAAATCAGGTTTGGGATAAGCCCCCTCAGTTGGTAGCTACTGCAGGTAATACGCACGTATTATGACATTCGTGCCCTCGTCATTTTGTTTAGTACACGCACTGTAGTGGCACAGAACTTCTGCGACCTGACCATCCTAAATAGCTGCGCCGAATACCGCTACACTTTTAACAGCCCATATTTACCACCGGGGAATGGGCTCACGGTTTCCATAAAATAATGAACCTTTTTAAGCAGTTACCACATTGAACGGCACTGATGATTGCGCGTTATCGTATCGTGAAGCGCCTGCTATAACCGCTCAACATGATTCACCCACGGCGAGTAAACTGGCTGATAAATCACTCTGAACTTCGGATTTTCTTTCAGCCAGCGCTGTGTTTCCCGACTTTTATGGATGATGTAGTTGTCCACTATGAGCGTGATAGGTTTATCCCGTCGGTATGTCAATTTCAGATGTTTCAACAGACTGATAAATAAGGCTGAGCTTTTGCTGTTGCCACCCACATAGCTGACTTTGCCCGTTCCACTATGTAAAGCACCAGCCAGATAGTATTTTTCATTCTGCCCCGGTGTTACCACATGTTTTTGCTGTCTGCGAAGTTGCCAGTCCGCACCGGTTTTGGGATTAAGATAGATATACACTTCATCTTCATAAAAGACCGGATGCTCCGCACTACATTCGTCCAGTGCTTTGTGAATTGCTGCTTTATGCGGGTTACGGGTACGCAGGGTTGGCGCAGCCCTGCGCCACACAAGCCCGACTAATGGCAACCAGCGGCGAACGGTTCCGGCATGTAACTGGCACTCGGTTATCTCGTTGATTTTTATTGCCAGCAGTTCTGTACTCCAGCGTGAACGCTGATAGCCAAAATATCCGGGAGAGTGTTTTATCAGTTCACGAAACAATGTGCAGATATGCTCAAACGGCCAGCGGCGGGAACGTCCTGCGGGTAATGATTTCAGACCTTCAACACTCGACAGCGTGAACCAGTTAATCCAGCGCCTGACGGAGGAACGGGCGCAGCAGAGCGTTCTGGCAACGTCACTGACGCGAGCGCTCCGGTGCAGCATCAGCATGGCGGTCAGCCTGCGGGCATAATTTTTATCGTGAGTTTTATAGATTGCTTTTTGCATCAGGCGTCATTCGTCGCGGGGAATTGGTGCTATGATCGGCATCGCTCAGTCCGGTTAGGGGGGGATTTTTGGCGATTGATCAGATCGCACAATCCGGGCTGAGTTCCCTTTCATTGATCTACTATTCGGCGCAGCTATTTAGTTGGTGATTTTGAACTTCTGCTTTGCTACTAAGCAGCCTGCGTTTTCAGGAAAATACGTGATGTGATCCTGCAACTCAGCAACAGTTCGGTTGATTCAACAAAGCGTTTTTTAACAATAATTCTTCATTGTAAAAAGCATCTTCAGTTGTGATCAAATATTATTATTCTTATTGGTGTTCTCATATAATGAAATAGAATTAATTTTAGCCCCCCTACACAAGTGGCTGAGCTTCTCTACTCAATTTTAGAAAGTTTATTATTTATGTGTTTCATATAACTGTCTATTTCCCCAGGCATGTAGCTAAAGATTTCTCCCATTTCACGTGCGATAATCATTTCAGATTTTACTGCCTTTAACTCTGGTAACTCATAATTTAATTCCTGCATGATATCTCTTTTTATATTATATAATTCTATAAATCTATTTGCCCGTTGTTCTCCTAGAGGGCTGTCATTTCTGTACACAACAACTATGTATAAAAAATCATTATTTTCTTTAGGGAAGATCTTACAACAAATGTCCGGAAGCTCACATAATGCATGTAAATCAGGATTGTATAAACTATCTACAGAAAACTGCCCCATTGGGCGTTTTCCGGATATAACTGTTAGCCAGCTTCCTTCCGGTGTACTGGCTTCATTTCTGGAAATAGGTTCAAACGCTTCTGGACATACAGAATACATAGTCTTCATATAAGAAAACCGTCTGGCTTTCTCGTTAACAAATTCTTCCTGTTTTAGTTCAGCTACTCCTCTGGTTATACCGGATATATACTTCTTATCATATATATTGGGTGATTCATTAAAGTAATCATGTTTAATTTCCGGGTAAATATTTTTCACCACATGTTCAGCATATTTAGTATTTATAGGTGACACGCCCTGAGTATTAGTAACAGGATTAATCATCTGAATCTATACCTAAAGAACGATATTTTTCAACCACAACCGGAAGACTTACCATGAACTGCTGGTATACATACTGGTATTCGGTATAATATTTTCATGCTTAAATTCAATAAAATCACAAAAAGCATTATAATTGTGTAACGATGAATAGTTAAAATGCCGCTTGATACCCTTTCCTAGACCATCATAATATGGATGAGCGTCAACTTTACTCTTCATAATATCGAGGCCTGCAAGTAATGTTGGATGATTACTACGATTGACAACTATCGCACCATTTTCAAGACTTTTTATCTCATCATTACAATCTACATGCACAGCGATACCATCAGGAGCATACAGGACTCCTAATTTATCGGTAATAATCATGTCGGCATCAAGATATATACATCCGCTACAGGGCGATATGTTATGGCATCCAGTTTTTCCCGTCTCTGTAAACAAACTTCCAGCCTTCAATATGGCCAAATTCCTGAAAAAATCAAACCAAGTATGTTCTCTTTTTTTGCATATGACTCAATCAAAGAGTCCTTACCTTCTGGGATATTTTTTAACTCTTCTCTTAATAAGCCTAACAGATAATTATCCCTCTCACTGGCAGGGTATGATTCTTGTTTATGGATATTTTCAAGGTAAATATCAGATAGTTTTTTATCATACATGCTGAAATCCACATCTGCTCGGTAGATTATTTTTATATTTTGATATTCATTTTCAAGACTGAGAAATTCCTTTTTTTGTTCATAAGTAAAATTTCCATCTACCAGCACACCGATTATACGCTCATTTTCTATTTTTGCAGCATTTATAATATTGCTCAAATACGGATGTTCTTTGGTATTCAATATTGGTACTTCTCCTTTTTCGTATCGCTCTGGCCTTGCTTCAAACCACTGAAAAAGAATAGGGTTTTTTTCATCAATAGGTTCCAGAGAATATTCTTTTCCAGCAAAAGAAACTTTCTGGAGAAGTGTACTATTTGATAAAGCTGTCTTTCCTCTGAAGCTGGATTGAAGGACATTTAATGAAGATAACATAAAATTCCTCTTGTTCTAATCATGTTAATATCGCCCCGTCATTTAGACGGAACACTACGTCAGCTTAATTGTTTTTCTAAAATAAATTCATAGCATTGTTGACATTAACAAAAAGTCTCATTAACGATGACATCCTTTCCCCTCCCTGTTCTATTGTATAGAATCGTAACCCTGAATACAGGTTAGATTTTAACAATCAGCAGAGTAATGTTGTCAATAAGAAAAAGGTGATGGCAATAATTAATAGAATATATGTTTTTTGATAAAAGTACCGATGACTTTTTTATTACGTACTACAGTGCGTGAGAAATAGATGGTTCTGCGGGCCAGACGTTTAATCCGGGTTCTCTGAGTCAGATTGTTTCGCCCAATGAGCTTTTGCAGGAAAATGAGTGATCTGATCCTTAAACTCAGCAAAAGCTCGATTTATTCAACAAAGCCTGTCTGCGTTTCTCCGGCCCAAAAATATCAATCATCTGTTCTAAAAAACAGCATTAAGATTATCACTTATTTAAGTAATATTGGTTGTCTGTAGACTCAGGGGGCTAAAATACATGTGCCTGTGATACTCAACTGAGAGTGCCGTGATAGATACTTTATGTTTTTTTTCAATTGGAATAATAATTATATACATCGAGGAAATGTTTTCCGCTGAACTCGCTTAGGTATTCTGCTACCTTTTCTGGGCATATATTGAATTCTTTTAAAATTTCTACATATTCCTTTACTGCCTTATTTGACTTGTACTCACTATCAATAATTATGTTTGCATTATTTCTCTCGCAATCAATTGCTAATGCTAGGATAATTGACATTTTATATGGACTGGTATCAAGTTTTTTAAATAACTTTCCGTATAATTTGACAACATGATCATGTCTATGACTGATCGCTAATGATAACCCCGTAAAATCATAATGTTTTGCAGTCAATAACTCTTCGATAAAATCCTTTGATATATCTAACATTATTAGTGAGTCAAAAAAAGACTGAATCGTATTAATATCTCCATTTTGATACGCAAGAAGTAATCCTGGTGCACCATCATAATTTCTCGCCTCAAGCATCCTGATTATCTCACCTCTTTTCAAATTACTATTGCCAAGTACGCCACAATATGCCTTTATTGCGTCTGCATGACCATTTTGAAATGCAGAAAATAATCCAGGAGTATATTTATTAGAGCTATGTGCCTCATATTTAAATGCTGAAAGCAAATACTCTAAATCTATATTTTTATCAATAGTATCCAGAACTAAGTTACCATAACTCTTAATAGCTTGAGCATGTCCATTTTGAAGGGCCTGATATAAACCAGGTATGGTTCCATCCAAAGTTCTTGCAGATAATATATGTATTAATTCTTCTTTATTAAGATTTGACTTTTTAATTAAAGTACCATATTCATCAATTACATTATCATGTCCATTTTGTAGAGCTAAAAGCAACCCAGGAACATTATTAACATTTTTTGATTCACACAAGATTTTCATCTGAGATTTTGTAAGATCTGTAAATCGAGTATCGTTATATACCTTTTTTATTATCTCTCTTAGTCCTGCTCCCATAGCAAAATTAATAACAACACCTTGGAGAATATTATCAGGTAATTTTTTTATAAACACATTATTGTTGTCATTCGATTTTGTTTTATCCACAAAAAGTGACAGTGTGTCTTCTTTTAGCCCATAACATTTCAGACATTGCTCACTAAGAAAATCATATGCTGTCAGGTTTATTATATCACAAATGTTATTAGTGCAAAAAAATACTCGTTTATGCGTCGCGGTCTGATTGGGATCATAGAAATTAATAACAAACTTATTTTCCTTGTCGTTTTTTATTTTAATGCCCAGAGCCATTGCATGTCCGGGAGAATGAACTTCTAATGATGTGTGAGATTTATTCTCTTTCTCAAGTTGAAGAAAAAGGTTATATATAACGCTTCCCCAAGATTCATTTTCAACAAAATACACATCACCCTTAATATTATTTGTCCCCTTGTTTTCCTGAATTACAATAGCTTTGCTTAATAATTGAGGGGATGAAAATGTTTCGTAGTCTATCTTTCCTGAATTACTACAAAAAAACTCACTCCAATATGATGCTATATGTCGACACCATATGATTTCCCCATTGCAATCACTAACCTTTCCATTTAGATTTATACTGGCATCTCTCTTTTTTGATAAATAAGGGGGATTGTTTTTTGAAATATATTCAACATAATTTGATGCCGATTTGTTTATTATTGGCATATGTTTGTATCCTTTCTATAAATTTTCCGCCTGACAGTGGAAATAATATATTCTACTGATTTTTGTAGTTTAAACGATTTATGAAGAATTTTACTGTTGTACAGTACCAGATACTCAGCCAGTTTCAGATTGAACATATTCAGCTATTCAAAGAGCAATTCTTCATTAAACTCAATAAATTGTTCCCTCAGTGTTCGGTTAAAATGCTCACTTATGGCATTTAATTTTCGGCGTATAGAGATAAGTCCATACGAACCCGACGGTGGCTTCCTGTAGCGTTTTGTCGAATTTTCCCGAGAACTCTTTGCCCATCATCAGTGATGATCTGGTTGATACCAACAAGGAACAACTGGGCTACACAGCAGAAGAAATGCCTGATGATATCACTTTTAAGCGATAGTACGGCCAGAGAGTAGTTGCTGTGTTCGTCGAGCATGGTAATGAAATAACGGTACAGCTCGCCATTCTGAGCTCAATAGTATCCATGCCACTGAGCTTACAGGTCTTTATCGGGCGATAGTGCTTTATTCTTCGGGGCTTTGTGGATGATTTTTCGAAATGTTCATGATAGTTAGGTAAAGCTACCGCATATCATTTGCAAAATGACAGATAGATATACTTCAATTTGAATCTTAACAATTAGTATGGGAATGCTGTCAATCCTCTGTATGCGTCCACCACATATTGAAATTTTTGTTCTCTAATATATTCCACGGGCGTCAAGAGTGTGAGGCCTGTGCTGTTATACAGCACCAGACGTTGTCCCCCATCTTTGACCTGTCTCTTGATCAGATCTCCTGATCAAGAGACTTCATCACCAGGTAACCCTCAGCCATATCCTGATGTCTGAACCAGCCATCCCACATAACTACCCAACCGGGGCTGCTTGTGCGTTTGCTGTCATGCCATCGCCCCAGTTTAGCCAGTTTCAAACAGGCCCATTTCAGGGTCGGTGTTTGCGCTGGAAGCTGCTTTCCTTCCAGCTTAACCCACAGTAGTTTCCACTCTGTCGGCGTCAGTATTTTCTCACAGCTGTCATTTTGTGTTTCTTCACTGATACTTCCCTGCCGCAGGCCCAGCACCCGCACCGCGATAACCACCATGCGCTCAAGGTTATCCCGGGTCTGCATTCGCAGCGATTCCACACATGTACCACCACTTTTCCACGCTTTGTGGTATTCCTCTATCAGCCAGCGTTGCTCGTAATGGCTGACGATACGTCGCGCATCGGCGGCACTCGCCACTTTTTCTGATGTCAGCGGATACCAGCAGGCTCCGTCCTCTCCTGCTCCCCGCAACAGACATACGTGAGCGAGAGCGCCTGGCCGCTGTTGTCGGGATTTTTTATGCTGACTTCGCTGTAACTGATGAGCATCCGGGCCTAGCGGGCTGCCCGCCCGCCTTTTTGCATCACATTCAGCGTGTGGCTTCCCGCGGCTGACTTTATAATGCAGGTAATGCCAGATATCCGCTTCCCGGTCACAGACAGTGATTACCTGTTTCTGTATCTCCCCCAGCCGTTCGGCCATGCGCTCCGAAGCCTGCTGCCAGCGGTAACTTTCTTTTTCTTCACAGGGACGTTCTTTTCGCTGGTGCTTAACACCGTAGGTGTCCGTGGCACGACTCCAGCACTGCTGTTCGATAAGATCGACTGGCAGGGCGCTGTCGGGGGCGTACATCAGGACAGAGTGAGCCAGCAGCCCGTGCGTCTTCGGGTTAGTGGTGGTATTCCCCAGGTCATCAAATGCCGTACTGTGACCGAAGTTAATGGTGGTGGTATCTTCCAGCGCGAGGAGCAGCGGATGTGCCTCACATGCCCTTGCAGTGGCAGTAAATCCGGCTTCGGCAATGGCTTACGGGGACACCGACGGGTTACGTATCAGGCGGTACGCACCTTCAACCTGAGCAGTGAAGTGGGATGATTTCACAATAGAAAGACCTGCATGCTGAGCGAGAGAAGAGGTCAGTGACACAAGGCGTCGTGTACGACGCGGATCACCGAGACGGGCATGTCCAGACTGCTCGTTAGCCAGTGAATAACAATCAGAAAGTACCATAACAGACCCGAAGAAAATGAAATATAAGAGAAGATCAACGGGTGAAGAAAAAGTTCAAAAAATCGCTGCCGGGGAGGAAGGAAACTACCGGATGGAAAGAGTCCCCCTAAAGCAGACTGACAGACATCACAAATCCCCGGGTGGGGATTTGTGTATAAGAGACATGTAGTGGCACACTAAATTTGGCCACCTGATGAAAGGTGATATTCTCACCACAACACAAAACAGGTGACTTAATGAACAAGAAAACCAAACGAACCTTCACCCCTGAGTTCAGGCTGGAATGTGCAC
>OJJD01000672.1_pt1 | contig 11717 bp, 10 predicted proteins | sample 1596011 | NCBI WGS metagenome assembly OJJD01 (sample SAMEA4350113, study PRJEB24818) | metagenome | biome: human; feature: gut; material: faeces | place: Denmark | collected 2013-09 | reverse complement strand
CTTTTGCGAAAGATGAGGCGACGTTACGGGCAGGTGCCCAGGCCCTGTGTCGGGTTAAACCACGCTAAGGAGTTGGAGATGAAATTACGCGCGTTAGTTGTCGGCATGGGATTGCTGTGTACGTTTTCGTCATTCGCGGCTACCGAACTGCGGTACGGGCTGGAGGCGGAATATCCGCCGTTTGAAAGCCGAAATGCTGCTGGCGAACTGGAAGGGTTTGACGTTGAGCTGGGCAATGCCATCTGCAAAGCCGCAGCGCTGAAATGCACCTGGGTTGAAACCTCTTTTGATGCGTTAATACCGGGCCTGGTGGCGAAGAAATTTGATGCCATTAACTCGGCGATGAACATCACCGAACAGCGACGTAAAAGTATTGATTTTACCCAGCCGATTTACCGCATCCCGTCGCAGCTCGTTGGCAAGGCCGGCACCGCGGTAGAGGCAACGCCCGCGGGGCTTAAGGGCAAAACCATCGGTGTCCTGCAGGGCTCTATTCAGGAAACCTACGCGAAAGAGCACTGGGAAAAGCACGGTGTCACCGTGGTGTCTTATAAAGATCAGAATATGGCCTGGGGGGATTTGCTGAATGGCCGCATCGATGCCTCGCTGGTCATGTCAGCGGCCGGGCAGGCAGGTTTCCTCAGCAAGCCGCAGGGCAAAGGGTTTGGCTTTATCGGCAAACCGGTGTCGGACGACACCATCCTCGGCAGTGGGATCGGCTTTGGGCTGCGTAAGGGGGATGAGGCCACCAAAAAGCAGCTTGATGCCGCAATTGATAAAGTACGTGCCGACGGCACGATCGCTAAATTGGCTGATAAGTACTTCCCGGGTATCGATGTCAGCGTAAAATAACCGCCTCGTTGGTCCCGGCTGTTGATGTCCAGCCGGGACTCTTTTATACATAATTTTACCCCTTTTTCAGGCCGTTCTGGTCGACAGAAAATATTTCTCGGTTTGTTCAGATAATCACCCGCCAACAATTGGATTCTTAACCGTTTTTGTTTAGGCTGTGCGTTCTTTCTTGCCGTCATTTCGCTGCGCGCGAAACTCATTCACACGACCATAAGGACGTTTTCTCAGGCATGAATCGCAGACGTTTTCTCAAAGGTTCCCTGGCAATGGCTGCCCTGAGCAGCACTTCTGGCCTTGCTTCTCTGTTTTCCCAGGCGGCGTATGCTGCTGACTCCGACATTGCCGACGGTCAGAGCCGTCGCTTTGACTTCTCTGTTCTGCAATCCATGGCGCACGATCTGGCGAAAACCCCGTGGGGTGGTGCGCCGCGTCCGCTGCCGGAAACGCTGGCCACCATGACGCCGCAGGCGTACAACGCCATCCGTTACGATGAGAAACAGTCGCTGTGGAATAACATTGAAGGTCGCCAGCTGGACGCCCAGTTCTTCCATATGGGGATGGGATTCCGCCGCCGCGTGCGCATGTTCTCGCTGGATCAAAGCACCTCTCAGGCGCGTGAGATCCACTTCCGTCCAGAGCTGTTCAGCTACGGCGACACGGGCGTGGATACCAAACAGCTTGAAGGTCAGAGTGACCTCGGCTTCGCCGGATTCCGCGTCTTTAAAGCGCCCGAACTGGCGCGACGCGATATCGTTTCGTTCCTGGGCGCGAGTTACTTCCGCGCAGTGGATGATACCTACCAGTACGGCCTTTCCGCGCGCGGGCTGGCGGTGGATACCTTTACTGACACCCCGGAAGAGTTCCCGGATTTCACCTCCTTCTGGTTTGAAACCGTTAAGCCGGGCGATACCACCTTTACCGTCTATGCGCTGCTGGACAGCCCGAGCATTACCGGTGCCTATAAGTTTGTGATCCACTGTGAGAAGAGCCAGGTGATCATGGACGTCGAAAACCATCTCTATGCGCGCAAAGACATCAAGCAGCTCGGCATTGCGCCGATGACCAGCATGTTCAGCTGCGGCAACAACGAACGCCGCATGTGCGACACCATTCATCCGCAGATCCACGATTCAGACCGCCTGGCAATGTGGCGCGGTAACGGAGAGTGGATCTGCCGACCGCTGAACAACCCGCAAAAGCTGCAATTTAACGCTTATCTGGATAAAAACCCGAAAGGCTTTGGTTTGTTGCAGCTTGACCGTGATTTCTCCCATTACCAGGACGTCATGGGCTGGTATAACAAGCGACCAAGCCTGTGGGTCGAGCCGCGCAACAACTGGGGGAAAGGTTCCATTGCTCTGATGGAGATCCCGACAACCGGCGAGACGCTCGATAACGTGGTCTGCTTCTGGCAGCCGGAAAACCGGTGCAGGCGGGTGATGAACTGGACTTCAAATACCGTCTCTCCTGGAGCGCGCCGCCACCGGTGCGTTCACCGCTGGCAAACGTCTACGCTACCCGTACCGGTATGGGCGGCTTCCCGGAGGGCTGGGCGCCGGGTGAAAATTACCCGAAAGTGTGGGCCCGTCGCTTTGCCATCGACTTCGTCGGGGGCGATTTGAAGGCCGCCGCACCGAAGGGCATTGAGCCGGTGATCACCCTGTCCAGCGGTGAAGCGAAGCAGGTGGAGATCCTCTACGTCGAGCCGTTCGACGGGTATCGCATTCTGTTTGACTGGTATCCAACCTCTGACTCCACCGAGCCGGTCGATATGCGTCTGTTCCTGCGCTGTCAGGGCGACGCCATCAGCGAGACCTGGCTGTACCAGTATTTCCCGCCCGCGCCGGACAAACGTAACTACGTTGATGACCGGATCATGCGTTAGTCCTTATGGGTTTGTGCCGGGTGGCGGCTTCGCCTTACCCGGCCTGATTCGGACGCATTTGTAGGCCGGGTAAGCGTTAGCGCACCCGGCAATTAAGAGGCACTATGTCTTCAGAAATTATCCCCGTAACCCAGGAAATCGAGCTTCGTGCCGTCGAAGAGCGCTATACCACCGATCTGCATAACCTCGTTATTAAAAACAAAACCTGGCTGCAAACCGCCTTCGACTGGGCGCAGCATGTCGGCACTGAAGAGGACACGCGCCGTAACGTGCAGAGCAACCAGATGCTGCACCAGCGCGGCTACGCCAAAATGTTCCTGATTTTCATGAAGGACGAGCTGGTGGGCGTGCTTTCTTTTAACGCGATAGAGCCTGCGAATAAGGCCGGGTACATCGGCTACTGGCTTGACAAAGCGCATCAGGGGCAGGGCATTCTCTCTCAGGCGCTACAGGCGTTTATGCGCTATTACGTTGAGCGCGGCGAGATCCGCCGCTTTGTGATCAAATGTCGCGTGGCTAACCATAACAGTAACCGCGTGGCGCAGCGCAACGGTTTTACGCTGGAAGGTTGTTTGCGGGAAGCGGAAATGCTCAACGGCCGCTTCGATGACGTAAACCTGTACGCCAGGTTATTCCCGCTATAGCGCCCCCAGCAGCGGCGTCCGGGTGATCCGCGTGTCACCGTTGATCACTTTGGCTCCCCGGACGTGAATGCTTTCACCCTCCAGCGCCTCGATCGCCGCATCGTCTGTCATCTCCACCTGATGCTCAATCAGGACATCGCCGCTGATACGCGCTCGCCCCTGAATAACGACCTTGTCATCAATCAGGATCGGCCCGCCGCGTAACCACGCCTCGCCACCAATCAATACGTGGTGTTTAATCACGCAGTTACCTTCGACGAGGGCGTTTTCCGCGACCTGTGAACTGTACCGCACGGTCGGGATCGCATCATCCTCTAAACCGGCCAGCAGGCGGGCGTTGCCGTACACTTTGGCGCAGTCGCACACCCAGACGTTATTAAGCGCGTTGCCCTCAAGAATGGCGCGGTCGAACACCTCCGCGCGGTGCTCAACAAAGGCCCAGGTCACCATGGCATCGCCGTAGATTTGCGCCTGATGCACAATACGCGACTGGCTGACCGTGGCTCTGTCGTAAATCTGCAGGATCTGCTCACGGTCGGGTGTCAGCCCTTTGGCTGCAATCACCATGCTGTTATGCAGCACCCGCGCGTCACCCGCGATACGGCATTCCCCGCGTACGGTGGAGTGCTGGATAGTGACGTTGTCACTTATTGCCGCGCCATGACTCACCTCTGCCGCGTCAAGCCAGCTGTTGCCGCCTATGTGTGCGCGGTGGCTTACGATGCAGGGTTGGGTGAGGCGGGCGTTGCCGGATATCCTGGCCCCGGCAAACACCACGCTGTTTTCATCATAAACCCAGCAATCCCCGTCCTGGGCGAGCGCGTGTTCATCCTCAACCCAACCACCTTTTGTCCCGCTGGTCACATCGTTAAAATCCTTTGCGGCAATAATCTGTCTGAGTAGGGTTGTGCACGGCGTTGATCCGTCCTGCCAGCGCCAGAGACGCGTTTCATTGCCAAGCCTGTATTTTGTCATCGTGTTTTCCCTGAAAAGCCATTCACTAAACGTAGCAAACTTTTGGCGTTTCGAAGTGCTGGCGTCTGCACGGTAAACCCCTTAAAATGGCATTTAAAATACATTTTAAAGTTTAAAAAAAATGCATAACCAAAACCAACGCGTTCTTAACTTGCCCGCCGGTTATTTCGGTATGGTTCTGGGTACCATAGGTATGGGGTTCGCCTGGCGTTATGCCGGTACTATCTGGCCGGTGACGCGCTGGCCGGGCGAGATCCTGGTGGCGCTGGCGGTGGCGATCTGGTTCCTGCTGAGCGTGGCGTTTCTTACCCGTGCGGTACGGTTTCCACATAGCGTGCTGGCCGAGATGCGGCATCCGGTAATGAGCAGTTTTGTCAGCCTGTTTCCTGCCACAACGCTACTGGTGGCCATTGGCTTTGTGCCGTGGTGCCGACCGGTGTCGCTGGTGCTGTTTAGCGTAGGCGTGGTGATCCAGCTTGCGTATGCCGCCTGGCAAAGCGCCGGGCTGTGGCGCGGTAAGCATCCGGAAGAGGCCACGACGCCGGGACTGTATCTGCCGACGGTAGCGAACAATTTTATCAGCGCCATGGCCTGCGGTGCGCTGGGTTTCCACAATGCGGGGCTGGTGTTCCTTGGTGCCGGGGTCTTTTCCTGGCTGAGCCTCGAGCCGGTCATTCTGCAACGCCTGCGCAGCGCGGGCGAGCTGCCCGCGGCGCTTCGTACTTCGCTCGGGATCCAGCTTGCGCCTGCCCTGGTGGCCTGTAGCGCCTGGTTTAGCGTCAACGGCGGCGAAGCGGACACCTTCGCCAAAATGCTTTTCGGCTATGGTCTGTTGCAACTCCTGTTTATGCTGCGTCTGATGCCGTGGTATCTGTCGCAGCCGTTCAACGTGTCGTTCTGGAGCTTCTCGTTCGGGGTGTCGGCGCTGGCGACCACCGGTTTACATCTGGGGCAGAGCAGTCCGTCAGGGTTCTTTCATGCCCTCGCGGTTCCCCTGTTTATTTTCACCAACATCATCATCGCGATGCTGCTGGTCCGTACTTTTATCTTGCTGATGCAGGGCAAACTTCTGGTGCGCGCTGATAAGGCACTGCTAATGCAATCTGAGGAAAAATAATGACTGTCGATGAAAACTACTTTACTGAGAAATATGGGCTGACCCGCACGCACTCAGAGGTCCTGCTCAGCGCGGACATTGTTAAGCCGGGAAAAACGCTCGATCTCGGTTGCGGAAATGGCCGTAACAGCCTCTACCTCGCTGCCAACGGCTATGACGTGACGGCGTGGGATAAAAACCCGATGAGCATCGATAACATCGAGCGCATTAAGGCGGCGGAAGGGATCGCGAATCTGCAAACGGCGATAAAGGACCTGAACAACCTGACTTTTGACGGCGAATACGACTTTATTCTTTCCACCGTCGTGTTGATGTTTCTCGAAGCAAAAACCATCCCTGGTCTTATCGCCAATATGCAGCGTTGCACTAAACCAGGCGGCTATAACCTGATCGTTGCCGCCATGGATACGGAGGATTATCCGTGTACCGTCGGTTTCCCGTTTGCCTTCAAGACCGGTGAACTGAGCCACTACTACGAAGGCTGGGAGCTGATCAAGTACAACGAAGAGGTGGGGGAACTCCACCGTACCGATGCCAACGGGAACCGAATCAAGCTGCGCTTCGCCACCATGCTCGCACGCAAGCCCGCTTAACGCGCGGCCAGCAGACAGAGTTGCAGGGCCGTGCGACAGGAGGCCTCGAACGACGACAGCGGTAAAAACTCAAACTTCGAGTGGAAGTTATGGGCGCCGGTGAAGAAGTTCGGGGTGAGCAAGCCTTTGGCTGACAGGGCCGCCCCGTCCGTGCCACCGCGCATGGGGATCGGTTTTGGGGTGATACTGAGCGATTCCATCGCCTCGAACATCAGGTCGATCGCGCGGCGGTCTTCGCCAATCGCATTGCTGATATTGCTGTAGGTATCTTCAATGCGATACTCCACGTTTGCCGTGGGATGCTGCGCAGCAATCCGCGCTGCCACATCGGCAATTTGCTGCTTGCGGGCGGCAAAACCCTCTTTGTCAAAATCACGAATGTTGGCTTTCAGCACCGCTTCGTTTTGCCCGGCCTGGATGCCGTTAAACCAGATATAACCTTCGCGCCCCTCGGTGCATTCCGGGGTTTGCTGGCGATCGAAATGGCTGATGAAATCCGTTGCCATCAGCAGCGGGTTGACCAGCACCCCTTTGGCGGACATCGGGTGCGCCGTGACGCCGGTAAAGCGAATTTCAGCCGCCGCCGCGTTAAAGTTCTCGTAAACAATTTCCCCCAGCTCGCAGCAGTCGATGGTCCAGGCAAAATCGACGTCGAAGCGCTTCAAATCCAGCGCTTTCGCGCCACAGAGACCAATCTCTTCATCGGGCACAAACGCCACCACAATATCGCCATGCTTATGTTCAGCAGTGAGGTTTTCCAGCACCGTCATGACCACGGTGACGGCCGCTTTATTATCTGCGCCTAATACGCTGGTTCCGTCGCTGAAAATAATCTCCTCATCAGGATAAGCCAGAATTTCCGGGTGCTCATTTACGCGCAACCAAATATCTTTTTCTTTATTCAGGCAGAGATCATCTCCCGTAAAGGTTAATATTTGTGGATGAATATCCGGGGATAAACCGACGTCAACGGTATCGATATGGGTAATAAAACCAATCCGCGGCGCGCCGGGAATATTGCCTTTTTTCACGGCGGTAACGGTGGCGAACTCATCAATCACAATATCGTCTAACCCCAGCGTTTCCAGCTCCTTCGCCAGCTCCCGCGCCATGTCGTGCTGGCCCGGGGTGGAGGGCAGGGTTTTGACTTTCGGGTCGCTCTGGCTGGTGATGGCGAGATAGCGGAAAAAGCGTTGGGTTAATTGTCTGGAGAGTTCTGAGCCCATAGTGTTTCCTTCTGTATTTATTTTTCATGTGTTTGCGTCATCACTTTAATGTTATTTATGAAATGGCAAAAGAAGTAATTAGCCGTCGAATTAAAAAGACAGGAATAAATGATGAAAAGCAAACTCACAATGTTAACGCTGGCACTTGCTGCGCTCACGGTCAGTTCCACCGTCGCGGCAAAAACGCTGGTGTATTGCTCTGAAGGATCGCCGGAAAACTTTAATCCTCAGCTCTATACGTCGGGGACCAGCGTGGACGCCAGCGCCGTACCGGTTTATAACCGTCTGGTCGATTTCAAACCGGGCACTACCGAACTGGTGCCGAGCCTGGCGGAAAGCTGGGAGGTAAGCGACGATGGCAAGATCTATACCTTCCACCTGCGCAAGGGGGTGAAATTCCACAGTAATAAGCTATTCACGCCGACGCGCGACTTCAACGCGGACGACGTGATTTTCTCGTTTATGCGCCAGAAAGATGTGAATCATCCCTACCATAACGTCTCCAACGGCAGTTATTCCAACTTCGAAAGTCTGGAGTTCGGCAGCCTGATTACCGCCATTGATAAGGTTGACGATCGCACCGTGCGCTTCACCCTGGCGCATCCGGAAGCGCCGTTTGTCGCTGATCTGGCGTGGTACTTTGCCTCCATTCTGTCGGCGGAGTATGCCGATGCCATGCTGAAAGCGGGCACGCCAGAAAAGGTCGATATGCAGCCGATTGGCACAGGGCCGTTTAAGCTGGCGCAATATCAGAAGGATTCCCGCATCCTCTTTACCGCTTTCCCTGACTACTGGCAGGGAAAATCGAAGCTGGATCGTCTGGTGTTCACCATCACGCCGGACGCCTCGGTGCGTTTTGCCAAAGTCGAGAAGAATGAGTGCCAGGTGATGCCGTTCCCGAATCCGGCGGACCTGCCGCGTATGAAGGCTAACAAAGACATCAACCTGATGAGCAAGGCCGGTCTGAATACCGGTTTCCTGGCGTTTAACACGCAAAAGCCGCCGCTGGATAACGTAAAAGTGCGCCAGGCGCTGGCGATGGCGATTAACAAACCGGCCATCATTGAGGCGGTCTTCCACGGCACCGGCACGGCGGCGAAAAACCTGCTGCCGCCTGGCGTCTGGAGTGCCGACAGCGAGCTGAAAGACTACGATTACGATCCAGAAAAAGCGAAAACGCTGTTAAAGGAGGCGGGATTTGCCAACGGCGTAAGCATCGATCTGTGGGCTATGCCCGTGCAGCGGCCGTATAACCCGAACGCGAAGCGTATGGCTGAAATGATCCAGGCGGACTGGGCGAAAGTAGGCGTGCAGACCAAAATCGTGACCTACGAATGGGGCGAATATCTGAAGCGCGTGAAGGGCGGGGAGCATCAGGCTGCGCTGATGGGCTGGACAACGGCGACGGGCGATCCGGATAACTTCTTCGGACCACTGTTTACCTGTACGTCCGCCAACGGCGGGTCGAACTCGGCCAAATGGTGCTATAAGCCGTTTGATAACCTGATTGCCGAAGCAAAATCGATAACCGATCGCGAAAAACGCGTGGCGCTGTACAAGCAGGCGCAGCAGATGATGCACGATCAAATGCCGGCGGTTATGATTGCCCACTCGACCATTTTTGAGCCGGTCAGAAAAGAGGTCACGGGCTATGAAATCGATCCCTTCGGCAAACATCTGTTCTGGCAGTTAGATATAAAACAGTAATATTTTTCTGCCCGGATCCGTCCGGGCACTATTTTTACAATTTGTGCCTTCCCCGTCATTTTTTGCCACAACATTTCCCTCTGTTTTTTGTTATAACTTCAAGTGCATACTTGCAGATAACTCGGAACTCCATCATGCGTACTTCCACTTTTTTTAAAGTTGCAGTGCTTTCTGGCCTGTTGGCCCTTTCTGGCTGTGCGTCAAAAGTCGCAGCCCCCGATCAATATTCAGGCTTTTTAAAAGATTACTCTGACTTGCAGGAGATGACATCAGCAACCGGGAAACCAACCTTGCGTTGGGTCGATCCTTCCTATGATCCGGCGAACTACGACAGTATTATCTGGACCCCGATAACCTATTATCCGACACCAAAGCCAACCACACAGCTTGGGCAAAAAACGCTTGATGAATTGTTGAGTTACACCAATAACACACTAAAAAACGCGATTGGCCAGCGTAAGCCAATTGTGACGAAGCCGGGCAAACATAGCCTGATCTTCCGCGGCGCCATCACGGGTGTGAGCTCAGAGAAAGAAGGTTTGCAGTTCTATGAAGTGGTGCCCGTCGCGCTGCTGGTTGCGGGTACGCAGATGGCAACTGGCCATCGCACCATGGATACGCATCTTTTCTTTGAAGGTGAGCTGATTGATGCCGCCACGAACAAACCGGTAGTTAAAGTTGTTCGTAAAGGTGAAGGTAAAGAGCTTGCCAACGAGAACACGCCGTTGGGATTCGCCACACTGAAACAGGTTGTGGATGATATGGCGACCGATGCCACCATGTTTGATGTCCATCAGACAGCAAAATAATAAAAAACGGCCTGCATTTACGCAGGCCGTTATTTTATGCCGTCAGCAGGCGGCGGAACCAGGTTTCCGGTTTCGTAAACATCACCATATTTCCCCCTAAAATCAACAGCAGGCCGACGATCCCGTTGATATGCCACACGTAACCCTCGTACACCGTTGAAATCGACAGCGCCACCAGCGGGAACAGAAGGGTGCTGTACGCGGCCTTACCGGGACCAATGCGGCCTACCAGCGTAAAGTAGGCGCCGAAGGCAATCACCGAGCCAAACAGGGCAAGATAGAGCAGCGCCCCCATATAGCTCACCGTCCATTCCGGCATAAAGCTTTCGCCCCTGAATAGAGCGATAAGGCCCATCACGACGGTGCCATATAGCATCGCCCAGGCATTGGTGGTCATGGTTTCCAGCCCGTTTCGCTGATGACGCATGCTGATCATATTCCCCAGCGAGAAGCCGTAGGTGCCAAGGGCGGAAAGCCCGATGCCCGTAAGCAATGACGCGTTCCAGCCGCTGGCGAGCAGATCGTTCCAGAACAGGGTAATGATCCCGATAAGCCCCAGCGCTGCCGCCGTCCAGAAGCGCGCGGGTGGACGCTGGCCGAAGAAGATAAAGCTGTTGATGGCGTTATACAGTACGGCCATCGAGAAAATCACCGACTCAAGGCCGGTATTGATATGGGCGGCGGCGGTATAAAAGCACCAGAAGTTGAAACAGAAAACGCAGCAACCCTGAAGCATGCAGTAGAGATGATCCCGCAGCGCCAGCCTGCGCAGGCGACGAAGGGCGACCAGGACGATCATCATCGTGGCGCTGGCCACGGCGAAGCGCCAGAAAATGGAGACCGGCGCTGCAACCGGCCCCTGTTGTAAAAAAATGGCGATCCAGGTCGTGCCCCAGATAACAACAACCAGCCCATAGAGTAATGCGTTCATGGTGTCTCTCTTCTCATACCGCGAAAAACAACAGTGTGGCGAAAGAAGGGGGCCCCGGCTTTCATCGCATTGCGCCGGACTTGCAAATTCTTGCGCTTTTTTCTCGCACAATGGCTGGTAACAGGCTGCAACACTTCTTAGACTGACAGTCTGATTAATCACCTGTTTACGGCCATGTCTCTCGTTTACGACACCTTTGAAACGTTATGCCAAAAAAATGCAGTGCTGCGGGAAACCGTCGCGCTCAATACTGGCATTCAACTGGCGGCGTGGTACAACAAGCACGACACGATCACCGTGAAAAGCAACCATCACACCCTTAGCCTGTACGTGGCGGATGGCTATGAAAGCTATCAAAAAACGCCGGGTGGCTGGAAAAATGGCGGCGGGCCGGACCGTTTTTGTCTGATGCCGGAAGAGAGCGAATCCACATGGGATATTCGTGATGACCTGTCGTTCGTGCACCTCTACTGCACCGATGAACACCTGCGGGACGTGGGGGAGAAAATCTGGGATAAACGACCGCTATCGCTGACGCTGGAGGAAAAAATCTTCGGCAGCGATCCGAAAATCACCGCCCTTTATCGCCAGTTTTTGCTCGGCTGCGACTGGCAGCAAAACGCCAATCAGCTCACCCTGAGCACTGCGTCGACCTTATTACTGACGCATTTGGTCCAGCACTATTCCAGCGTCCAGTGGAAGTTACCGGTGGTCACCGGCGGGCTATCGCCGTTTGTGCTGCGCAACGTGCTGGCCTTTATCGAGGAAAATCTGGCGCAACCCTTAACGCTGGCGGAACTGGCGGGCCAGGCCGCACTCAGTGAGTATCACTTTGCGCGGATGTTCCGCCAGTCGATGGGGCTGGCGCCGCATCAGTACGTCATGCAGCGCCGCATGGAGAAGGCCAAAGCGCTGATTCAGCACACGACCACGCCGCTCACCGACATCGCGCTGGCCTGTGGATTTAACTCCGCCAGC
>OJJD01000668.1_pt1 | contig 11759 bp, 10 predicted proteins | sample 1596011 | NCBI WGS metagenome assembly OJJD01 (sample SAMEA4350113, study PRJEB24818) | metagenome | biome: human; feature: gut; material: faeces | place: Denmark | collected 2013-09 | reverse complement strand
TCGTTTTGACAGAGAGAAAAAAGAGATTTCCTTTTTATATGAGGTCCGTGGTACGGGCACGCAGAAGCTGGCCGCGCTGCGGCCCGGGGACACCGTTGCGCTGACGGGCCCCTCGGGCCGTGGGTTTCCCGTGGACGGCACGTTGGGCGGCGCCGTCGCGCTGGTGGGCGGCGGCATCGGCACCGCGCCGCTGCTGCAGCTTGCGGCAGAGCTTGCCGCGCAGGGCGTGGACGTGGACCTTTATGCGGGCTTTCGGGACGAGCCGTACCGTGTTGACGCGTTCAGCGCTGCGTGCCGTTCGGTACACATCGCCACGGATTCCGGCCGCCACGGCCACCACGGCTTTGTGACGGACCTGCTGGACCCTGCGAAGTACACCGCCGTGTGTACCTGCGGGCCGGAGATCATGATGGAAAAGGTGGCCAAAATGTGTCTGCGTGCGGGCGTGCGCGTATATGTGAGCAGGGAGGCCAAGATGGCCTGCGGCGTGGGCGCGTGTCTGGGCTGCACCTGCAAGAGCAAAAACGGCGGCGTGTCTGTCTGCAAGGATGGGCCGGTGTTTGAAGGGAGCGTGCTGTATGAGCTTGACTGACGTTACCCTGTGCGGCAAAACGCTGTGCAGCCCGGTCATCGCCGCGTCCGGTACCTTCGGCTTCGGCGGCGAGTACGCGGGCATCGTGGACATGAAAAAGCTGGGCGGTATCTCCGGCAAGGGGCTGACGCTGGAGGGCAAGTACGGAAACGAGGGCGAGCGTCTGTGGGAGACACCTGCCGGGCTCATCAACTCCATCGGTCTGCAGAATCCCGGCGTGCGGCATTTCATTGAGTATGAGCTGCCCGGCATGAAAAAGCTTGGCCCCGCGGTGTTGGCGAATCTGGGCGGCAGCACCATCGAGACTTACGAGGAGGGCGCGCGGCTGCTGGATGAAACGAATGTGGACTTCATCGAACTGAACATCAGCTGCCCCAACGTGAAGGCGGGCGGAATCGCCTATGGCGTGAAAGCGGAAAGCGCGCGGGAAGTAGTGTCCCGCGTGCGGGCCTGCACGAAAAAGCCCCTTATCGTGAAGCTCTCTCCCAACGCGGAGAACATCACCGAAATGGCCCTTGCATGCGAGGCGGCGGGCGCGGACGGGCTTTCCCTCGTCAACACGTTCCAGGCCATGGCCATTGACCTGGAAAAACGCCGCCCTGTATTCAACAATGTGTTTGCAGGGCTGTCCGGCCCGGCCATCCGCCCCATCGCCCTGCGCATGGTGTATCAGGTGTGCAGGGCCGTGCAGGTGCCCGTGGTGGGGCTGGGCGGCATTGCCACAGCCGGGGACGCGCTGGAGTTCATCATGGCCGGCGCGGCGGCCGTGCAGGTGGGCACCGCCAATTTCAGCGACCCGCGCGCCTGCGAAAAGATCACCGACGGCATCGCCGCCTGGATGCAGGGCCACGGTGTGCGCTCCCTTGCGGAGATCCGCGGCTGCGCGCAGGTCTAAGCCGAAAATACACAGATCTGATTGGAATAAAAAGGAGAATCCACATGAACGATGTGCTTGAAATATTGAAGTCCTGCGACGCGTTTCTGGAGGGCCACTTCCTGCTGTCCTCCGGCCGCCATTCCTCGGCCTACTGCCAGATGGCGTATCTGCAGCAGTACCCCGAAAAATGCGCCGCGGCCATGAAGCCCGTGGCCGAAAAGCTGCGGGAACTGGACGTGGACGTCATCGTCGGTCCGGCCATGGGCGGCATCGTTTACGCCTACGAGCTGGCCCGCCAGACGGGCAAACGCGCTATCTTCACCGAGCGTGTGGACAATGTGATGACGCTCAAGCGCTTTTCCATCCGGCCGGGCGAAAAGTGCATCATCGCCGAGGATGTGGTGACCACGGGCGTGTCTTCTCTGGAGACGAAGCGCGTCATCGAGGAGGCCGGCGGCGAATGCCTGGGCATCGTGTGCGTGGTGGACCGCACCAAGGCGGACGCGCCCTCGCCCATTCCCATCCTGGCCAGCGCCGCCAAGCTGGACCTCCCCAACTATGCGCCGGAGGAATGCCCCATCTGCAAAGAGGGCAAGCTGCCGCTGGTGCATCTGGGCAGCCGTAAGATGAAAGAACAGGCCAGGCAGACGCTGTGAGCGCGCAGAGCTTGAAAAAAGGGGGAGCGCATATGAAAGCATATTTGCTGCTGGCGAACGGCATGGTGTTCGAAGGCCGGGCCTTCGGCGCAGCCGGTACCAGTGTGGGCGAGGTCGTGTTCAACACGGGCATGGTCGGCTACGAGGAAACCCTCACCGACCCCAGCTATTACGGCCAGATCATCACACAGACCTATCCGCTGGTGGGGAACTACGGCGTGAACGGCGAGGATGCCGAATCCGCGCGCATTTGGGCCTTTGGCTACATCGTGCGGGAGTTGTGCGGCACGCCGTCCAATTTCCGCTGCCAAAAAACGCTGGACGAATTTTTGAAGGAGCAGGGGATCATCGGCATCGCGGGCGTGGACACCCGCCGCCTGACGCGCATCATCCGCGAGAGCGGCGTGATGAACGGCGCGCTCACCACCGAATATAAGAGCGCGGACGCCGTGCGCGCCGACGCCGCTTTGATGGAAAAGATCAAAGCCTATACGGTGAAGGACGCGGTGGACAGCGTTACTACAAAATGTATGGAAACATTTAACGAAAACGGAAAGTACCATGTTGCGCTGTTCGATTTCGGCTATAAACGCAACATCCTGCGCAATCTTGTGAAACGCGGCTGCAAGGTGACGCTGGTGCCCGGACGCACCACCGCGGCCGAGCTTGCGGCGCTGGAGGTGGACGGCGTGATGCTCTCCAACGGCCCGGGCGACCCGGCCGAAAATGTGAAGATCATTGAAAACCTGAAGGAGATCGCGGCGCTGGGCCGGCCTGTTTTCGGCATCTGTCTGGGCCACCAGCTCATGGCTCTTGCCACGGGCGCAAAAACGGAAAAGCTGAAATACGGCCACCGCGGTGTGAACCAGCCGGTGACGGATTTTGCCAAGGACCGCACGTTCATAACCAGCCAGAACCACGGCTATGCCGTTGTGGCCGGTACCGTGGACCCCGCCGTGGCCGAGGTGAGCCATGTAAACGCCAACGACGGTACCACCGAGGGCATCCGCTATAAAAACATCCCCTGCTTTACGGTGCAGTTCCACCCGGAGGCCTGCGGCGGCCCCAGGGACACCGAATACCTGTTCGACGATTTTGTCGCTATGATGAAAGGAGGCTGCTGAAATGCCAAAGGACCCGTCTATCAAAAAGGTGCTCGTCATCGGCAGCGGCCCCATCATCATCGGCCAGGCCGCCGAGTTCGACTACTCCGGCACGCAGGCGTGCCGCGCGCTGAAAAGCGAGGGCATCGAGGTGGTGCTCGTCAACTCCAACCCCGCCACCATTATGACGGACCCGGACATCGCGGACCGCGTGTATGTGGAGCCGATGACCCTGACGGTGCTGAGGCGCATCATTGAAAAGGAAAAGCCGGATTCCATCCTGCCGAACCTGGGCGGCCAGACGGGCCTGAACCTGGCCATGGAGCTGGCCCGCAGCGGTTATCTGGAGCAGGCCGGCGTGCGCCTGCTGGGCGCGAAGCCCGACACCATCGACCGCGCCGAGGACCGCCAGCTCTTCAAGGACACCATGGAGAAGCTGGGCGAGCCGGTTATCCCTTCCAAGGTGGTGGAGAGCCTGTCCGACGCGCTTGCGTTCGCGGGCGAGATCGGTTACCCGGTCATCGTGCGCCCGGCGTTCACCATGGGCGGCACGGGCGGCGGCATCTGTGAGACCGTGGAGGAGCTGCACGAGATCGGCACCAACGGTCTGCGCCTTTCGCCCATCCATCAGGTGCTCATTGAAAAATGCATCTCCGGCTGGAAGGAGATTGAATACGAGGTCATGCGCGACGGAAAGGGCAACGTCATTACCGTCTGCAATATGGAAAACTTTGACCCCGTGGGCGTTCACACCGGCGATTCCATCGTCGTGGCGCCCAGCCAGACGCTCTCCGACAAGGAATACCAGATGCTGCGCACCTCGGCGCTGAATATCATCACCGAGCTTGGCATTGAGGGCGGCTGCAACTGTCAGTTTGCCTTAAAGCCAGACAGCTTCGAATACGCCGTCATCGAGGTGAACCCCCGCGTGTCCCGCTCCTCGGCGCTGGCCAGCAAGGCTACGGGCTATCCCATCGCCAAGGTGGCCGCGAAGATCGCTATCGGCTATTCGCTGGACGAGATCACCAACGACGTCACGGGGCAGACCTGCGCCTGCTTCGAGCCCGCGCTGGATTACTGTGTGGTCAAGTTCCCGAAATGGCCGTTCGACAAATTCGTATACGCCAAGAAATCCCTGGGCACGCAGATGATGGCCACGGGCGAGGTGATGGCCATTGCCAACAGCTTCGAACACGCCTTCATGAAAGCGGTGCAGAGCATCGAGCTGGGGCTGGAAACGCCCACGCTGGAAACGCTGTCTGCGCTGACGGACGAAGAAGTGGTGGAAAAACTGCATGTGTGCGATTCCGACCGCTCTTTTGTTGTGTACGAGGCCATCAAGCGCGGCGTGTCGTTTGAGACGATTACAATATCACTAAAATTGACCCGTGGTTTTTGGCAAAGCTGCAAGGGTTGGCCGAAACAGAGCTTGCGCTGGCCGGGCTGCGAGGCGGCATACTGACGGAAGAGCTGTACCGCACCGCAAAAATGCAGGGCTTCCTGGACAAGACCGTGCTGCGTCTGACGGGACTGGATGCGCTGCCCTGTGAAAAGCTGCGCGCGTCCTATAAGATGGTGGACACCTGCGCGGCCGAGTTCAGTGCGAAAACGCCGTATTTCTATTCCACTTTTGACGAGGAGAACGAAGCGGCGCAGTTTATCGCGGAACACCCCTCCGACAGGAAAAAGGTGCTGGTGTTCGGCAGCGGCCCCATCCGCATCGGGCAGGGCATCGAGTTCGATTATTGCAGCGTGCACTGCACATGGGTGCTGAAAAGCCACGGATGCGAGGCTGTCATCGTCAACAACAACCCCGAGACCGTCTCCACGGACTTCGATACCGGCGACCGTTTGTATTTCGACCCGCTCACGGAAGAAAGCGTGGAGCATATCATCGCCACGGAAAAGCCATGGGCCTGTGTGGTGCAGTTCGGCGGCCAGACGGCCATCAAGCTGACAAAACACCTGACAAAGCTGGGTGTGAAGATTCTGGGCACCAGTGCGGACGCCATCGACGAGGCGGAGGACCGGGAGCGTTTCGACGCGCTGCTGGAAAAGTGCGGCATTCCGCGCCCGCAGGGCCACACGGTGTTCACCTGTGAGGAGGCACTGGCCGCCGGCGCACAGCTGGGCTACCCGGTGCTGCTGCGTCCGTCCTACGTGCTGGGCGGACAGAATATGATCATCGCCTACAATGAGAACGATGTGAGGGAATACATGGCCATCATCACCAGCCATGTGGATATGTCGAACCCGGTGCTGGTGGACAAATACCTGATGGGCACCGAGTGCGAGGTGGACGCCATCTGCGACGGCGAGGACTTCCTCATTCCGGGTATGATGGAACACATCGAGCGTGCGGGCATCCATTCGGGCGACTCCATCTCGGTGTATCCGCCGCAGAACCTCAAGCAGAAGATCAAGGGCACCATTGTGGATTATACGGGCCGTCTGGCCCGCGCGCTGAACGTGGTGGGCCTGATGAATATCCAGTTCGTGGTATACAACAACGAGGTGTTCATCATTGAGGTGAACCCCCGTTCCAGCCGCACGGTGCCGTACATCAGCAAGGTGACGGGCGTGCCCATGGTGGAGCTGGCCGTGCGCTGTATGCTGGGCGAAAAGCTGCGGGACATGGGCTATGGCACGGGCCTGTATCCCACGGGCGATTACTGCGCCGTAAAGGTACCGGTGTTCAGCTTCGAAAAGCTGCACGATGTGGACACCCAGCTGGGGCCGGAAATGAAATCCACCGGCGAGGTGCTGGGCATCGACAAAACCTTTGAGGACGCGCTGCTCAAGGGCCTTGTGGGCGCGGGCTACAGCCTGCGGCAGCCCACGCCGGGCAAATGCGTTATCCTGACGGTAAAGGACGCGGACAAGCGCGAGCTGGTGGACATCGCCTGGCAGCTTAAGGATATGGGCTACAAGCTGTACGGTACATCCGGCACGGCGTACTATCTGGGCCAGAACATGGTGGCCTGCAACGAAGTGCGCAAGCTCAGCGAAGCGCGGCCAAATATCATGGATCTGTTCGAGAGCGGGCTTGTGGACTATGTGATCTCCACGTCCTCAAAGGGCCGCATCCCCTCCCACGACAGTGTAAAGATGCGCCGCAAGGCGGTGGAGCTTTCCATTCCGTGCCTGACGGCCATCGACACGGCGCAGGTGCTGGTGAAATGCCTGCGCAGCGGCAAAACGCTGGCGGATGTGGACCTGGTGGATATTTCGACCATTTGAAAAAGAAAAAGGACCCGCGTCAGGAGCGGTCCAATAAAACAGTATAAAAATGTTTTCGGGAAGCGGCATGAGTAATCATGCCGCTTTTCCGTTCATAACGTCATAGAGTAAATTGGCGGGGAGTATGCCGATATAATTGTAGCTGATGGTCACATCCTGCACTCGGTGTCCGCTGGATTTGTCCGGTGCATGAACATATACGGCGTTGACCATATCGTTCAGAATAGTAGGTGTCAGCTTTTCCAAGTACAGGTACTTCTTTGCCTGTCGGATAAATCTATCAACATTCTCCGCTTGATCTTCTTGATTCTGTATTTCGTTTTCAAGCATTTCAATCTTGGCTCTCAGGTCTGCCTGCTCCTGCTCATAATCATCAGACAACATCTGAAAACGAGCTTCGGACAGCTTTCCGTTGACCATATCCTCATAAATACGCTTGAACAATCTGTCCAGTTCTGCCAGGCGGTTTTCGGATTTCTGCAAAGTTCGCTTCTTGGCAGAAAGCTCTTTCTTTGCTTCCTCACTTCGTTTTGCGCCCAAGGCTTTGCGGAACGCATCCTCGTAATCGGCAACACATTGGATTACCAACCTCATGTGTTGGAGCGTACCTTCTTCCAGTACCACGGCACGGATGAAATGGGTGTCGCAGACTTCCTTGCCCTTTTTACGGGAAGTGGAGCATACGAAGTGGTCTTGTCTGGTTCCAAAACTGGCGCTGGTGCAGTAGTACAATTTCTCACCGCAATCGGCACAACGGACGAGACCGGAGAACATATTGGTCTTGCCTGTTCTGGCGGGTCTGCGTTTGTTCTTGCGAAGCTCCTGCACACGGGCAAAGGTTTCTTCATCAATAATGGCTTCATGGGTGTTCTCGAAAATCTTCCATTGGTCGGGAGGGTTTTCGAGTTTCTTTTTGCTTCTGTACGACTGCTTGCGGGTCTTGAAGTTGACCATGTGACCAAGGTATTCCTGCTTTTCCAGTATGCCGGTGATGGTGCGTGGTGCCCAATCGTAAGGATTGTCCGGTGTCTTTGCAGGAGCATTTCGTCCCATCTTCATCCAATGAACTGTAGGACAATCCACCTTTGCTTCCTTCAGCTTCTTGGCGATCTGAGAGGGACCATAGCCCTCCATACACCATGCGAATATCTGACGGACAATGGCTGCGGCTTCATCGTCCACAATCCAATGTCTCTTTGGATTGTCGGGGTCTTTCATGTAGCCGTAGGGCGGGTTGGTGGTAAGATACTCACCGGATTCGCCTTTCTGCTTCATAACAGCTTTGACCTTTTTACTGCTGTCCTTGACATAGAACTCGTTGATGATATTCAAGAACGGAGTAAAATCGTTGTCCTGCTGATTGGCGCTGTCCACGCCGCTGTTCACGGCGATGAAACGGACATCGTGTTCGGGGAAAAGCATTTCCGTGTAGAGACCGACTTCCAGATAGTTTCTGCCAATACGGCTCATGTCCTTGGCGATGATGACACCGACCTTATCGTTCTCAACCAACTCAATCATTCGTTTCCAATCTGGTCTGTTGAAGTTGGCACCGGAGTAACCATCGTCCACGAAAAACTGGATGTTTCGGAAACCTTGTTCTTGTGCGTATTTTTTGAGAATCGCCTTTTGATTGACAATGCTGTTGCTCTCTCCTGCGAGTTCGTCATCACGACTGAGTCTACAGTAGATCGCAGTAATTTTGTCAGACTGCCTATTCATGTCTTGTTCCTCCTTAATCGGCGGGCAGTCTGCCAACACAGGATTGCTTGTAGTAATTATATCACACGCCTGCAAGCTTGTCTCCTTTGTCATTCTTCGTCCACCTCCTTTGCCATGTGGTTGAGTAATTTACCGGAAAGACTTCGTGTGCCGTCGTAGCTTCCGCCAAATCGGTAAGTAGTCTGACCAGAACGAATAGTCACGGTGATCTGTGGTAGCTCAGCTGCACAATAGTTGTGAACGATGATGCTGCCGTTTTCGTTGATAGTGTAATTTCTGCTTTTCTGTTCGTTCATTTAATCGCCCTTTCTTGTTTTGGAATGGAATCGAAGGGAAGGAATTATCGTTCTTCCTGCTTGCGGTGATCTTTCTTCTGATGGGTCTGCTCGACAAGGCATCCTTTTTCCACGCAGGAGTGAATGTGATAAAGCTGCTGGTGTTCCTCACGGATAGCTTTGAACGTTGCATAAGTTTCTGCGTGAGCCTTTTCAAGCGCTGCATACTCCTTGTCCAAAAGTTTTTGATCGTGCTTGCCGTCGGGGCATACCTCCAAGAGCTTTCGTTTCACAGCGTAATAGTGCTTCAATTCCTTTTCGTGCTCGGCTTTGTACTTCGCCTTCGCCTTGTCGAACTTGATTTTCTGTAAGCCGTCTACAATCGGTTTCAGATCTCTTAGGATGGAAAGGTATTCGGGAACCTTGCGGATTTCTTTCATGCGGGCAACTTCCTTATCCATGGTGACTTTCAATTCATCCACGCTGTTCTTCAAGTCGGATACCCGACTTTCCAAATCCTCGATGGTGTAAATCTCATGGGCTTTGAGGTAGTTCGCCATGTTATTCAGTTCTTTCAGATTGTTGACCCTGGCCGTCTGGGAATAGGCTTTGGCGTTGCGCATATCAAAATATCTTTTCAGCGGAATGATGACCGGCTCGGATTGCGGCTTATCCAGTTCTGCCTTGATTTCTTTGATAGTCTCCAACAGGGCCGACAGACTTTTTCGCAGATCACGAATAAAGGCATTGGTTCTTCTGATCCAGCGATTGAACTCGCCCTTTTCGGTCTTGATGCCTTTCTTTTCCATGGCTCGGACTGTCGGGCCTTCGTGTCGGGTGGGCAGTAGCTCCACGCCTTGGCGTTCATAGCTGCGGTGGTCGATGCGAACATCCAAGCCTTTTTCTTCAAACTTGGCGTTGCACATCACCGCCCATTGCTCACGCCAGAACTCCAAGGTATCAGCCGAACCCCAATCTGTAGTAGGGACAGCATTGAACACATAATCGCCTTTGCCGTCGGGAATACGGTTGCCGGTTTCATCAAGCACATATTCTCGTTTTTGCTTCAATCCCCATTTGCCGTTCTGCTCGATGGGACGAATAGGGCACATGAAGTGGAAGTGGGGATTATTGATGCCGCCTTCTTCTTTCTCAGGTTCGTGAACGGCGAAATCCACCACCATGCCACGGCTGACAAAATGCTCGGTGAGGAATTGTCTTGCGAGGGCAATGTTTTCTTCCTGGGTAAATTCATTCTGAAAGGAAATATCGAAGCTGTAGGCGAGCTGTGCTTTCTTTCCTTTCTCCACTTTCTCAACGGCGTTCCATAAGGTTTCTCTGTCTGCGTACTCTCTTGGCACATGGGGCGGCAGAAAGATTTCCGAACAAATTACACCGCCCTTGTTGGTATAGTCGCTGTCCTCACCGTAATACTCGCTGTGCAGTTTTTCACCGGAGCGATAGGCGGCAGATGCCACAACCGATTGCCCCTCGCTGCGTTTGATCTGATCTACATGGAAATGGTATAATGCGATACTTATCCCTCCTTTGCGTTGCGGTTTCTTAAATTGTGGGCGTTCTTCATACGCTGAACCGCCCTCTGAACATCTTCCTTGTGAAAGACATATTCCAACAGCTCCATCACCTCGGTAATATCCAGCTCCTTGATCTCCGGTGCGATGCTTTCCAAAGTTCCTGCAATGGTACAAAGTCTGTGAGTGCGGCGTTTACGTTCGCCGTCCTGGTAATACTTGATGCGGTTTTCCAAACGCTGGATTTTGTGGTCAAGCTGTTCGACCTTCTTTTCGTTTTGCTCTTTTTCTGTTCGTAGCTTTTCAAGTTCGGGGTTAGGTGTGTATTCCATAGAATCTCCTTTGTGTGTTTTTGTTTTCAACCTTGCGGGTACGGAATGATTTGAAAAATCGTTTTGTACCCGCAAGGGCGCTGGGATAGCTGCATAGCAGCGCAAGGGGTGCAGCCCCTTGTTCGGAACAAAGTGACGGAAGGACAGATACTACTTCGGAGTTGTTGTCTGTTAGCCTCGCAGAGCGTACATACGAGTGTGGAACACACCCGTATAGAAGTGCGCCCTTAGTAAACTAAGGGTTAAAAACGCTTTCACCGCTCTACCCGAATGTCGTTCCTGCCCGGGAGTCTCACCCCGGCGTTGCTTCGCTCATGTCATCGCAAAGTCATATCCCATTCGGACGGTCATTCAGTTGTTGGATGTAGAAAAACAAAAAGAGCCGATTACACAGAGCATCAGAAATCGGCGGGAGCATGGCTCTCGCTTCAAAGTGATGTTCTATGTAATCGGCTCTGAAAATTCAAAGTCGGGTTCTGCTTTCTACAGCTCCCGCCAGCAGAACCAAAGGCGTGGTGGAGCAGTTCGGCACTTCCGGTGTACCGATACCGTGTCGGATGAAACCGACTTATGGTGGAACATTGGTATTCAGTTGTGCCACCATTATACAGATACATCACTTATCCGTCAAGTTTCTGAATGTCTCTCATTGTATTCGGAATTTCAAAAAGCAGTTTTCGACGGGGGACAAAAAAGATCCCTCTACTGGTTAGGACATTTAGGAGCTATTTATCAACGGGTTTTGGAAAAGATTTTGAAAACGCCCTCATATACCTCCAGAAGAAATTTTCAAATTCGTACCCTACTTAACATCTTTTTTAACCTGTTTTTTCAGGGAGTTTTGTGTCACAACTTAAATTGATGGTTATTTATCCCTCAAGTGATAGCTGGTGAGAATCGCCTTTTGTCCATAGTCCTTCTCAAATGATAGCCGCCGAAACCAAACTTTTTATGCGTGCTTCGGTTGCAATTTTTCAAAATATTTCTCCAAGTGGTAGCCGATGGGATTGGCGTTTTGGGGAGTGTCTACAGAAAAAAACTCTCCCAGTGGTAGCCGACGAGAATGCCATTTTTAGAACTGCTTTATTGAAAAATTGCAAAAAAATAATTCTGCCCAAGTTGGACAGAATTTTTAAAACCAACTTCCCGACAACTTGTCGGGAATAAAAAATGGACTTCCGATCAAGTTGGTTGGAAGTAGAAATCCCACTTCTGTCCAAGTTGGACAGAAGTTAAAATCACTTCTACGCAATTTGCATAGAAGTGAAAATGCAACTTCGACACAGGTTGTGTAGAAGTTGAAAACCATTGGCGGCTTCAGTTCAAATCTAATCATGTCAGTAATATATAATAATGTGATTCTCAATACAAAAATATTTAATAATTTTGTGAAACGAGTTGATTTGTTCACAAGTTCTGAGTATAATAAT
>OJJD01000664.1_pt1 | contig 11861 bp, 10 predicted proteins | sample 1596011 | NCBI WGS metagenome assembly OJJD01 (sample SAMEA4350113, study PRJEB24818) | metagenome | biome: human; feature: gut; material: faeces | place: Denmark | collected 2013-09 | reverse complement strand
TACAACTTCCGATGGGAAACCTAACGATAGGCACAGAAGATAACGATATTGTTTACTTTCCCCTTGAACAAGGCCTCAATCAGTTTTTACTTGATATACGTGAGGAAGGTGTTTTCCTTTTATCTCCGGTTGAATTTTGGATTGATGGACAGCCCACCCCCTATGAAGCAGATCAGTCATTACCTGTCGGAAAGGTCATCGATATAGCGGGATGTTGCTTCATCATTGGTGATATTGACCACACCTTGCCATTGTCTGATGTGCCAGAAAGGTTCTCTGCCAAAAATCGACGTAAAAAGCGTCTTATCCTGGCTAGCGTGATTGGTGCTGCGATTGCGTTGTCTGGCGCCATCGGCAGTTACGTTTTGCTTTCCCCAAAAGCTGAACCCCCAGCGTTTACCAGAGCTGATGTATACCAGCAGCTAAAAGAAAACAAACTTCATGCAATCACTCTGGTATGGCATGGGAAAAATGTCGCGCTTTATGGGCGTTGCGAATCAACCACTGATTTAACTCCATTTTTTAATTACCTGAAAGAAAAAAATATTTTTTATTACAACAATATCATTTGCAATAACCAAATCATCTCCGCGATTAATGATATTTTAACGGAATACGGTTATAAGGATATCATCATTACAAAAGGTAATAAGCCTGGATTCTTCCTGTTATCGGGATACATTCCCCCTTCACCAAAATGGAGCGAAGTTGAAAATCTGTTACTGAATACGCCAGGGGTTGCTGGATGGGAAATACATAACAACAGTAACAATAAAATCAATGAACTGGCATCAGAGTTCAAAAAGAATAAATTAATAAACTATGTCAATATTTTCAAAAAGAATGATGTCATCATTGTTGCGGGGGAGGTTTCTCAACAGAACGAGAGTAAGATCCTTGCCATTATAAATGCGATGAACAAAAATAGTAACGTCAAGATACTATTTCAGAACATTCAGCCGTACATTTCAGCAGATATTTTCCCCGGAAAAATACTCAGAATCAGCGGCACGATGAAGAATCCAACAATTGCTCTTGATAACGGTACAAGCCTGGGAATTGGTAGCATTCTGAAAGGAGGCTATGTCATAGACGCGATTGATCCTAAAGATGGTATCAACATCTCCCGCCCAGACGAATATATACATATTCCGTTGTCTTATTAACTTATTATTATCTTCCCCCTCTTCGGAGGGTTTTTTATTGTGCAGATGTTGTAGATATGGTAAACAAGGTCTCTATCAAACAAGATACACGAAAAACTTATTCCGAAATGAGACATTGATTTTAACATGAAACGTTTATTAAAAGATTCAAGTAGGTACAATAAAAAATCCCGGAAAATGAATTTTATTTTCCGGGATTTGAGATGTAATTAAATTATTTTACACAAACAGAAAAAGCATTCTTATTGTTTACTCCAACATTGATCAACTGGTTCTTCGTAACCAAATCATATGTGCTTGATACACCTGATGACTGTTCAGAAGAGGATTGTTTAATCCAAGCAGTCAATGATTTAGAACCAGAATAGTAAGGATATTTATTTGCAGCACCCCATGTTGAATAGATATTGGCCAATAGTTCTTTTGACTGTGCTAAATTTGCGCTATTTGTCTTACATTTGTTTTCGGCATCAAAATACGTAACTCGAGTATTTTTATCCACAGCAATTACAATACTACCCGGTGCATTAATTGTGTATGTCGCACTCTGATTATCACCAGATACTACAGTAATTGTGGCACTCCCTTTTTCATTTAAGGTTATCACTCCCGAGTTATCAACAGAAGCAATTTTAGTATTACTGGATTTCCATGTGTATTTTCCATTGCCCCCTGTTGCCTGTAGCTTAACCTGACCATACTGTAACCAGTTCTTTGGCAGAGCCCCCGTGATACCAGTACCAATTACGGTCACTTTATCACCATCAATACTCAACGGGGCAAAAAACTCAACGGTAGTAGCCTTAACTTCTGTACCTACTCCACTCACTTTTGCACTAACAATGGCCTTGCCAGGAGTATTGGATGATAATTTTACAGTAGCATAACCATTCTGATCGGTTGTTGCTTCAGTCTTATTCAGGGTCCCAAAATCCTTAGAAAAGGTCACTTTCTGATCTACTACGGGTGCCCCCTCCTTCATCACTCTGACAGTATAGGTAATCGCATCAGAACCATCTGCCTTCGCTGTTGTTTTATCAGCCTTAATCTCAGTAATACTGGCCTTGGTTTGATCAACAAATATAACCGCGCTGGCATTAAGTGGCGAAGTCATCTCCGCGGTTTTAGCAGACACGACGACCTGTCCTGGCGTAGCCGACTTCAGCGTTACGGTCGCCTTACCGTTACCATCCGTTCTGGCACTATTTGCCCCAAGAGTTGCAGTCCCGGATACAATACTAAATGTTACAGGGACATTAGCCTGAGCTACACCATTCTTTTTAACCGTCGCGGTATAGGTAATAGCTTCTATGCCATCCGCTTTAGCCGATGTTTTATCAGCCGTAAAGTCCGTTACCCCAACCTGGTCCACAACCTGCCCATTCGGTAAAACGGTAATAGTGAGCTGTACATTATTAGAACTATTACCATTTCGGTCATAGGCGCGAGCGGTCACTTTATAAATATTGCTGCCGCCTTGCACATAAGCAGGCAAAATAGCCTGGTAGTCTTGTGCGCTTTGGCTTCCGCCATGCTGAATCTGACCGCCCTGACTGCGTAATGCGCTATCATCCCAGACGATACGATCCAGACCGTATTTGCTCTTAACGATCAATTGAATCTTCTGCGTACTGTGTTCAGTACCATTAATATCATGCGGAATATTCAGAGAAAGAATATCCTGCTTTTTGTACTCCAGAATAATATTGTTATTACGCTGAACCAGATCGTAACGGCTGCCCGATAATGTTCTTAACTCGTTAACATACTGTGGCTCGATTTGCTGAGACCACGGTTTATCAAACTGATAACGGAACTGCATTGAGTAAAGGAGATCATTTTCATTACCCGTACCATGACGGTAATCGATCCCCATCGTCACCAGAGGAATCGGAGTGTAGTTTACACCAACGGTCGCCGCGCCAGGATTCGACTGCAACTTATCGGAATTAAACAAAGCAACATTATCACCATAATACTGTTCGTACATCAGTTTGGCGCCTAATGCCGGATATGATGGTAAATAGCCATTAAAGCGGATATCAAAACCATTTGCCGGGCGCTCATCATAGTCTTTCTTATTGTATGACTCATGCCAGCCGCTCATGCGGAAATAGCCGTTAACGCTACTTTTGAAATAGTCTCGCCAGTATTCGCCACCAATACCTAAACGGGTATTATCACCAGAAAAATCCTGATCAATGAAGACGTTATAGCCCAACATATTTTCAGGAAGGAAAAAACGCTGGCCAGCACCTAAATTTGCCGTAAAGCGGGAGTCAATGTAACGCGCACCGACCTGACCAAATGCCAGCATGTTTTCGGAATCATAGAACGGTAATAAGAAGTCCAGTGAACTACCGTCAAAGTTATTACCACTCTGCAGATTAACCTCTGCCGTTCCATAATGTTGTAACCAGGCCTGCAACTGTGACGAAGCCTGGTTACCCGCGATACCAAGAGCGGTATCTTTCGCGTAATCGCCGTGCAGAGAGCGCGACTGAAGCTGGCTACCAAGGCTCGCGGCCTGTTGTGCCGTATAATTTAGAGCCTTGTCATCAGTCATGTTGCTTTGAGTCGCGTCCGGGGACATTTTAGTCATTTTATTTGTATGCCCAGCGACACCACCTGCAGCAACAACAGGTGCCGAACCTAAGACAGGTAAGGCACCATATTCAACAGACAGTTTTTTGAGTGGCAAAATGATCTGCTGGCCAGGCGCAGCCTTCAGCATTTCGCTTTCGGAACTGTATAAATGTTTATTCAGTGACCAAATTACGGATAAACTGATACCTTGTGATTTAGAAATACTGGAAACAGTTTCACCTGTTTTCAACGTATAAAAAAGGCGATCCTGAGCAACATTTTGAGTTAACAGTTTTGAATCTGAACTCAATTTAAAATAATTTTCACCGTTTGCAAATGAGTTCTGGTTAACATAAAAAAACAATCCTAAACCAGCGCTAAGCATAATAAATGTTTTTTTTAGCTTATGCTTGTGCCGGGTCCGGGCATAAAAACCATGAGTAATCATGTTTGGGGTCCCCACAATGAGTTAGAATGAGTAGTAAATTAGATTAATAAATAGATTTTATCTTCCGGCATAATAATGTTTATTATCGCTTGAGCTAATTTCCTCTATCTTCATATGTTCGTTTTCTAATGTTATTCCCTGATTATGTAATACCAAATACAGGTTTTCCATTGACTTAACGACGACTTCTATTTCATTCTCAAGTTTTTCAGGTGTAGCATCATCGAGCGGAAAACGTAACGCTAACAACAGCGATTGTGCTCCTGATTCATAACACAGGTATGGTCCACCATTCTCTGCAAACCATAAGTTTGCATTCAAAATCTCAAGAGCGAAGTTAGGGTTATCTGTCGGGAATTTCCCACAGACGCCATAAATCATCATATATTCGTCACTGGCATCAGATAACGAAATATAATAAATTTCATCAATAGCAAAAGAACATAATCTGTTTTCATTAAAGGAAATAGATCCAACACCAATTTTTTCTGCAAACCTATCTAATAAAAGTTCAGATCTTGATGACATTATAATTTCTCTTAATTGAATTTATAATTACAGAAGTTCAAGAGTTACCCATGCTGCAACGTTGTTCTCTGAAACATTAACGTTAGTAAAACGTCCCCCCCCCCCAACCTTAACTAAATACTCACAGATATATTTAAACGAAACGCCCTGGTCCCGGCGTTGGTGCGGCATTTGCAGTATTTACTGCGCTCCCGCCACTCCCCGTTAATCCACCCATACCTAAACGCAATCCAGCGCTGTTGTTTGTCAGAATCGCATAAGTACTTTGGATACCTTGCCCTGGAGTTCCCATTAACCTTCCGGTAACTTGGTTATTCCCTGAGAAATTTTGAATGACGCTATAATTAGGATCTGCAGCGACCTCATCGTAAATATGCTCTTCTGCCTGACGAGCCGGTGAACTATTCCGAGCCTCCCCAACTTCAGCATATGGATTAACCACTGCGCTAGAAGTATCTGACCAGTGTGTCGATGCCGTACTCCTCTGCGAATCACGTCTATTCAGAGATGTGTCTTCCGCTCTTATGGCATCAGTGCCACCTTGTGCTGGGGTATTCCCTCCGGTCTGCTGCTGCACTACCGTATGTGTTGTTGTTGTCGTTGTTTGTTCTGCCGGCTGATTTCGTCTATGAAGCGCAGTCGTTACACCAGCACCAATTCCCCCACCAACAATCAATGCACTGCTGAGGCTGTAACCAATACCCGATGAAAGCTCTAATTCCTCCTGACGTCTGGCATACTGAGTATCATATCGCTGCTGCGCCTGTGCATTGCTTTCAACAGCCTGCTGTCTGGCCGCCTCACCCGCCTCTTTAGCTTGTTCTTCTATTTTAGCAACAACATCATCTTTTAATTCCCCAGACGGAATAGAATTTCCGATCTCATCAATGCTAACTTTCTGGTTCTCAGGATTCTTGAATGCTTCTTGCGTTAACTGATCTCTTGTCGCACTTTCTGCAGCACTTGCAGCCTGCTCAGGATCGGTGGTTGTAGGATCATCCGGTTCCGGTGTCAAAGCCAACGCCTGTGTAATACCGGTAGCCGCCAGCCCCGCTAAACCAGCAGCAATTGCGCCGATAGAAACCCAGAATTTAGGATCTGAACGAACGCTGGAAGCTGTTGATGAAGTACGAGTTTCGCTAACAACGCTATCATCCATTCCCGAAGCACTTCCAACACCAACAGAACGCGTATCAACGTCCCTGGCTTGACTTCCCCCATGATTGTTTGGGTCTAATTTGGCCAGTATTTTCGCACGAGCTTCTGCGATATCTGATGCAGGAGTGACCATGGAATGCCCACCACCACCACGTCCCCCGGTAAAAACAAATCGGCCTTTATCCTCAATATCGATAGCTTGCAAGCTTTGCAATTCTTGAGAATTTAATATAACGCTAACCTCTACACCATTTTTTTCTCCAATAGCGGCATAAGAACCATCTGACTGCTGTTCAATACGAAATGCAGAGGCTCCAATTTGCTTATTGAGAGTATCAAGTGGTCCCTTATCATGGAGAACTTCAAATCCTCCAAGCAAGCATATCTCTGATGTAGCAGTAGCAAGCCTCGATGGGTGTACAGGAAGTCCTGGAATATCTCTGGAATCGACAGAATCAGCTATAGAATTTCTCAGGGGAGAAAACAATAAACGAGATCCTAATGCTCCTGTAGAGTTAATTAGTTGACCCGCTCCTCCCCGTGACGCGCCGTCTGTTTGTGAAGGTAGTGGCGGCGCAGGCGGAATTAAATTATTGCTATTTACATTATTACCAAGGTTACCAATAGGCATACATATATCCTTTTATTTAGAAATTTGACATTATCCTTTATCGACGTAACGGTATGCGGCCGATAAAACAGCTGAGCATAAACCAAATAAATCACAGTCTAATTTTTGATGCAAGCAAAATAATGCCCCCCAAATGCATGTCTGTATTTCCAACTAAAAAAATCACATAATCAAAATCATTATATAATTATCGCAAAAGTTAATTATAATTTTTATGTGCGAAAATTTAATTATGGATTAAAAAATAATATGTTATTTTAAGCGCCTATAGGGACCTTTTTGCATCAAGAACAAACAAATAACAGAGCAGTAAGTCCCTCCCCTACAGCCGAGTATCCTGCACATTTTCTGCAATCGCCCTCTGAGTTAGAGCCTTGATATCACTGACTTTCGCGGTGTTAAAATTCTGTTCAAAGATTTCGCGTGAGACCAGTTCTATCATCTTAGTCTGAGTGTTAAAACGAGTAATGGGATCCACGCCTTTACCACACTGCTCATCAACTTTCTGATTAAAATATTTATTGGATTGCAAAAAGTGACCAATTGATGATTGTGCACAGTTCATATCGAGAGGCTGCTGTATCGCGCTTTCAACCGCTTTAAAAATGCGAAATTTAGTCTCCTTATTAATTACCGAATTATTACTCATGCAATAGTCATCCACAGTTTTGTTTACTGTTCTGGATAAAAAAGTAATCTGCTCCTGCTTGAACCATTGCTGGGTATCGCTACTACCCGTTTGTTTGGCTACGGCCTGTAGTAGCTGGTTAGTCAGTTTGCCATGATTAATCATAAGGTTCGACTGCATAGCTGCGAACCTCATCCCATTGGCCCCCATGCCCGCTTGCGTCGCAGCCTTGGTTACTGCTGGTCTAAGAGTTTGTGTAACCGCCTGAGCTAACGCCCTACCTACCATTGCCGTTGGACTAAACATGCAATAAACCTTTATAAATCACATAAAAAATAACATTTATACCTATAAAACAAAATGAATAAATAAAGCTATAACATTATTTTATAACTTTAATTCTCCTCCAGCAATATTTATGGGTGGTTGCACTACATTTATCATATGCTATCATAAGTATGCAACATTATTACTTACATGTTATATTGTTTCTCCTTGCTATTTGTGTAAGAGCTCACAAATCAATTACCTATAAACACATCAGCGTTATAAGAATGACAGGACTACAATATGAATGAACAATTTTGCAAAGATCTTGCACATACGTTTGGGATAACACTGGAAGAGCAAACTGATGCCCTCGCTTTTCACGATAACGATGGTCATGAGTGGATACTCGAGTGCGCCCCTCAATCAGAAATTTTGTTTTTTTATTGTTACCTATCAAACAACGAACCAGATCAAATCAATAAAATATTAAAAATAAATAATAACCGAGAAATGCTTGGTATGTTCTTTTTATCATCAAAAGATGATAAAATCTTTTTAAATATTGCATTCCCCACCAATAAAATAGATATAACAGAATTTACTAATTTAATGGAAAACGGATATCTGGTAAAAAAAGAAATAATAAAATCACTTTCACTTTAATTTATTTGCTCTTTACTTCGGAAATTTATAATATGAACTGGATGGTAGCATCCATTCAGTTCATATTTCACAAAAAACTGCAGTGCTCTATCCTTGAAACACTTCAAAAAAATAATGAAACATCGCCCCAGAACAGAAAACATTCTGGGGAGAAAATGAAAATAACATAAAATAATACTTAACCCATCACGCCTGATAAAGAGTTGAATGTAGTATTCTCTGGAGGGTTCACACCTTCTGTAGACTGTACGCGACGTAACAAAGAAGAAAGCCCTCTTTCAGTTAAAAAGCCTTCCAGTGCAGTGCGAGGAAACCAGGTTGAAGAAAGTGGCGTAATGTGTCTCTCATTTAATTTACTTTCCAGGGCCTTCGTAACGCCTCCATACAAAAAGCTAAATATCTTTGAGAAACATCCACTTTCCTGAGTTATCTTATGTACTTTGTATACATAATTATCATTCTCTTTAATGAAGCGGACAGCATACTCTTTTCCCCGAAAATTGATAACTGAATAGTCATCAATGTCTGGAAAAACCCGGTGGTGACGCTGCTGCATGCGTGCTTTAAGTTGCAGTTCATCTACTGTATCATCATTCGATATATGAAGAGTTCGGGTCAACTTACTCCATGACGCTTGATTGCTTGTCAAAGAAGTCGCGAATGTTATACCTGATAATGATGACGACATCATACACCTCCCTATATAACGCACTCCTGATTAATCACATACTACGCTAATAGTAAAATAAAAATCTTCGTTGATTTTTATAATACTTCCGTATGCTATTGTGATATTATTCCGTACTAACTGGCACCCACCCAAAAGATGATATCCCGTTGAATCGATAATGTCATCTTTTTGGACATTACGCAACATATGTATATCAACATTTATTGTGCCAATCGCACAATAAATGCGATTCATTACAGTCTCGCTGCTGATAGTACATAACGGATCTGCGGCCTGAACATCCGTAATAGATAAGTTATTATCGCTCAACTTTACGGTTGCCAAAGGGTTATTAATAACAAGCCAACACCTTCTCTCTTGACTATCATCAACATGATAGAGTCTCAGACTATCACCAACTCTCAACTCTGTAACCGGATAATCAGTCCACCCAGGTACGATATAGCCATCAAAAAAAAGCGTATTAGAATGTGGAACAAATTGCCAATTATCATTAATCAGATATTGTAAACTTTGTACCGTTGTTTCGAGTATAATTACATTAAGTCTGTTTTTTCCATTATTATTTTCTATTACCGGATAAACATCTTTATTTAGCATCGTAAATTGAACATCATCAACTGACACATCACCTTCCGGTAAGGCAGTCTGCATTACCCATAAGATCATGAGTTTTATCGTATCTTCCGGTATCAGCCGGCTTTCGCTATACGGGAATAACTCCTGGCACCACTGAATGAACTGTTCTTCTGATATCCAAAAACGCCCCTCATAGCCCGAGTATGTCAACGTGAAACGAATACCATGACCGCTGACTTCACGAAAATATGCATGGCACGCATGACCTTCGGACGTAATATAGAGGCGACCGGTTCCGATGACTGGCAACAATGGCAAATAAAAATCGTTAATTTTCATATTCAATTGTGAACTCAATGGTTTCATCAGGAAAGATTTCTTTTAACTTATCGAAAACATAGTCTTTTTTATGATATAAAAAAACATGATTTCTATTATTGGGGCTTACTGTAATAGACAGATAAATGATTCCGTTACTACATTTAATTGTTAAAACAATTCCTCGTAATCTTCCACAAAGAATACTAAACGACTGCTCCCCTTCTTCAAAGTAGCGTCGTCGTCGGCCCGAGGAGTAAAACAATCTCTTCCATAAAGAAGCCATTCGTATGAACAACGTATCAGGCGATCTTTTTTTTATATGATTAAAAATATCATTAAAACTTTCTTCTCCTTGCGGCCAATCATCTGATGGCCGAAAAGAAACAGGCTCTATCAAATTTCTTTTTAGAGAAACTCTAGTCAAAGTAATGTTCCTTTATGGCAAAAGATAATTTTTCTACTGATTTATTAACATGTTGCAGATTCTCTTTTGTTCGTTTTTGTGAATCTAGCAATGAACGTTTCTCCTTCGAAATGGAGGATTTTTTCTCATACAATCGCTGCTTTTGCTCATCAAATGCATTGTTTTTAATCTGATATTTATACAACGACACTTTATCCAAATTCACCAGCGATGCACAATACGCCTGCTTAGAGGCAATCGACTCTTTAATGGATTGCTCGCAGTCATCGAGTTTACCATCCACCTCTTTTATCTGAGAGTTAATCTTAGCCATTGATTCTCTCAATCGATTCGCTCTGCTTTTACGAATAGATAAAATTCTGTCCAACATATTCAGGCAACCACTTTGAATAGGCTTTCAATCGTTTTTTCGTAACTACTGATATCTTTGGTGCTTTGTTGTATAAAGCTCTGAATTGCTTTCCTGTTTTTTATTGCCTTATCCGCTTCAGGATCTTGCCCCATCGTGTACTCACCAATACGAATAAGCAGTTCAATATTCTTATAGGTTGCAATAAGCTTTTTGCATTCAGCCGCTGCACGTAAATGTTCCGATTTAACAACGTTATGCATAACACGACTGGCGCTTAAACCAATATCAATTGCAGGGAAATGGTTTTCCTCTGCAAGTTCTCGGGTAAGCACAATATGTCCATCAAGAATAGAGCGAACTTCATCACCGATGGGATCATTCACATTATCGCTTTCTAACAGCACCGTATAAATCGCAGTTATTGAACCTTTTGGCGCAGGTCCCGCACGCTCTAATAATTTGGGTAACGAGGCAAAAACACTCGGAGGGAATCCCCCTCTTACATCAGGCTCTCCCGATGCAAGCCCAACATCACGCGCGGCTCGGGCATAACGAGTTACGGAATCCATCATTAATAATACATTTTTGCCCTGATCCCGGAAGAACTCTGCAATGGTTGTCGCCGTAAATGCGGCCTTCATTCTTTCCAGCGCGGGACGGTCTGACGTTGTGACGACCAGTACACATTTAGAAAGCGTGGATTGAGGTAAAAGCGCGAGGAATTCATTTACTTCGCGACCACGCTCGCCGATAAGGGCAAGGACAATAATATCCGCGGATGCGCCATTACAAATCATTCCCAAAAGCGTACTTTTACCAACGCCGGACCCCGCGAAAATACCGATGCGTTGCCCAATACCGCAAGTAAGTAAACCATCTATTGCCCTGACGCCAAGCGTAAATGGCTGATCAATAACCTGCCTTAATAAAGGATCGGGGGGTTCAGCATACAAACTGCGTTCAAACGGAAGATAAGGTGCAGTAATATTGCTCCCCATTGGTCTGCCTATACCATCAACCAGTCGCCCAAGGAGTTCGTCCCCAACACGAATCTTGAACTCTTCCCCCTGATAACTTAGCCACTGGCCACAATACATGCCGGAAATATGCTCAAAAGGCAGCAGGAAAACCTCATCTTCATCAATAGCGATCACCTCAGCTAAACGTTGACTGGGTTCTATCTTGTAAAAGGCACCAATACGCGCTTTTGGTAAACGCGCCTTGATAATCGTCCCGCCGATATTGGTAATCTTGCCTTCATATCTGGTAGACGAATTTAATGATAATGTCGGCACAGTGCTATTGAGCACTTTCTGAATACGTGGGTATCTTTCCAATACAGAATCATGCTCTGAAATCATTTACCGTTCCTAATACTTTAAGTTCGATATTATTCCCAACCTCCTGAAAAGAGAG
>OJJD01000662.1_pt1 | contig 11902 bp, 10 predicted proteins | sample 1596011 | NCBI WGS metagenome assembly OJJD01 (sample SAMEA4350113, study PRJEB24818) | metagenome | biome: human; feature: gut; material: faeces | place: Denmark | collected 2013-09 | reverse complement strand
CCATCAACTGTTTTATCCCCAATTAGGTGTAAAACTCTGCTCGATGGCGGGCGGCGGCGTACAAAAAATCTATATGGTGTTTTTAAGAGAACCGTCCCGGCGGGACAGGTCAGGCAGTGACCTGTTCCACCTCCGGGATGGGTTTGAGATTAAAATGAATTTCGATAGAAATGTGTCTTGTTTTATCTTCGTCAATGCGCTCATGCACAACGATTTCTTTGATTAAGCGGTTGAGGGTGGCTGCGTCCAGCTCTGTGATGTTGGCGTATTCCTGAATGGCTTCCACCCATTGTTTTGCATCATTGGCAAGCTGGACTTCATCGGACAGCCGCTTTCTGCCCTCGGACACTTTTGTTTTAAGCTCCGTCTGCTCGGTCTGTGTCTTTTCCAGCATGGTGTTGAAATTCTGCTCACTGATACGCCCTGCAATCATATCCTCATAAAGCCGCATGACCATTTTGTCCAGAACCTCAATCCGTTCCTCGTCCCTTGTAAGGGAGCGTTCCATTGCTTCCCGCTGTTCCCGCTGCTCGGCTTCACAGGTATTGGTCAGGCGGTCGGCAACCGCTTCCCCGTCCATCAGGGCAGCTCTGGCACATTCCCGGATTTTCCGCAGCACATGGCTGTAAAGGGTGTCATAATCAATCCGGTGCTGGGTGCAGTGGTTCTTTCCAAAGGCATTGTAGGTCTTGCAGGAGTAAATCCGCTGGGGATGTTTTGCGTTTGTGTAGCGTACCGTCAGCGACTTCCCACACTCGCCGCATTTTATCAGTCCGGCAAACAGGCTGATTTCATTGGTCTGCCCCGGACGCTGGCGGGATTTCAGCTTGTTCTGCACAATGTCAAAGCTCATGCGGTCAATCAGCGGTTCATGCTGTCCCTCCACCACAATCCAGTCCTCCGGCTTCTTTTCCCCAATCGTGCCGATTTTGAAGCGGTAGTCTTTTTTCTGGGAAGCAATCGCCCCGGTGTAGACGGGATTCATCAAAAGGTCTTTGATAACGGAGAAGTCCCACATATACCGCCCGTTTTCTGGGTCTTTCTTTTCCCATTTGGTGCGGGTATTGCGAAGCCCCCGTTCCCGGTTCCACCATGTGGGGCAGGGGATTTTTTCTTCCTCCAGCCGTCTGCGGATATAGTTCGGACCATGACCGTTCAGGGCATATCCGAAAATCAGCCGCACAATCGGGGCGGTTTCCTCGTCAATGAGCAGATGGTTTTTGTCCTCCGGGTCTTTCCGATACCCAAACGGGGCAAGACACCCGGTAAACTGTCCTTTCTGCGCTTTCAGAAGATAAGAGGAATGGACTTTCTTGGAAATATCCTTGCTGTACATCTCGTTCAGGATATTCTTGAACGGGGCAATATCGTTGTTATCCCGCAGGGTGTCGATACCGTCATTCATGGCGATATAGCGGACACCGTTTCTTGGGAAAAAGTCCTCAATCAAATGCCCGGTTTGCAGATAGTTACGCCCCAGTCGGCTGAGGTCTTTCGTGATGACAAGGTTGATCTGCCTGCGCTCAATGGCTCTCAACATTCTCTGTAGGTCAGGACGCTCCATGTTAAGACCTGTGAAGCCATCGTCCTGATAGACTGCCACAACCTCCCATCCCTGCTTTTCGCAGTATTTTTCCAGCATATCACGCTGGTTTGCGATACTGGCACTTTCGCCTTGCAGGTCATCGTCCTTTGACAGCCTGCAATAGACCGCCGCACGATAACCCCCGGCAAGTGCCGAACCGATTGTTCTGTATTCCATTTCGTTCATCATAGCCATTTACCCACACAATCCAGACGGTATCTGGCTCTTTTGAACCTCATCTTCATTATAGCTCATATCTTTCCTTTTAGCAAGATATTCTTTCGTATTCGTCTTGCCGTATTTCTGGGAAATCAGGCTGACGAACACATCAGTGGCGTCCAGTTCCCCGTCAAATACAGTGGTCACATGAATCTCTGTTTTGTTTTTTGCCATAGGCAGTTATCCTCCATACATGAAAATAGCCAGACAGAGGGTGTCGGCAACGAAGTCCGGCAACGGGCTTCAAAAGACCTTGCAAACAATCTCAATCTGGCGATGGTTACTATTTATACTTTTCTTTTATTTTTTTGTTGTTTTGGTTGTTATAAGGGAGAAAAGCCCGGAAATAAGGGGTTTTTCCCGGCAACCGGCTCGGCAACGGGATAACAACAGGGGGTGCAACGGGCTGTCCTTTTCAGAATGGAAGCTCCATCTGTTCTGTGACCTCCACAAAACCGTCCATCGTTTTTTCAGACGGGTTGCCGGAGTCCGTTGCCGGGTTTTCACGCTCCCAGCCCTTTTGTCTGCCATATTCGGAAAACATTCTTGGGTTCGGGAAGTACCGCCAGCCAGAAATGCACTGGTTCATAATCTCGTTGATTTCCCGGATTTCCCATTGCTTCGGCTCGTCAAAGGCATGGTTCAAGGCTTCCTTATAGAGCTGCTTGGAGCAGACCATGCTCCCGGTGTACTTATCAAGATACGCCTGTATCATCCCGGCTTTGGTGTCCTCCGGCATAAAATCCCGCTGGTGTTCTTTGAGATACCGCTGCATGGCAGGGCTGAAAGCCAGCTTGAACCTGCCGCTTCTGTAAATTTCCATCGCTTCTGCCCACATCTGCTCGATATAGGCTCTGGAAGCGGCTTCGTCCTCCAAAATGTGAACCTCGGCTTGCTCCGGGTACACCATGACGGGGATAAAGCGGCGGTTGCCGGAACGGTCAAGGGGCAGGAAGTCAAGGGCATTGGAAGTGCCGCCAAACACGCACTGACGGGGGCGGTCTGCCGGGTGGGTTTCATAAGGTATCTTGTAGACCTCTTTCTGCCGGCTTAAAAATGACTTGATTTCCTCAATGCTCTTGGCGTTGGCGGTTGCCATCATTTCCGACATTTCAATAATCCAGTGACCTTGCAGCTTGCGGTACACATTGTCATCGTCCAGCTTCCGCAAATCATCGGAGAACCACTCGTCCCGGACTGCCAGCAGCCGGAAGAAGGTGGACTTTCCAGCCCCCTGACCGCCTACCAGACAGAGCATGATTTCAAACTTGCACCCCGGCTGAAAGGCTCGTGAGATTGCACCCAGCAGGAACAGCTTCAACGCTTCATAGGTGTAATCGTCTGCGTCAGCCCCCAGAAAGTGCCGCAGACAGAAACGGATTCGTTCTGTCCCGTCCCACACAAGGGCACTTAGGTAGTCCCGGATGGGATGGTACTTGTTTTCATTCGCCACAATCCCGATGGCATTATCAATCTTTTTCTCATTGGTAAGCCCATAGGTTTCTTCCAGATAGAGAAGCAGATACTTCATATCCGTATCGTTCAGGGCTGTGCTTTCTCTGTGAAAACCGATGGGCTTTATGATGTCCTTGCGGTCGGTCAGGATGTTGTATGCGATAGCCCCGGAAAGCAGAGGGTCACGCTGGAATACGGTCAGGCAGTTCCGTATGCTCTGGCGGACACCGCCTTTCTCGGTGGTTTCCAGCCCCGCCTTGATTTCCTCAATGCTCTGGGGCGGCTGCATGGCGTTCATGGTGTTTTTTAGTTCTTGCTGCGTCTGCGGCTGCAAGCTCTGCCATTCGCTGTTCAAGCTGTATCACATCCTTTCCGTAGTCCGCAATCAAAGCCGCTTTTTCCTCTGTCTCCCCGAACAGCAGCACATCCAGCAGATATTCCACATGGGCTTGCTTTTGTAAGGCTTCCACAAACCGGGGATGAAAGGCTTCCTCTGGGGAGTGCGGGGCATATTCCGTTCTCCATGCCATAAGCAAGTGGAGATAATCGGCAAGGATACGGAAGCAGCGGTTCTTTGCTTCCTGAAACTGTTCCTCCGGGGATTTCTGCCGGGGCTTGGGCTTTTTTGCCTTTCCCGGCGGTTTCCAGTCCTCATAGGAAAGCCCGAAGTCATTTGCCAGTTGTACGGCGGCTTCTTTCTTTGCCAGCCCATACAGGGCGGCGGCAAAATCAATCACATCCCCATCCGCACCGCAGCCGAAGCAGTGGTAACGCCGATCCAGCTTCATGCTTGGGGTTTTATCATTATGGAACGGGCAGCAAGCCATCCCGTTCCGACCTACATGGATTCCATAATGCTCCGCAGCCTGTCTTGTTGTGACGGACTGCTTCACAGCTTCAAATACATTCAAATCTATCCCTCCTTGAAAATAAGAAAAGCACCTGACATTCTCTGATTGAAAATGGCAAGTGCCTGTTAAAGTTCCATATCCTGTTGTCTGTGTTTCGCCTGTGCCGGGGCGGTTCTTTGAGCCTTTTTCTCGTCTGCCTTATCCTGCAAGACTTCCTTGATGGGCTGCTTCTTGGGCGGCTCTTTACTTTCCTCTGTGCCGGGTGTGGCTTTCCGTACCCAGTAGCGGATGTCCCGCAGCTTCTTCAAATCCTCCTGTACCTCGGTCAGTGGTACTTTCAACTCTGCGATTTCTTCCAGAAGCGTTTCCTGCTCCTCTTGCAGCTCCTTTTGGGTACTGTCCTTATCATCTGGGTGCTTGGCAAGGTGGGTGGCGGCTTTTTCATACCGGGCAACCTCCGGGTGTTCCTGTTTGAATTTCTCCTTTGTTTTCTTAAAAAATATCTTCTGGTACTTCTCATAGACAGGCTTACATTCCTTGCAGTCTGTCCGGCTGGCAAGAATCCCGTCAATCACTTTGCTTCGGGCTTCCTTTGGCTTCATCTGATTGCGGTAATCTGCGGCTGATTTCCCGGAAGATTCCAGAAATGCTTCTAAGTCCTCCACAGTGGAAAGCCCCTTTTGCTGGAGATAGGACAGGGCTTCGCTGACTGCCTTTAAGTCCTGTGAAGTCCCCCGATTTTGTCCAGACCTCGTCCAGTCCTTCCGTTCTTCCTTTCGTATCTCCATATATTTCATCAGTAGATTGGGAAGAAGTGTCGCTTCCTCCGCCGCCTTTTGTGCAAGCAGTTCTTTCCGTTTTTCTCCCAGCTCGGTAATCCAGCCTTTGAGGTTTTGGATAAGCTGCCGGATGGACTTCATCAGGCGGTTGGCGGCTCTGATTTCCCGGTTCAGGTTGCCGATGTTCGTCTGGATACCCCGCTTTTCCATCTGCCGGACAGCAGCTCCCTCATGGACAGTAGGGATAATATCAAGCCCCTGTCTGGCATAAGAACGCAAGTCCACACGCTCTGGGCGGTCATTGGCTTCCAGATAGCGGTTCTGGATGACCTCCCATTCATGCCGCCAGATTTCGCAATACTTCTGGTCGTTCCAGTCAACCGTATCCTCCTTGTGGCTTTTCCATCTGCCGGACGGAAGTTTTATCCGTTCCCCGTTTTCGTCAAGGTCATAAACCTTGCGGCTCTTGGGAAGCCATTTTCCATGTTCGTCCATTGCCCTCATAGTGAGCATGACATGGGCGTGGGGATTGTGTCCCGGCGGATGGGGGTCATGGATTGCAAAATCAGCAATCATGCCTTTGGAAACAAACTGCTGCTCACAAAACTCCCGGACAAGGACAGCATACTGGTCGGGCGGTATCTCTCTGGGGATGGTAAGCACCCACCGCCTTGCAAGCTGGGAGTTCCATTGTTTTTCCACCGCTTCGGCGGCGTTCCACAAAGTATTGCGGTCTGCATATTCCTGTGGGGCATTAGGTGGGAGCAGGATTTCATTGTGGACAATACCACGCTTTTCCGGGTAGTGCTTCACTTGCTGGTCGTATTCACAGAACAGCTTTTCGCCGCTTTGGTAAGCAGCGGCGGCAACCGCAGACTGCCGCTGGCTGCGCTGAACAATCGTGATTTCGTTGTGTGGACAAGGCATTTCGTGTCCCTCCTTTCGCTAATTGGTGGATGGGGTGGCGTTTTACCACCTCATTTTGGGCAGAAAAAAAGCAGGAGACCTTTTTCAGATTTCCTGCTCGGTGTGCCACTGTGTGAGCGGCGGGTATTTAGTTGTAAAAGTTCGGGACAAGTTGACCCGATGTAAAGCTAACAAACTGGAATTGCACCAAAACAATCTAAGACAACAACGCTGCCCTACTTGCGATTTTTTCTTGTACTGCGGAAACAGTTTCTTGAATGGAATAAGTGGTCGTATCTATAACATTCGATTCATATATTCCCAGATTGCAAAATTGCTCCCACATGGTTTCTACCAATTCGATATTTGTCTTTCGGTCTAACTTTGAGCGTTCAACAGCTCGCTTCAAGGTTTCTTCCTTACTTGCCCTTAAAATAATATAATGCACCTCATAATGTTCCCGAACAAGACTTTGCCACGGCTTTAAAAACCACGGTCCGATAATACCGTCAACAATTACATCATATCCACCACGAGCATATCGCTTCGCAGCTTCTAAAAACGCTTCAATGACAATCAAATTTTGCTCATTTGATTCTGGCAAATGCGGTGGTATTGCCCCTTTACTCAAATAATGATAAAAGTCATCTGTGTGCATATGCACAGACTTTTCCAAATCTGATTCTTTTGCAACAGCAGATGCCGTTGTAGTTTTTCCTGTCCCCGGCGCACCTGTGATTACAATAATTCTACCTTGATTCATCTATATTTTACCTCCACAAATTACGATTTTCTTAATTCTACAAACTGGAATTTGAGTCTCTGTAAAGCTGGAATTAACCCATACAATTATTTTAATTTAGAGGTTCTTACGCAATTATCCGTATTTTGTAATTTTTCAATACTGGAATGCCAGTGTAAATCAGCATTCTCCATTTTTATTAAAGCGAAAAACGTAAAATTGCGGAAGAACCAATTTAGATATTCACAATTTTACTTGCCACAGTATCTCGAAAAACACTGTCATGTTCTACCAGGAGCATGGTCGGGGCAAACTCCGTTATGAGTTGTTCAATCTGCATACGTGAGTACACATCAATAAAGTTGAGCGGTTCATCCCATACATACAAGTGTGCCTTTTCACAAAGGCTTTTCGCAATTAGGACTTTCTTCTTTTGCCCGCCAGAAAAGTCTTTAATATCCTTTTCAAACTGTACACGCTCAAAGTCCATTTTCCTAAGAATTGCCTTGAACAAACTTTCATCAAGGTTGTTTTCTTCTGCAAACTCGGAAAGGGTTCCACATAAATACGATGTATCCTGTGGCACATAAGAAATTACAAGCCCAGAGCCAAGTGTTACTGTACCCGTATAATCTATGGACTGCCCGACTACCAACTTTAACAGGCTACTTTTGCCACTGCCGTTCTTTCCATCAAGCACAATGCGTTCTCCCTGTCTTATTTCAAACGAAACGGGTTCACAAACTGAAATGCCATCATAATAAACTACTACATTCGATAATGATGCAAGCAAATCTGTATGGTAATTAAGCGGTTGTATCTTGAGGGCTTCTGCGGTTTCCATATTTTTCAGCAATGCTGATTTTTGTTCGATTGTCTGTTGTTGTCTCGCTTCTATAGATTTTGAACGCTTCATCATTTTGGCGGCTTTATGACCGACATAACCTTTATCTGCTGCCCCAATTTTGGAAGCTTCTACACGTTCAGACCATACTGCAGCGCGTTTTGCCGACTGCTGTAATCGTCTGATGTCCTTTTGCAAACGTTCGTTCTGAGCCAGTTCAAATTCTTGCTGTCGCTCAAAATTTGACATCCATGATGAAAAGTTTCCTCTTTGCACTTCGATATTCGCTCGGTTAATCGATAGAATATAGTCAACACAATCGTCAAGAAAGCGACGATCGTGAGAAACTAAGATGAATCCCTTTTTCTTTTTCAGATATGCCGCCACACTTTTTCTCGCTTTGGCATCCAAATGGTTGGTAGGTTCATCAATCAGTAGGAAATGCCCTTCATTAAGAAAAAGAGCGGCAATCAAAACCTTTGTCTGCTCTCCGTTGGAAAGTGTTTCAAAAGGTCGCCAAAGCACATCGACATCAACATCAAGATAAGAAAGTTCTCGCATAAGTTCCCATTCTTCCGCAAGTGGGCAAATCTCCTGCAATATATCCTCTGTAATACGATTCTTATCTGAAACGGGATAAGGAAAATAATCAAACTGTACGGATGATAGGATTTTTCCACTATACTCATATTTCCCAAGCAGAAGATTCAGAAAGGTTGTTTTACCTCGTCCGTTTCTGCCCACAAAACCAAGCTTCCAATCGGTATCAACCTGGAAACTGACATTTTCAAAAACATTATCATAACTTGTCGGATATGAAAACGTAAGGTTTTCAATTTTAATCATTGACATAAATATTATCCTCCTTTGCATGTCATACGATACAAAGTCGGTTCGGTGAATGTTTACTACGTATAGATTTCACCAAAAGGAACCGACACTATACGGAGTGAATCATGTGTAACTATCTGTTCTGCACTATTCATAAAGCACCTCCAAAACAAAATAAGAGCCACAAGAAAGTTTATCCTTGCAGCTCGTCATAGCATAAAATAACACCACTAAGCAAAAGTGGCAACAGCACTATATTGAGTAAGATAGACATATAACTTTCTTGCAATAGACACAATAATGCCAAAGTATAGCACTACCGCATATTTTGATTTTATTTGCAAGAAAAGTTAATCATCTTCCCACCTCTTTCTAAATTTCAAAATATTATACCATAAATCGCAGGCAAATACAAGTGGTTATAAAAATTTAACAAATCGCTTATAATACAATCATATAACTTTACGCATTCCTTACTGACCGTAAAATTCCGATTTATTGCTGACTTTATTATACTTTATTGCCTATCGAAAAGATAGCATATTTTATGAAACTTGTCGGCTGGGAACAGCTTGCAACGCAAGGTGTCCCCAGATGACAAGTCCACAAAAGGGTAGCTGGCGGTAGCCAGCGCAGGGGAAGCGTAGCGTCCCCTGTATGATTTGGAGCAGACCATGACTGCGAAAAATCACAGCCCTCCGGCAAGGAGCCTTCGGAGAACGCAATGCACCAACCTCTGGGTGGTGTATAATTGCGCCCTTAGTAAACTAAGGGGTTTCCGGCTTCTCCCGTTCCAGCAGTTTTTTCAATAGTTCCTGCGTGTCCTGCCTGTGAAAAATGAGTTTCAACAACAGCATGACATCATCATCTGTCAGGCGTTCCGGCTCTTGCAGAAAACTTTCCAGCATACCGCCACGAGTACAGAGCCGGTGCGTCCGTTCCTTTCGGGTAAGCTGCTTTAACTGGTGCTGCAATGCCTTTTCATCATTGATGGCTTTCCGCAGTTTCTTTTCGCTTTTCTCCAACTCCCGATTGAGTTTTTCCAGCTTTGAGGTATCAGGCAAGGGCAGCGTCCTCCTTTCCCGGTATCAGCACATAAATCCTGTTTGGTTCTCCAACGCCCTGACGCACCCGCATGATAAGTCCGGCGGTTTCCAGTTCATTCAGAGAACGCTTGACCGTCATAGAGCTGCGGGACAAGACTGCGGCAATGGCTGTAACAGGGAAGCAGACAAACAGGATTCCGTTTTCGTCCTCCTGCCCTTTGGATAGCATAGCGTCCAACATCCGGCAGTACATGACCTTTGCGGTGCTGCTGACTGGAAATCCTGTCAACGCTCTGGGAAAGGGCATACAGGGCGGCAATGGTGTGTCTATCGTCATAAATTCAAAATTCATTCTGTGTGTTCCTCCTTTTTCTTTGCTCGTTTGGATAAATAACGGGGGCAGTCAATCACAACCGCCCGGAAGCTCTGCCTGCACCCATGCTGGCATTTCCGGCATAATTCGTTGTAAGTGACACGCCCCCGGTCATTGAGGTAAAAGGAAAGCTCATGCTTCCTCTTTTTGCTCATTCTCGGCATATTGCGCTTCCTCCCGTTTTCGTGTATGGTTTCGGGGCGATTTTCGGCAAAATTACAGCCATAGAGCCGCTTAAAATCTCCCGAAGTATCAGCGATAGGGTAGACTGTCCCCCTATCAGATTGTCGTGTTTCGGTATCATTTCGGTGTCAGTTCGCCAGTTCTCCCCGGTGTCGTTCCTCCCCTGAATCTCACAGCGGCGTATCGCTCCCTTTGGTATGCTCGTTTTGGTCAGGGTTCCTCCATATCCCTGCCAAAAGTCATGGCACTACATCGCCGGGGAAGCATATCCCACACAGGCTGGTCATTCGATTGGAATAATCCATCGATGAACTACCTGTATCATAGAACATTTTTGTGCCCTGTGCCGTATGTCCACAAAGTAGGAATTCGGGGTAAAAATCAGAAATTTCCACGATTGCGGAATTGATATGGTATAATCAATTCAACGGTTATAAATGTCGTTAGAAAGGGGGAACTGCTTCAATGAACGGAGCTACTACAATACAGGAACGGCTAAAAGATTTACGATTAAACAAAGGATTAAAACTGGAAGAACTGGCTGAGCAAACGGGTATTTCAAAATCGGCTCTTGGCAGTTATGAAAAAGACGACTATAAGGAAATCAATCATGGCAACCTTATCCTGCTGGCAGATTTTTATGGGGTGTCCCTCGATTATCTCTTTTGCCGGACAGAGAACCGGGCGGAGATCAACACGCCATTAAGGGAGCTGCATTTGAGTGATGAGATGGTAGCACTTCTGAAAAGCGGTCGGATTAACAACCGTCTGCTGTGCGAACTTGCCACCCATAAGGACTTTATCAAGTTTCTTGCGGACATTGAGATTTATGTGGATGGGATTGCCACCATGCAGATTCAAAACCTCAACGCCCTTGTCGATACCGTCCGGCATGAAATCATTGAACGGTATCGCCCCGGCGAAGATGACCCCCATTTGAAAGTGTTGCAAGCCGCCCATATCAGTGATGATGAATATTTCAGTCACATGGTACGGGATGACCTCAACCTGATTATCCGGGATATTCGGGAAGCCCATAAAAAGGACAGCGAGAGTGCACCTCAGACCACCGTTGCCGATGAACTGAAAGAAAATCTGGAAGCGGTTGAAAATTTCAAGGGCAGCCGTGATGAAAAGCTGGTTGTCCTTTACTGTAAGCAGCTTGGTATCAACTATAAAAATCTGTCAGATGAAGAATTTCGCTGGCTGATTCGGATTCTCAAAAAATCAAAGAAAATGGGAACGCCTATCAGCCAGAGGAAAAAACGATAAAGAAAAACCGCTGTTGCATGGTTTGTTGGCTTCCATGTAGCAGCGGTTTTTGCTGGGATTATTCAGTTGAATTTTTAGCACGACAAACTGGAATTTTCAAATTAGTCTTTGCAAATAACCTTTGAATCTTCACCATCAATTACAATTCCCTGACGGTTGTTAATTGGGCATAGATTCAAATCCGAAAACTCAGTCATTATTTTCTCGGTAACTTTCTTAAATGGTGCTGTAAGATAATGCGGAAGAACATAGAAATCAATCAAATCAATCCCTGCATCATCTTCTTGTGAGTAGTCCTCCGGCTTTTCATCCATTTGCTCGATATATTGGATGCTTGGAGCGCATATAATTGCGCCTGCCGACTCGCCGATCATCAATTTTCCATTTGCCAATTCCTTTTTCAGCAGTCCATCAGTTCCCGTTTTACGGAGCTGGTCCATAAGAAAGAAAGAATTTCCGCCGGTAAAATATATCACATCTGCTTCTTCAAAAACAGACTGTATCGTTGAATAAGCCTCCGTTGAAATATCAATTTCAGTTACGATTGCTCCCAACTTTTTGAATAATTTTCGAGCCGAGCCGACATAACCGGTGTAGCCTTCACGCAGTGAAGCTGTTGGAATAAATGCGACTTTCTTATTTTCAATTTCTTCCTTTATCAGACTTCCCACACTTGAAAAGTGCGAACATAAAAATAGTTTCATCAATATTCTCCTTTATAAATACCGATTTGTTTCTCAATTTCGTATTCAAATTACACTGTAGAAACTTATTACGATATTATCCGCTTTTAAGTGCGTCTAATCGCTGTTATTT
>OJJD01000658.1_pt1 | contig 11931 bp, 10 predicted proteins | sample 1596011 | NCBI WGS metagenome assembly OJJD01 (sample SAMEA4350113, study PRJEB24818) | metagenome | biome: human; feature: gut; material: faeces | place: Denmark | collected 2013-09 | reverse complement strand
CGGATGCAGTCTCCGGTATCCTGCAAGGATACCGGAGACTGCATCCGGTATGCGCTGGAACTGGAACAAGCCACCCTTGCCTGGAGTCTTGAACAAAAATCCATCACGGAACCGGAGAAAGAGGATTCAGGAGCGGCTCAGGATGAATCTGTGGCTTCCTCAAATGCCTCTCTGGATTCTTTAGCAAAGGCGGTAGGTGCGTTGTCTTCCGATGAACTTCCGAGGGGATTCGGTGAGGCTCTGGCGGAACGAATTGAGCTGAACAGACCTAAAGACAGGCAGAAACAACTGAGGGTAGCCGTCACGGGCCAGAAACGGCTTGCGGAGCTTCCTCCCGAACAAGTCAGCCGGATTGAACGTCAGACTGCCGGACTCGGTTTCAGGCTTCAGGGACTCATGCAGGCGCAGAAATGGCTGCCCGCCATGCCGGGAGTACGAGGGCGTTTTTCCTCTTCGTTGTGCCACAAGCTGGCGGTCGGGAATCCCAGAGTCTTCGTGAAGAACGGTTTCCGGGAATCGCCGGATACGGCGGTTCATATTCTCTTGGACAGCAGCGGTTCCATGACGGATTCCGGCCTCATGCTGGCGAATGCCGTCTGTTATGCCGTGGGAAAGGCTTTCAGGGTATACCCGGCGTAAATCTGGGCATTACGGCGTTTCCCGGCGCAAACAGGGCAAAACGCGGGGCAACGGTTGCCCCTGTTCTTCGGCACGGTGAAAAGCTCACCGCCAGATTCCCCGAAATCGCCTACGGGATGACTCCGATGGCGGAATCTCTCTGGTGAGTCATGCAGCAAATGTGTCCCCTCCGCGAGAACAGGAAAATCATCCTGATCATCACGGACGGAGAACCCGACTCCATCCCTGCCGCACAGGAGGCGTTTAAACAGGCTCAGAAAAAGGGATTCGAATGCTACGGCCTCGGCATCATGTGTTCGAGTATTGCAACCTTGCTGCCTCATACCAGCCGCGTCATTGAGACGCTTCCACAGCTTGCTCCGGCACTGTTCGAACTGCTCGAAGGGGCTTTGAGGAGGAAGGCATGACGGACACTTTCCGACTGTGCCGCCTTGGGCTTTTGCCGAGGATGCCGCTGTGCCTTGGAAAACATATCGAGTGGGACTGTGGAACTGCCCGCCAGTGCCGTTTGTCTCGCTTCATAACCAGATAGGAAGGAAAAGTATGAGTCTTGGGAAATGGATACCGGTGGTGATTGCGATTCTGACCGTCATAGCGGATGAGATGGACGAATAAAACTCGCTAAAGGGTATCCGGTTTTCCCGGATACCCTTGTCCCTGTTAAGGAACAATATTTTTTGCGGAAGTTACCTTCTCATATAAAAATACTAAATCTAAATTTATTAAATTAAGATTTAGTAAATTATGATTTAAAAATCAAAAATAAAGAGAGATTTATTGGAATAAATAAAATAATTTCAATTGATTAACAATATTTACGAGTGGCAGGGCAGTTGTCTTACCATCGTCTACGGCAGAATACGCATGGGAAAACCGGAATTCATCAGAATACGGTTTGCGAGCCAAAACCGCACAGGTACTATGCCTGTGCCGGATGTACGGGCGACGTGCAGTTACGGAAATTCAGCGCTTTTGTTCTGAACCCAAGGCAAAAAGAAGGGATACCCGAATCTAATCAGGTATCCTTTCTTTTCTGCTATTCATTTTACATCAGAGAGTTTATTCGTAAAATAATATATTTAATTAATCAGATATATTCTTTGCAGCCTTTTTGATCTTTGAAAGATAAATATACGATGTCAGGATAGTCAACACTATAAAAAATAATGCGAATGGTCTCGTAAAGAATACAGTCCAATCATTGCCTGAAATAAGCAGCGTCTGCCGAATTTTTTCTTCCAAAAGCTGTCCAAGGAAGAAAGCCACAATGAGCGTAGGGAGGTTTAAAGACATTTTATTCAGTAGATATCCAATAATACCAAACCAGAACATTACCCACACATCAAACATATTGCCATTGAAAACATATGCTCCCAGAATACTAAAAACAAGAATACAAGCATATAAAGTTGAACGAGGTATGTTCGTCAGGCGGCGCACATAGCGAATGAAAACGCTACCTATCAGCAAGGTAAAAAAGTTGGAAATCAGCAGCACCGCAAAAAGAGCATAGAGCAGCGATGCATGATCTTCCATAAAACGGGGGCCCGGTACCAACCCCTTGATCATGAATCCTCCCATGATCAGAGCCGCCGCAAGGTTACCGGGAATCCCCAGCGTCACCAATGGGACCAGATTAGGGCCGTTGACGGCGTTATTGCCCGCCTCGGAAGCGGCAATCCCCTCTAAGGCTCCCTTGCCAAACAGTTCAGGCGTCTTGGACTTCTTACGCGCCCACAGATAACTCAAATAGGCTCCGACAGTCGTACCGATGCCTGGAACGATGCCTATGATGCTACCGATGAACGTGGAACGTCCGATAGTAGGTAGGCAAGTCTTGAACTCTTTGGCTGTAACCCTGTTGTCGTCCGGGTTGGAGCTAATGATGATCTTTTCCTCCTGCTCCCCACTTTTCCTCTGGGCCAAACGCTGCCGGAAATAATTTTCCGTCTGCAACAGCACTTCCGAAAAGGCCAATAGCCCAATAACCATGGGCATAAGGCTGAATCCGTCGGCCAAATCGACAATGCCGAAGGTCAACCGCATGGTACCAAATTCCGGATCGGTGCCTACTGTGGCAAGAAAAAGCCCCAAGGCTGTCGAAAGCAGGCCCCGTAGAGGATCGGCAGTGGCCGCTACGGAAATAACGACTAAAGAGAAGAGCACGACCATACTGTATTCGGGCGGGCCGATGCGCAAGGCAATAGCCGCGACGGGGGCAGCCAAGAAGATCAGCACCAAATCGGACAAAGCATCGGCCAATACAGAGGAATAAAGAGCCGTCTGCATGGCTTTTCCGCTCTTTCCTTGTCTTGCGAGCGGGTACCCGTCAAAGGTAGTGCACATAGCCTGCGGCGTACCGGGAATATTGAATAAAATAGCGGGCAGAGAACCGCCGAAATTTCCTCCCTTGGAAAGCCCCATGAGCATGGCGATTCCGGGAATCGGACCGAGATAATAGGTAAAGGGCAGGAGCAGGACGATGGCCATAGTGTCCGTCAACCCGGGGATGGACCCCATAATGGCGCCACACAAAACTCCAATAAAGGCCCAAAAGAAATTTTCCCAAGCAAAAACGAGATCCAGAGCCCCAATAATATCTTCAAGCATAGTGTTCTCCGATACGGTTGCGTACTAAAAAAGAATACCGCTTGGTAAAGGATAATTAAGAAAAAAGACAACTATCCCGTAAATAACTCCAAGCAAAAGAAGAGGCGTCAGTACAATACGTATCAAACCACGCTCGAGGAAAAAAAATATGTATATCATGCCAAATACAGCATTAGTCACAAAAAATCCGACGTACTCCGTGCTCATGATACAGACGGCGTAACTCACTATAAGAAAAAGGATACGCGGGAAAACGGAATCGGATGGATTGGAAAACGCCTTGGCCACTGCTTCCAAAGAAATATTTTTTCCTGTGGTACGCAGAGCCATAAACAGGGCTGGAATGGCAAGGAAGATGATTGTCAGGCGCGGGTACATGGCCTGCTCTTCGCCTGAGATCTGCTGTGGGATAATTACAAACCACAACAGTGCGCAAAGACAGAGGAACAGACATCCTATGAAGCGATCTATCAGCATAGGGCCCCCTTTATTCCCGGAGGAAAACCCTCCGGGAATGATTGGTACTATTGACTAGTTGCTGTCCTGCTCATTGTACTTCAGCATTTCTTGAACGGATTCAACGGAATGACGTGAAAAGGCATCATAATCCTTTCCGGAAAGGAACTGCGGGATGAATCCCGCCGCCTTCATCTTGTCCTGGAGTTCAGGATTTTTCAGGACGTTGGCAATAGCCTGTTCCCACTTGTCGCAAATGGCCTTTGGGGTCCCCTTGGGGAAGGCAAAGCCGTACATCAAAGAGGTTGCAAAGGGATATCCCATGTCACGCAGCTTGGGCACGCCGGCAATGTATGGGACTTCCGAAGTTCCCAAATTAGCCAGCACAAGCAAGTCTCCCTTGCGGGCCGCCTGATAACCGGCGGTCCCCACGCCAAGCTCACACGCGTCAATATGCCCGCCCATCAAGTCAGCCGTGGCTGGTCCGCCACTCTTATACATGACCAGCCTGAACTTGATGCCCTCGTGAATAGCCGCGGCGTGAAGAACTTCAAGAGCTTCCTGACTGGCTCCGGAACCCACGGATACGGTGCCGGGATGTGCTTTGGCGTAATCCACAAGTTCCTTCCACGTCTTATAGGGCTTATCCGGACGCGTGAGGAGCAGGCGATCCTGCGGCATATAAGCTCCTACAAAAATGATGTCATCCAAATTGTAGGCAGGAGCCTTGAGAAAATAGGTGGCCACCAGCGCATTGCCGATAGCTCCGCCAATGACGGTATATCCATCATTTTTAGCCTTCAGGCCAAAATTCAATCCGGGGATGCCGCTTCCTCCCCCCTTATTGACGATGACGAGGGGCTGCCCCAGTTCTTTGGACAGATAGTCTGCGACCATCCGAACCGAAATATCAGCCGCACCGCCCGGAGCAAAAGGAACTATACAGGTCACAGCCTTGTCGGGATACTGCGCCGACGCGGAACCTGTACCTGCCAACAACAACGCCGCCAAGAGCAACCCAAAGAAACTCTTCATGATATACCCCTTTTCATGCCAGCCGAACGAGATCGGCTTTTGGAGTTAGCGAAGAAGATAGGGAATATTGACGTACAGAGCCTGTTGAGGACATTCCACTTCACAAGGCAGACAGACCCAGCAGTTCCTGTAGTGCCCAGTGGGACCGCCACAGGACAGGCAACGCGATGCTTCGTCCCGGGCCTCCTGCTCAGTCAAATATTGCGTCGTTTCAGTAAAATCTCCGGTACCCGTGCAGAAGTGGCCCAAGCCCGTTTGACGAGGGATAGCGACGGCATTGCCGGTATCAACGGTAAAGTCGTCTACATAAGGACCGGCGTACTGACGGCCATAGAACATGTCCTGACCAGCCAAGAGACGGATGATCGAGGTAGCTGCGCGACGTCCGGAAGCCATAGCGTATACGGCGGACGAAGGCCCATGCTCCATGTCGCCGGCGGCGAAGATAGCCTTGTCTCCAAGCTGCAATGTCACGGGATCAAGGGTGACATCTCCCACAAGCTGCGCCAGCTGGCTGTCCCGTTCCTGCCCCACGGCCATAATGACGCTGTCAGCCTCTATGCTGCGGATCTCGTCGGCCTTAAAGTCAGGGTAGTCCAGACATTGCGGCGGCAGCAATTCCAGATCATGACGGCAAGACAACGCCAGTTTCCCGTTTTTGCCCTCCACTTTCACGGGTGCCCAGGTAAAAGCAAATTTGATGCCCTGCTTCCTGGCCTTGGCAATATCTTCAGCATCGGCTCGGAATGCATCAATGGTGCGGCGATAAACGATGGTAACGCTTTCCGCGCCTTGACGCATGGCCGCTTGCGCGCTGTCGAGAGCCACATATCCGCCGCCAACCACCACGACATGGCCGGACAACTTTTGACCGCCCCCTGCACGGACTTCCATAAGAAATCGGAATGCCGACAGCACGCCCGGCAATTCTTCTCCTTCAATAGACGCCTTGCGTCCGCCTCCCGCTCCCAGAGCGAGTACTACGGCATCATAACGTTGCGATAAATCATCCAATGCCTTCTGATCCACGATACGCTGGCCATAATGAAAGACAACGCCAGCCTGTTCCATGATGCCGACAGCCTCATCCAGCACGGCGTCGGGGAGTTTCCAAACGGGCAGGATATTCCGTAACACCCCTCCGGCTTTACCCTCCGCTTCATACACGCTTACGGCATGCCCCGCCTTGCGCAGATCATGAGCCGCCAATAACCCTGCCGGACCCGCTCCGATCACGGCCACCGTTTTGCCGGACGCTTCGGCGCACTCCAGCGGAAGCATCTTTTCTCCGGCAAAGAGATAACGCTTGATGCCGTTAATATTGACGGCCTGCCCGTCGACCTTGCAGCGGTTGCAGGCATGTTCGCAGGGGTGGTCGCAAATGCGGCAAATCAGCTGGGCAAATGGCAAATCCTGAGCGATTACGGCACGGGCTTCATCATCCTTCCCGCGAGCCACCAACTGCACATATCCCTGAATGTTCAGGCCCAAAGGACAGGCCGCGGAACAAGGGGCGCGATTGATCCGAATATTGTCGAGTATGCACGTCTCCGCACACTTTCCACAAAAAATACATTTCGTCTTGTCCACGACGAGGTTGTCGGTCAACGCCTCAAGAAGATTGCCGGCGCTCATGCGGTTTCCTCCATTTTGATGACAGGTGCGTATGAAACACGAATATCTTCCAAAGAATCCCCCTGGGTAAGCACGATGTGCTTCAGCCACTGGGCATCATCCTTGACGGGGTAATCCGAGCGCATATGCCACAATCCCCACCGGCTTTCCTTCCGCTCCTTGGAGGCCACGGCACTCATGGCCGCACATTGGATGATGTTTTCCACTTCATATGCCTTAAACAGATCATGCTGATTCCTGATGCATACCTCCGTACGCAGTTCACTACGGAATCTGTCCATCCACCACAGTGCCCTGTCGAGCTTGTATTCATTCTTGGGAGGCCGTACATAGTCGTTGATCAGACGGCGGACCTTGTATTCGAACTCTTCAATGGGAACCTGCCCGCCGGTTTGGGCAAGTTTGGCGTCACGATCCCGAATGACGTCCATGACCTGTTCGTCGTCAATGACGGGGTCGGCTACCGTACGGGCGTATTCCGTGGCGTTTTCCGCCGTAATCTGTCCATAGGTGAAAGCTCCGCTCAAGTGTCCCCGGGCCACCAGGGAAACGTCTCCCGCCGCATACAGCCCCGGCACGGAACTCTCTCCGCGCTCGTTGATACGGATGCCCGTCAGACCGTGCCCGCCGCACAGGTAACAGTCCGTCGGCCACAGCTCGATTTCTCCTGTACGGAAATCAACGCCGCGGCCCTTAAAGAAGCGCTCCTGCACGGGCCGTTCCGTGGAGAAAAGCAGTTCCTCCACTTCACGGATCTTTTCCTCGCTCAAATGGCGCATGTCGATCCGCATGGGGCCACGCAGCGCCATATGCTCCGAGTGCATGAGGTGAATCCCCGGATGATTTTCTTGAAATTCCTGTGCGAAGGCATTGAGCAAATGAGCCCCACGAGTGAGCGTGATGTACAGCAGGGGGGCGTTGATATCCTTAATGATGTAGTAAACAAGCGTATACTCGAAGCCTGAAAGCTCCGCCCCGGCGCGGTAGGCCATTACATAGCCGTCGCCGGTATTCCCGGGGAAATCGTAAACGCCATAGAGGTAGCCGTTTTCCGGCAAACCGAACCGTGCCGTACCGCCTGAGCACAAGATCACGCTCTTGGCTTTACAGACCACAATTTCCCCTGTGCGCACGTTGATCCCTACGGCACCGCAAACCCGGTCGCCATCCTTGAGCAGCCGCAGGGTCATGATCCTGTTGTACACTTCCGCGCCATACTCATGGGCCTTGGCCGCCAGAATGGTCTTGAGTTCGGGCTCCTTCATCGTGATGCAGAATTTGCCCTTGTTGTGGATCTGCAACTTGTCATATTCGCCCTTTTCATCGACGGGAAAACATACGCCCCAGTCGATGAGCTCCTGCATCACCGCCCAAGTACGCTGGGCCATGACATAGTTAACAGGTTCGTCCATGATGCCCTGACAAGCCTCGCCATTGGTCTCGACATACAATTCCGGGGTTTCTTCCGTGCCTGGAATGGAAACGATATTCATAGCATCCATACCACGCGCGATGCAGCCGGAATATTTCATATCCCCCTTTTCAAACACGACAACTTTCTGTTTTGGATCCATCTGCTTCGCTCGGATGGCAGCCATGACGCCAGCGCTGCCGCCTCCGACGATCAACACATCTGCGCTTACGGTCAAATAAGGCTTCATTCCTCGTCTCCTCCTTTAGGGTATACTGCTATGGTTATATAGAGCAGTTGTTAGGGTAAAAAAGGGGAGCATCCCCTTTTTCCGAACCTATTCCCGGAAATTGTGAAGCCGGATCAGGCCAAAGGGCTCCGTCCGAATCAAGCTCTTGCGGAACTCAACGATAGTGTCGTCATAGCTTGTTGAAACCATAAAAGAACTGATGACAGGGGCAGACACGGGCAAATCCATGATCTCCGACTCCCGCTCTGCAATCATTTCGATCTCCAAGAGTTCTCGGCTATTCAGCACGGGGAGGCGGCAATACTTTTCAATCAAAAGATAGAGGGAGAAATCTTCCAACTCTCCACTCATGGCCCTCTTCAAAGGCTCCCCAAAGGGAAGGGGGATGTAGGAAGTACTCAAGGCGACAGGGCAACGTTCTTCTCCCTGCTCTCCGCTGAACAAACGTTCTATACGCAAAAAGGAGGGGATATCTTCAGGGACGGCAAACCGTCTATCCATCTCAGCCTGGTGGGGAACTTCCTCCATGGAAAGGAGTTCGACGCTTAACGAGACATCCTGCTCGGAAAGATTCCGCCGCAGCCGATAATATTTGACGGCATTCTTGTCGATAATACTCTTGGTGACATAGGTTCCTTTTCCCTGAATACGGACGAGGTACCCCTGATGCACCATATTTTCCAAAGCCTTACGCACCGTTCCCACACTGAATCCCGTGGTCTGGGCAAATTGGCGTTCAGAAGGGAGCTGCTTTCCGGCTTGCCATTCCCCATTGACGAGCTTATCCATAATCGTTTGCTGAAGACGATAGTAGGCCGGTAACGCCTCGGCGTGTTTCTCAGAAAACTGGATATGTTTTGCTGTGTACATTCAACCATCCCCGTTTAGTGCTCTATAGCTCTACAGTTCTGATGCTGTCAAATCATTTTTCAGGAATAGCCATCTATACGTTGCGAACCTCCTCGCCATACCTTCTGACTTCGACATGCTCGACAACTTACGCTTGATTTCCAGTGTGCCAAAGTGCTATCAAGGAACCGAACCCGCCCAGCACAACCAGGAATTTTTCCTTATTTATTAAAATATGTTACGCAATAGGCGGTGCCGAGAAAAATGGAGTCCCGCCCTCGCACCACTTTTCAGCCCTTATGACAATTGTCATGAGGGCTTTTTCTTTTTCCGACAATGTTTCACCCTCTCCATGCTTCTTTCCCTCTCGTGTCGAACGTAGCTTCCCCAAAGGTCAAAGAAGGCCGCCTTTCCCATATGGCAAGGAAAGGCAGCCCGATATGGGGGAGCCCTGCCGCGGTTTTCCTAGTCCAGATTGTATTCCTTGCGGATGCATTTTTCGTTGTATTTGTACCCCCAATGCAGCTCGTTGACGCAGTGCATCAGCCGTTCGTAATTGCGTTCCTCAATAGCGTCGATGATGAGGGAGTGTTCCTCCACGGCGGCCAGATACCATTCGCGCACAAAATTTTTGCGAGGAAAATCCCACAGGCGGTTCTTGATGGGCGAGAGGATACGCTCGGCGAAGATATTGGGGGAAACTTCAAAAAAACACTGTGAAAGAGATAGTGAAGCCGATCATAGGTAACCATGTCGCCGCTCATGACCGCTTCCCTCATGTCCCCATTCAGGCGGCGCATCTTGGCTATGGTGGCCTCGGTGTACTGGTCGATGGACCCGGCGATGATGGTGTACTCCAAGGCCCCCATGATCTCGTAGAGGAAAGGGAAATCTTCCGCCTCTAGGGTATTGATGACCACCTTGCTATGGGGGTAGATAGTCAGGTAGCCTTCCGCCTCAAGGCGGATGAGCGAATCTCGCAAAGGCGTGTTGCTGATGCCGAGTTTGTGGCTGATGGCCGGAAGATCGAGCACGCTCCCGGGCAGGAGGCTCCCTTCCCGCATTTGCTGCCGGATGTACTCATACACCATCATCCTTCCCGAGACGGCAGCTGTTTCTTTCCCGGCCCGCGACGGTGCCGCCTTGGACTTTTGACGAGGATGCCGCTGTGTCTCGGAAAACAGTCGAATGGGACTGCGGAACTGCCCGCCAGTGCCGTTTGTCTCGTTTCATAACCAGATAGAAAAGGAGGAACATATGAACTGGTCTGCATGGATCGCTGTTGCCATTGCCGTACTCGAAGTCATCCGTGAGGAATCGGATTAAACGAAAAACGAGGAGCACCCGATGTGTTCGGGTGTTCCTCTTCATGTTCCTCAGAAGTTTTTTTGAGCTCGCAGTGCTGTTTGGAAGGCTTGCCAAGCCTCCGTTTTATGGATACGGTCTGTGCAACGAACACAGCCATGCAGGTATAAAGTTCAATGAGTTAGGGTGATTAAACCTGAATCCCACCCTCTCCGCCACTTGGAAACTCCAAGACATCCGATAAAGTCCGAAAAGCCCTTGACCTGAATGGTTGAGGGCTTTTTCTGTGTTCAACGTTGTCTGAAAAATCCTTTTCCACAACTCTATTCGAGGTGCATTTTACCGTATCTTGATTTTCTACGTCCATCATGCTTCAGCTTGTGTACTCCTAAGACGTATCTCCACAGACTTTTTCATGATGGCTTTGTGCAACAGCCTTCTGCTTATCCTGCATCTATTCAATGGAAAGGAGTAGGAATTGTCTCACAGCTTGTTCTTCTTACGGTTGTATGCCGTAAAGGAACGATTCTATGGATAAGGCCATTGTGAAAAAAAGAAAAAAGCATTGACATAAAAGATGCCGTATTCTATTCTCTAGAAGAAGTGTAAGGGGAGTAGCTGGGTCCTTGAGACCCCGGTAGCGTCAACAGCATGGCTTTACGGCCTGGCGTTACCATCAAGTGTTTGCTTGATAAGTGAGACCTTCACGGCAGTCATGCCGTGAAGGTCTTTTTTCTTTATCAGGCATCGCCTCACATTCTGCCCACTTTCAGCGGCTGTTCAGGAACGTACACCGTCCCTGTTTTTCCATACTCAACCGTTAGGACAGAAGAATGTTTGCACGCTTTTTGCCTCAGACCGTCCCTTTTTTCGAGCTTCTGGTACAGCAGAACGCCCTCCTGCAAGAGATGTCGGAGGCGCTCGCCGTCGTCATGGACAACACGGAAGCGTCGGAGCGCCATCTGAAGCGGATCAACCTGTTGGAAGAAGAGGCGGATCGGCTCTATCGGAGCATCACTCAGCATCTCTCCCAGACGTTCATCACACCCATCGATCGTGAGGATATCCATGCGATCAACATGGCCCAGGAGCGGGTGGCGGATAAGATACAGCATCTTGCCAACCGTTTTTTTGTTTCCGGGTTCATGTACCAGCGTTTTCCCGCTCAGATGATCACGGAAAGGATCCGGGGGATGCTGCGGGACACGAAGTCCATGCTGGATGAAATTTCCATGAAGAAAGAGGTGTCCGCGCACATCCATACGCTCAAATCCAGGAAGTCCGACTGTGAAATGTTCCAGTCGACCGGGCTTGCCGAGTTGATGGACAGCGAGATCGAAACGTTTGAACGCGTCAGGGAGCTCATCCTCTGGGGGCAAGTCTACGACCGCATGGAGCGCACGGTCGATGCGGTATCGGATCTCGCCGACACGCTTGAGGAGGTTGCGCTGAAGTATGTTTGACGTTTCCTTCCTCCTTATTCTGATCATCATCGTGGCGTTGATCTTCGATTTCACCAACGGCGCTCACGACTGCGCCAACGCCATCGCTACCGTGGTTTCGACCAAGGTGCTGAGCCCTCGGACTGCCGTCATCATGGCAGCCACCCTCAACCTGATCGGGGCGTTTTTAGGGACAAAGGTCGCCAACACGCTCGGATCGGGTATTGTCCACCCCGATATTGTCGCAAACTGCCAGCCGCTGGTGCTTGCGGCCCTGATCGGGGCGATAGGCTGGAACC
>OJJD01000657.1_pt1 | contig 11934 bp, 8 predicted proteins | sample 1596011 | NCBI WGS metagenome assembly OJJD01 (sample SAMEA4350113, study PRJEB24818) | metagenome | biome: human; feature: gut; material: faeces | place: Denmark | collected 2013-09 | reverse complement strand
TTCTTACTCCTTGACGATTCATTCTTGACAGTATTTCAATGATCTCTTGAATATATTTTTGAACCGGATTATGCCGATTCTATGTTTAATTTTAATTTATCGGTAAAAATTTACCGAAGTATTGATTCTTGTGGACAAAGATAATTATATTTTAAAAATTTTTATTAGCAACTATATAAAATATTTAACCACTTAAACATTATTAACAATACTAACTAATTTCCTAATACCACTATCATTATCAGTTATTTTACAAGAAGATAATCATAGTATTTATATATACTTCACTACTTATTTAGTTTCCATAGAGATACAAAATTTCACATAGCAATATTATGGCAAAAAAATTATTACAGAATATAAGTGTGCCACATTCCATGCCACTTATATATAATATAAAAGAAATTCAAAAAACAGAAAGCCGATATAAGTATTATCTTATACCGGCTTTCTATAAAAATATTTTTAAATATTAATCTTACTCTGTTTCATCCAGGCTATCAATAATTTTCAGCAAACGCTCACCTAATCCAATTGTGTAGCCATGTGATGTAAATACAATTCTATTAAAAGTATCACCTATTATAAATATAGGTAATTGAGTATTTGCTTCAAGTTCTAATGCTTCAAGGAGTTTTTTCTGAATAGAGCTATCTGGATCAATACCAAACACAACATGTTCAGGAAGTCCTGGAGCAGGTGCAGTCTGATACTTTTCATAAGCAGCACGAGTTGGGAACAAAAGAATCATTTTTCGTCCACAAGCATCAAATTCCTTTGCCTTGACAGCAATATCCTTCAATGTGTGATCCGTAGGTTCCTGTCCTACGCCCAAGATAGCAAGTACAAATAATCCACGTCCTGAAGTTTTCAGCACTGTAGTTTCTTGACCTGTGGCAGCATCTATAAACTTAGATTCAGAGTCAAAGTTACCAATCACCTTCACAGCTTCAGTATTATCACGCACAAGCAATTTTTCATTTGTCAGCTCACCTTTGCGAACATTGAAAAAAGAAACCTGCCCTAATACACCACCATCTGCCAGACGGCTTCCAGAAACCATTATATAATATCCTTCATCCAAAGAAGATGGTTCTTTAAACAAAGCACTCCATTTTGCAAAATCAGGATAATTCAATAATGTAAATCCTGCTCCATCAAATTTTGAGAGAGTAAAGTGACGAAGGTATTCCGGATCATTCAGCTGCGGTATAGGTGAATATGCTAATTGCAATTTACCTGTTTCAGAGACTCCAGATACTCCACTTTCAAAATCCAGCTGGATATCTGAACCATTATTTCTATAGAATACATTTCCTGTAACTCCATCTATCCATGCTGGAATACCTAACGAGCGTGCAACTGCAACAAAGAATATATCACGTGACACACGGTCGGCAATACGGCTACACCAAACTCCTTCGGGTGAAATAAAAGTTCCAACACAACACAACTCATCTCGAAGTGTAATATTCTTACGACACCATTCTGCCAAATTATTCGGATTTGCACGGAACATTTTGGCATCTTTTTTCGAAATCTCTTTCTGGAAGAAAGAACGATATGGAGTCAACATTTCGCCAGCTATACGCGGAGCTAATACCTTATCCGCATCCAAAGCCAGATCTGTATTATATAAGTGATCATCCAATATGCTCTTAGGAGTATCACGTAAATCCTTATCTGAAAGCGTTGCTAACAATTGAAGTGCACGTGTTGCATAATTTTTTTTGGCAGCTTCACGCAAAAAAGCCATTATATCACCATAATTACCTCTTGAAGCAACAATATATTTATTGACATCCGCAGCCTTATACCCAGTTTCTGATGCAAATTGTTCGATAGCTGAAGCATTTGGAAAAGATGCAACATAAGCATTTCTAATAGAATCTTCCCGATTGAAACGAATATCATTTTTAGCGCGCTGCTCAGGAGTAACTTCCGGTATATTCGGTTTTACGGGAGGAGGTACTAGATCTACAGGAAACGAAAACTCTTCACCTATACGGTGACTAAGTTCTATAGCAACCTCACGTTCTTTTCCAAATGTTACTTTCTTAATACCAAACTGGTCACCTTTCGTTACGAGCACCATCATGTCTCCCAGACCAGCAGACAAGCTAGCCTTACCATCCTTCTCTGTTGTACGAGTATGAACAGTAAAGAATTCTGCATAATTATAGACCTTAAACTGTACACATGCACCTTCTACAGGTTTCTGTTGGTTATCAACAACCGTCACAGTAAGAGGAGCAAACTTAGCATAATTTCCTATAATATTAATCTCCGTATAATTCGCTGTACGGCGCATAACATCTTCTGGACCCTGATAATAGCCAAATACTTTTGTATGCATTAGCATACCACGACTGGCAGGAGCATTAAACCATCCCAAATCGAGAACGGGCTCAGGTTCGCAAGCTCCCAGGAAATGCCATTCACCATCAACCCATGCTTCTACCCATGCATGATTATCATCCGTATGAGCCCAGCGAGGAGTATAAACCTGACGGGCAGGAATGCCTACAGAACGAAGAGCAGCAACAAGAAAAGTAGATTCCTCACCACAACGTCCGTAAGCTGTCTTCACTGTAGCCAATGGTGCACTGGTACGAGCATCAGCCGGTTGGTAATTTACTTTTTCATGACACCAATGATTTACTTCAAGCACAGCATCGTGCATAGAAAGCCCTTTTAAACGGGGCATCAGTTCATCATGAAAAATCATGCGTGCACGATCCAGATTTTCATTATTTATTCGTACCGGCAAGACAAAGTGAGAAAAGATATCATCGGGTATTGTTTTACCCCATGTCGTTTCTTTTCGCGTAGACAATGAGCTACGTACATTTTCCAAATAAAAATCACCGGAATAATCTGTTATATCTCCGACTGACATATAAGCATAAAAGAAAGTAAGTGCATCACGTTCTTCTTGTGTAAGCTGTTGTCGGAAAACACTAAACAAATCACCAGTCGGCAGTGCTTCTTTCTTTTTTTGGAAATCGGCATTCACGCGATCCATTGAAAGATTTTGCGCGGTAATGGAACAGACTGACAAAAACAGCCCTGCAATCATCATTAGAGATCTCTTCATAGTATAAAATAATTAATAATATTATGCTACAAAGATATATTTTTAAAAATTAACACACAATATAAACCAAAATATTTCCAATTCTTAACGAATCCAATCTTAATTATATAAATATCTATCTAACTAGATATGAAACAAAAAAATCGGCATAATCCATTGAAGGATTATACCGATTTCATTTATTATCTAGTCAATATTTTATTTAACTTCCTCAAAATCAACAACATCTCTATATGAGCAACTTGCGCGAACGTGTTGCAAATATAGTGCAAACCCGAAAATAAGCATCCATAAGCAACCACAGCTCTTTACTGCAAAAGTACGATTTTTCACCGAAAATAACGAAAGGAAAACGCAGAAAATATCAATGTTAAATGACAACAAAAACTGCATCACTAAGTTTTTTCAGTAACAGTTGCGATTTCTTCATGACTTAGTTATGGGTTGTCTGGCGTAAAATCAAGTGAGGGCAAATCTTTGTCATCCAATTTATCGAAGTCGGACTTAAACAGACGGTCTTGAATGACGCGGTATTTTTCAAATTCAGTTTCGGCAAACTCTTTGGCGTATTCAGCCGTGACCTTTCCTGCATCGGCAAGAATCGGCCGGTCCGTTACGCCCAGAAATTTGTCTATACGTTTTGCCCAATCCTCCATTGTCATCGGGATATGGCGTTTTGCCATATCTTCCGCTATATCAAGAAAGCTGTTGACGATACGTCCCATTGCCTCTAATTCATTTTCTTTGAGGTAATTCTTGGCAACGCTTACATCCGGCTTTACTATCTTACCGTCCGGTGCTTTCTCCCATGTAGTCAAGCCCATGTGTTCTTTTTGTGCATCTGCACGGTCAACAATCAGTTCCGCTGCCGTATGTCCATGTACCGCATAGTGCATTTTGTTCTGCACCTTTTTGTAAAACAGACGTGTTGTGGGCGCACTCTTGTTATAATCTATGGCTGTAGCGTATATATCTGTAAGTTTCTGGTAAAAGCGACGTTCACTCAGACGTATCTCGCGAATTTCGGCAAGCAGATGCTCAAAATAATCCTCCCCGATGAATGAGCCATTTTCCATCCGCTTTTTATCTATGACATACCCACGGATGGCAAACTGGCGTAGAACGTATGTACACCATTGGCGGAATTGTGTGGCCCGGATAGAATTAACGCGGTAGCCAACGGAAATTATGGCGTCAAGGTTGTAAAATGCGGTATTGTATGTTTTACCGTCCTCAGCAGTATGTGCAAATTTTGCACATACTGATTCTTGCTCTAATTCTAAACTGTCAAAAATGTTTTTTAGATGTTTGGTTATGACCGTTCTGTCAACGCCAAACAATTCAGCCATAGCTTTTTGGGTTGCCCAAATTGTTTCATCCTTATATAACACTTGTATGCCATTTTCCTTACCCTCGGCAATAAAGGTAAGAAACTCTGCCGTACTATTCCGTATTTCAAAATTCTTTGCCACGATTCCTTTGGTTATTAATTATCACATATACAAAGGTATGGAAAATACTCAGAAATCTATTACATAATTATATTCAAGAATGGATTTTACGTAGATTTATTCTCCCTAATCCGATTTTCCCATTCGAGCTGGACGGAAAATGAGCTTTTTTATGTATGTTTGTAATTGAAATTGGAGTATTGTGCCCATACAACAGCAAGAAAATCATGCAAATACACGATAACATACTTATAGCGGAATGCTCGTTTTACGATTTCAAGGAAATGCTGGAACGTAAGAAGGTAAAGTCATGGCTTAAATCTGTGTCGGCTTTTGCTAATATAGGCGGTGGCAGTTTGTTCTATGGAGTAAACACAGTAATGGGTGGTGAAGTACATATTGACATCTATGATGACCGAGTAGAATTGGTATCACCAGGAGCAATGCTTGATGGTACACAAATTCAAGACCGGGACATATGCAAAGTGCCGTCCATGCGCCGTAATCCAGTTATTGCGGATATGTTTACTCAATTGGACTATATGGAGAAACGTGGTTCGGGCTTAAGGAAAATGCGGGAACTTACGGAGAAACTGCCTAATTTCCTGCCGGGCAAAGAACCACAATATCAAACGGAAGCAATTTCTTTCTATACCACATTCTATAATTTGAATTGGGGAGAGAACGGAAGGATACCTATAGAGGAAGTCGCCAACAGGGTAAATAGTAGCCTCGAAAAGTACTCTATCGATGAAGAATCTTCGATGAAAACCTTCGGTGATTTGCAAAATTCTTCGGTGAAACAAAAGCGATTGGGACGGACTGCACAAAGTATTCTTGACCTTGTAATATCAGATGGTTCTATATCTCTAGATAAGATGGCGGGAAAAATAGGAGTCAGTAAACGAGCCATTGAAATGCAGATTGCAAATCTAAAAGCCAAAGGATTGCTTGTCAGAGAGGGAGCAGATCATGGTGGCTATTGGCGTATTGTAATTAATCCTAAAGCAGAAGAATAGACCTATGGGAATATATCTTATACCACTCTGTGTTATAGTTGCCATTTTGGTAATCTCCTTTTTGTTTGCTTCTTTACAGCAAGTAAAACATAAAACTCGATATATAGTGCTTTATGTAATAGCCATCATCATGCTATTTGCCGTTATTCCTATCAATGAATATTTGACTAAGTTTACGCAAATTTCAAGTGAAGAATACCTGCTTATTTTAATATTCGATATTGCGGTGGGATATTTTTGTATGTACATTGCCGATTTGCTGAAATTCAATCTTCTTAAACAAAAAAATCAAGCATTAGAAAATGCCTTGACAGAAAAGCAACAAAAAAATGTAGATGCTCTATTAAAGCATCAAAATGAAAAGCAAAAAACACTTCTCAAAGGAGAACTTGAATGGTTAACAGAAAAAATCAAAGTATTTACTGAGGAAGAGCAGAAAGCTATTCTTGCCTGTGCCTGCGCATTTGCAGAACATGACTTGATAATCGCTCCATCAATATCTATTCAGCAAAAAGAGACGTGTAGTCAGCAAGACCTTATGTATTTTGTTTGTTCTGCTTTTTTCAATATGGGAAAGAAGCGTAATGATATTGTAAGTTTCTTATATAAAGTTTTTCCTATCTATTTTCCTGCCGGAAAAAGTGTATTGGCTAAAAAGATGCCTGGACAGGAAAGGGTAAAAGAGAGAAGGGAGAAAGAAAATAATTAAAAAAACAATGTCATATTTTAATTGTACAACTTCCTATAATATAATTTTATTGGAAGTTACTTATACTATCAGGCAATTTATATAAATTTGCCTTTGGATTAAAACATTTTACTTCATGGCTAATTTAAACAGACTAAAAGTTGTGCTTGTCGAACAACAGAAGACAGGAAAATGGCTTGCAGAACAAATTGGAAAATCTAATTGTACTGTAAGTAAATGGTGTAGTAACTCAGTTCAACCAGACCTTAAAACACTTAATGATATAGCCAAAGTTCTTAATATTGATGTAAAGGATTTGATTGTCAGCAGTGTAAAACCATAAATGAGTTATTGTTATGGAAGTAAACAAGAAAGAGCTCAAAGAACAAGAGATACGCACTCTGTTCATTACTCCTGCACTCCAACAAAAAGGATGGGCAGTAAGTGTAAATATGCGTGAAGAGTACTATTTTACGGATGGTCGAGTACTTGTTGTTGGCAACCAACATTCAGTAGCAGAGGGTAAAAAAGCCGATTACCTATTATACCATAATGGCAAGCCCATTGCTGTGGTTGAAGCCAAAGACAATAAACACGCAGTTGGAGGTGGTATTCAGCAAGCCATAGATTATGCCCAAATCCTTGACCTGAAATTTGCGTACTCCAGTAATGGCGATGCTTTCTTGGAACATGACTTTATCACGGGGAAAGAAACCGAAATCAAGTTAGAGGATTTTCCCACAGAAGAAGAACTATACAACCGTTATCTTGCATCTAAGAACTATACTTCGGATGAACTCAACATAATAGAAACGCCGTTTTATTATGATGCACATAGCCATGAGCCAAGATATTATCAACGTATAGCGGTTGACCGTACTATTGAAGCCGTAGCCAGAGGACAACAACGTGTACTTGTCGTAATGGCTACCGGTACAGGTAAGACATTTACTGCATTTCAGATTATTCATCGTCTTCATAAAAGCGGAGCAAAGAAAAAAATCCTATATCTTGCAGACCGAAATATCCTCATAGATCAAACAATGGCTCAAGATTTTAAGCCATTCAAGAAGTTTATGACCAAGGTAACTTCTGTTGGAGAAGGTGAAGAAAAGATAGATTCATCATACGAGGTGTATATGGCTTTATATCATCAGCTAGTCGGAAAAGAAGGAAAGCCAGACCCGTTTTTGGAGGTACAACCAAACTTCTTTGATTTGATTATCGTTGATGAGTGCCATCGGGGAAGTGCGAAAGACGATTCTGCATGGCGTAAAGTATTGGAGTATTTCAGCTCGGCTACCCAAATTGGTATGACAGCCACTCCAAAAGCCGATGAAGGAGCAAACAACTTGGATTATTTCGGGAAACCTGTATATACCTATTCACTTCTACAAGGAATCCAAGATGGTTTCTTAGCTCCATATCGAGTTACTGCTGACTTTATCAACGTTGATTTACAAGGGTGGACTCCAGAAGAAGGTGAAATGGATTTATTGGGTAAAGAAATTGAGCAGAAACTATATCAAAGACAAAATATAGGTCGTGATCTTGCTATCAAGCTAAGGCGTAAAGTGGTAGCACACAGAATCACTCAAATGCTGCATGACATCGGGCGTATGACAAAAACGATTGTGTTCTGTCCTGATATAGAGGAAGCTGCTGAAATGCGAACACTACTTATCAATATGAATAGTGATTTGTGTAAAAAGTCACCCTATTATGTTACACGCATTGTCGGTGAGGATAAAGAAGGGAAAAAACAATTAGATAACTTTATCAGTGTGGATGAGCCCTATCCAGTGATAGTGACCACCTCTGAACTTCTATCTACGGGAGTGGACTGCAAAACTTGCGGATTAATTGTCATAGACAAAGAAATTGGCTCTATGACTGAATTTAAGCAAATCATCGGACGTGGTACACGACTTAGAAAAGACAAGGGTAAGTGGCATTTGGAAATACTTGACTTCCGCAATGCCACAGCAAAATTCAAAGACCCAGCATTTGACGGTGATCCGGAACCGCCAAAAGGAGGTGGGAAGAAGCCGAAGCCATACCAACCTGTTGACCCTGCTTCAACACCTGTGTCTGAACCTCGTGAGAAATATCTCATCAATGGTAAAGATATTCGTATAGCCCATGAGATAGTATCTGTTTTAGGGGAAGATGGCAAAACCATGAGAACAGAAAGTGTTCAGTCGTTTGCAAGAAAACAATTATTACGACACTATCAGACCCTTGATGAGTTCATACATACATGGACAGAAGCGGAACGTAAGCAAGCTGTGATGGACGAGTTAAAGGAATATGCCATTCTGATAGACGCAGTCCGCGAAGCGAATCCGGCACTGAAGGATGCAGACATCTTTGATGTGATATGCCACGTTGCTTTTGACCAACCACCATTGACAAGAAAAGAAAGGGCAAACAACGTGAAAAAGCGTAACTACTTCGGTAAGTATGAAGGTAAAGCTCGTGAAGTCTTGGAGGCTCTTCTTGATAAATATGCAGAGAATGGCATTCTTGACTTTGAAAAGTCGAATATTTTAGAAATACCACCATTTAATAGTATTGGTAAACCAACTAAGATTGTGAAATTATTTGGCGGCAAACTTGAATTTGAGAAGGCTGTCAGAGAACTTGAATATCAAATATATAAATCCGCATAAAAATGGCAGTAAACAACATCATAAAGCGAATCCAGAATATCATGCGACAAGATGCAGGTATTAATGGTGACGCACAGAGAATCGAACAAATGACTTGGATGTTCTTCTTGAAAGTTTATGACACGCAGGAAGAAACATGGGAGTACAAAGATGAAAACTACAAGTCCATCATTCCAGAAGAATTGCGTTGGCGTAATTGGGCGGTGGACGAAAAAGACGGTGAAGCATTGACAGGTGAAGTTCTACTTTCTTTTGTCAATGAGAAACTGTTCCCTGCATTGAAAAACCTTCCTGTAAATGCCGACACGCCACGAGCCAAAAGCATTGTTCAAGAAACATTTGCCGACTTGAACCAGTATATGAAAAACGGAACGCTTTTGCGTCAGGTAATCAACATAGTAAATGAAATTGAATTTGATGATGCAGAAGACCGCCACACATTCGGGGATATTTACGAAGGTATTTTGAAAGACTTACAATCGGCAGGTAATGCAGGAGAATTTTATACACCTCGTGCCCTGACTGATTTTATTGTGATGATGCTTGCTCCTAAGTTGGGTGAAACCTTTGGCGACTTTACCAGTGGTACAGGAGGATTTCTTACGTCTGCCCTTAATTATATGGCAAAGAGCGTACGCTCTGCCGAAGATGGTGAAAAGTTGCAAAATGCTGTTGTTGGTCAAGAATGGAAGCCGTTGCCTTATCTTTTGAGCATCACAAATTTGTTGCTTCATGATATTGAAGCTCCCAATATAACGCACTGTGATTCGCTTGGAACAAATGTCACGGATTTCAATGAAACCGATAAAGTGGATGTTATCGGTATGAACCCTCCGTATGGAGGCAGTACGGACGATAGCGTAAAGAGCAACTTCCCATTACGTTACCGTTCCAGCGAAACTGCGGATTTATTTATAGCCCTTATTATGTACCGTCTTAAAGCTGGTGGCAGATGTGGAGTGATTATTCCTGACGGCTTTTTATTCGGTACTGACGGAGCAAAGCTTGCGCTTAAAGAGAATCTTTTGCGTAATTTCAATTTACATACCATCATCCGTTTGCCGGGCTCAATATTTTCTCCATACACTTCCATTGCAACCAACATCCTTTTCTTTAATAACGAAGAAGCCGAAGGCTGCGAAGGAGGATTCAAGACAAAGGAAACATGGTTCTATCGTTTGGATATGCCGGAAGGATACAAACATTTCTCAAAAACCAAACCGATGAAGGTAGAGCATACTCTGCCTATTCAGGAATGGTGGAACGACCGAAAAGAGATAGTCAATGATGAAGTGGGAGAAAAAAGCCGTGTGTTTACTGCCCAACAGTTGATAGATTTGGATTGCAATTTTGACCAATGTAAGTTTCCGAAAGAGGAAGAAGAAATATTACCTCCGGCAGAATTACTTAAACAGTATTTTGAGAAACGTGCCGCACTCGACCATGAAATAGACAAAACACTTTCAGAGATTCAAAAGATTCTCGGTATAGACATAAAATCGTGTAACTGATTAATGGGATTTATTGGGAAAATGGCAAACGAAATAGATAAAAAACTGACTGACCCTGAAAAAGTTTTTGTCTCTGACTTGAAGAGTATAGCAGGGGAAACAAGACGTCAAGCCTATCGTGCATCCGACCGTATATTGGTCGTCCGCAATTGGCTTATCGGTTGGCGTATCGTAGAACAGGAACAAAAGGGAAAAAAGCGTGCCGGATATGGTAAACGGGTATTGGAACTTGCTTCGCAAAGCCTTACAGAAGAATACGGCAAAGGGTTTGGGCTGACAAGTGTCAAGAATATGCGCTCTTTTTACATCAAGTTTCGCAATCTTCAAATTCGTCAGGCATTGCTTGACGAATTCAATATAACTCAGCTTCCGATTCGTCAACCATTGCCTGACGAATCTGTGATACCATTCTATCCTAATGTGTCGTGGCTTCATTATGAACGTCTTATGCGTGTAGAAGATGAAGTCGCACGAATGTGGTATCTCAAAGAAACTGCTCGCACTCAATGGGACTATCGCACATTACAACGCAATATTTCTTCACAGTATTATCAACGTCTACTTCAAACGCCGGAACAGTTGCGCCACGAAGTAAGCAACGAGATGAATCGCCTTACCGCAGATTTTGAACGGGACAAGCTCTCATACTTGAAGAATCCTGTCATTGCCGAGTTCTTGGGATTGTCTCAAAATCCGGTATATAGTGAATCGAACTTGGAAACTGCCATTATCGACCACTTGCAGACCTTTATTATGGAGTTAGGAAAAGGTTATGCGTTTGTGGCACGACAACAGCACATCAAGACTGATATGGGCGATTTTTATATTGACCTCGTATTTTACAATATCATCTTGAAGTCTTATCTGATTATAGACCTTAAAACGACTCAAATAACTCATCAGGACGTTGGTCAAATGGATATGTATATCCGTATGTATGATGAACTTAAAAAGGAAGAGGGAAACAATCCGACTATAGGTTTGCTGTTGTGCTCAGATACCAGCAAAGACCTTGCCCGCTACTCTATTCTGAAAGATAGCAAGCAACTTTACGCTGCCAAATATCTCACTTATCTTCCTTCAGAAGAGGAATTAAGTCGGGAAATTCGTGAACAAAAAGAATTCTTTGAGTTACAAGAGGGAAAACGGAATATTGAAAAAGATTCAATAGAGGAAAAATGAACGGAAAGCAATTAAAAAACAGTATACTTCAGTGGGCGATACAGGGAAAACTTGTACCGCAAGACCCTAATGACGAACCTGCATCTGTGCTTCTTGAACGTATCAGAGCAGAGAAAGCCAAGCTGATTAAGGAAAAGAAAATCAAGAAAGACAAAAACGAATCAATCATTTACCGTGGTGAGGACAATTCCTATTATGAGAAATTGCTCGCTACTGGGGAGGTGAAGTGCATTGATGATGAGATTCCGTTTGAAATTCCACAGGGGTGGGAATGGTGTAGGTTTTCGAGTATATGCCAAACGCTTACTGATGGC
>OJJD01000655.1_pt1 | contig 11969 bp, 9 predicted proteins | sample 1596011 | NCBI WGS metagenome assembly OJJD01 (sample SAMEA4350113, study PRJEB24818) | metagenome | biome: human; feature: gut; material: faeces | place: Denmark | collected 2013-09 | reverse complement strand
ACTATATTTTTAAAATCTCCCCATATTTCGGTGTCTTGATAAGAGCTTTTACTCCCTTGTGGAACATATAATGTACAGATTTCCTTATCTATGCCATAAAAAACACTGTAATCCACGCTTATAGGATTAAGCATTTTTGAATGGATGTTTATTATTTCCGTACAATTCCAAAATATTTCTTTGCCCATAAAAGTTATTTTACTTGGTAGTGTAACAGTCTTCAAAGATTTGCAATTTTTAAAAGCATTCTGCATAATGGATGTAATATTCTCTGGTATATCTAATTCAACTAATGATTGACATTGGGCAAAAGCATTATTGTAGATTTGGGTAACGCTTTCAGGTATTGAAATTTCTTTCAAGGATATGCAGTCTTGGAATAAGGCACTACCGATTGCTTGAATGTTACTTGGCAAGACAACAGATTCTAAATTCCTGCAATTCTCAAAAACTCCTGCACCCATGTCCGTTACACTATTAGGAAGAGTAATAGTAGTGAAACCACACGAATAAAAAGCATCAGAGTCAATTTCCTTTACGCCGTTGGGAATTATCAAATCTTTCAAGTCATAGCAATTAGAGAAACATCTTTCGCCTATTGTTTCTACTTTATCAGGAATATTGATTTTTGATAGCTGATTGCATACGCAGAAGGCATATTTTCTTATTGCAGTAATGTTATCCGGAAGAATTACGGTCTGTAGCTTGCATTCTCTAAACATATTTTCACCCACTTCATTGCTTACTGTATAAATGAACCGTTTTTGCCAATCTGTGTAACTTACATCATAATAGTACCAATCTCCGCCTTCCAAGATTCTTACATCGGAAAGGTCTAAATATGTCAAACTCCCAAGCGTAGGTTCTCCTACCTCATTTCTTCCCGCCATTTCACGAATAAAGCGAATATCTGTTCCATTGATTTTTCCTATTACTTTCAACTCTTTCAAAATAAATTTCTCATTATCTGAGATGAGTTCAGGAAGGCTACCCGTTTTTTCTACATTTACAGTCTTTGAAAGACTCATAGGCACTTGGTTAATATAAATTGTATCAGAAACATTGCTTCCACTATTGATTATAATAATTCCTTTTCTTTCCTCTCCCGTTGTGTTGGCAGAAATATCGAAATATAGTTTGTGCTCCACCAATCCACGAGTCGTTGTTTGTCTTATCCAATCATAGCAATCGTAAGGGATTTCTGCATAACAGTCAACGTTAGCCTTAAAATCGACTTCGATTATTTCTCCGTCTGCTGGAATGTCATATTCCTTTTGAGACAAAATGATAGCATCCCGTTTATATTGATAAATAGTAATTTTCTGTTCCAGTGCACTTTGCTTGTCTTTTAAAGTTATCTCCACTTCCCTATTTTCATATTCCGGATTTGCTGATACAGCAAAAAACAAATTCTTACTGGTGGACTCTTCTTCATTAAACGAGACCCAGTCACAAGTTGTTGGTATATTAACTGAATAGTCAACGTTTGCATCTATATTGACTTCTATTGTAGAATCTTGCGATGCTATAAAAAAATGTCCTGGCTTAATTTGAATAAATCTTTTTGCCGCTTGGGTTATTTTAATGGTATCTGTTGCAGATTGTGACTTGAATATAATAGATGACTCCCTTTCCTTTCCCGTACTGTTTTCTTTTACATTGAAATATATTTTCTGATTCTCCAATCCTTTTGTTATAGTATTCTGTATTGCTGTAATCCAATTACAGTCTTTTGCTATTTCATATTGGTATTTCGTATTTGTATTGACTTCTATTGGCAATATTGTTGCCGAGTAGTCAATATTGTATTCTTTCTTAGAAATAATGAGAGCATCTTTCTGTGCCTGCACTATTTTCAATGTGTCTTTTATGGAGCTGTTCTTATCATGAAAGATAATCTCTGCTTCTCTGCTGTCATAAGTTTCATTTGGAGCAATAGTATAATAAAGGGTATGGCTTGACATTCCGCGAGTTTTTGCAGCGGACTGCACCCAATCCACATCGGGCATTTTAACATCAAATTCAAAATTGCTTTTTAAATCAACAGCAATCGTTTCTCCTTTGTCACTCACTGAATACTCGCTTTTGGTAAGCAACAGAACACCTTCTCCGCTTTGGTACACATGGACTGTTTCAGAAAGTTCACCGCTTTGGATTATAATTTCTCCGGTTCGTTTATCATATTCTTCGCTTGGCTCAATATCAAACGAGAGATTATTAGTGGTCAGTCCACGTGTCTTAGCAGATTGGCTAATCCAACTTTTGGATGTTTCCGATATAATAACTTCATACTGGATATTGGCTTTTACTTCCACATTGATTTTACCGCCATTTTTACCTACTTCAAATTTATTTGCTGTAAGGGTCAAAGCGTCTTGTTGCTTTTGGTTGATGATAACAGTTCTGCTTGTACCACCTGCTGCTATGGTAAGAGACACATTCCTATCATCATAGCCTTTGTTTGCTGCTACTCTGATTTGAATATTGTTGTCTCCTGCTTTTCCATTTAAAGGAGTAACCGTACACCAATTCTCACCATTAGCAGTATTGGCAAGGCTTGCAGTCCAATCTCTGTTAGTTGAAAAAGATAATGTTTTTTCTCCACCATTAGCTTCAAAATCGAAAGAAGCATCACTGATTGTAATTTCATCTATAACTGGCTCCAGTGGCTTTTTGTCTAATTCATCATCGCCACAAGAACTAAATCCTGCGTATACAGCAATCAATAATGAAGCTGTCAATAATCTAAATGTTTTCATATCAAGTTAACTGTTAAATTAAAAATTATGGATATTGTTTTCTTTTGTTCGTTTTATGATTCTGTTTTTAATCGGGTCAAGGATAAAAAAGCTAATAATAACGAACAAGAGTACTCCTAAAAAGGCAAGAACCATAATAAGACTTATTCTGTCTTTCCAACCATTGTTATTAAACTCGTCAGAAAACAAATAGCATGGAATTAGAATGATAGGAATTAGAAACATCTGTATCCATGCAATAGAAAGAACTGTTTGATAAAGCTTACTTTCTCTTAGAGCTTCTTCTATTAAAGCCTCTTCCTCTTCTTGTATTCTCTGTTGTTCTTGTCGCTCACGTGCAACAATTTTATCATGGGCACGTTGTGCTAATAGTTGTTTTTCCTTTTCAAGTTCAAGTTGTTTTCTTCTGATAAAGTACTTCTCAATATCTGATAAACTTTTGGGAGCGAATGTATCTCTTTGCAATTCATCAATCATAAAAGAATATTGATTTGTTCCGTCTAACTGCAAAGCAAAAATTATATCATCAACAAACGCAGGATGCAACATATACGAAGCACTCTTTGTGCTGATTAAAATAGATTGGTTTACTGGAATATATTTCCATGTAGCATTAGTTACTTCTCCACTTACAGAGATTATCAGACTACCGTCATGCTGAAATAAGTATATCTCTTTGCAACTGGAGTCATTAAAAACAGACCACGATTTAGAGCAAAGAATGGCTTCTACATCTAAACTCTCGCTAAATTTCTTATATCTATTAAGAATATCCAGTAAGTAGGTTTTCATATTTGCACCTTTATGCTCACCTGCTCCCTACAATGAGCCATAAATAAAAAGGTGTGGGAACATACTGTCTTATCTCATTCTCTGGCTCTCGCATTGCCTTTGGTACGGATAAAACAGCAGCCCACACCAATTCGACAATATCTAAAGCCTTATAGGAATATATAAGGTAGGTATATATCAAATGATGTGGTGCTACTGCTATCATCTTCGTACCGTTGTCAAATTTGCGAGATTTGAGAATGGAAGATAATTTCAATAACACCTTTCGTTAAATATGTCCTTCCAACTCCCTAACGCATTAGTTCATTGGAATTGATGCAAAGATAATGAAAGGTTTTAAATCATTAGGTATGAAGTGTGGATTAATAGTAAATTCTATGCCCTCAAACATACTCTGAATAGGTTGTAGAGTTAAAGTTTATTGTTCCGGCTGATTTTTAGGTAGGACAAATTCAGATTGGGGTATATAAGATTGACCTTACTCTAAATTTGTCCTGCCTTTCAAAGTGACTTCACGACATCAACCCTGCTCTGACAAGTAATCTCTTGACTTGTGTAATCTGAAACTTGCATCCCTTAGATGTAACGAAGCCTTGCTCATTCAACAGACAAGTCATTTCGGATAATGATTTGCCTTGCATTGATAGTGACCGTAACAGTGCTATCGCTCTCATGTTATTTGGATTGTTATCCGCTTTAGCCTTGTTGGTAACGATACTATGTTGAACAGCTTGTTCAAATTTATTCATCAAATTCTCCGCTTTACCAAGCTGCACACCCCTTGCTTTTTTGGCTTGAAGTGATTGTTTGGTTCTCTGACTGATTAATCCTGCTTCATATTCGGCTATGCTACTGATGGATATGCAGAATTAATCTGTTGGCTTGTGGAAAGTCACAGAACACAATCTCAACATCACTCTCCAACAGCTTTGAAGTAAATGCAACATTTCTTGACAACCTATCCAATTTGGCTACAATCAGAATAGAATTTGTTTTCCTGCACATCGCTAAAGCTGCAAGGAGTTGAGGTCTGTTAGATTTCTTCCCACTCTCCGTTTCAATGTACTCAGCAAGTATAGGCTTGTTCTTTACATGGTTGTGTATAATCTCTCGTTGTGCTTCCACACCAAGACCCGATATTTGCTGCTTCATGGTGGATTGTTTTAGATATGCTATGTATGTCTTCATAATTCACAATTATTAATAGTTGGTTACAAATGCTGAATGTTCGTTCAGCTTATGTAAGTAAGGACACCCAACTTAAAAATTGAATGTCCTTTTTAACGCTATAACAGTCCTTCATCAGCAAAGCTGTAATATCCTGCATCTGTTAATATGAGGTGGTCTGTTACTGTAATCCTCATAAGTCTTGCAGCATCCTTGACCTGCTTAGTAATCTCCATATCCTGCCTGCTTGGTTTCAGATTACCGCTTGGATGATTATGCGCAAGAATGATAGCTACTGAATTGGTGAGCAATGCAGCTTGCAGGATAACTCTTACATCTACGGTTGTGTCTGTTATTCCTCCCTCTGATATGAGAGTATAGCCTAAAACTTGGTTGGATTGGTTTAGGAACAGAACTTTGAAATATTCTTTGTAACAGATTGCACCCTCCTTATATGTAGGAAGCAAGTATTTATAAGCGTCTTCCGAACTATATATTTTGCTCCGGCTTTTTGATGTGGATTTGTAAGTGAGTTCCACTTCTCCAACAGTATAATCTATGTCTAATATTTTACTATTCATTCTATCAATATTAATGTGGTGGTGGAAGAAAAATTGGACAGTTAAAATGGTCTATCGCCATATTCATAAACAAGAATTGAATTGCATACTCTATCGTAGAATGAGAACCCACAGCAAGTATGGAAGTAGCTTTCATAAACTGCCGCATATTCACCATGCTGTCTGCTGTTCCTATCCAAAAATGAATCAAACTTGTGCAGCCAATATTTAAGTGCTTGCAAGCGTTTGATATATTGCAGATTGTTCTCACAGTAGCATAATTTCTCTTGTAAAGAAGTGATATGATTGATAGCATTTTCAATTTTAGATTTATCCATAATGTCATAGAATTTGTAAAGTGTATAAATAGAAAAGGACACCTAACAAAATAGCTGTCCTTTTGAATATTACTGTTCTTAGATAAAAGGCAGATATGTATCATCCAATGCACCACTGTCAATAATATTTTTGCATAATTCATGTGATGCTTGATTTCTGAGGTCTGTGCCATAATTATCATCGCCTACCATTTTAATGATTGCAACAATGGTTCTCATCAACTCTTGTTGTAGGGTGCGGTGATAGTGACTTACACCTTCAGCAAATCTTTTTGGATTCCAACTCATATCATTAAGCGCACGTTCTAATTCTTGTGCAGCTTTGTATTCACGAGAATTTTGTAATTCCATAATTTATGTAGTTTTAGTTCATAAAATAAAGAAAGGACAACTAACTGAATAGCTGCCCTTTCCTCTGTCAATCAACAATCCACTCAGCCCAAGAACCAAGCGTATTTGTTATCAAGTCCTTGCAGGACGTTGTTAATTCCTACACTGACTTCCGTAGCGTTTACGGCTCGTTGCAGATAAGTATCAATGTAACTTCCCTTGTTAGCCTGCGTCAAAAGGTTGTGGAAATCGAACATTGATATGGCGTTGTCCTTTGCTCCGAACACTTCATTGTGATAGTAATCTCTGCATACGCTGTTTATCTGACTGTCCGTAATCAGAAGTCTTGGAATAGCTTTCTGCCTTGCAGGTGACAATGCTTGAAACATTCTCATCCGACCTACAATCTGTGCAAATTGTGTCTCGGACAATGAAGTGTTGGTAAGTGACTGCATCAAGTGGATTTCTTTTGCAGGGTTGAAGCTGTGGAACAATTCAAGTACGTTTCTGTAAAGTTCACTGATATTGGTTACTTCCATATTGAACTTGACACCTTCTCCCGTTAAAATTTGATTGCTACAAATTCTAACTCTCCAGCCTACAAAACAAGAAAATTTCTCCAAGCCTTTGGATGCACGATAAAGGTTGAGGTCTGAATAGTTCCTTACCCCACCGATGCACAGTTCAAGCCTTTGCCCTCTTACCGTTTCGATAATGGTTGGAATGGTAAAGGCAAATGCAAGACGTTGGTAGAATTGTGTCTTTTCACATTCTAACAGTTCCGATGCTTTCTTACCCAAACTTTGGGGAGTTCTACCTCGTACAATGTGTGAAACTCTGATGTCCGGCTCGTTCACTCTTTCACCTGCATAGAATGAGCAAGCCGCATCATGCACACATGAAATAAAGTCTTGATGTGCGATAGTCAATTCTTGGTTAGCCCAAGTTGGAACAACGCATTTGTTTGTAAGCTCGTCCATAGTGATTGCATCGGTGTTGGCTTCCAAAAAGTTCACGCTCGGCTGTACGGTTGGTTCGTCTTGGATAATGGCAGCTTCTTCCGCATACTCGCCTAAGTTAAATCTCAATTGGTTCTGTGCCATGATAGGCATAATTTGTAATGCTTCCATAATGAATTTGAATTAAATGATTATTGATTGAATGGATTTAACAAGAACAAACCTTAAACACAAGTGAATTTCTTCGCTTGCATCTAAGGCTCGTTCTATGTCTTTCCCTAAATATTCTTTTAAAAGAAATTCGGAGCATTAGTAAATTATAGCTCGGCTACGGGAATAGGGTTGTGAACATATACGCTGCTGACAAAAGACATTCTTTTTCATGGATGATGTGAGGTAATAGTATCATCGTGAAGTAAAGAATGCTTTTTTCTTCCATAGCCATGAGGGGGTATAAAAAGGTAGTGTACCTCCGTTTTTATCATCCGGCACAGCATGGGGGAATGAATTACGACATGGTGACGTGTTCAAATAAAAAAAGAGTCCCCACTTTCATCAGCGGAAACTCTTCGTTTATTAATGATTTGATAAAGCTAAATATTAATGATAGAGTACCTTTTTAAAACAGACCCTATAAAACTAACTTTCATCAAAAAAAGTACTATCCTATATTAATGGTTCTAATATTCTGATAGCTTTTTGATTTCCGATTTTACACTCTTGAATTTTGAAGAAATCTTTTATAGTCATGGCTGTAATCGCATTTTTAGGTGCAGTCTTAACCAATGCGTATAAACGCTTTAATTCTTTTTTGATATATTCACGAGTGTATTTCTCGCCAATCTTAAAGGAGTTTTTAAGGAGTTGAACAAACTCTACTCCGCTTGTTTTTTCTCTGTAGTTTTTCATAATCATGGCTTCTTTGATTTTTTTGAATGAATAATTGTTTACTTCAATAACTTCTTTGCCCACCGTATCGTAAGCATCAATAATAAAAGCATCAACTTGCCTAATGTCACTGATAAACGATTGTGCCAATGGAGAGTCTCTGTCATCCTTCAACGATTCCAGTAATTCAACAATACGCTTTCGGCTTTCTTTGATAGAACAGCTCTTATCCATGAGGCTCAACCTTTCCTTATCGCCCAATTTGTAAAACAGAGGTTGGGTCAGCTTCGGTAAGAATAGGCTACTTTTCTTGTATCGGTTCACTACTGAATCAATATTGTTATAGGCAGACTTAACCAATGCTTCATCAACAAAATTGTCAATTGCGAAATAGTTGGTCTTTCCGTCTTTTAGCATCCGGTTATATGGCAGTATATCTAATGCAGCCTTATAAGCATTTCGGCTTTCCGAAGATGTTGCACATTCATAGAGATTTTTAATCGTCTTGTAAGCATCCCTGCAACCTTTAAGATATTCCTTGATACCTGCTTGGGTGCGTATCGGATAGTTCTCATTGGTATTGACAACATGAATAGCCAAAGAAGTGCCGTTTCTGAATCGTCCTATTGCTTGTACCGCATCAGTGCATGGGTCAATGATAGTGTATTCTGCAAAATACGGTTCAGTGACAAATACTATATCGGGTTGTTCATCCAATTCAATATCCACAGCAGTATAGTTTCTGCTGGTAAACCACATATAAGGCATTTTATGCTTAATGTTCCAGTATTCATAAGCTCGTTTAAATCCTTTCTTCTTCAACTTCTCAACACTTTTCTCTGCACAGAATACTGCGGACTCATTTTCAACTCCCAATTTACTCATTAGCTGGTGTATCATGTCAGTGCTGTTGGCAAAGAAACAAATACTGCGTGGTTGCTTTTGTTGTGCTTTTATCTGCGGTAGAATTTCTTTCAATGCTTCCAAGGCATTGTTGGTCTGCACAATGCTGATAGGACGTTTATATTTAAAAGTGGGTCGGATGTCTACTATTTTGAAACCTTGACTTTCAAAACGTGGGTCACTCGGTAGTATGGGAGTGGCTGAGACAAATGCCTTTTCTCTAAATTTGAAGAAATCATCCATAGGAAGAATTATATCTGCCCTATAATCGACGTCCTTTATCGTCTTATCGCATTCATCGAACAACAAGAAGGTTATCTCATATATGTCAAGTTCCAGTTCCTCGAAAGCCCGTTTGATTTTAGCAAATCCTTCGGAAGTGCTTATCAACTTGATAAACTTTCCTGCGGCTAATGTCTTTTCAATATAATCAATGACTTCTTCTGTTGTCACCCCTTGCTTGACACCGAACAGATTGTCATTCTTATGTTTCGGGTCTTTGCACTTGCCAATAATAGGCGGAACATTGGGAACGATAATAACAGAATGTCGCTTAGCCTTTATTTCGGAGTAGGTTGCACCCAATCCGGTTAATGTCTTGCAAAGGATAGTGTTTGTTTCTATCTGTGGCAGGACTTCTGTCAAGTACTGGATTTTACCAGCTTTTTTATATATGAATTTATATTCTATTTTCATTTTTGTCAGTTTTAAAAGGAGAGAGGAAATTTACACTTCCTCTACTCCGTTTGGATTTAGCGAATTAACTCTTTCTCTTGCAAGTACGAAGCAATGTCCTCGTCTCGGTTTACAAAGAAGAAGATGTTGCCGAATTTGAAGTTGGCTACTGCTGTTAGCTGCCCTCTACGGTCTCTGAACTCGGGTGTAAACTGAATGTTTACAGCCTTGCTTTCCACAAACAGTTTGAGCATATTCTTTCGATACTCGTTACCGTTAGTTTGGTCTGATTTCTGAACTTCTGACGGTTCTACGCCAAAGTCCTCACTCTTGCCAGTCGAAAGGTATGTCATAAGCCAGTTTGCCGATTTATAGTTCAACTGATACGCGAAGCGTTTCACGTATGTACTTTCGACCTTTATCACTTCGTAGCCATCCTCGTCAATATCAAAGAAGATGTTCAATCTGTCAAAGCGTGACATCATGGACTTTAATTCTTCATGCGCAGCCACATTGTTATATGGTTCGCGATTACTTGCAGTAATAATGTTCTCAAAATTGAATTGAATCATATGCTTCGCTGTCTTTTATAAATTGTTTAAAAGTTTCTATATTCACTTCAAATTTTTCATCTTTTGGTACAAATAAATTTTGTAACGTATGGAGAATATGTATATCATGTTTCGCAAGTTCCTTTAAAGAGTCGCAAATATCATATAGAATAGATAAAGCTTTCTCTCCTTTACCGAGATACTTTGCATGACGTATAAAATAACTGTGTTCTGCACGTTTAGAAATAGACACTACTCCATTCTCCATTTCAAATAATTCTTCTGGTTCAAAATTTTCCAGTTTTATTTTTTCATGAATGAGATAGATTGACTTTCGAAGAAACTCCGCAGGGATTAACATTGAATCTATAGCACTGATGCAATCATTATAATCCGGATTATCAAAGTCGTTTTCTTTCACTTTGTTCTCTCTAAAGACTCTTTTTGAAATAGCTTCTTTAGATAAATATTTGTTACAGATTACATCGGGGTCTTTGAATAATTCATTTAATGTAATTTTTATATGCCATACTCCGAAAATGTTTAAAACACAATTTATTTTTTGCTCAAGTTTTTGGATGTCCAACATCCATTTGTTGAATTCGTGTAAATCGAATTCTTCTAAAACTAAATTTTTCATATTTCTTTTTTTAGTTAATAATAATTGAACAATCGAAATAGAGGCCTCTTGTTTTTTGATTGTGATGCAAAGGTATGATGTTCTCATGAGGTGAATTGGTAAAGAATCAGAGTGTGTTTAAGTGAGTTCTTTACCAATCATTTACCTTTATTTAGCATCACTCCTTTTTGAAAACGGTGCAAAAGTAGAATATTAAAATGGGCTGGTTTAAAAAGAATTGGGCAAAGAAAAAGGCAGTTCTTTACCATCCGTAAGAGCTGCCTTTTAAGTAAGGGAAGTGCGGTTTACCAAAGTCTTGTACCGTTTATATTATTGGGGGATAGTCTGAATGTCTTGTGTTTAAACAGAGTTTCTACCGTATCGTATCTATTCAGAAAATAACTCAGTCTGCTTCTGATATTATTTGCATCCGTATCTACATCGTCAGCTTCAATCAGTTCAATAGCTCTAAGATAAGACTCTATTAAATTGGCTTGTGGTCTTGTAGGAACTTTTTCCTTAACGGATTTTAAATGTGTGTCTTGAAGTAACTGATATGTTCCCCATATATATAATGATTGGATGGGGTCAATCTTCTTACTGCCCACTTTTTTATCTCCATAGATGAAATGCAATTCATCTTGGGCTTCCTCCAAACTGTTTACTCCTAAATATTGATGTAGGTAATCATTCAGCCGGTTCTCCAACCAGCTATTTTTGTTGTTGATAAGTATTGGGGAGTTACCGCCTGCCGCAATTTTTATATCAGTAATAAAGTCTTTCCCATTTTTCTGTTTGGGCTGATTGAGAGCAATGTATAATTTTAGCATATCGGGTCTGACTTCATGGATATATTGTTGATATAGCATATTGTCATTTTCTCCTTCCGATATTGGAGCTTCCGTTATTTTGCCCCTGTATAGAAGCGCAGCCATGAACAGTAATGCGCATGAAGCTGATTCTTCATTATGAAGTTTAGCCGCATACGATTCCATGATTGTTGCAGGGTTAAAACTGTCTGGAACAGCCACTGCTATATTCTCATTGGTAGCCAATGCAAACTTTACTGCATCCACGCCCCAACCATCATCTGATTTACATTGGTTGGCAAGTTCTTTTTCTTCTTGTGTCAGATTGAAGACTTTTTGGGCATAGACTTGTGTCAGTTCGTTAGATATGTCGTCATAGGTGAACCCAAAACATCTGTTCAGTTCTGGATATAGTTTCTTTAGAGTTGGTATATCAAAGAGCACTTCAAGCATAGTCTTATTTTAGTTACCTATTCTGCATAAGTATAATGCAGGTAAGGGAAGTTTAAGTTCTTTTTTTGATTATCCTTCATGTATTTTGAAAAATAAGGGAATAGTAAAGAGGAGTTCTTTTTATATGAATGTTTTGATTTGTTGAGAAACCTACTAATCATTGAAT
>OJJD01000653.1_pt1 | contig 12028 bp, 13 predicted proteins | sample 1596011 | NCBI WGS metagenome assembly OJJD01 (sample SAMEA4350113, study PRJEB24818) | metagenome | biome: human; feature: gut; material: faeces | place: Denmark | collected 2013-09 | reverse complement strand
CTGCCACGGGGCGGGAGCGTCGCGGAAAAAGGCTAGTTTTTGCATTTCCATGGCGGCGGCAGCATGTTTGGTAATTTATTGATAATTAAAAGTTATTTCTCTTTTCACCTGTACAATATTTTTTTCTCCCTGTCATTAGACCAGTTTACAATTAATTGAAATATATAAATAAACATGATTTTCACCTGCCAGATGGAGTTGCTTATGTCAAATGTGAGCGGGATCGGTGATGCTTATTACTGGAGTGTTTTTAAAATCGCCGAGGCCTTTGGGCTTCACCGGGACACAGTAAAAAAACGGCTCCTCGCGGCCAACACTCCTGTGGCTGCGACTGTCAGGGGGAACCCCGTTTACGCCCTGCAGCATGTCGGGCCTGCCCTGTTTAGTGTGAAGCATGAGGCAGCAGACTCTGTTCATGATCCATCCCGTATGGAGCCGAAAGAGAGAAAGGACTGGTACCAGTCTGAAAATGAAAGGATCAAGCTGGAAAAGGAGCAGCGAAAACTCATCCCCGTTGATGAAGTAGTCATCGTCTATTCGTCCATGAGAAAGGCTGTCGTCCAGGTTCTGGAGACAATTCCGGATGTTCTTGAACGCGATTGCGCCCTGACTCCTCAGGCCGTCGGCGTTGTACAGCAGGCCATTGATGACCTGCGATACACTCTTCAGGAAAAATCCTACGAGGCTTGTGCTGCTGAAATAATTCCTGATGAGGAAGGAGAGAGTCTCTAGGAGGAATAATGGGTTTTTCATCAGCCCGAAATTTGGGAAGGGACATATCGGCAGGATTTTCCCCACCACGTCGCATGCCGATTTCGGAGGCTGTTAAAAAATTCATGCGTGTTCCCAAGGGGGCTGGTAACTCGGTGCCATGGGATCCTGAACTGACACCCTACATCATTGAGCCCATGAACTGCCTGGCATCGCGTGAATACGATGCGGTGATTTTTGTTGGTCCTGCGCGAACAGGGAAGACCATTGGTCTGATCGATGGATGGATTGTCTATACCATCGTTTGCGATCCTTCGGACATGCTCGTTGTGCAGATGACCGAAGATAAGGCCCGCGAGCATTCTAAAAAGCGCCTCGACAGAACGTTCAGAAGCAGTGCGGCGGTAAAGAAAAGAATGAGTCCACGTCGTAACGACAATAATGTCCATGATAAGACGTTCAGGGATGGCTCGTTCCTTAAAATTGGTTGGCCCTCGGTCAACATTATGTCGTCGTCGGATTACCGGTTTGTCGCCTTAACCGATTACGACCGTTTTCCGGAGAATATCGACAGCGAGGGTGATGGTTTCTCCCTGGCCTCAAAACGTACCACCACATTTATGTCCGCCGGGATGACTCTGGTGGAGAGCTCGCCGGGACGTGACATCTGCGACAGCAAATGGCGACGTAAGTCGCCTCATGAAGCGCCACCGACGACTGGTATTCTTTCCCTTTACAATCGTGGTGACCGCCGCCGCTGGTACTGGTCATGTCCGCACTGCGGTGAATATTTTCAGCCAGCCATGGATGCCATGACCGGCTACCGTAATGAACCGGATCCCTTTAAAGCCAGTGAGGCGGCGTATCTACTTTGCCCGCACTGCAGCGGCATTATCACTGCGGAGAAAAAGCGTGAGCTCAATAGTGCAGGAGTCTGGTTGCGTGAAGGTCAGGTCATTGATCGTAACGGCAACGTTTCCGGTGAACCGCGCCGCTCCCGTATCGCCAGTTTCTGGATGGAAGGGCCAGCTGCTGCGTATCAGACCTGGGCGCAACTGGTTTACAAATTACTGACTGCAGAACAGGAGTATGAAGCGACAGGAAGCGAAGAAACACTCAGGGCGGTTATCAACACCGACTGGGGATTGCCTTATCTTCCTCGTGCCAGCATGGAGCAACGAAAAAGTGAACTGCTTGAGCAGCGGGCAGAGCCAGTTCCTTCCCGCAGTGTGCCGGATGGCGTTAATTTCCTTGTGGCGACAGTGGATGTGCAGGCGGGACGTCATCGCCGTTTTGTGGTTCAGGTAACGGGCTATGGCAGTCGTGGCGAACGCTGGATTATTGATCGTTACAACATCACGCAGTCATTGCGCAGTGACTGCGACGGGGAGAGCCAGCGAATTGATCCGGCCAGCTATCCGGAAGACTGGGATGTCCTGCTGACGGATGTTTTTCATAAAAGCTGGCCGCTGGCCTCCGATCCTTCTCAACAAATGCGACTGATGGCAATGGCGGTGGACTCCGGCGGTGAAGACGGGGTCACTGATAATGCCTATAAATTCTGGCGTCGTTGCCGTCGTGATGGCCTTGGTAAACGTATTTACCTGTTTAAGGGGGACAGCATCCGGCGCGCAAAACTGATCAGCCGTACATTCCCTGATAACACCGGACGAACGGGCCGCCGGGCGCAGGCCGCAGGTGATGTGCCGCTCTGGCTTCTTCAGACGGATGCCCTGAAAGACCGGGTGAATAACGCGTTATGGCGTGACTCGCCAGGTCCAGGCTATGTGCATTTCCCTGACTGGCTGGGGAGCTGGTTTTACGACGAACTGACGTATGAAGAGCGGAGCAGTGACGGGAAATGGAGTAAGCCGGGTCGCGGTGCCAACGAAGCTTTTGACCTGATGGTGTATGCCGAGGCTCTGGTCATTCTGCATGGATACGAAAAGATCCGCTGGCCGGATGCACCGGAGTGGGCGAGCCGGGAAGCCTGGCTGGAGTGTGTCCCGGACAGTACCGAACCGTCACCCTCACCGGAACCGGTATCCACGCCTGTTAAAAAACAAAAACGGAAGAAAACAGTAACTGACGATGTTAACCCCTGGCTGACTTCCGGAGGATGGTTATGAATCAGAATGATATTGAAGCCATGATTCAGCGTTATACGGAAGCTGAAATGGCGGTGCTGGACGGAAAATCCGTCACTTTTAATGGTCAGCAGATGACCATGGAAAACTTATCTGAGATCCGGCAGGGGCGGCAGGAGTGGGAGCGCCGCCTTGCGGCTCTGATTACACGACGACGTGGGCATCCCGGGTACCGGCTGGCGAGGTTCTGATGGCAATTCTTGATGATGTGATTGGCGTTTTTTCACCAGGATGGAAATCGGCAAGGCTGCGTTCCCGTGCGGTGATCCAGGCTTATGAGGCCGTAAAAACGACGCGGACACACAAAGCCCGACGGGAGAACCGAACTGCCGACCAGTTAAGCCAGTACGGGGCCGTGTCGTTACGTGAGCAGGCCCGTTACCTTGATAACAACCACGATCTGGTCATTGGTGTATTTGACAAGCTGGAAGAACGGGTGGTGGGGAAAAACGGGATTATTGTCGAGCCACATCCGGTATTACGCAATGGGGCCATTGCCCGTGATCTGGCAGCGGAGATACGTACCCGATGGAGTGAATGGTCTGTCAGTCCGGAGGTCACCGGGCAGTTTACCCGTCCGATGCTGGAACGTCTGATGCTGCGTACCTGGCTGCGCGATGGTGAGGTGTTTGCCCAGATGGTTTCCGGGCGCATAAACAGCCTGACGCCTTCTGCCGGTGTTCATTTCTGGCTGGAGGCGCTCGAGCCGGACTTTATTCCCATGACCAGTGATGAGAGCAACAGGCTGAATCAGGGCGTGTTTGTTGATGACTGGGGGCGTCCCGAAAAATATCTGGTGTATAAAAGTCGTCCTGTATCCGGACGGCAGATGGAAACCAAAGAAGTGGATGCAGAGCGAATGCTGCATCTTAAATTTGTTCGCCGTCTGCACCAGATGCGCGGGACGTCTTTGTTGTCCGGTGTGCTGATCCGCCTCAGTGCCCTGAAAGAGTATGAAGATTCTGAGCTGACTGCAGCAAGGATCGCCGCTGCTCTGGGGATGTACATCCGGAAAGGCGACGGGCAGAGCTATGAAGCGGATGGTAATGGCAGCAAGGATAAGGAACGCGAGCTTACCATTCAGCCAGGCATTATTTACGACGATCTGAAACCCGGCGAAGAAATCGGAATGGTGAAGTCGGATCGCCCAAATCCTAACCTTGAAACTTTTCGTAATGCTCAGTTGCGTGCCGTGGCGGCGGGCAGTCGTCTGAGTTTTTCCAGTACAGCGCGCAACTATAACGGCACTTACAGCGCCCAGCGTCAGGAGCTGGTTGAATCCACTGATGGCTACCTGATCCTGCAGGACTGGTTTATTGGTGCCGTCACCCGCCCGATGTATCGTGCCTGGCTGAAACAGGCTGTGGCATCCGGTGTTATCAGGCTACCCCGCGATCTTGACCGTTCTTCACTGTATACCGCGGTGTATTCCGGACCGGTGATGCCGTGGATTGACCCTGTTAAGGAGGCTGAGGCCTGGAAAATCCAGATTCGTGGTGGAGCGGCGACAGAATCAGACTGGGTACGTGCTGGTGGTCGTAATCCGGATGATGTCAAACGTCGGCGCAAGGCCGAAATTGATGAAAACCGCAAGCTGGATCTGGTATTTGATACCGATCCGGCCAGTGATAAAGGAGGCAGTAGTGCCGCAACGAAACGACAGGAGCCGCAGCACACCGACGACCAGTCCGAAGAATAATTCCTGGTTCAGGATGCAGGCTGGTCACCAGAGTGACGCGGATATTTATATTTATGACGAGATTGGTTTCTGGGGTGTTACAGCGAAGCAGTTTATCAGTGATCTGAATGCACTGGGCGATATCACCCACATTAATCTCCATATTAATTCACCGGGTGGCGATGTCTTTGAAGGCATCGCCATTTTTAATGCGCTGAAAACACATGGTGCGTCCATTACCGTTTATGTCGACGGTGTGGCGGCGTCAATGGCGTCGGTCATTGCGATGGTGGGAAACCCGGTCATTATGCCGGAAAACGCCTTCATGATGATTCATAAACCATTTGGCTTTACGGGCGGTGATGCGGAGGACATGCGCACCTATGCCGACCTGCTCGATAAAGTTGAGGCGGTTCTGTTACCCGCTTATGCACAGAAAACCGGGAAAACCACCGATGAAATTGCTGCCATGCTGGCGGATGAGACCTGGATGTCCGGTGCCGAATGTCTGGCACATGGATTTGCTGATCAGGTGACGCCAGCCGTTAAGGCAATGGCATGTATTCAGTCAAAACGTACAGAGGAATTTAAAAAGATGCCGGAATCCATTCGAAACATGATTACTCCGCCACGCAACAGTGCTCCACGCGTACAGGATAATGAACCTGCAGCTTCCCGGACGCCAGTGCAGGCAGCAGCACCCGTGGTGGATGAAAACAGTATCCGTGCGCAGGTACTGGCAGAGCAAAAAGCGCGTGTAAACGGTATTAATGATCTGTTTGCCATGTTTGGCGGGCGTTATCAGACGCTGCAGGCTCAGTGTCTTGCCGATCCTGAATGTTCGCTGGAGCAGGCCCGCGAAAAGCTGTTGAACGAGATGGGGCGCGAGTCCACGCCATCCAATAAAAATACCCCGGCTCATATTTATGCCGGTAACGGTAATTTTGTGGGGGACGGGATCCGCCAGGCGCTGATGGCGCGTGCCGGGTTTGAAAAAACCGAACGTGATAATGTCTACAACGGGATGACCCTGCGTGAATATGCCCGTATGTCACTAACTGAACGTGGTATTGGTGTTTCCAGTTATAACCCGATGCAGATGGTCGGTGCGGCGTTCACACACAGTACGTCTGACTTCGGTAATATTCTGCTGGATGTTGCGAACAAAGCCATTCTGCAGGGCTGGGAAGATGCCCCTGAAACCTATGAACAGTGGACGCGGAAAGGTCAGTTGTCTGATTTTAAAATTGCCCATCGTGTGGGTATGGGTGGCTTCAGTGCTCTGCGTCAGGTGCGTGAAGGGGCGGAATATAAATACGTCACCACCGGAGATAAACAGGCCACTATTGCACTGGCGACCTATGGCGAGCTGTTCAGTATCACCCGTCAGGCCATTATCAATGATGATCTGAATATGCTGACCGATGTCCCGATGAAACTGGGCCGTGCGGCGAAATCCACTATTGCCGATCTGGTTTATGCCATTCTGACGTCTAACCCGAAAATATCCACAGATAATGTAAGTCTGTTCGATAAAGCGAAACATGCAAACGTACTGGAGAGCGCAGCAATGGACGTGGCATCGCTGGATAAAGCCCGCCAGTTGATGCGCGTTCAGAAAGAGGGGGAGCGTCATCTGAATATTCGTCCTGCGTTCGTACTGGTACCGACGGCGATGGAGTCTGTTGCTAACCAGGTCATTCGCTCCTCAAGTGTCAAGGGGGCTGACATTAACGCCGGTATTATTAACCCGGTGAAAGATTTTGCGACCGTTATTGCAGAGCCTCGTCTTGATGATAACAGCCAGACCACCTTCTACCTGGCTGCGTCAAAAGGCTCCGATACGATTGAAGTGGCTTATCTCAACGGTGTGGATACGCCATATATTGATCAGATGGAGGGCTTCAGTGTGGATGGCGTGACAACGAAAGTGCGTATTGACGCCGGTGTCGCGCCAGTTGATCACCGCGGTCTGGTGAAATGTACGGCGTAAACGTCGCAGACAACAACTCTGATGGCCCGTAAGGGCTTTTTTTGTACCTGAAATCAGCCCCTGAACGGGGCTGTGCGGAGACAGTTATGGCAAAGAATTTTGTAGAAGAAGGAAAAACGGTGGCGATTGTTGCCAGTGCAGCCATCAGCAGCGGAGATCTGGTGCAGGTGGGTGATGTTTTTGCGGTAGCGCTGACCGATATTCCACAGGGTGAAACAGGCGACGGCATGACCGAAGGTGTGTTTATCCTGCCTAAGCTGAAAACGGATGACATGAAAACGGGTAAGAAGGTTTATCTGAAGTCCGGAAAAGTTCAGCTGACTAACAGCGGCTCTGATCCGCTGGTCGGGGTTGTCTGGGCAGATGCCGGAACCAGTGCAGAAGAAGTGCCGGTAAAACTCAATGTCTGATCCCTTTTCCCGGCTGGCAGCGCGTATGGATGCGATCACGGTCAGAAAGATGGGAAAGACAGCCTCGATTAATGATGTCGATATGACTGTGATCCCGGGAGAAACACTGGCAGAGCTGAATGCTCTGTCCGGACCTGCGGTCTCTCTGGTGGTGTTTTCTTCGGGATACCGCCCACGGCGCGGGGATCGCGTTGTTTATGACGGACAACAATGGACGGTCACACGGCATGAACGCTTTAACGGTAAGCCAATGATCTTTATTGAGTAAAGAGGTGTGGGATGAAGGGGCTTGAGAATGCCATCCGCAATCTGAACAGCCTTGATACCCGTATGGTGCCACAGGCCAGCGCATGGGCGATAAACCGTGTGGCACAGAAAGCGGTCTCGGTTGCCACCCGGCAGGTTGCCGGGAATACCGTTGCGGGAGATAACCAGGTGAAAGGGATCCCCCTGAAACTGGTACGTCAGCGTGTCCGGGTGTTTAAAGCCAGTCCGTCAGGAAAAATGACGGCCAGGATCCGCGTTAACCGGGGCAATCTGCCTGCCATTAAGCTGGGGACAGCCCGGGTCAGACTGGCCCGGCGTGGTGGAAAACTGCAGTACCGTGGCAGTGTGCTGAAGGTGGGTAAATATCTTTTCCGGGATGCGTTTATTCAGCAACTGGCGAATGGTCGCTGGCATGTGATGCGGCGTATTGATGGCAAAAATCGTTACCCCATTGATGTGGTGAAAATCCCGCTGTCCGGACCGCTGACACAGGCATTTGAAGATGCCCGCGACCGCATCATTGCTGCGGAAATGCCGAAACAGCTGGGGTATGCACTGAAACAACAACTGAGGTTATGGCTGACCCGATGAACCGACATACACAAATCCGCCAGGTCGTACTGGCACGCCTTCGGGAACAGTGTGGAGACAGCGCCACGTTTTTTGACGGGCTTCCGGCATTTGTTGATACGCAGGAACTGCCTGCCGTGGCGGTGTGGCTGAGTGATGCTCAGTACACCGGAAAAATGACGGATGAAGATGACTGGCAGGCTGTTCTGCATATTGCCGTCTTCATCCGGGCACAGGCACCGGATTCAGAGCTGGATATGTGGATGGAGAGCACCATTTTCCCTGCCCTGAATGATATACCGGCACTTTCCGGACTCATCGACACCCTGATCCCACTCGGTTTTAACTATCAACGTGATAATGAGATGGCCACCTGGGCGATGGCGGAAATCACGTACCAGATCACGTACACGAATTAAGGAGGTGGCAATGACCACACCAAATCCACTGGCAAAGACGAAAGGTGCGGGGACGACGTTCTGGATGTATACCGGCAACGGCGACGCATTTGCGAACCCTTTGTCGGACACTGACTGGCTGCGTCTTGCGATGGTGAAGGATCTGCAACCTGGCGAAATGACCGCTGATGCAGAAGATGACACTTATCTCGATGATGAAGATGCAGACTGGAAAACGACAACCCAGGGGCAGAAATCCGTCGGTGATACTTCGGCGACGCTGGCCTGGCGTCCGGGTGACAGCGGGCAGAAAAAACTGGTTCAGTTGTTCGACTCCGGTGAAGTCTGTGCGTTTCGTATCAAATATCCCAACGGTACTGTTGATGTTTTCCGTGGCTGGCTGAGTTCACTGGGTAAAACCATTGCCTCAAAAGACGTGATGACCCGCACAGTGAAAATCAGCGGTGTGGGGCGTCCGTATCTGGCAGAAGAAGGCACTGAAACCGTGGGCGTTACCGGGCTGACGGTGGCACCGGCATCCGCCAGTGTCAATGTGGGAGCAACCACCACGCTGACCTTTACAGTAAAACCTGACGGAGCCAGTGACAAAGCGATCAGTGTGCATTCGACAGATCCACAGACTGCCACGGTGACCCTGAACGGGCTTGTGGCCACGGTGAAAGGCGTGAAGCAGGGCAGTGTCAGCATTGTGGGCATGACTTCTGACGGCGATTTTGTGGCAGTGGCTGCGGTGGCTGTCAGCGCCGCAGGTTAACAGGACGATACTCATCATTTGCCCCGGTTATCCGGGGCTTTTTTGCAGGTGGAGAACATGATGTTTCTGAAACAGGGCACGTTTAATTATGAAAAGCAGTCCGTGGTGCTCAGTGAGCTGTCCGGGCTGCAGAGAATTGAATATCTGGCGTTTGTTCAGCAGCGAACGGCAAAGTTTGATGCCGAAGAGGGAGAACTGCCGGAGGCTGAACGACAGATTGCTTTTCTGCGGATGGGGATGGATATCAATGCCTGGCTGGTTTCCCGCTCACTGTGGAATGCGGAACAGTCTCAGGATGTTGAGACGCTTTGCGCATCCGTTATTACAACATGGTCGTATGATGCCCTGGGAGCGGGGGCGGAGATGGTTCTGTCGCTGAGCGGTATGGGAGCCATTGAGAATGCCGGGGATTTGGAGCATGAGGTGCTGACGCCGGAAAAGTCCTGACGCGGGAAATGCAGTTTGTCATGCGGCTTGCCCGGGAGTTCCGGCGGGCAGACTGGCGGCGGATGCTGTCGGAAATGTCGGCCACTGAGCTTGGTGAGTGGGGCGATTATTTCCGGATGCAGAGCTTCAGTGATGTGTGGATGGATGCGCAGTTTGCCTCGCTGAAGGCATTGATCGTGAGAATGGTGTCCGGCAGCAGTGATGCTGCGGTGGCTGATTTCAGCCTTTTACCGGAAGAGAACGGGATACCGGAGCGAACGGACGAAGAACTGATGCATCTTGGGGAAGGTATTTCCGGAGGTGTGCGTTATGGACCAGATAGCCAACCTGGTCATTGATTTGGGGATTGATGCGGCAGAGTTTAAAAATGAAATTCCCCGTATCAAAAACCTTCTGAATGGTGCAGCCAGCGATGCAGAACGGTCTTCTGCCCGTATGCAGCGTTTTATGGAGCGTCAGACTCAGGCCGCCCGGCAGACAACGCAGGCGGCTTCTTCGGCTGCAACAGCCGCATCCGTCCATGCGCAGACGGTGGAGAAGAACGCACAGGCTCATGAACGCATGGCTCGCGAGGTGGAGAAAACCCGCCAGCGCATGGAGGCGCTGAGCCAGAAAATGCGCGAGGAACAGGCGCAGGCCATGGCTCTGGCGGAGGCTCAGGATAAAGCGGCTGCTGCGTTTTATCGTCAGATTGACAGTGTGAAACAGGCCGGTGCGGGGCTGCAGGAATTACAGCGTATTCAGCAACAGATCCGACAGGCCAGAAACAGTGGCGGGATTGGTCAGCAGGATTATCTGGCGCTGATTTCTGAGGTTACGGCGAAAACCCGTGTTCTTACATAGGCTGAGGAAGAGGCTACCCGACAGAAAGTGGCGTTTATCCGTCAGCTTAAAGAGCAGGCAACCCGCCAGAATCTTTCTTCTTCTGAGTTGCTTCGTGCTAAGGCTACCCAGCTGGGGGTAAGCAGTGCTGCAGAAGTGTATATCCGCAAAATGGAGCAGGCAGGAAAAGCCACGCATTCGCTGGGTCTGAAAAGTGCAGCGGCCCGCCAGGAGATAGGCGTTCTGATAGGTGAACTGGCTCGCGGCAATTTAGGTGCGCTGAGGGGATCCGGGATAACGCTGGCTAACCGTGCCGGATGGATAGACACACTGATGTCACCGAAAGGCATGATGCCAGGAGCGGTTATTGGCGGTATTGCCGCGGCCGTCTATGGTCTGGGTAAAGCCTGGTATGATGGTCAGAAGGAGGGGGAAGAATTTAACCGCCAGTTGTCGCTGACGGGGCATTATGCCGGAGTCACTGCCGGGCAGCTGTGGACGCTCAGTCGTGCTATTTCCGGGAATGGTATCACGCAACATGCTGCAGCCGGTGCGCTGGCTCAGGTGGTGGGGAGTGGTGCATTTCGTGGAAACGATATCGGTATGGTGGCGAGAGTTGCCGCACAGATGGAGCGATCGGTTGGCCAGTCGGTCAGCGATACCATAAATCAGTTTAAGCGGCTGAAGGATGATCCTGTAAATGCCGCGAAGGCTCTGGACAATGAGCTGCATTTTCTTACTGCCACTCAGCTTGAGCAGATACGCGTCCTTGGGGAGCAGGGGCGGTCCAGTGATGCTGCACGGATAGCCATGTCTGCACTGGCAGAGGAAACCGGTCGGCGTACTGCGGATATTGATAATAACCTCAATGCGCTTGGCAGTACGCTGAAGTATCTGTCTGATTTGTGGAGTCGTTTCTGGGATGCGGCCATGAATATTGGTCGTGAAGACTCGCTGGATGAACAGATTGCCGCTTTACAGGAGAAAGTGTCGCGGGCGAAAAGACTCCCCTGGACGGCATCATCTTCTCAGGTTGAATACGATCAGCAGCGTCTTAACGATCTTCAGGAGAAAAAACGCCAGAAGGATTTGCAGGATGCAAAAGAGCAGGCAGAGCGGAATTATCAGGAGCAACAGAAACGCCGTAATGCTGAAAATGCTGCACTGAACCGGATGAATGAAACGGAAGCAGCACGACATCAGCGTGAAATAGCGCGTATTAATGCCATGCAGTACGCCGATCAGGCTGTCAGGGATGCGGCGATACAACGTGAAAATGAACGTTACGAGAAAGCCCTGGCATCCGGTAAGAAAAAAACACGCGAAACCCGTAATGATGAGGCCACCCGGTTATTGCTGCAGTACAGTCAGCAACAGGCACAGGTGGAAGGACAGATTGCTGCTGCCAGACAGTCAGCAGGCATTGCCACGGAAAGGATGACAGAAGCGCATAAACAGCTTCTGGCTCTGCAGCAGCGCATCAGCGACCTGGACGGGAAAAAACTGACGGCAGATGAAAAGAGTGTGCTGGCCCGTAAAGATGAACTGATTCAGGCACTGACGCTGCTGGATGTAAAACAGCAGGAGCTTCAGAAACAGACGGCACTCAACGAGCTGAAGAAAAAAACAATTCAGCTGACCAGTCAACTGGCTGAAGAAGAGCGCGCTCAGCGTCAGCAACATGACCTGGATATCGCCACGGTGGGTATGGGTGATCAGCAGCGGCAGCGATATCAGGTACAACTGAGTCTTCGCCAGAAATACCAGCAACAGCTGGAGCAGTTGAGGCGGGATAGTGAGCAGAAAGGGA
>OJJD01000650.1_pt1 | contig 12059 bp, 9 predicted proteins | sample 1596011 | NCBI WGS metagenome assembly OJJD01 (sample SAMEA4350113, study PRJEB24818) | metagenome | biome: human; feature: gut; material: faeces | place: Denmark | collected 2013-09 | reverse complement strand
CAGCACCCAGATCCAGTGCGGCACGGCGGGGAACCAGACCCCCATATAGATACCAAACGCCGTCACATCGGCAATGGCAACAATCAGGATTTCGAAGCAGTAGGTCCAGCCGGTGATAAACCCGGCCAGCGGGCCTAAATTTTCCTGCGCGTAGCGGGAGAAGGAACTGGCAGAGGGGTTGTGAACCGACATTTCGCCAAGGGCGCGCATGATGATATACGCCGCCACGCCGCCGATGATGTAGGCCAGCAGAACGCTTGGACCGGCCATTTTGATGGCATCTGCCGAGCCATAAAAAAGACCGGTACCGATAGCCGAGCCCAGCGCCATAAAGCGGATGTGGCGGGTGCTCAATCCACGTTTAAGTTTGTTAGTGCTTTCCATTAAAATCTTGCCATTCAACACGAAAAAAACAAAAAACCACGGGGCCTTAAGCCCCGTGGTTAAACAATTTGTTGCCGTTGATTAATGGGCGTTGGATGTCACCTGACGCCCTGCCGCACGGTCCCAGATAATCGCCAGAACCAGCGCTACAACGGAAGGCATCAGCCAGGCCAGGCCCTGCTCGGACAGCGGCAGACGCTGTGTCCAGGCTGGCAGGATTTCTGCAAATGCTGATGCTTTGATCCCGTCAAGGATACCAAAAATCAGGCTGATAAACATGGCTGGCGCAATAATTCGCGTGGAGTTATGCCACCACGGACGGGTGAAGCTCAGCACTACCAGCACGATACATGGCGGATAGATCGCCGTCAGCACCGGAATTGAGACCTGAATCAGGTGGCTCAGACCGAGGTTTGACACCGCCATGGAGAAGATGCCGAGGATAAACACCAGCGTGCGGTAAGAAAGCGGCAGATACTGAGCGAAGAACTCCGCGCAGGCGCAGGTCAGACCCACCGCCGTCACCAGACAGGCCAGGAAAATCAGCGCCGCCAGCAGCATGCTGCCTGCACCACCAAAGGTGTGCTGCACGTAAGCATGCAGGATCGCCGCGCCGTTTGCGCTCTGATCGACCAGCGTTGCGCTATCTGAACCCAGACGGAATAGCGCCAGATACAGCAGCGTCAGGCCGACACCGGCCATCAGGCCAGCCCAGATGGTGTAGCGAGTCAGCAGACGCGCTTCGGTCACCCCGCGGGAACGCGCGGCGTTAACGATAACGATACCAAACACCATCGCGCCAAGCGTATCCATCGTCAGATAGCCGTTCACGAAACCGTTTGAGAACGCCGCGTTCTGGTAGGCGTCCATCGCGGAGCTGATGGGCCCCGCAGGCCAGACGATGGCCGCAACCGCCAGCACAATCAGCGCCACAATTTTCAGCGGTGCCAGGAAGTTACCCACAGTATCCAGCAGTTTGCCCGGATAGAGAGAAACCAGAATCACGATGGCGAAGTAAATGAGGCTGTAAATAAACAGCGGCATCGCGCCGTCACCGGTCAGCGGGGCAATACCCACTTCAAAGGAGACGGTCGCCGTACGCGGGGTCGCGAACAGCGGGCCAACGGCCAGATAGCAGACGGTTGCCAGCAGAACGCCAGCCACTTTGCCAATCGGGGTGCTGAGGCTGTCCACACCGCCACCGACTTTCGCCAGCGCGATAACGGTCAGTACCGGCAGGCCCACGGCAGTAAGCAGGAAGCCAAACGCAGCCGTCCAGACGTGTTCACCCGCCTGTAAGCCAACCATTGGAGGAAAAATGATGTTACCTGCGCCAACGAACAGCGCAAATGTCATAAAGCCCAGCGCGATAATGTCACGCGATTTCAAGTGATGGGTCATAAAACCTTACTGCCTGTGGATGTGGTGTTGAATACGTTGAGATTTTCGCCATCCCTGACGGGACGATACAGCGGAAAATTTGCTCAATTTCAGCGGGATATGCTCCCGTCCAGGCGTGGCGAAGAATAGTTTTTCGATTTACCACGCAAATACAGTCGGTCTGACAGTATATGGGGGGCAATTTAAACGCTTATAACGTTTAAAGGCAAGAAGGGATCGTAAAACCAGAACAATATGCCAGCATGAAAATTCAGACCAAAATAATATGCCATGTATAAGAAAAACTCATGGCTAATCATGCGAACAAAAAAGCACCAGCCGTATAATATTCACTCGCGTTTCGCTTGACTGCAAAGCAAACGGGCCAGCAATCGCTGGCCCGTGGAAAGGTAGCCTGACACACACGCTGTCAGGCACTTTTTTTGGCAATTAATCGTTCCGGGATCACGAAGCTAAAGCGCGTGCCCTTACCCAGGGTGCTTTCGATATTGAGCCGGCTTTCGTGGTGGCTGACGGCATGCTTCACAATTGCCAGCCCCAGTCCGCTCCCGCCGGTCTGCCGCGAGCGCGCCTTATCCACCCGGTAGAACCGTTCGGTGAGACGCGGGAGGTGTTCAGGCCCAATCCCCGGCCCGTTGTCCTCGACGCTAAACTCAGCCCCTGCCGGAGTATGCTGCCACCGCACCGCGATATGCGTCCCTGTCGGGGTATGATTCACGGCGTTATAGACCAGGTTTGAGATAGCGCTTCGCAGCTCATCTTCACTGCCGAGCACTTTCAGCGTGTTATCAACATCAAAACTCAGGGTGTGTTGATTATGGCTCAGCGTTTGGGCTTCGCGCTCCACCACTCGCAGCATCATCGGCACATCAATGATGTCGTTTAGCGCCAGCGACGGGGCAGCCTCAATTTTTGAAAGCGTTAGTAGCTGTTTGACCAGCCCTTCCATGCGGAACGTCTGTTCGCGCATGGTATGCAGCGCTTTCTCACGCGGCGCCCCCTCAAGCGTTTGCTCCTGCATCATCTCCAGATAGCCCTGAAGCACCGTCAACGGCGTACGCAGCTCGTGGCTGACGTTGGCAAAGAAGTTACGTCTTGCGCCCTCAAGCTGATGCATCTGGGTGACATCCCGCGCCACCATCAGCCACTGCCGATCGCTGTAGGGCATCACGCGAATTTCAAGATGGCGACCGTTATTGAGCTTCAGATTGTGCGGACGACTAAAATCACGCGTTTTCAGATACAGCGTGAACTCGGGATAGCGCAGAAGGTTGAGGATGTTCTGACCGTTATCATCCGGCCAGCGCAGGCCCAACAGCTGCTGTGCGAGGCCATTGCACCAGAAGATGGTCCCTTCTTCCGTCGTCAGGATCACTGCGTCCGGCAGCGACTCCGCGCCGCTGCGAAAGCGTTTTATCAGGCTTCCCAGCTCACGACGGCGCTTTTTATTACGCATCTGCATCTGGTGCAGGCCGTAGAGTAGCGGTTCCCAGCTCCCGCTTCCCGGCGGGGGTGTCATACTTCTGTCGACCCACAGCCACCAGGAAAGACGCAGTAAATTCCAGAAATGCCAGACGAGCAACCCCGTCACGGCCACCAGTAAAAACCACGGCAGATAGCCAAAAATAGCCCCCAGAATGAGGGCCGGAATACAGCATAAGATCAGTTCAAAGACGAGCCTTTTCCATGACAGACGTTCCAGCACGCGTCACACTCCTGTCATTGTTCAGAAACGGGTCGAGAAGCGATAACCCGTGCCGCGGACCGTCTGTACCATGCGATCGTGGCCGCTCAGTTCCAGTGCTTTACGCAGGCGGCGAATATGGACGTCAACCGTTCGGTCTTCGACATAGACGTTAGTTCCCCAGACGTTATTCAGCAACTGTTCGCGGCTGTAAACGCGCTCCGGGTGGGTCATAAAGAAGTGCAGGAGTTTAAATTCGGTGGGGCCCATATCGAGGGGATTTTCACCGGTCATGACCCGGTGTGAGGTAGGATCCAGGCTCAGGCCCTGCATCTCAATCACCTCTTCCACCGCCATCGGTGAAATACGGCGCATCACGGCTTTGATACGCGCCACCAGCTCTTTTGGAGAGAATGGCTTGGTGATGTAATCGTCCGCGCCAGTTTCCAGACCGCGCACGCGATCCTCTTCCTCACCGCGCGCCGTCAGCATCACCACCGGGATATCGCGGGTCATCGCCTCGCGTTTGATATGCTTGATAAACTGCAATCCGGAACCGCCAGGCAGCATCCAGTCCAGCAGGATCAGATCGGGCCAGGGTTCATTCAGCTGGTTCACCGCGCTGTCATAATCTTCCGCTTCAACCGGCTGGAAGCCATTTTGTTCAAGCACGAAGCACACCATTTCACGGATCGGAGCTTCATCTTCTACGACCAGAATACGTCTCGCCATACTTTGCCCTGTCTTATCGTATTTAAGTTACAAGTCTGTAATGCGGCGTCATTATGCGTCAGATTTATGACAGATTTATGAAAAACATTACCACGATAAATAGCAAACTGTTGTTTTATTACAGCGGTTATTTTCCGTTCCCCGAACGTTTATAATCCTGCTTTCTTATTATTGCCACGGATCTCTTATGCGCATACTTCACACCTCAGACTGGCACCTGGGTCAAAATTTTTACAGCAAAAGCCGCGCCGCGGAACATGAAGCGTTCCTGAACTGGCTGCTGGAGACGGCTCAGGCTCACGAGGTGGACGCAATTATTGTGGCGGGCGACATTTTTGATACCGGATCGCCGCCGAGCTATGCGCGTGAGCTGTACAACCGTTTTGTGGTCAACCTCCAGCAAACCGGTTGTCACCTGGTGATTGTCGCCGGAAACCATGACTCGGTGGCGACGCTGAATGAATCCCGCGATATTCTGGCGTTCCTCAATACCACCGTGGTGGCCAGCGCCGGACACGCGCCGCAGATCCTGAAAAAACGTGACGGCACACCGGGCGCGGTGCTATGCCCAATTCCGTTTTTACGCCCGCGCGATATCGTGCAAAGCCAGGCAGGCCTGTCCGGGAGCGAAAAACAGCAGCATCTGTTGCAGGCCATCACCCGCTATTATCACCAGCAGCATACGGAAGCCTGCGCCCTGCGCGGCGAACAGGCCATTCCTATCGTTGCCACCGGGCACCTCACCACAGTCGGGGCCAGTAAGAGTGACGCGGTGCGCGAGATTTATATCGGTACGCTGGACGCGTTTCCAGCGCAAAACTTTCCTCCCGCCGACTATATTGCCCTCGGGCATATTCACCGGGCCCAGATCGTCGGGGGATGCGAGCATATTCGCTACTGCGGCTCGCCCATTTCCCTCAGTTTTGACGAAACGGGCAAAGCCAAATCTGTGCATCTGGTGAGCTTCACCGAAGGCCAACTTAGCGCCGTTGAGACGCTTGAGGTGCCGGTCACCCAGCCGCTGGCGGTGCTGAAAGGCGATCTGGCCGCCATTACCGCTCAGCTTGAGCAGTGGCGCGGCGCAGTGCTTAATCCCCCCGTCTGGCTCGATATCGAAATCGCCACCGATGACTACCTGTACGATATGCAGCGTAAAATTCAGACGCTGACGGAAGACCTTCCTGTGGAGGTGCTGCTGGTACGTCGCAGCCGCGAGCAGCGCGAGAAAATTCTGCTGAACGCCCAGCGTGAAACGCTTAGCGAACTTCGGGTTGAAGAGGTGTTCGCGCGGCGGCTTGCGCATGAAGAAGTGGACGAGGCCAGGCGCACCAGGCTTAACGAGCTGTTTGCCCATACCTTGCATTCCCTCAATGACGAGGACGAAAACGCATGAAAATTCTGAGCCTGCGTCTGAAAAATCTGAATTCGCTAAAGGGTGAGTGGAAAATCGATTTCACCGCGGAGCCTTTCGCCAGCAATGGGCTGTTTGCCATCACCGGCGCAACCGGCGCGGGTAAAACCACGCTGCTGGATGCCATCTGCCTGGCGCTTTACCACGAAACACCGCGTCTTAATAAGGTCTCTCAGGCACAAAACGACCTGATGACGCGCGATACCGCCGAATGCCTGGCTGAAGTGGAATTTGAGGTCAAAGGCGTTGCTTATCGCGCTTTCTGGAGCCAGAACCGCGCCCGCAACCAGCCAGACGGGAACTTACAGGCACCGCGCGTTGAGCTGGCCCGCTGCGAAGACGGCAAAATTCTGGCCGATAAAGTCACGGATAAGCTGGAACAAACCGCCGCACTCACCGGGCTGGACTATGGTCGCTTTACCCGCTCGATGTTGCTCTCTCAGGGGCAGTTTGCCGCCTTCCTGAACGCTAAACCGAGCGATCGGGCAGAGCTGCTGGAGGAACTGACCGGCACGGAAATTTACGGCCACATTTCCGCCATGGTTTTTGAAAAACACAAAGCGGCACGCAACGCGCTGGAGATGTGCGAAGCGCAGGCCGCAGGCGTTGTGCTGCTGAGCGAGGAACAGCAGCAGCACTTGCAGCAAAGTTTGCAGGCACTTACTGACGAAGAAAAAATCCTGCTGGCACAGCAGCAGAGCCAACAGAAAGATTTTCAGTGGCTTACGCGTAACGACGAGCTGATACGTGAGCAGCAACGCGCAGCCGCTTCGCAGCAGCAGGCGCAACAGGCTCTGACGGACGCCGCGCCGCAACTGGCGAAGCTCCAGCTGGCACAGCCCGCCGCCCAGCTACGTCCGCTGTGGGAGTATCAGCAGGAGCAGACCACCCGCCTGGCGCAGACAACAGCGCGAATTGTTGAAGTAAACACTCGCTTACTCGACAGAGCGGCGCAGCGCTCGCGTATTCGCAACGGTGCGCTGCGCAACCGTGAACAGTTGCAGACAGAACACAGGGTACTGACGCAGTGGCTAACAGAACACGAACGTTTCCGTCAGTGGGGGCAGGAAATTGCCGGCTGGCGGGCGCATTTTACGCAACTGAGTCGCGATAAAAATCAGCTTGTGGCCCAGTCAGCGCGTATGGCTGAGCTTCGTCAGAAACTGGCTGAGATGCCGGAGAGTACGCTGACGCTGACGGCTGAGGATCTCGCGACGGCAATGGAGCAACAGGCACAATCGCGGGCGCTCCGCCAGCGCCTGACTGCGCTTCACGCTCGCTATCAGCCGCTGCAAAAACGGCTGCGTCAGAATGCGGAAAGCGTGCAAAAAGCGCAGGCTGAGCAGGCTAAGCTCAATGAAACGCTGATCCTGCGGCGTCAGCAGTTCAAAGAGAAAAATCAGCACTATGCCGACCTGAAAGCGCTCTGTGAGCGTGAGGCAACAATCAAGGATCTTGAGAACTATCGTGCACAGCTCGAAGCGGGTAAACCTTGCCCGCTCTGCGGTTCAAGCGAACATCCGGCAGTTGTGCAGTATCAGGCGCTTGAACTGACCGACAATCAGCGCCGCCGCGACGCGCTGGAGAAAGAGGTTGCCGCGCTAAAAGAGGAAGGATTGCTGGTGCTCGGGCAGGTGAATGCGCTCACCCAACAGATCCAGCGCGAGACAGAGGAAGTAAAGGCCCTCTCTCAGGAAGAGCAAGCACTCACTAAAGAGTGGCTGGAGGTCTGCGCCTCCCTGAACATAGCGCTGAATATTCAGGATGATATTGCACCCTGGATGAGCGAACAGGAGCAGTATGAACGCCAGCTGTATCAGCTTAGCCAGCGTCTGACGCTGCAAAACCAGCTCAATGAACAGGAAGATCAGGCGCGCCAGTACCAGCAGCAGCTGACGGCGACGCGTCAGGCGCTGGCAGCCTCGCTAGAGTCGCTGTCGCTTAGCGTGCCCGATGAAGGGGCCGAAAGCGCCTGGCTGAGCGCACGCGAAGCTGAATATACCCGCTGGCAGGAAAAACAGGCCCAGCACGGTACGATTCAGGAACGTATTAACGCCCTGATGCCCATCCTGGAGACGCTGCCGGATTCTGATGACGCAGAAGCCGACGCGGTTATCCCTGAGAACTGGCGCGGCATCCATGACGAATGCGTGTCGCTACAAAGCCAGCTCGCCACCCTACAGCAGCAGGAGACGCTTGAGCGTGAACGGCTTCAGCAGTCGCAGGCTCAGTTCAGCGCCGCGCTGACCGCGAGCTGCTTTGCCAGTCAGGAGGCATTTCTCTCCGCCCTGCTGGATGAAGCGTCGATCCGCCAGCTTGAACAACAAAAGCAGACGCTGGAGAACCAGCTCCAGCAGGCCACGGCGCTCTCCGTACAGGCAAACCAGCAGCTTCAGGCGCATCAGGCACAGCGCCCCGAGGGGCTGGAAACCGACGCCGCAACCCTTCAGGCGCAGTTACACCAGCTGGCGCAACTGCTTCGTGAAAACACCACGCATCAGGGGGAGATCCGCCAGCAGCTCAAGCAGGACGGTGATAACCGTCTGCACCAGCAGGCGCTTATGCAGCAGATTGAGGAGGCGGCGCGTCAGGCTGACGACTGGGGCTATCTCAATGCGCTGATAGGCTCCAGCACCGGCGATAAATTCCGTAAATTCGCCCAGGGGCTGACGCTGGATAATCTGGTGTGGCTTGCCAACCAGCAGCTCAACCGTCTGCATGGCCGCTATCTGCTTCAGCGTAAAGCCAGCGACGCGCTGGAGCTGGAGGTGGTTGATACCTGGCAGGCCGATGCGGTACGCGATACCCGTACCCTGTCCGGCGGGGAAAGTTTCCTCGTCAGTCTGGCGCTGGCTTTAGCGCTTTCCGATCTGGTCAGTCACAAAACGCGCATTGACTCGCTTTTCCTGGATGAAGGGTTCGGCACACTCGACAGCGAAACGCTGGACACCGCGCTGGATGCGCTCGACGCGCTGAACGCCACCGGGAAAACCATCGGCGTGATCAGCCACGTAGAGGCAATGAAAGAACGTATTCCGGTGCAGATCAAGGTGAAGAAGATCAACGGGCTGGGGTATAGCAGGCTGGACAGGGAGTTTGCGGTGCAGTAAATGGGGGATGTTGCCCTCACCCTGGCCCTCTCTCTGTGGGAGAGGTTACAAACATCAAAAACGGCAACGCAAGTTGCCGTTTTGCGTTTATTCCGGCCAGAGCCACGCCGCGCCGCGCACACCGCTGGAATCTCCATGGACGGCTTTGCGGATCGGCGTTTCGCATTCGCCCCCAAATACCCACTGTTTCACCAGCGTTGGCACCGTCGCGTACAGCCGGTCAACGTTGCTCATGCCGCCGCCCAGCACAATCACGTCCGGATCGAGGATATTGATCACATGCGCCAGTGATTTAGCCAACCGCATTTCGTAGCGGCTGAGCGCCAGTTCAGCCACCGGATCCTGTTCCTCAACCAGACGCATAATCTCGTTGCCTTTCAGCGGCTGGCCGCTCAGACGATGATAATCGGTGGCAAACCCCGTGCCGGAAATAAAGGTCTCAATACAGCCCTGCTTGCCACAGTAGCACGGCACCTCGGCACGGTATTTGAGTTCATCTTCGTCCATCCACGGTAACGGGTTGTGCCCCCACTCACCCGCGGTGCCGTTGCCGCCAATATGCGAGCGCCCACCGAAGGCCACGCCCGCCCCGCAGCCGGTACCGATAATGACCGCAAATACGGTCTGCGCGCCAGCCGCTGCGCCATCTACGGCCTCAGAGACCGCCAGGCAGTTAGCGTCATTTGCCAGACGCACTTCCCGGTTCAGACGCTGGCTTAAGTCTTTATCAAACGGCTGACCGTTGAGCCAGGTGGAGTTGGCATTTTTCACCACGCCGGTATACGGCGAAATGGAGCCGGGGATCCCCATCCCGACCGTGCCCGTCTCGCCCGTTGCCTGCTCTGCCATATCGACCAGACGGGCAATCGTCTCTATGGTCTGGTGATAATCATCGCGCGGCGTAGGCAGACGGTGGCGAAACAGTTGCTCCCCCTGCTCGCTCAACGCAATAACTTCTGTTTTGGTGCCGCCCAAATCAATCCCAATACGCACAAGACACTCCTCATTATTTTGATTATCAACAGAGTAGAAGCCCGCTTCCCGATTAGCAATGCAAGCGATGCGACAATTCGTTATCATGCCCGCTGATTTAACGACAAGGCCGTGGAAATTATCATGCTGTGGTTCAAAAATTTGATGGTTTACCGTCTCAGCCGCGACGTTTCGCTGCGTGCAGAAGAGATGGAAAAACAGTTAGCCGCTTACTCCTTTACCCCTTGCGGTAGCCAGGATATGGCAAAAACCGGCTGGGTTCCGCCAATGGGTTCTCAAAGCGATGCGCTGACCCACGCCAGCAGCACGGGGCAAATCATCGTTTGCGCCCGCAAAGAAGAGAAGATCCTGCCGACGCCTGTGGTGAAGCAGGCGCTCGAAGCGAAGATCTTCAAGCTGGAAGCTGAACAGGGCCGTAAGCTTAAAAAAACCGAAAAAGATTCACTGAAGGATGAAGTGCTGCACTCGCTGCTGCCGCGCGCCTTTAGCCGCTTTAGCCAGACCATGATGTGGATCGACACCGTGAACGGGCTGATCATGGTCGACTGCGCCAGCGCCAAAAAAGCGGAAGATACGCTGGCGCTGCTGCGTAAGAGCCTTGGCTCATTACCGGTGGTACCGCTGGCACTGGAGACGCCGATTGAGCTGACCCTGACTGAGTGGGTGCGCAGCGGGACTGCCGCGCAGGGCTTCCAGATCCTTGATGAAGCAGAGCTGAAAGCGCTGCTGGAAGATGGCGGCGTGATCCGCGCGAAGAAACAGGATCTGGTGAGCGACGAGATCGCCGTGCACATTGAAGCGGGCAAAGTGGTGACTAAACTGGCACTCGACTGGCAGCAGCGTATTCAGTTTGTGATGTGTGATGACGGCTCCGTGAAGCGCCTTAAATTCTGCGATGAACTGCGCGATCAGAACGAAGATATCGACCGCGAAGATTATGCTCAGCGCTTTGACGCAGACTTTATCCTGATGACCGGCGAGCTGGCGGCGCTGATCCAGAACCTGGTGGAAGGTCTCGGCGGCGAAGCGCAGCGTTGACAGGCAAAACGTAGGCCGGGTAAGCGAATGCGCCACCCGGCATGCTTTTATTTCAGATAGCGGCACAGATAAGAGGTTGGCTCTGCAACCTGCAAATGGAACTCGCTGTGGCCCGGCACGTTGAACACCTGCCCGGCACTATAGACTTTCCACTCCGTTTCACCCGGCAGCAGGACGTTCAGCGCACCACTGACCACCGTCATCTCTTCCGCTTCTGCGGTGCCAAAGGTGTATTCCCCTTCCGCCATGACGCCGACACTGGCGCGGCCAGTGCTGCTGCTGGTAAAACCAATGGATTTCACTTTACCGGAAAAGTATTCGTTACTTTGAAGCATGAACTGGCCCTTATATTTATAGAGAAAAATCCACTATAGGGGCCATGCTCATGACCTGTCACGCAAAATCATTACACCAGCAATTCTGACGCCAGACGCGCCATCAGGACGTTAGAGAGCAGCACCGGAACATCCAGCTTCTTTTGCAGTAAATCACGATGCCGTTGATGGAAGCCCAGGCAGTCCAGCATCAGGACATCCGCCCCTCTGTCGATCAACTCCTGCCCGGCCGCAATCAGCTTCGCTTCGCTGTCCCAGAACGGGTTTGCCAGCGCGTACAGCGGGGTGTGCTCCAGCGCGGCCCACTTCACCGTCTGGTTATCCAGCAGTTCTTCTACGGGAACGATAACGCCCACCTGATGACCATCAACAATTGACGCCACCAGCGGGGGGATAATCCGCATCGGTTCGAGCAGAATGGCATTACGCGCGCTGAGTCCTTTAACGGGTGCTGTGCTCATCAGCAAAATGACGTCATAGTCCTGATTGTCGAGCACTTCGATCACACCCTGTAGCGCGCGCTCGATTTTCTGGCGCGACACATGCGCCAGTTTACCGTCACTGAGTAACGTTGCCAGGGGATCTTCCCCCTCTCCGACCGCGTAGTCTTCCATGACCTCTTCCCGACTGAGCTTCCCTAACAGACTGAGATGCGTAATTTGTTGTTCAGAGACATGCTCGGTTAAGAGCGGTAATACTTCGCTTACAGGCACCACACCAATCGTGAGGATCGCCAACGTCGCCTTCATTTTGATCGCCTTCCGTTACTACCACAACTGCCACACAAGTACAGGCTCACTACGCTGCACTGTTCATTTTTTCAACAAAACAGCACCAAGGGTAGCAGGGGATCTCTACACCGTAATGTAAAGATCGACTGGCCTTTCCGAATCCACCTGTAATAACTAAATATTAACTGCTGCATAACATCAGCGATATGTTAAAAGTGTGATTCAGGCACGGTTGTAACG
>OJJD01000649.1_pt1 | contig 12087 bp, 10 predicted proteins | sample 1596011 | NCBI WGS metagenome assembly OJJD01 (sample SAMEA4350113, study PRJEB24818) | metagenome | biome: human; feature: gut; material: faeces | place: Denmark | collected 2013-09 | reverse complement strand
TGATACGATTTAACATGTTTTCTCTTTCCTCAGGCAGATACAGAATATTCGGCCTGGCATGAGAAAACTTTACGAAAATCATCCTGGAATTTAGGGTTTTTACGCTTCGTCCCGCGCGGCAATATGTCGGTTTCCGAGTTCAATAAACTCTTCCAGCAGCGCCGTGAGCTGCTTCATCTTCTCCGGGGTATATTCCGCCTCAATCTGCTGGTACGCCTCTTCCACCTGAGCCTGAGCACGCTGGTACAGCGCGTTGCCTTCTTTCGTCAGCGATACGTACAGCTTGCGCTGGTCATTCACCGGCTTTAAGCGCAGCACCAGACCGTCGCGCTCCATCCGCGTCAGAATGCCGGTCAGGCTTGGGCGCAAAATGCAGGTGCGGAACGCCAGATCATGAAAATCCATGGAGGGATGCTCGGCCAGCACGCGGACGATACGCCACTGCTGCTCGGTCAGATTATGCCGTTTCACTATCGGGCGGAAGTAGCCCATCGCCGCTTCACGCGCCTGCAACAGCGCGATGGTTAATGAATCATGCATCACCTTCCCCTTACATCATTAACAAGTAAACAATTTAAAACAGATGCTTTTATAGACAATACGTTGTAACCCAAAAAGTCTAACAGAAACAACGTCATTTTTTTAATGCATTGATTTTAATGATAATTAACCCATTTGTGTAAATTTATTGTTATTCATATCACAAATTATTCACTTCTGATTGCGAAACGAACAGCAAAAGCATAAAACCAGATCATTAACATATTAATGAAATCAAAACCGGACAGCCGGTTTGAGGAGTATGGGAATGAAAGGTACTGTTTTTGCCGTAGCGCTAAACCACCAAAGCCAGCGTGCGGCCTGGGCTGAGGCGTTTGAAAAAGCCCCCTATAACGCGCCGCCAAAAACGGCGGTGTGGTTTATCAAGCCACATAACACCGTTATTCGCGCAGGCGAGCCGATTCCCTTCCCGCAGGGAGAAACCGTGTTAAGCGGCGCAACGGTGGCGCTGGTGGTGGGCAAAACCGCCAGCAAAGTACGCGTTGAAGAGGCGGCGGCGTACATCGCTGGCTACGCGCTGGCCAACGAAATCAGCCTGCCGGAAGAGAGCTTCTACCGCCCGGCTATTAAAGCCAAATGCCGGGATGGATTTTGCCCGCTCGGCGAACCTGTCGCCGTTGATAACGTGGACAACCTGACCATCATCACCGAGATCAACGGTCGCGAAGCGGACCACTGGAACACGGCCGATCTGCACCGCAACGCCGCCGAACTGCTGAGCGCCCTGAGCGAATTTGCCACCCTGAACCCCGGCGATGCGATATTGCTCGGTACCCCGCAAAGCCGCGTCGAAATTCGCCCGGGCGATCGGGTACGCATTCTGGCAGAGGGATTTCCGCCGCTGGAAAACCCGGTGGTGGAGGAACGCGACGTTACCATCGCTTCGCGCACGCCGCCGCACGCCACACTGTTCGCCCTCGGCCTGAACTACGCCGATCACGCCAGCGAGCTGGACTTCAAACCGCCCACCGAGCCGCTGGTGTTTATCAAAGCGCCGAACACCTTTAACGGCGACAACCAGACCTCGGTGCGCCCAAACAACATTGAATACATGCATTACGAAGCCGAGCTGGTGGTGGTCATCGGTAAAACCGCGCGTAAGGTCAGCGAAGCCGAGGCGATGGACTATGTTGCGGGCTACACGGTGTGCAACGACTACGCCATCCGCGATTATCTCGAAAACTACTATCGCCCGAACCTGCGGGTGAAAAGCCGCGACGGGCTGACCCCCATCAGCCCGAACGTAGTGCCAAAAGAAGCCATCCCTGACCCGCACAACCTTCGTCTTCGCACCTACGTCAACGGTGAACTGCGTCAGGAAGGCACCACCGCCGATCTCATTTTCAGCATCCCATTCCTGATTGCGTATCTGAGCGATTTCATGACCCTGCAACCGGGCGACATGATTGCAACCGGCACGCCGAAGGGGCTGTCCGACGTGGTGCCGGGCGATGAGGTGGTAGTGGAAGTGGAAGGCGTAGGCCGCCTGGTAAACCGAATTGTCAGTGAGGAGACTGCAAAATGAAAAAGATTAACCACTGGATCAACGGGAAAAACGTCGCCGGAAGTGAGTACTTCCAAACCACTAATCCGGCCTCCGGCGAGGTGCTGGCAGAAGTGGCCTCCGGCGGCGAAGCCGAAATCCATCAGGCCGTTGCCGCCGCCAAAGAGGCGTTCCCGAAATGGGCCAACCTGCCGATGAAGGAGCGTGCGCGCCTGATGCGTCGCCTGGGGGATCTGATTGACCAGAACGTGCAGGACATTGCCGCGATGGAGACCGCCGACACCGGCCTGCCGATCCACCAGACCAAAAACGTGCTCATTCCACGCGCCTCGCACAACTTTGAGTTCTTCGCCGAGGTGTGCCAGCAGATGAACGGCAAAACCTACCCGGTCGATGACAAGATGCTCAACTACACCCTCGTGCAGCCGGTAGGCGTTTGTGCGCTGGTGTCGCCGTGGAACGTGCCGTTTATGACCGCCACCTGGAAGGTCGCGCCGTGCCTGGCGCTGGGTAACACCGCGGTGCTGAAGATGTCCGAGCTCTCCCCGCTGACCGCCGACCGTCTGGGCGAGCTGGCGCTGGAGGCGGGCATTCCGGCGGGCGTGCTGAACGTAGTGCAGGGCTATGGCGCCACGGCGGGCGACGCGCTGGTGCGTCATCATGACGTGCGCGCCGTCTCCTTCACCGGCGGCACCGCCACCGGGCGTAACATCATGAAAAACGCCGGGCTGAAGAAGTATTCCATGGAGCTGGGCGGCAAATCTCCGGTGCTGATTTTTGAAGACGCGGACATTGAGCGCGCGCTGGACGCCGCCCTGTTCACCATCTTCTCCATCAACGGCGAACGCTGCACCGCCGGCTCGCGCATCTTCATCCAGCAGAGCATCTACCCGGAGTTCGTCAAACGCTTTGCCGAGCGCGCCAGCCGCCTGCGCGTGGGCGACCCGACCGATCCGAACACCCAGATTGGCGCGCTGATCAGCAAGCAGCACTGGGAGAAGGTCTCCGGCTACATCCGCCTCGGCATTGAAGAGGGGGCAACCCTGCTGGCGGGCGGCCCGGACAAACCGACCGATCTTCCTGCGCACCTGAAAGGCGGCAATTTCCTGCGCCCGACCGTGCTGGCGGATGTCGATAACCGCATGCGCGTGGCGCAGGAGGAGATCTTCGGGCCGGTGGCCTGCCTGCTGCCGTTTAAGGACGAAGCGGAAGGCCTGCGCCTGGCAAACGACGTGGAGTATGGCCTGGCGTCGTACATCTGGACGCAGGACGTCAGCAAAGTGCTGCGTCTGGCGCGCAACATCGAAGCGGGCATGGTGTTCGTCAACACCCAGAACGTGCGCGACCTGCGCCAGCCGTTTGGCGGCGTGAAGGCCTCCGGCACCGGGCGTGAGGGCGGCGAGTACAGCTTCGAGGTCTTCGCGGAGATGAAAAACGTCTGTATCTCCATGGGCGACCATCCGATTCCAAAATGGGGGATCTGATCATGGGAAAATTAGCCTTAGCAGCAAAAATCACCCACGTGCCGTCAATGTATCTCTCTGAACTGCCGGGCAAAAACCACGGCTGCCGCCAGTCAGCCATCGACGGGCATAAAGAGATCAGCAAGCGCTGCCGCGAGCTGGGCGTCGACACCATTATCGTCTTCGACACCCACTGGCTGGTGAACAGCGCGTATCACATCAACTGTGCGAACCATTTTTCAGGCATCTACACCAGCAACGAGCTGCCGCATTTTATTCGCGACATGACCTACGACTACGACGGCAACCCGGAACTCGGCCAGCTGATCGCCGACGAAGCGGTGAAGCTTGGCGTGCGCGCCAAGGCGCACAACATCCCGAGCCTCAAGCTGGAGTACGGCACGCTGGTGCCGATGCGCTACATGAACGCGGATAAGCACTTCAAAGTGGTCTCCATCTCGGCGTTCTGCACGGTTCACGACTTCGCCGACAGCCGCAGGCTGGGCGAGGCCATCGTCAGCGCCATCGAAAAATACGACGGCACCGTGGCGGTGCTCGCCAGCGGCTCGCTGTCGCACCGCTTTATCGACGACCAGCGCGCGGAGGAAGGGATGAACAGCTACACCCGCGAGTTTGACCGCCAGATGGATGAGCGAGTAGTGAAGCTGTGGCGCGAGGGGCAGTTCAAAGAGTTTTGCAGCATGCTGCCGGAGTACGCCGACTACTGCTACGGCGAGGGCAACATGCACGACACGGTGATGCTGCTGGGGGTGCTCGGCTGGGACAACTACGACGGTAAGGTGGAGTTTCTCACCGAGCTGTTCGCCAGCTCCGGCACCGGCCAGGTCAACGCCGTTTTCCCGCTGCCCGCGTAAGGAGCCACCATGCCGCACTTTATTGCTGAATGTACCGACAACATCCGCGAGCAGGCCGACCTGCCGGGGCTGTTTGCCAAAGTGAACGAGGCGCTCGCCGCCACGGGTATTTTCCCGCTCGGCGGTATCCGCAGCCGCGCCCACTGGCTGGACACCTGGCAGATGGCCGACGGCAAGCACGATTACGCCTTTGTGCATATGACGCTCAAAATCGGCGCCGGGCGCAGTCTGGAGAGCCGGGAAGAGGTCGGTGAAATGCTGTTTGCGCTGATCAAAACGCATTTTGCAGAGCTGATGGCCGCCCGCTATCTGGCGCTGTCTTTCGAGCTCGACGAGCTGCACCCGACGCTCAATTACAAGCAGAACAACGTGCACGCGTTGTTTAAGTAGCCGTCTGCTCGCCCGGTGGCGCTTCGCTTACCGGGCCTACAACGGCTCGAACGTAGGCCGGGATCGCTACGCGCCACCCGGCAACAACAGGATATCGCCATGCTCGACAAACACACCCATACCCTGATCGCCCACCGCCTGCATCAGGCGGAACAATCCCGGGAGCAGATCCGCGCGATCTCGCTTGAGTATCCGGAGATCACCATTGAAGACGCCTACGCCGTCCAGCGCGAATGGGTGAGCCTGAAAATTGCCGAAGGCCGCGTGCTGAAAGGCCACAAGATCGGCCTCACCTCCAAAGCGATGCAGGCCAGCTCGCAGATCAGCGAACCAGATTACGGCGCGCTGCTGGACGATATGTTCTTCCACGACGGCAGCGACATTCCCGTGGATCGCTTTATCGTCCCGCGCATCGAAGTGGAGCTGGCCTTCGTGCTGGCAAAACCGCTGCGCGGCCCGAACTGCACGATCTTCGACGTTTACAACGCCACGGATTACGTCATCCCTGCCCTGGAGCTGATCGACGCCCGCTGCCACAACGTTGACCCGGAAACCCAGCGCCCGCGCAAGGTATTCGACACTATCTCCGATAACGCCGCCAACGCGGGCGTGATCCTCGGCGGCCGCCCGATTAAACCCGACGAGCTGGATCTGCGCTGGATCTCCGCCCTGCTCTACCGCAACGGCGTGATCGAAGAGACCGGCGTGGCCGCAGGCGTCCTTAATCATCCGGCGAACGGCGTGGCGTGGCTGGCGAACAAACTCGCGCCATACGACGTGCAGCTTGAGCCAGGCCAGATCATCCTCGGCGGCTCGTTTACCCGCCCGGTGCCCGCCAGCAGAGGCGACACCTTCCACGTCGACTACGGCAACATGGGCTCCATCAGCTGCCGCTTTGTGTAAGGAGATGATCATGCAAAACGCATTCAAAGCGGCGCTGAAAGCGGGCCGACCGCAAATCGGGTTATGGCTGGGGCTAACCAGCAGCTACAGCGCTGAGCTACTGGCCGGGGCCGGTTTTGACTGGCTGCTGATTGACGGGGAGCACGCGCCGAACAGCGTGCAGACCATTCTGACTCAGCTACAGGCCATCGCCCCTTATCCCAGCCAGCCGGTGGTGCGCCCGTCGTGGAACGATCCGGTGCAGATCAAGCAACTGCTGGACGTGGGGGTGCAAACCCTGCTGGTGCCGATGGTGCAAAACGCCGACGAAGCGCGGCTGGCGGTCAGCGCCACCCGCTATCCACCCGCGGGCATTCGCGGCGTCGGCAGCGCGCTGGCGCGGGCGTCGCGCTGGAACCGTATCCCGGACTATCTGCATCAGGCTAACGACGCCATGTGCGTGCTGGTGCAGATCGAAACCCTAAGAGCGTTAAAAAACCTGCCGCAGATCCTGGACGTGGACGGCGTCGACGGCGTGTTTATCGGCCCGGCGGATCTGAGTGCCGACATGGGCTTTGCCGGTAATCCGCAGCACCCGGAGGTGCAGGCCGCCATTGAGCAGGCGATCGCGCAGATACGCGCCGCCGGTAAAGCGCCCGGCATCCTGATGGCGAACGAGCAACTGGCGAAACGTTACCTTGCACTCGGCGCGCTGTTTGTCGCCGTCGGCGTCGACACCACCCTGCTCGCCCGCGGCGCGGAAGCGCTGGCGGCACGCTTTATCGAACAACCGGTTACGTCAGTTAATAACAATAAATCCGTCTACTAAACGTAAGATCTGGAGCGCAGCATGACGACCTCTACCCTGCAAGATAAGAAAGCTATAGAACATCGCGTTATCAACAAGCTGTTCCGTCGTTTGATCGTGTTTCTCTTTATCCTGTTTGTCTTTTCGTTTCTCGATCGCATCAACATCGGCTTTGCCGGGCTGACGATGGGTAAAGATCTGGGCCTCACGTCGACCATGTTTGGCCTGGCCGCGACCCTGTTTTACGTCACCTACGTGCTGTGCGGGATCCCCAGCAACATCATGCTGGCGAAAATCGGCGCGCGGCGCTGGATCGCCGGGATCATGGTGGTGTGGGGCATCGCCTCTACCTGCACCATGTTCGCCACCAGCCCGGAAACGCTCTACGTCCTGCGCATGCTGGTGGGCATTGCCGAAGCCGGTTTCCTGCCGGGGATCCTGGTCTATCTCACCTGGTGGTTCCCGGCGTATCACCGCGCCCGCGCCAACGCGTTGTTTATGATCGCCATGCCGGTGACCATGATGCTCGGCTCGATCCTCTCCGGGTACATTCTGGCGATGGACGGGCTGTGGAACCTGAAGGGCTGGCAGTGGCTGTTCCTGTTGGAGGGGCTGCCGTCGGTGGTGCTCGGCGTGGTGACCTGGTTCTACCTTAACGACACCCCGGATCAGGCCACCTGGCTGGATGATGATGAAAAGCAGGCACTCAAAACGATGATCGCCCGCGAGCAGGAACTGGCCATTGCGCACGTCGCCACGCCGCGATCGACGCTGCGCGAGGTGCTGACGCCCGCCGTACTGCTCTACACGCTGGCCTACTTCTGCCTGACGAATACGCTGAGCGCGATCAACATCTGGACGCCGCAGATCCTGCAAAGCTTCAACACCGGCAGCAGCAATATCGTGATTGGCCTGCTGGCGGCGATCCCGCAGTTTTGCACCATCCTCGGGATGATCTGGTGGAGCCGCCGCTCCGACAGGCTGAAAGAGCGAAAAAAGCACACCATCCTGCCGTATCTGTTTGCGGCGGCGGGATGGATGCTGGCCTCGGCGACCGATCACAGCCTGATCCAGCTGCTTGGCATCATCATGGCCTCAACCGGATCGTTTACCGCCATGGCGATATTCTGGACCACGCCGGACCAGGTGATTAGCCTGCAATCCCGCGCGGTGGCGCTGGCGGTGATCAACGCCATCGGCAACGTCGGGTCTGCCGTCAGCCCATTGCTGATTGGTATTCTGCGCGACGCGACCGGCAGCTTCAGCTCGGGGCTGTGGTTCGTGGCGGGTCTGCTGGTAGTGGGCGCGCTGGTGCTGACGCGCATTCCGATGACGCAGCGGGTTCAAAAGAGGAACGATCATGTGCCAGAGCCCTATCGCCAACATTGATATCAGCAAGGAGTACGACGAAAGTCTGGGCACCGACGATGTGCACTACCAGTCGTTCGCCCGCATGGCGGCCTTTTTTGGCCGCGACATGCAGGCGCACCGCCACGACCAGTATTTTCAGATGCATTTTCTCGACACCGGGCAGATTGAGCTGCAGCTCGACGACCACCGCTACTCGGTGCAGGCGCCGCTGTTCGTTCTGACGCCGCCGTCGGTGCCGCACGCGTTTATCACTGAATCCGACAGCGACGGCCACGTGCTGACGGTGCGCGAGGATCTTATCTGGCCGTTGTTAGAAGTGCTCTACCCCGGCACGCGGGAGGCGTTCGGCCTGCCGGGGATCTGCCTGTCGCTTGCCGACAGGCCTGACGAGCTGGCGGCGCTGAAGCATTACTGGCAGCTCATTGCCCGGGAATCCACGGAACAGCTGCCGGGCCGTGAGCATACGCTGGTCCTGCTGGCGCAGGCCGTATTTACCCTGCTGCTGCGCAACGCGAAGCTCGACGACCACGCTTCAGGCGGCATGCGCGGCGAGCTGAAGCTGTTTCAGCGCTTTAACCAGCTGACAGATGCGCATTACCACGAGCACTGGACGGTGCCGGAATACGCCAGCGAACTGCATCTTACCGAATCCCGCCTGACCGATATCTGCCGCCGCTTTGCCAACCGCTCGCCGAAACGGCTGATCTTCGACCGCCAGCTGCGGGAAGCCAGGCGCTTGCTGCTGTTTTCCGACAGCACAGTGAGCGAAATTGCCTGGCAACTGGGGTTTAAAGATCCGGCCTATTTCGCCCGTTTTTTCAACCGACTGACGGGGTGCTCACCCAGCGCATACCGGGCGCAGAAAGTACCGGTTTCCTGAACGCATCACGGTTCGTAGGGCGGGTAAGCGCAGTGCCACCCGCCGAAAAGCCGCACAGATCACAAAACAACATCCCACCCGAAAAGTACCTGCCGTTGTCCCAATCGTCCCTTCACGTTCCGCCCCTCTCACGCTTCAATTAAACAACAAAAACAAAACATAAATTTAACAACCATCTTCCGATACGAGGTCCCTATGAAGCCTGAAGATTTCCGCGCTAATGCCAAACGTCCGTTAACCGGTGAAGAGTATTTAAAAAGCCTGCAAGATGGCCGTGAGATTTATATCTACGGCGAGCGCGTTAAGGACGTTACTACCCACCCGGCATTTCGCAATGCGGCGGCGTCCATCGCCCAGATGTACGATGCCCTGCACAAGCCAGACATGCAGGATACACTCTGCTGGGGCACCGACACCGGCAGCGGCGGCTATACCCATAAATTCTTCCGCGTGGCGAAAAGCGCCGACGATCTGCGCCAGCAGCGCGACGCCATCGCCGAGTGGTCGCGCCTGAGCTACGGCTGGATGGGCCGCACGCCAGACTACAAAGCCGCGTTCGGCTGCGCGCTGGGGGCTAACCCTGCCTTCTACGGTCAGTTCGAGCAGAACGCCCGCAACTGGTACACCCGTATTCAGGAAACCGGCCTGTACTTTAACCACGCCATCGTCAACCCGCCTATCGACCGCCATAAACCGGCGGACGAGGTGAAAGACGTTTACATCAAGCTGGAGAAAGAGACCGACGCCGGGATCATCGTCAGCGGCGCGAAAGTGGTGGCCACCAACTCTGCGCTGACCCACTACAACATGATTGGTTTTGGCTCTGCGCAGGTGATGGGCGAAAACCCGGACTTCGCGCTAATGTTCGTCGCGCCGATGGATGCCGAAGGGGTGAAGCTGATCTCCCGCGCCTCTTACGAGATGGTGGCAGGGGCGACCGGTTCCCCGTACGACTACCCGCTCTCCAGCCGCTTTGACGAGAACGACGCCATTCTGGTGATGGATCATGTGCTGATCCCGTGGGAAAACGTGCTGATCTACCGCGATTTCGACCGCTGCCGTCGCTGGACGATGGAAGGTGGCTTCGCCCGCATGTACCCGCTTCAGGCCTGCGTGCGTCTGGCAGTGAAGCTCGACTTCATCACCGCTCTGCTGAAGAAGTCACTGGAGTGTACCGGCACCCTCGAGTTCCGCGGCGTGCAGGCGGATCTCGGCGAAGTGGTGGCGTGGCGCAACATGTTCTGGGCGCTGAGCGACTCCATGTGCTCCGAAGCCACGCCGTGGATAAACGGCGCGTACCTGCCTGACCACGCGGCGTTACAGACCTACCGCGTGATGGCGCCAATGGCCTACGCGAAAATCAAGAACATCATCGAACGCAACGTGACCTCCGGGCTGATCTACCTGCCGTCCAGCGCGCGGGACCTGAACAACCCGCAGATCGACCAGTATCTGGCGAAGTATGTGCGCGGCTCCAACGGGATGGATCACGTCGAACGCATCAAGATTCTGAAACTGATGTGGGATGCCATCGGTAGCGAGTTTGGCGGACGTCACGAGCTGTACGAAATCAACTACTCCGGTAGCCAGGATGAGATCCGCCTGCAATGCCTGCGTCAGGCGCAAAGCTCCGGCAACATGGACAAGATGATGGCGATGGTTGACCGCTGCATGTCCGAGTACGACCAGCACGGCTGGACCGTACCGCACCTGCACAACAACACAGATATCAACATGCTGGATAAGCTGCTGAAATAACGCAGCGGGAGGTTTCAATGCAATCTGAAGAACGCCTGCGTTTTCGCGACGCGATGGCCAGCCTGTCGGCGGCGGTGAATGTGGTCACCACCGAGGGCGATGCGGGCCGCTGCGGCATTACCGCCACCGCCGTCTGTTCGGTCACGGATACCCCGCCCTCGGTCATGGTCTGCATCAACGCCAACAGCGCCATGAACCCGGTCTTCCAGGGCAACGGTAAACTGTGCGTCAACGTGCTGAACCACGAGCAGGAGATCATGGCCCGCCACTTTGCCGGGATGACCGGCATGGCCATGGAGGAGCGCTTTGCTCTCTCCTGCTGGCAGAAAGGACCGCTGGCGCAGCCGGTGCTGAAAGGCGCCCTGGCAAGCCTGGAAGGTGAGATAACCCAGGTGCAAACCATCGGTACCCATCTGGTCTACCTTGTGGAGATTAAGAACATCATCCTCAGCAGCGAGGGGCACGGCCTGATCTACTTCAAACGCCGTTTCCACCCGGTGATGATGGAGATGGAAGCCGCGGTTTGATCCCGTTGCACAAAAAAACGCTAAGGTTTCCGCAAAGGTGCGCCGTTAACTATCCATAAGATAAATTTTTCGGGGCGGCTGACGACGTCGTCAGCCGCCCCCTTAACGCTGGAAAGTCTTATGGCCCCTTCACCCCGAAGCCGCTCGGCTGAGCGTCTGGTTGACATCATTATTGCTCTGCACCGCAACGGAAGCGTTAATCGCCGCGATCTGATGCAAAAATTTGGCATTACCGAACGTACGGTGTACCGCGATCTACAGGCCCTTTCCCCAATTATCGAACACGACGGCAAAGGACGCTATCAGCTGCTGCCCGCATATCAGCCCTGCCGCTGCACGCAATGCCCTGATGCGAACGACGAAACCCCGCAGGGCTAGATTATTCTCAGTGATCTCAATCACATATTTTCTCCCGCCGGGGGTGAGCCTTAACCACTCACCCTCGCTTTTGACCGCTCACGCATCGCTTTCAACCACTCACCCATTTACCGTGCTTTACACGCGCGAGGATCTGGCACGATCGCTCCAGCATTAATCAATACCTCCTCACAACGAACCCTGACCCTTTTTTCTTTACATAAAAAACCAGGTCTTACTATGGATACTAAAAAACTACTTAAGCACGTGCCCTGGGCCATCCTCGGGATCATCGGCGCTTTCTGTCTGGCGGTTGTCGCATTACGCCGGGGCGAGCACGTCAGCGCCCTGTGGATCGTGGTCGCGTCGGTTTCCGTCTATCTTGTGGCTTATCGCTACTACAGCTTGTACATCGCGCAGAAGGTCATGAAGCTCGACCCGACGCGCGCCACCCCGGCGGTCATTAACAATGACGGCCTGAACTATGTGCCAACCAACCGTTACGTGCTGTTTGGTCACCACTTCGCCGCCATTGCAGGCGCGGGTCCACTGGTCGGTCCGGTGCTGGCTGCGCAGATGGGCTACCTGCCGGGTACGCTCTGGCTGCTGGCGGGCGGGGGGGGGGGGGGGGGGGGGGGGGGGCCCGTCCCTTTTTCACCACCTCCCCACCCGCCGCAAAAAGGGGGGAGGAAGCCCGGGTGCCGGCGGCGG
>OJJD01000646.1_pt1 | contig 12145 bp, 10 predicted proteins | sample 1596011 | NCBI WGS metagenome assembly OJJD01 (sample SAMEA4350113, study PRJEB24818) | metagenome | biome: human; feature: gut; material: faeces | place: Denmark | collected 2013-09 | reverse complement strand
GGTCTCCATCGTGATATGCCCTCCGTAGCCGTAACGCACCAACAGACCTAATAAGTCCTCCCAGGGGATTACTCCCTGTCCGGGCGCGCCAACGAACTGCAGATGATGCTCACGGCGTCCAACCGCAGCAAGTTTGCGGCGCTTCTGCAAAAGACCAACGCTGCGGCGGCGCAGAAGAATGGTGCGGAGCACAAGCCGGTGAATATCCTGCAGCTGACCCATTCGGGCCGTTACAGCCGCCCGGAAGGACACATTGCCCGTCCGCTGGTTCCGCAGCATGACCCGCTTCTGGATAAAGGCGGGGAAGTTGTGGTCACAGACATGTACCTCGACGCGCTCACGGAGCGGTATGTACAGAGCGCGCTGCTGGCACGGGAGGTCGGCTTTGACGGTGTGGACATCAAAAGCTGTCACCGTTATCTGCTGAGTGAACTGCTGGCGAGCCATACCCGCGGGGGAAAATACGGCGGAAGCTTTGAGAACCGCACCCGTTTTTTGCGCCAGACCATCCGGGCTGTGCGCGAAGCTGTGGGTGATGACTTCATCGTGGCCTGCCGCTTCAATGTGTTCGACGCGCACCCGTACCCCTATGGCTTCGGGTGCGACCGCGAGGACATGTGGAAATTCGACCCCACGGAGCCGGTGGCGTTGGTGAAGATGATGGTGGAAAACGGTGTGGACCTTCTGTCCAACAGCGGCGGAAACCCTTATTATATCTACCCGCAGGTGACGCGGCCGTTTGACAAATCCAGCTATGGCATCCCCACGCCGGAAGAGCATCCGCTGGAGAGTATGGCGCGGCTGTTTGCGTTCACCCGCACGGTCCAGCAGGCCGCGGGCAGCGTGCCCGTGGTGGGCAACGGCTACACCTGGCTGCGCCAGTTCCTGCCCTATGCAGGCGCGGCCAACCTGGCCGACGGAAGCTGCAGCTTTGTGGGGCTTGGACGGGAAAGTTTTGCCTATCCCGATGCGCCTCATGACCTGATGACCACCGGGGCCATGGACCCCGGAAAATGCTGTGTTACATGCAGTATGTGCACCCAGATCATGCGGGATCACGGCCGTACGGGCTGTGTCATCAAGGACAGCGCCCTGTACGGGCCAATGTTTAAGAAGTACAATGCAGAGGCAGTGGCGCGCGAGCACCGCAAATAAGCCCCGCCTGCTGAAGGAGGATTTGACATGGATACCATCCGCAACCGAGTGGGGGAGGTTTACGAACCCTTTAAAGTGCGTTTTCTGGAACGGGAGATCCACGCACTGGCCGATGACGAAGTGCTTGTGAGAGTACGTGCCAGCGCCATCTGTGGCAGCGATCTGCACATCGCAAGAGGGCTGCATCCTTCCGCTCCGCTTCCGGTGACCATCGGGCATGAATTTTCCGGCGACGTCACGGCCGTAGGCGGCGGTGTGGACAATGTGCGCGTGGGACAGCGTGTCACGGTGGAGCCGTGTATTGTGTGCGGCAAGTGCGATGCCTGCCGCCACGGAGACTACGGCTACTGTGAGCATATCAGCTTCACCTACCGCAACGGCGATGGAGCGATGGCGGATTATGTGGTGGCAAAAGCTCCTTATGTTTATGAGCTGCCCGAATATCTCACTTACGAGACAGGGGCGCTGATCGAACCGCTGTCCGTGGCGACTCACGCGGTACGCCGGGCGCAGGTAGCGCTTGGGGAGACGGTGCTTATCATCGGCGCGGGCGCCATCGGCATGATGGTGGCGGCAATGTGCCGCCGCAGCGGTGCGGCGCAAGTCATCATCGCAGATTTTTCCGACAGCCGTTTGGAGATGGCCCTGCAGGTGGGAGCCACCATTGCAATAAACAGCGGCAAAGCGGACTTGGAGCAGGAAGTGGCCCGTCTGACGGGCGGAAAAGGTGTGGATAAAAGTTTTGAATGTGTGGGCCGCGAAAGCTGCTTTTTGCAGGCGATCATGACACTGCGGCGCAACGGCACGGCCACGGTCGTGGGAATCTACGAAAAACCTCAGGTCACGTTCCCGGCGAGCCGCCTGGTAACGCATGAAATACGCATTCAGGGCGCCCAGGGCTACTGCTGGGATTTCCCCATCGCCATTGCGGCGGCGCGGGATCTGCCCTTGGAAAAATTCGTCACACATACTTTCCCGCTCGAGCAGCTGCAGCAGGCGTTGAATACTGCGCTGGACCGCGGCAGCAACAGCATTAAGGTTATTGTAAAACCGTGAGCGGCCCGGGCAGGGGAAAAGGAGAAGAAAAGATGAAAAAGACAGCGATCGTGACAGGCTCCAGCCGGGGCATCGGGTTTGCAATCGCCCGGCAGCTGGGCCTGGACGGCTACAATATCGTGATGGTGGCCACCGGCCCGCAGGAGAAAAACCAGGCGGCCGTGGATGCGCTGCAAAAACAGGGCGTCTGCTGCGCTTATGTACAGGCGAATATCGGCGACCACGACGACAGGCTCAGGATACTGGATGCGGCGCTCACCGCCTTCGGCCGTGTGGACGCCCTGGTGAACAACGCCGGTGTGGCGCCCCGTGTACGCGCGGACCTGCTGGAAATGTCGGAGGAGAGCTTTGATTATGTTTTGGGCGTCAACACCAAGGGGAACATGTTCCTGACGCAGGCCGTAGCGAAGCAGATGATCCGTCAGGCGCCGCTGGATGGCCGGAAGGGCGTTATTGTGAACGTCTCCAGCTGCAGTTCGGTGGTATCCTCCGTCAATCGCGGCGAGTATTGTGTATCAAAGGCAGGCGTCTCCATGCTGACGACCCTGTACGCCGACCGCCTGGCACAGGAGGGCATTCTGGTACACGAAGTGCGCCCGGGCGTCATCGCCACCGATATGACGAGCGCCGTGCAGGACAAATATGATAAGATGATCGGGGACGGAATGTTTCCCATCGCCCGCTGGGGCACTCCGCAGGATGTGGCCAATGCCGTGAGCGCGCTGTGCAGCGATAAATTCCTGTATACAACGGGCAACTATATCGATGTGGACGGCGGTTTTCACATCAAACGCCTGTAAGGAGGATGCGCCATGTTGGAGGAACGCTTTTCCGCCGGGGGCTTCTCGGCCCGGCTCTGCCGATGCAACACGGCCGTCGTGGGAACAGGCGCCGCAGGCTACAATGCGGCTGACCGGCTGTGGCAGCTGGGCCAGCGGGATATCCTCATTGTGACGGAGAACCGCCTTGCCGGAACCAGTCGGAATACAGGCAGCGACAAGCAGACCTATTATAAGCTTACACTTTCCGGCCCGGAGGGCGACAGTGTGCGGGAAATGGCTGAAACGCTGTTCTCAGGGCAGTGTGTGGACGGCGATATCGCTTTGTGCGAGGCTGCGCTTTCTGCCCAGAGCTTTCTGAAGCTTGTGGAACTGGGCGTTCCGTTCCCGCGCAACCGTTACGGAGAATACATCGGCTACAAAACAGATCACGACCCGCGCAGGCGTGCCACCAGCGTAGGCCCATACACCAGCAGGCAGATGACCGAGTGCTTGGAGCAGGCCGTGCAGGCCAAGGGGATTCCTATGCTGGACCATCTTCAGGTCATCCGCATCCTCAGCGACGGCCATACGGCGTACGGCCTGCTCTGCCTGGATACCGCCGCGCGGGAGGAAACAGACCGTTTCGTCCTGATACAATGCAAAAACATTGTATACGCTACCGGAGGCCCGGCCGGTATGTACGCTGACAGTGTGTATCCCGCCGGACATTACGGGGCCACAGGCCTTGCGCTGGAGGCCGGGGTGAAAGGAAAAAACCTGACCGAGTGGCAATATGGTCTGGCGTCGGTAAAGCCGCGGTGGAACGTATCGGGGACCTACATGCAGGTGCTTCCCCGCGTCTATTCCGCCGCGGAAGACGGCTCGGACGAGCGGGAATTCCTGATGGACTTTTTTAAAACACCTGCCGAGATGCTCAGCAAACTGTTTCTGAAGGGGTATCAGTGGCCGTTCGATGTGCGGAAGGTGGCGGGGGGAAGCTCCATCATCGACGTTCTGGTCTATCTGGAACGCTGCAAGGGGCGGCGGGTGTATCTGGATTACCGCCGGAACCCCGTGGGCGGCGCGTTTTCTTATGATGAACTGGAGCCGGAGGCGCGCGATTATCTGACCCGGGCGGGTGCGTGCTTCGGCACGCCCGTCGAGCGTCTTGGCCACATGAACGCTCCGGCCGTGGAATTTTACCGGGACAAAGGCGTGGACCTTGCCCGTGAGCCTCTTGAGATCTCGCTGTGCGCGCAGCACAATAACGGCGGCCTCGCCATCGACTGCTGGTGGCAGACGAATGTAGCAGGGCTTTTTGCCGTGGGCGAAGCGAGTGCCAGCCATGGCGTGTACCGGCCCGGAGGCACGGCGCTGAACGCGGGCCAGGTGGGAAGCACCCGCGCAGCGCAGTATATTGCTGCAAAGCGCGGCGGTGCGCCGGAAGAGGGATTCGAGCAGGCAGCGGCACAGGCGCTGGAGCAGATGGGCGCGCTGGCGCGTCGCGCCCTGCAGCCGCAGGGCAATGTGCGTGCATTATGGGCACAGGCGGCCCGGCGCATGAGCGAATGCGGCGCGGCCATTCGTGATGGCGGGGCGATTGCCGTTTATCTGGCGGAGGTGAAGGCTCAGCTTGCCTCCTTTGAGCGGAACGTCACGGCCTCGGAGGCCGCAGAGCTGCGCTGGGTCTACCGTCTGCGCGATATGCTCATCAGCCAGTATGCCTATCTGGCGGCTATGCTGGATTATATGCAGCAGGGAGGAAAAAGCCGGGGCAGCGCCCTGTATACAGACCCTGCGGGCAAAAAGCCTTATGCACAGCTGCCTGACGCCTTTACCTTTGTGCTGGATGACGGAAGCCGGGGCGGCCGGGTGCAGGAGATGCTGTACCGGGACGGTGCATGTGTGTTTGAATGGCGTCCCGTCCGCCCCATTCCGAAGGATGATGATTTCTTTGAAAATGTCTGGCGCGAATACCGTGAGACAGGGAACGTAGGCTGAACGGCTCCATTCGGTGGAGCAAAAAATGCTTTGAAATTCCGGGCGGCGTCAGCAGGAAGAAAAAGGCCATGGCCGTCTGCATGGGCGCAAACCCGCAGGGCCTCGAATACGGCCTGCATTACAGGAGGGCCGGGAATAGGCCGGTGGATGACGGAAAATACTGCTTGATATTGCAAAAACAGCGGCCGGAGCATTTTGCTCCGGCCGCTGTTTTAATTGGAATAACGGTACATGTTTTGCCCGCCGCATTGAAAACAAATTGGCTTAGGCCAAAGAAAGCGCTGCTGCAAACTATATAAGCTGCGACAGGAACAGTTCGTTCAGCTCTTCCCAGCCGATTTCCCGCTCATTGGGAAGACGCGCGATTTTTTGTTCGATTTCCGCTATGCTGGAACTGAGATATTCGTTGAGCGTCCTGATCTGCGGAATCATCCTGATTTCAGGGGAATTCACCTTGAGTTCGAGCAGACGCTCGACTTCCGGTTTCAATTCCGGTGCAAGCCCGCTCTCCATCAGTTCGGAAAACAGCATGGGCGGCGGGGAGCCTTTGTCAAGGATCCACCGGCAGGCGAGGACCGGGCGCAGGACATAAAAATATTTCTTTGCCTTTATCATATCGCCTTTGATGTATTCGCGGTAGTTGCCGGCCGCCATATGGATATAGTGATACAGCCCTCTCTTCGAAGAAAAATATCGCCCCATAACAGATTTAAACCGTGCCGCAAAATCTGTTTCTAAATATACAATGGGGGAGGCACCCCATTCAAACAGCGTTGGGTTGGACTTATGCAGAAGCCGCAGCGTCTTGGTGAGGTCCCACCCGTTGATATCCAGCGCGTCGTTGATCGGCAATTCGATCACATCACGGTGTTTTTGAAGCCGCAAATACGCATCTTTCGGGCGGACGTAGATGAACCGTACATCATAGTCGCTGTCCGGAGAGGCAAAGCCCCATGCCCGGCTGCCGGATTCGACCGCCAGCAAGATCCGCACATTTTGTGTTTGTTCAATTTGAGCCAGTTCTTTTTGTATTGTATCTTTCATCCGGTGCTCCTCCTTTCGGCGTGTGTGTCACGCATCCATTTGCTGTTTGGCGGATAAAAAAGCCTTTTTGTCCCTATGGCTGTGCTCATCACGGGATTTTGCCCGGCACATGGGGCAGGAACAGTGGATTTTTCCTTTGGCGAGACGGCCGTATGCACCCCGCGTCCAGGCATATACATACTCCTCTCCGCCAAGCCTGCGCAGGATCCCCAGCTTTCTTTCAATGGCCCGGTTTCTCTGCCGCCGGTAATAAGCCCGCGTTCTTTTCAATTAAATCACTCCCCGACAGTTCGGGCAGCCTGTAAGAACCGTCAGGGCACCGCTTTCTTACAGGCAGCCTGTCTTTGCAGGGAAAGTCAAACAAACAGGTGTTTTCATCATTCTGCCGCCTTAAAGTTATAAATAGGTTTGACACGCTCTGCGATTTGCGCCGTGGGTTCGATCTGCGCGATGATTTCCTCCATGCTCTTATAGGCCATAGGAGATTCATCCAACGTATCCGGAACAACACAGGTGGAGTAAATGCCCTTCATTTCCTTCCGGTACTGTTCCATGGAAAGCGTGGAAAACGCCGCTCTCCGGCTCATGAGCCGCCCGGCCCCATGAGGGGCGGAGCAGTTCCACTCCGGGTTTCCTTTTCCGATACAGATAAGGCCGCCGTCCCGCATATTGATGGGAATGAGCAGCTTTTCGCCCTTCTTGGCAGAAACCGAGCCTTTGCGCAGGATCATCGCGTCCGTGTCGATATAGTTGTGAATGGTCGTGAATTCGTCTGCTTTTGTAAAGCCCATACCGGAAAGGATCACATCCATCATCGCTTTGCGGTTCAACACAGCGAAGTGCTGCACAATGCGCATATCATGGATATAATCCTCGAAAAGCTTGCCCTCCACATAGGCCAGGTCTTTCGGTATGCTGATTTTATGCTCTTTTTTGAGGGCGGTTACTGCAGGCTGGATCTCCTGAAAGCGCCCCTCCGACTTGAGCGTTTCGATGAGCTGCCCGATCTGGTAGCGTGCGCCGCCCCACAATGCCATTCGGCCCTGTTCCTGATAGTAATCGGCGACCTCAACGCCCAGATGGCGGCTGCCGGAATGAACGACGATATAAATATCGCCCGTATCGGAACGATCCGCCTCGATAAAATGGTTGCCGCCGCCCAGCGTGCCGATGCTTTTTTTCGCCCGCTCCAGATTGACGTAAGGCGCGCAGCGAAGCGCGCTCAAGTCGATGGACGAGCAGTATTCGTGGGAGGCCCTGCGCACTTCCCGTCCGCAGGGGATCGCGCTGCGGATCAGCGCATCCAGCTTTTCAGAATCGATCTCCCGTTGTGCGATCCTGACGGTTTCCATGCCGCAGCCGATATCCACACCCACCATACCGGGAACCACCTTATCCGTAATGGTCATGGTCGTCCCGATGGTACAGCCTTTTCCCGCGTGAACGTCCGGCATGATGCGGATTTTGCTGTCCCGAAACGCTTCTTCGTCGCAGACCAGGCGGATCTGCTCCTCTGCTTTTCCGTCCAGCGCCGGCGTATAGCACAGCGCGGTATTGAATTTTCCCTTTACTTCGATCACAATGGTGATCCCCTTTCCGACGGGGCCGGAACATGCGGCTTTCACCGCTCCGGCTCCGGATATCAGGAGGCTGTTCCCGGATGCATCAGGCCCATAAGCTGAGAGAGAACGTCTCCATTTCCGTTTAAGTTGATATTGCCCACATTCTCGCAGATGCGCTCAATATGCTCCAGCTCCTTGAGCCTGTAGAGCGTCGGGTTTTCCTCCATCAGCTTTGCGGTGTTGAGCAGCGAGCGGGTGGAGGCGACCTCTTCCCGGCGGGTGATGACGTTGGCCTGTGCCCGCTTTTCCGCGATCAGCACTGTATTCATGATGTCGCGGATCTCGCCGGGAAGAATGATATCCTTCACGCCCGCGTCGATAATTTCCACGAAGAACTCGTTTTCTTTTGCCTTAAGGTGCTCAAAGGCATACCTTGACAGCTCGTCTTTATTCGCCAGAATGTCGTCCAGCTTTTGCTTCCCTACAAAGTCCCGAAGAGCGAGCTGCGCCGCAACGTGCATTTGCCCGGCATAGTCGTCGATTTCGGTGAGTATCTTCACATAATCCGTGATGCGGTAATTGCACACAAAATTGATGCGAAGGCCGACCTTATCCTGCGTCATGATCTCCTGCCCGGTGCTCTCCATCCGGGTGAGCCGCGTGTCCACAAGGTTCACGTCTACCCGGATATTGTTTTTCCAGAAGTAATAGGTGCCGGCGTCCAAAATGCGGATCAACTTCTGGTCAAAGTACAGCCGTGCTTTCTGATACTGGGCCACCTCCACTTTTGTATAAACCGTGGTGGGAAGCTTTGCGAATATGTACTGCGGCACATCCTCCGCAACCTCGGGCGTGGAGATATCCACAAGCTGGTACTCGTGACGCTCCAGCACAGACCAGAAGGCGTATTTGCCGCGGCGGAGCACTCCGCCGAATTTTCCGCTTGTGTAGTGAAGCGCCAGCTGCTGGTCCGCAACTTCGCAGACAGAGGTCAGTTTTGCGACCTCGCTGTTTGCGAGAAGGGTGTCCAGTTCGCATTTTGCAGATATGAGAGGCTCCTTCAAAGAGACGATCTCAATTTCCCGGGCGCCGAACAACGGATACTTTCCTGCGCCCAGAAGCTTTACAAACCGTCCGTTATGAAACAGGAAACCCTTCTGATTCTCATTGATAATAACCTTTTTCATATAAAAAACCTCCTCGGGTCTAAATTCGTGATTCGTCATCCATGCCTGCCCGGCGGCTGAACCCTTCAGCGCATGGCGCCAACCGGCGGAGAATTGCTTCCTGGCCGTTTGGCCCTTTGCACGGTATCCGTTTTCAGACAGGGCCCGGTAAGCATTGCCCGCAATGCTTGCTGCATCCAAAGATGCACTGCGCATTTCTGGCCGGATAACGAATCCTGTTTTCATCCGTACCCGAAGGTACGCCTGCTTGCCGCTTCCCGCGGCGACCAAACCAACTGGCATACATCCTGACGGATGTAAGGCAGGATTCGAACCTGCGATATAAAGGGGAGTTGAACCCCGCCGCTTTCGCGGCTGCCACGCGCAAGCCTGACCGGCATACGCTTTGGAACCTCCTCGCGCACCGCGGTGAAAGAACATTCAAACACCCGCAAAGGTCATCTTGCATCCATAGAATACTAAAATTTTCCTGCCTTATCACGGAAAAAAAGCTGCGAACTCAAAAGAGTCCGCAGCTTTTTTGCATTTCCAGCCGTTTTTTGATCAGTCCCACAAAGCGTTCCGGCTCAGTTACCTTAATAAACGGTCCGAAAGAAAGCACCCGAATCACCAGTTCTGTCTCGTCGTCCTGCCGGTAGTTGATCGTGACGCGGTAGTGCTTTTCGTCCAACCGCTGCGCCTCTTTTTCAAAGTGCGCAAAGTGAAGCAACACCCGTTCCAGGGCATTGCGTCCGTCATACAGCTCGATCACAACGCGTTTGTTTGCGGCGGCACAGATGCTTTGGCGCCCGTACCGTTCTCCCCGAAAGGGCTTACAGGACAAAATCCGCCCAAGATTGATGGTTTTTCCGTACCGGCAGCCGGAGGCGACCAGGCGGAACTTATCGTCCTTTTCGGAATACTCCAGATATTCCGGCATGACGTTCAGATGTGTGCGGGCCTCCCGGCGGTTTTTTACATCAATACTGAGCGGATACCGCTTTTTGATCGCGTCCAGTATCCGATGGAAGATTTGTATGTATACCTCATCTTCAAATGGGTCGCCGTCCGCATACCGGTCAAAAATGTAAATGTCGTCTGGCGTGAACAGCGGCGGCACATCCTCAAGGCCGGAACTGTCAAAATCAAACAGGCGGATGCGCGGGTCAAGAGAAATCGCCTTCAGCCACCGCTTTTGCAGCACCGTAAGCGGCATGGTCGGCGGATGGAGGAGGGGCGTTGTGCCGTCCGGCCGGAGCAGCTGCCATTTTTCGCTCGTGAGCACCGGTTCGATGGATAAAACGCTCTCTGAAAACGCACAGCGCTCGATAACCGTTCGCAGATCTTCTTTCGTGAGCCTGCAAATAAAAAGTCAAGCTCAAAATCGAACTTGGCGAAAGAAAATTTTGCAGGTGGCAGGTAAGTAGAAATGAATATAACAAATAGGCCACCGTAAAGCGCCGGCCTAAGATTTAGAGGTAATGGAGTTACTTGTTCAGCCCAGTGGAGTCCATATCCACAGGCGGCAGGCTGTCTAGGGAAGCGAGATAATCCCGCACCTTGGCATAGTATCGCCGCAAGAACTTGTTCGCAGCGGCCATCATGTAGACGTAGTATGGTTTCCCACCGGCACGCTTCGTGTCCAAGAACTGATACACCGGCTCGTTTGCGGGTGCACGCTGAAGATGAACAGTCATAATGTTAAACAGCGTTTTTCGCAGATACGGCGAGCCCCGTTTGGAGGATTTGTTGCTCCTCACATTCTTTTCTCCAGACTGGTTCGGCATGGGGTCAATACCGGCAAAGGCAACAAGAGACTGTTTGCGCTCAAAGCGACGCACATCTCCAATCTCTGCCATAAGCTGAGGGCCGAAGGATTCCCCAACGCCGTACATCTCCATGACAACGGGATATTCCGGCAGTTGGGAGGCCAGACGGTTCATCTCAGTGCGGTAGGTCTCCACAGAACGTGAGATACTGGTAAGCTGGTTTGCAGCCTCTTTAATCAACACTTTCGTTACTTCAGTTTTGGAAACTAGTACAACGGCGGATTTAGCAAGCTCATACACCTCATCTGTTTTCTCCGTGCTGAATTGGTAGCGATTTCGCTTGCACCACTTGCGGTAACGCTCCGCAAAGGCGTTCAGGCTGAGCTTCCGAACGCAGTCTGCGTGCCAGAATGTATGGGCAAAATCCACCCACTTCTGCGTGCCGTCCTTGCGTACAGGACCTTCAAAGCACTTACGAATACCGGGAAAGGATTGTTCAAGCAGGGCAATCAGGTTGTTGGAGGATGCTGTTTTCTGCTTGGAAGCCAACTGGAACTGGCGGTTCAGGGTTTTTAAATCATAACGAACTGTATCCATAGGAGTATAGTCCCGCAGATCGCACCAGTTGTCAAGAGCATACCGAGCGATCTTCATAGCGTCGGCCTTATCTGTTTTCACTTTACGCAGAGAATTACCGCCGACTCTTTGATGGGAAGAGGATTGACTGCGCTGACGTAAAGACCTGATTCGTGCAGCACATTAGCAACGGACTCGTAATACCGACCAGTATGCTCCATGACTACACGGGTTTCCCCGTCAATCGCCTTGAGTTGCCGTGCCAAGGACGCAAGCCCTTCGGCTGTGTGACTGACCTCAAAGGGAACCTTTACTACCTCGCCGAAGGGACGGAGGACGGCTATGGTGCTCTTTCTGCTGGAAACATCAATACCTGCTGCGTTCATATTCAATACTCCTTGTCGATGAAGTTTGTAATGGAGGATGCCATCTTTACCCATTGCCGATTCCATCTGTTTGCTGACACGAACGCTCAGGCTCTACCTGCACAAATCGAACACTGCGAACGGGAGGATGGCTGACTGACTCACGAACGGACGTGAAAGCCCTTGGGGGCGAATGTCAGACCATTACCATCCCATTCTAACAGTTTGGGCAACGAGACGTCCCATGCCTATGGCTGGCTGCCATAAATCAAGGGGCAAATATATAGTAACAGAGGGCGCTGAACCGCTTTGCGCAGAACGGCCGCGACTGTGTTGTAGTAAGCGCCGTAAAGCTCGCTGAAAATCATGCTTCATCGCCTCCGTTCAGCCCGTACAAGCGAGCCATCGCGTCGATGTCCCTTTTGAACTGCGCCGCCAGCTCCTGATTGGAAAAATGAATGCTGACAATGCGGCAGATAAAGGTACGGATCCACGGCACCAGCTCGCCCGCGTCATAGACGTCGGCGGAAAAGCGGCTGGTGTGAGCGTCGACACGCTCGACCTGTCCGCAGCGCTTTTCCCGTTCCAGACGGCGGTGGATATACGCTTCACCGTCATCATACCGCACGGTAAACTCCACCTGCTCCAGCCGCGCGCATCCCCCTTCGGTACTGACGCCCCAAATATGCT
>OJJD01000644.1_pt1 | contig 12152 bp, 18 predicted proteins | sample 1596011 | NCBI WGS metagenome assembly OJJD01 (sample SAMEA4350113, study PRJEB24818) | metagenome | biome: human; feature: gut; material: faeces | place: Denmark | collected 2013-09 | reverse complement strand
CTGTTCCTGCGGTGTGAATAGAGCTTTGAATTTGTTGGCCACGACGGCCACCCACGATTCCTGGCGCGCTACTGCGGTGCCGCTATCATCGAAGGTGATAACTCCGCCCTCCGACTTGTAGCCAAACACCTCAGCGGTGCCGCCGTTGCGGATGATTACCGCTTGCGAGTCAGTGAAGTCAGCAACCCAGGCGTATTCATCCGTGCCCGCCGCAAACTTCGCTTTGGCTGCGCGATCGAGACGCTGTTCGCGTTCCCGGTAGGATTCACCAACCAGCGCGCCGGAGTTCGCCTTAAGCGGCTGCGCCAGATCTGCGTTAACCATCAGGCCAACCCCCTGCTCCGGCGTAGCGGCTCCAACTTCGTGCAGCAGGATCGCGTCGTGGTCCATGCCGTGGATATCCGCTACCCACTCAGCACCCGTTGCGCGCTGCTGTTCGTTAGGTTCAAGCTGGTCGAGGAATGCGGCCACGCTGGTATGAATAGGTGGAACGTCTTCACCACGCTCAATGGCCGCGACACGTTCAAGCAGTTCTTTACCGCCCGCTGACTCACTGGCACGGGCCACATCAACCCACTTTTCGAGGTAAATTCGATTACCGGACTTCTTAACGTTGCGATTCCAGGCGCCGATATGGCCTGCGTTAATCCCCTCTGGCGAGAAAGCAGACACGAACTGACCGTTAACCTGAGGGTGGCCCAGCGGCGCCAGAGTGCCTTCCAGACCCTGATAGTGGGAATCGATTTGCTCTTGTGTGTACAGCCCGCCATTCATGACGACGTTTGCCGGCAGCGTGTAGCTCGGCAGCACCAGATGCTCGCGGCCGTTGTATGTTTCGCGCCGGATAGATTGGCTGTTCACCTTCGTGGTGATGTTTACCTGCATAGGCATAGCTATTTCTCCGCCCAGGCGTAACCGCGCGCCTGCATCGATTTGTATTCCTGTTTGAGTTTCGTGATGGTGTCCGGGTACTCCGGTTTACCGTCCGCATCCACCAGCACCGATTGCTGGCTGCATTTGCAGTTGATGGAATTACCATCTTTGCTGTACCAGTCACGCACCTCTTCGTTGGTGTAGAGGTGGGCATGGCGCACTGCGTGGGTATATCGGGTTGTTGGTGACAGCGCCGAGATGTGAACCAGCAGCGTTTTAAGTCCGAAGAGGTCATTCGCCTCCTGATCTTCATCCCACTTGGCCCGGCGAAGCGCGGTAGTCACTTCAGTGCGCGCTATCCGGTTCGCCCGGCGCTTCTCGATGCCTGTCTGGTCTGTCAGATTGCGGGCAATATCCAGAGGATTGAGCCCGCGTCCCACCCCATCAGTCAGCACGCGCGCCATGTCGCGCTTAACTTCAGCAGTCAGCCCCTTCATTTCCTCAAACACACGGGCATGTACCAGCGCCATACGTTGCTGGTACGGGTCGCTTGCGAGGATGGACGCTAACGACTCACGCCCGGCTGCGTACACCGGGGATTGCTGGCTAAGGTTGTAGAACGACTGCCCGGTCCCTTTCTCCGAAGCCAGATCGATGTACTCGTAAAACCACAGGTCGTAATCGCCACCCTCAAGCAGCACCTGATCAACCAGGTAACTGGCATCTTTCAGAATGATGGAGAGTAGCGTTGGGTTTAGTTGGTATTCGTATCTGGCGTTTACTGCGTGTGAGGAAGGTATTTTGTCGAGTGCTGATTTGTACGCTTTGCCAATCTTATTCATGCGCCTGGCGAAGTCTTTCATTGCCCGGCGTTCCAGCGCATCGGCTCCGGTCGGATCCTGGTAGTTACGCGGTAGAATTGGTGGCTTCGTCTTCTTCGTCGCCATCCTCTTCTCCTAACGGGAATTCATCACCGTTTTCATAACCAGCTGCTGTGCGTATTTCTTCGCGGCTGAATGCTGGGTTTTCTCCGCTGCCCTGGGCCGTCTGATTAATCTCAGCCATGGTTTTTGCATTGGCGAGCTTCTCAGTTCCAGTCTGCTCGTTGAGGTCATCCCAGATAACCGTCTTCTCGCTGACAGCATCAATGATTTTCAGGTCAATGAGCTTGTCACTGAAGTCTTCTATTTCGAATGACAGGTCGCCGCGGCGTGACTGACAGCGCGCGTTGAAATATTTCTGATCCTCGGTACTTGCCCTTTCACCCGTCTGCATCCCAACCAGAACTTTCACAGGGATATCAACAGATGCAGCGAAGGTTTGCAGGTTGACGTTGTAGGTTGGATCAGGGTCTGAAACGGCAGAAACCATCGACGTAACCTGTGCCCCCTGAGTGATCAGAAGAACATCATTGCCGATGTTTAACTCTCTGGCCGCATCGTTATATCGCTCCTGAAGCTCATCAACGGATACGCCGTACAAAGAAGCAAGGTTGTTGAAATCAACGTCTTTGTCGAAATTAATGCTCTGCTTATTAGCGGCGTTCTTCAGGAATGCCTCACCTGAACCACCCTCGACCTTCTCAAGGCTGACGCAGGCGTTATAGCCAGGCTCAAGGAAGCCAATAGCATCATTAGAATAGTCACCAAGGATGAAGACGCGATCGGGATGTACGAAGCGCTGATTCGTCCCGCCGTTTGGCAGACTCTCAACGTATTTCCACTGCTTTGGCTGGCCGTAATCTGCCGATTTCTGGTCAGTAACCCACTCGCTGACTGTTAGTGACCCAGCCCATGCGATCGTAACCTTTTTTAGTGACTTCCCACGAACAACCGGCTGATCCCACGTTCTGGAATCATTGATGTGCAGCAGGATGCCAGCATAACGGCCGACCAGGCGGCGGCGGTCGGCTTCAGCAAAAGCCCGCCAATGGCGCTTTGTGAAAACCTTTTTGGTGTTCTTCTCCCAGGTGGTTTCGTCCTCGCTCTCGTCGGCGTCGTCACCCTCGATAATTTCCGGGTTCGTCTGCCAGCACTTACCCACCAGCTTCTCAACTGCACCGTGAGCGATACCTCCGCGCCGGTACAGGGCGTAGAGGTTTTCGTAGGTTACCTGCTCAGGGAAGCCATACTCGCACCATGCAGAATGGCGCTTATTGTCCAGCCCCATTGTTGGCGCCATCAGCCCCATACGGGCGCTGGCCATCCGCGCATCGTTCAACGCATGGTTGACGGCGAGAGTTAATTGGTCAGTCATGGTTTATCCGTTTGGTTAGCGAAGGCGTTTCGGAATCATCATCCCCACAGGTTGCGATCCATTCAGTTCAGTCAGTGCGTAAACCATCGCATCGAGGCGGTCAGGTGATTTCTTCGCGGTGGCGGGGATGTATTCCATCAACTGGTTCTCCAACACGTAGAGATTGCCGTGATTTGCCACTCGCCCCTGTTCGTAGAGCGCCGATATCGGCTCCGCGCGGGCATACTTACCTTTGCTGGCATGGACACGAATGATGCGACCTTTGAACCCGGCGTTGCGGAGTGTCTCCTCCGCCATATCTCCTCCCTGGTTCGTCTCAATAACTATCGCGTCAGCTTCGTGTTGCTCATAAGCCGATATGGCTTTCTTGGCCCATCCAGCAGGTGAATATTTACCGCTGTAATCGCCATCCACAGAGAACTGCTTTTTATCACCAGCACCATATGAGCTGGCAGCGACAATACCTGTTTCATCGCTTTCGTCGCTGTTTGTTGCCTGCGGGTCAATGGCTACGACAGTGCGAACCTTATCGTGATGAATTTGCAGTTCGCGTGCCGCGCTGATCATCACCTCTGTCCACAGTGCACCTTCTGCATTAAACCTGCGAGGCTTCTGCATGTACTGGGCTTCTGCGGTGCGCCGGTGCGAGAACAGCGATACACGATGCGACTCGTTGTGCTTAAACGGCCACAACCAGCCATCAGGCAGGCCATGGTCAATCGGGATAGCGTGAGTGTTTTCCGGGTAAGTTTCTTCGTACCTGCGGCTGCTATCGATGAGAACAGGCAAGTTCAGGTGATGCCATTTCTCACCACTTCCGCCCCGCAACAGGTAACCGCTCAGGTCGTGGTAGTGAATACGCTGCATGATGACAATCATCGGCGTCGTTTCGATCGCCAGTCGTGATTTGATTGTCTCGTTAAAGCGGTTGTTGACGCCGTCACGGACGATCTCCGAGTAAGCGTCATCTGGCTTAACCGGGTCATCGATAATCAGCGCGCCCTGCCAGCCTGGCTCCATGTGTCCGGCACGAAAGCCGGTAACCTGCCCGGCAGCTGACGACGCATAAACGCCGCCGCCGTGCTCAGTCCACCACATGGCCTTGCTGTCAGCGTCATCGCGTAGCGACATGGGCCACATCGACTGATACGCCTGCGACTTAATCATGCCGCGCGCGGTTGAGGAGTTCAGCAGCGCCAGGTTGTGCGAATAGGACAGGTGCATGAAGCGGGCCCGACAGTTCAGCGCCAGTCCGCGGCCCATCATGTTGATAGTCGCCAGTTCCGTTTTCGTGTATCCGGGCGGAACGTTGATGATTAGGCGTTGAATTTCACCATCAATGACGCGGTCCAGCGTTTGCTGAATCACCTTGTGGTGAGGCGCGACGATCATCTTTCCGCCGGTGCGCTGCTTGAAGAAGTAGCGAGCGTAATAGAGCCCATCCTCTTCGCATTCAACCTTACGGGCAAATGCCCTTTGCTCAGCAGTCGTCATCCTCCATCATCTCCTGCCGTGCAGATTTGTATTCCTCTTTGCTCATGGTGATCGTCTGGATGGCGCCACCATTCGGGCCGGAATGTTCAAACTTGTGCTTATTGGTGTAGGCATCGCCGCATTCCTTCGCCGCCTGCTCGATGATCTCAGCAGTAAGCGCGAGGTTCTTCATGCCCTCGGCGCGCGTTGCCATACGGTCGAGAACTCGAAGGCGGTACGCCTTGTTGGCGATCGGAATATCGGATATTTCATTCTGGAAGCGTTCGCGGGTGGCATTGAACATGTCCACCCATTTCTGCGCCAGTCCCCTGCCGTTTGCTTTCGTCGGGTCGTGGGATTCGACCTGCTGACGTGTGATGCTCAGGCCAAATTCTTTTTTGACCAACTCAACCACCTGGGATGGTGTATCGAAGCAGGCAAGGGACTGAACGATGAAGGCTTTGACCTCACCTTTCAGTGTCGCCATGAATTACCTGCCTGTCATAATCAGTCATATTGTTAGGCCAGCTTTAGCATGCATGTGCCGCATGACCTGGCTATATCGATGTGAGCCACTTCTGCTGGCGCATTGGCCGCATCAACGAGTTCCTGTACTTCTTTGCTGGCACCGTATCTACGTACGACACCAGTGAATTCTTCGACGTCGTGGCCACGCAGTGTAAGCACTGGCTGCCCGGTCTCTTTGTTGAATTTAGGCGCTCCGAAATCATCGGTGGCCTGGGCGATGTGGTAAAGCTCATGCTCTACCAGAGCGCAGAACTCGAGGTCGCTGCATTGTGAGCAGTAATCGGCCGCCAGCGTGATGATGAACTTCGGGATGCGCCCGAACCATTCATGCATCTGCTGTTCCATTCTGGCCTTCTGCCAACCACCGGCGCGGAGCATTACCTGCTCGGCCTGCCCGAGGACATACCGCCCTTTCTTCGCGAATGAGCCTGACGCCCACATGAAACAGAGATCAGCCTCAAGCAGGTGTTCGTGGTCAGGGTTATGGATGCTGCCGGTATCACTGAGGATTTGGCGGCTTACCCACTCATGCACTTCATTGGCGGGGATCAGTCTGGTGTATGGCTGCCAGTTGTCGGAGGCGATGAAGTTAACTGGCGGGTATGGCCTGCGCTCGACATCGTTAACCATCGGTTACTCCGTTGTTTGTTCATCTGGCTGTTCAGTCTGCTCTGCCGGCACAGGCGTGAACTGCACGCGCTTCACATCGGCAGGGGCAAAATACAACCACTCTCCCGTTTCGGTCGCCAGCGGCACAAAGCCATTAACCAGCTCGGGCTGACGTCGTGACATCTTGCCCGTGAAGGTTTCGCCTGTTTGGGTGGTCAGGGTGATTTGGTAGATGCTGGACATGATTTAGCCCTTCAGGTTGAAGCCATTAAAAAAGCCACTAGGATGGAGTGGCCTTTGTGATGGCAATCAAAGCCCTGCCAACTAAGGGGATGAGGGCTACGCCGTCAATAATGATTCATGAAATGAGCTTTGCATTCTTCATCACATGCAACTGGGTTAAGCGGACCCAACCGTAAATAGCCGTTGATTACTATCCATGTCGGGCAGTTGCCGTACTTTTCAGTAGAGACCTCCTGTTGGGCATGAATTACAGCGTAGAAATCTGCCGCAGGGAAATCTTGAAAAATATCGTACTTATATTTTTCCCCATCTGAACTCTCGAAAATAAGCGTAGAAATAAGCTTAGCGTACTTCATGATGCCTCCTTTTTTTGTGAAGGATCAGATTATTACTTAAGCCATTATTTTAAAAGCATTATCGAAGCCCCTCAGTGAAGAGCTTCTGTAATGGTTACAGCAATGGGCTGCATAGCGCGCCAGTATTACGAGGGTGACGACCAAAGACATTGATCTTCTCTCTTACACTCTCGCTGCACATTCGCTCAACGACCCGCCAATCAGCCTTTTCAGGCGCAATCTTCATAGCGAATGCGGAAATGACATGTTCCACGACCCTGCGCAGCGCGAATGCTGTGCGACCGATGATCACACTGGTGAGCGAAAAGGATGAGATAAAAGCCCAACACCCAGAGAGGAAGGTGGAGATGCGAGGGTAAAACTTAGCCATGTGTTGCTCCTGTCAATTTGAAACGCTCGCCTGAATGCGAGGCCGTGAGAATTTGCTACGTTTAAAGACCAGAGGAGAGACTGTGTCAGAACCTCAGGGATGAGGCTCTATTTCCCCTGGGTCTGCTTATCCCATTCCTCACGGAACCTGGATGGATTGTCGAAACCTTCACTGCACTGGTTGGTTTTCGTCACTTTGCCCCCGATTCTTTTGTTTTCTGGCAGTTCGCCTGCCACGCTTTGTTATGCGCCAGGATGTCTCGCTTCGTCTGGCGGTCAAGAACATCAATGTCGTGATCAGTAAGGTAGATTGGCTTTACCCAGTCACAGGCTGTATCAACCACCACCGGGACGCTTCCACGTGTCACGCAGCTCGCGATCAACATCGTCATCAGGCATGCGGTTAACATTCTGCTGTACATTGCTGGCCTCTTTCGTTGCTTCTACACGGCGTTCGGCTACTGACTCAATGGCTGCGGCCTTTTCTTCTGTGCGCTGCCGGTCTGCTTTTTCTTCAGCCTGTTCGCGCCCGCGAAAACGGCCCACACCAAACGCACCAAGCACCATCAGGATCGCAACCCCGATTGCCGCCAGTACAGATTTAAGTGTCGTCATAGGCTCACCCGCTCGCGCATCCAGCCATAAACGAATGATTCGTTAGCCGGCCGCTGTTCTGCCAGCTCAAGATAACGCTGGCCCTGGCTACAGTTCAGTGCGCGAAGCAATACGATTTCTCCTTCGCCGCCTCGTTTCGCCAGGAAGGAATTCAGCGCGCTGATGCTACGTGGGCCGATCTGCCCGTCGGCGATCAGATCCGGATAGAGCTGCTGCTGGTTATTGAAAACGTTCAGCCAGCGCTGGAACCATTTAACCTGCACCGATGGCCCCATGTTCACACCGGTATCGCAAAGTTCGGCGGCAATAGAAGGGGATACTTCTGCCACCTGGTCAAAGCGAGGGCCATACCAGTAATCAGACTCAAGGATCGCCAGAGCCTGATCACGTGTAAGGTTTCGCATATCACCGGTATAACCATGCGCTCGGGCGGTTGCCTGAGTAATCCCCCAGTTCGTTGGGCCGCCCTTATCGTTCGGGTGATCAACATAACCACCCTCTTTGCCGAGAATGGTGTTAAAGATATCGTCTTTGGTCATGGCTATTCCGTAATGACGACCTTCGCAAGGTTCCCGCGAGCCAGCCACACCGCCATGCAGATGACGGAGTTAAGCAGCAGATCGCCGAGATTAACCTGAACGTAGTGGCCGAGCAGAATGTTGAAGGCATTGAATCCGGCGGCAAGAATGACCAGATAGGCCAGCACCGCGACACTCAGGCGATGACGCTTTCCCTCTTTCCGGAAAAACATCAGCCTGACCATGATTAACAGGCAAACTATGGCGTTTGCATCCATCAGAAGAAGCTGCCATGTCATTTATCTTCCTCCCCCAGCCCCGGCATCTTCCCGCTTTTGGATTTGCGGAGAATACGCAGCAGGACTGCCACGGAAATGGAAGCAGTGACAATTGCACCGACAGCTGGCGATACCTCAATGCTGGCCGGTGGCTTCATCAGGCTTAACGGCGTGTTGATGATTCCGGCCATGATTTTCGCCATGGGTACGGAGAAGAACACCCCACTGATAAACGATATCAGCGCAAAGATAGCCTGCTTCCAGAGTTGATGGGGATCTGAGGTCAGAACGTATAGCGCCGTTCCGGCGAGTGATCCGAGCATCACTGCTGGAGTCGCCTCCGGAAACAGCGTGGCAAAGGTTACACCGACTGATGACGATGTAAGACCAACGCCTACGATAGTGAAGGTCTCAGACATATTTATTCCGTGTGTAGTTGGTTCAGGCCCTCGGGACGATTTAACAAGTAGGCATGTCTATGATGGTTCCCGGAGCCTGAAAATAAAAAAGCCAGCGACAGGCTGGCAATGTGAGGGTAAGGCAATGTCGGCTCTCTGGCCGAAGGGTCCCAGGTAGTGGGTTTGGTTTGTGGTGGCCGGCGCTGCTATCCGGCATTCACGGCTATCGCTTTACGACGCCATCAGGACATTCACCACAACGGACAGAGCACTCATGACTCGCATCATGTGGCGCAACCCCACGGCAGGGAGTCGAACCCTACAAATGCTCTTTCCTGTTGTGCACTCCGTTTCGTGGAGCGGACGGCATAACGTATTCGCGAATTCAGTTATGCACCTGATGCAAGATAAAGCCGCCGAGATGACGACTTGTTTTGCTGATGGCTCGCCTGGCTGGATTCGAACCAGCTACCAACCGCTTAGAAGGCGGTTGCTCTTTCCTCTGAGCTACAGGCAAATAAAAAGCCACCGGCGTTAACCAGTGGCTTGATGTTTATATGCGGTTCTATGGCTGAGCCTCCGACTTGACGCATCCCAAGTCCTCATAACGGCTTATCTCAGCTAGCCTACACGTCTTTCCGTAGTGTCAGCAGACCTCTCAGCCTGCGATGGTTGGAGTTCCAGACGAACCGTCGAAGTTACCAACTAGGCGGTATCAATGGTGAGCACCGCCTCTGTTATCTCACCACTCCGCTCTTTCGCCTTTGACGTCCGAGCATACCTGAAAATATACACTTCTATTTCGCCAAATCAAGTTATTTGAGAAATATTTTTCATTTAAGCAGCAATTATAGAAATCTCATTCTCCATTTCGCGCTTCATTGCATAGAAAAATTCTGCTTCGAATACTTTTTCACACCAGACAACCCGGCGGCGGCAAGCCTGGATATCTAATCCGGTGATCAGGTGCATCTTCCTGGCTATATCTTGCGTGCAGTTGCGTTCGCAGTATCGTTTAATGGCGTAATCGCGGACTGGGCTTTCACGGTGGAATAACTTGACCATCACCTTTTCAACGAACGCTGCATCATCTGATTCTTTGGCGAGAGCGATGATGTTGCTGGTAGAGGATTGAGGGATGACCAGTTCGCGAGCTTTCTTATAGAGTTCCTCACCTCTCAGCGCCCCACCCTCGTCGCTATAAAGCCAGTTGACCATTCTCTCGATGTGTCCACCCATATCAGGATTCCATTGAGTCCGGATCATCAGGCGGCCAATAACGTTAACAGCGCCAGCTGGTGAGTCATCGCCGCGATTAATTCTGCCCCACACTGACATCATGTACTGCACCCAGGCTCGTTGCTTGGTTGTGATGGTCTTCTTAGGATGCTTCCAGACACGCCGGAAATGGGCGTCATCGACAAAGTTAACCATGGTGTAAATTGGTGTGAGCTTTCTCATTACGCGGCTTCCTTCTGAGGCTGGTTGGTTTTGGTCTGGCTGTGCTTTGCTACTGGTAGCATGCTGGCGCGCTTAACGCTTTCGGCCTGGTATCTGAAAATCTGCTCTCTGGTCATGATGGCCTCCGATTCCACGCACGAATCGCATCGCGTTTTGTTGGATATGTGTCGGTTATTGGCTTAATTAGGCACTGCTTAGTTGCGCATCCGGCATAAACACCATCACCATCGGCAACCAGTTCTGCCTCACCACCACAGAATGGGCAGTTAAGAAGTGAAGCCCAATGCGGAAGCTTGAGGTCGTAAATCATGCGGCCTCCCGCTGTTTCAGCGCGCGAAGGTCTGCCCTGGCCTTGACGCGTATGCCGTCCAGTTCTTCACGTGTGTATCGATGGGTTTCGTTGTTGGATTCCAGCGCCAGCACACGTTCTTCGCCGATCAGATCGACCAGCGCGGAACGGTACGCCTCGATGTTCCCGGATTTGTGAACGTTGCACGCGGAGCACTGGAGCCAGATATTGTCCGGGTTAAAGCGAAGCTGTGGTGCGGCGGCCGTGGTGCGATAATGCCCGGCATGCCAGGCAAAAGCGGTCTTGGTTCCGCAGGAGATACAGCCGTGCCCGGCGGCCAGCAGCATTTCGCGACGCCAGTCGTTGAAGGCACGCTGAGTCATCTGCACCCAGTGACGGATCGGCTTAAGCTCGTTACGACGCGCAGCGCGCCGTTGGCGCCCGGCCTTCTCTGCATCTTTCTGCTCCTTGATTCGCTTAGCGGCGGCTTTCACCTTCTCCTTCTCGCGTTCTTCCATCGCGAGGATTGTGCCGTGCTCCGGACAGCACCAGCGGATCCGGATATCGTGGAATTTCGGCACGAAGTATTCACCGCATACTTTGCACTTACGGCGGGATGGTTTACGCATGGTTTCTCCTCGCCGCGAGACGCAGCCATTTCTGATCCACCAGGCGGGCGGTGTAGTCTTTCAGTGTCGGGATGTCGGACGGCTTAACCACTGGCTTACGCTGGCGGCGCGCCGGAACGCGGAAGATTTCATTGGTGATGACGCGAGAAAGTGGAGTAGACATCAGGCCTCCTGCTTATCGCGCAGTTGCTGGTACTCGCAGCCGGTCGGGATAGTCAGCGCCAGGCCGAACTGAGCGCACCACATTTCAACCTTCACCAGGAAGATATGCATTTCCCCGGTGTCGAGGTCTGCGGTGTGGCGCGGCTCCCAGGTGGTGGTCTTCTCACCGGTGATGAAGTCGGTATAAGTCACCTCTTCGCAGCCGAGATAGGTCTTTTTGAGGTTGCGCTTAACCCACTCTGGGGTAGCGTCAGTGCGCCCGGATTTAATCAGGTATTCACTGATTTCAGCCAGCCACATATGAAGAAGTGAATTTTGAGACAGGCTGCGCTTCTCTCTCCACGGCTTAATTTGAAGGCGGAAGCATTGCCCGTCATTCAGAAGTGGGTGAAGGTGCTGGGTGATAGCATTAATATTGCCACGATGTAGCTTGATGCCGTCTTTTGGGAGAATCATACGCCACCTCCGAGAGGTAACGCAGAATGCAGAAAATCGCAGGTGCATTTCTGCATCTGTGACAAGGTGATACGTTCAAGTTGTGGTCGCATTTAATGTCCCCATCAAATGCGCAGAAGTCTTACCGTCGGGCGTTCAACTCCGACGGCGACTTAATTATACCACTAGTTTTGAGAATGAGTTATCAAAGTTGCTTGATGTTGCAGCTACGATTGCCATCCCATTCCATCAGGCTCTGGCTGTCGATATGGGGATTTCCATATCGCTTGTATGGTAGCTATGGTTTGAATCTATGCTTAGTTAACCTCGCCCCAGTTCCCACTCTTCCCTGGCCACAGTCTTACCCTTCCTGATTTGGCTTTCTACCTCCTGCTGCGGCGCTGCTGGCAGCGATTTAATCCAAGCGGCTGCCAGAAGACGACTCCACGCATCCTTAGAATCCTCAGCGCCGTAATCAATAATCGAGTCGAATTCGTCTAGAATGGCTATCGTAGGTTCAACCGGCACCGCAACCCAACCATCCGGAATCACCGGAGAGTTGCCGCTCACGGCCTCCTGAAAGCGTCCAAGCTCCACGTACTCCTGACATGACCAACCGCCATCAATGAAATCGCGAGCTTCAACAGCGTCGAAAGTGAA
>OJJD01000610.1_pt1 | contig 13054 bp, 18 predicted proteins | sample 1596011 | NCBI WGS metagenome assembly OJJD01 (sample SAMEA4350113, study PRJEB24818) | metagenome | biome: human; feature: gut; material: faeces | place: Denmark | collected 2013-09 | reverse complement strand
TTTCCAGTGTGGATGCTTTTAATATACTTCTCATAATTTACGATTGTTGTTTGTTGATCAGACGTGTGATACGTTTTCGTGAGAGGATTCTCCGGGGATGCTGCCGGGCCGCGAACAGCTTCATCAGCCCGTGGCTGCCGTATTTACGGTTCAGCGTAAAGGTCAGCCATACTAGTACCGTAGCCGCCGATACCCCGAAACCGATGCAGATTCACTGTCCGACGCCCGCCATATACATGATGACGAACATCACAAATACGGCAAGCAGGCCGGCGGCGAAAATAAACAGGTATTGTGCCCGAAGCCCCTTGAACTCAACTTCACGGCCCACCCCTTTATTTATTTCAAAATCAGCCATAAGTTATTGTCTTTTTTATGTTTTTAGAGGAAGAACGACCTCAGAATGGTGGCGGCGACTATCAGAAAGATACAGGCTCCGAACCACGAACTGGCAGTTTTACTCGTGTCGGGGTCGCCCGAACTGAACTTCTGATATACCTTGATTCCGCCAACGAGGCCGATTACAGCACCGATTGCATAAATCAGTTTTGTGCCGGGATCAAAATATCCGGTCACGAGTTGTGTCGCTTCGGTGATACCTGCCTGCCCGTTTCCTTGTGCCATTGCCGCACTTGCTGCCGCAACAGCGGCCAGCATCATAATCAATCTTTTCTTTTTCATTTATCTCCGTGATTTTTAGGTGATTAAAAAAAGCCACGGACTGCCCCCTTTCACTATCCCCATAGGCAGCCCGCAGCCGCTTATGGTTTATTGATTCAGGGGGTAAGTTCCGGCCGGAAATCAGCCGGAGTCATAATATGCCATTTGCATTGTTACATGATTTGGTGGTGAAACATTCTTGTTAATTCTCTCTTGAAAGCGGGATGCGAATCATCCCGAATCGTAATAGCCGTTTGTTCTCATTGTCTTTATCGGTTTATTTCAGATATTCCCCACATTTGAATCCCTTGCGGGGTGTATAGTCTTCAAAGGAAGAGGATTTGAACAGCCACATCCGGTTCGCCCATCGGGCAAGGTCACGCTCGTAACGGGTAGGTGTCCGTTCATTTCCATAATCCCGAAAAGGAATTACAAAGGGAGTGATTCCCAATTCCCTAAGTACGTTCAACCGGAACAAGTCCTGCTCAACAGTCGAATTGAATCCTATCAGTACGTAGCAGGTTATCTTGTAGGGTTTCACGTATTTTACCATCTCTTTCAGGCGTTCTGTCAAATCAAGCTGCGGCAAGTCCCACGCAATATGGATGTTCTGCTTCATCTTCAGCCTGTTCAGATGCCAGGCCTGTTCCTCGTCCATAATCCTCACGTCCACACCGTGCAGTTTCACGGGTTGCCCTTTTTTCATCAGATAATCTATCGCCGACCTTCACTGCGGGTTGGCAAAGAAATTATTGTCCAGCACCTCAATCCATTTCCCTTTCGGGTTCAGTTCCACCGGCTCTACGGCCTGAATGTATCCTTCCTTCTCACGGACGAGGCAGAAAGGGCATTTGCGGATGCAGCCTCTTGAAAAGAACTGGAGCGAAAAAGGGTATTCGGGGTAAATGGAATAGTCCATCATCCGGCTGTTTTCCACAGCTTCGGGAAGCCTGCCCGGAATATCATATCCGGTTCCGCCCTTTATCACTTCCCTTGCATCCAGTAGCCGGTAATCATAGTCAGGTGTGAAGGTGAACACCTTGCTTGCCAGCACCTTGTCATAACGCCTCGCCGGTTCCGCTCATTCTACTTGACAACCTTTTGCCTTGTTGTAAGCCGAAAGGCGCATCAATGCAAAATTGGGGAAGTTATGTCCGTCCACATCTACCAGTCCTATATTCATACGGATAAAATTTAATGGTGAATAGTTCTTGTTACCTTACCGGGTGAATGCCATGAACGGCCTGTCATCCCGAATCATAATAGCTTTTTGTCATTGCCGCTGTCGTTTTATGGATAAGTTAATGGAATGATTGTCTCTCTGGGAGTTAATACGTTTCCCGTCATAAGAGGGAAACCGCCGTTTGTCAACTTGAATCGAAATACGTCATAAACATGGATGATACGTTTTGTTGTTGGTTTTCTACCGAATCTCTCTCCTTACAATGATACGGGTTATCAACCCGTATCAAAATAACCTCTTACCATTGTTACCTCCTTTTTTAATTGGTTAGTCACTGTCCGGAGTAGCCTCATTCAAATGTTCGGCTTCATCCAGAAATTTGCTGATACGGCTGTCGCTGCCATTGATACTTTCCAGTATCGAACGTTCAATCTGCGTATCCTTGATATGATGGATCGCCCTTAAAAGGGACAATCGTTTGTCTGTCGGAATATCCTTGCCATTGCAGAGGTCGATAATCAGGTCAATCTCTTCCGGCCCGATACCGGATATACCGCCCGGATAATCTTCACGGGCACAGTTCAAATCTTCCAGTTCCTCGTTCAGTTCGTCGGTATCCACGTCGTCACCGTTTTCAATCTGTCCCTTATTATCCTTAAGCCTGCCGGAACTGTCGGCCTCAGAAGCCCGCCACTCTTCCACACGCTTGTCCCGGAACAAATCCGGGATGCGCTCAGGCGGCACTTGTACAGCCTTCTGCGGCACTGTTTCCTCGTTTCTGTCAGCAAAAGTAGAGGCATTTTCCTTACCTGCAATAGCCCCGGAACCGGTGGCGTTTATTGGCGGCTGTTGGCGTGTACCATAGCTTTTTGTAACGACAAGGCTGTCCGTTTCAGGCCGTTTTTGGGGCAGCTTTTCCATGTTCCTGCCTTTTGTCTTTTCCTTAACTTCATCCTTTTCTTTGCCCTTCATTTCCACTTTTACAGTTGGGTGGTTCCTTTCCTCAGCTTCCGGTACTGCCACTGCCGGAACTTCTTTCTTTTCCGTTTTTCCTTTCGTACGCCTGCGTCCTTTCTTCGGTTCTTCTTTTGCCGGGTCGAACCATCCGGCAATGCTCCGCAGACCTTTTGCCATCCGGCGGCGCATCTTCCCGAAACATATCTCGCCGAGTTCGCCCCTGAACAGGAACTTGTCCATGAACAGATAAGCGAACAGCAGCCAGAACAGAACTATTCCGGCTTCATAGTAACCTGATTGTATATCCATAACCTAAAATATTTTGTTATAACTCTTTTGGAGATAGGTCTTCACCTCATCCGCATGTTTTTCGAAATGCTCTTTCAATACATTATCTATATAGTTGCCTACCGTCAACTGCCGTTTACCGGCAATCCCTACAATAACGGATATTTTCTGGTGCAGTTCCTTGTCTATATATACCCCCTGTCTGCCTTCGCATTTATAAGGTGTGAGGAACTTACGGATAAAGTCGGCCAATGCGGTGCGAATTGTTTTCGGTGACGGTTTATCCGTAGCCAATTCCGAACAGCCGATATCATCCGCACCGGAAATATCCCTTACTGTTCCATTCACATTGTTATCCGCTTTTCCTTTTTCATCGGATAAAGCGGTTGCTCTATTTCTGCCACTCTCTCCGGTAATGGAAGGGGCCGGAGATGAAAGAGGCTCCGAAGGCCCCCCTGCCATCAGACTACGCAGATACGCTTCGTCCACCGGATTCTGTCCGCCTGTTTTCTTTGCCATGACTATTCGTTTTTAAGTATTCCCATGATTTCATCCATGAACATATCAAAGCCGCACTCTCTGGTGAAGGCCGCATCGGGAGCGAACAGCGTACTCCGGTAAACGGGGCCGCCCGTAGAAGACAAGTCTTTAGTGAAGTTACTGCGCACGGGAATACGTGTTTGGAGGCAGTCCAGCCCTAACAGGGAGAACCCCTGCTGGTAGATGTCATACAATGTAGTGCGTTCTCTTCGATCCACCATGTTCCAGAACAGATACAGCCTTTTCAGAGAAGACAAGCCGGTCTTTATCAGGCGGTCATTGATGGTAGTAGCAAAGTTCAGCGTACTTTCCAGCACGAGACGGTCTGCCTTTATCGGTACGAACAGATAATCGAGCGCACTGATTGCGGCGATAACCCCGTCGCTACCCATAGTTCCGGGCAGGTCAAACAGCACCACGTCATAATGCGTATCCGTTTTGTCTTCAAATGCACTTCAGTCCGCCATGCAGTCTGCCGGGTTACTGCCGATAACCGGATAAGCCCTCTTGTCCAGCCGTTCCGACTGTTCAACAAGCAGACTCTGATAAACGGGAACAGTCTTTACCACTTCCATATCCCGTTTTTTCTGTTTGATGATTGAGTGCTGCGGATAGTCACAATCCACCACAGCTACATTCAGTCCTTTCACATAATGCAGTCACGATGCCGCATAAATGGTGAATGTTGATTTACCCACGCCCCCTTTCTGGGTAGCGAACGAAACGAATAATGTTTTCTTTCTCTTTTCCATTGTTACCTAATTTAAGTGAATAATTTGATTTATTGATAGTTTAGCGGATAGACGCCTATCCACTTATCCGTTCATTCATTTCATTATCAGTTTAGCTTTATAGCTATATAGCTACTTAGCTATGAAGCTATTTATCTATTTAGCTACATACTTACATAGCTATCCAATTATATAGCTATTTATCTATTCAGCCATGTAGCCACATAGCTATCCGGTTGTTTATCTAAGTATTTAGCTAATAGTCTATTTACTTCTCCATTTATCCGAATATCCACTTGCTTGTCTATACATCTTTATATATCTATAGACATATAAGCGGATAGATAACTTTATGAACGCTTATCTGAAAACTTATTTAATCAAATGACTATCCAGACAAAAAGCTATTCGGATAGAAAACCGTCCGCATAGTTATCTTGATAACCATCTTTTTATCTATCCGGATAAGTGGCTAAATAACTATCCGGCTACAAATAAACCTCAAAAAGAGCAGTCATGAAGTATCCCCGGTTCCAAAGTCATTCATTGGCGGGTGTTGGCGTGATACGCCATGATGCACGGACAGAAAAAACTATCTACCTTTGTCGCCGGGAGAGCGCAGCCCGTTCTCGAAAAGAGAACGTAAAACAAACCCTTTAGACCTTTAATCCGGCCCAGCCGGATTTTAATATGCGTCAGCATATAGCGAGGTGTACTTTCAGCGGTTGAAAATATTTCCACCCGCTGAAAGTCTCGCCCGAAAGGTGTTTCGGGGGTGTCAGTTCTCCTAAGTCGAACTTCCTAAATTATTCATGTTATGAAAGATGAAACAAGAATCCGTGGCGCCGCAGGGCGCAAGGTGCTGGCAGACCCGCGCACGCACCGCTATTACCTCTGTCTCAATGACGGAGAGAACGAAAAGTTTATCTCCATGTTCGAGCAATCGGGCATGAAAAACAAAGCCGAATTTATCTTTGCCCGTATCTTCGGTTGAGAGTTCAAGGTAGTGAAGATTGATAAGGAAGCGCAGGAATATTACGCCCAGCTCACCGCTTTCTATCAACAGTTCCGAAGAATAGGAAACAACTACAACCAATGTGTAAAGACCATCCATACCATTTACGGGGAGAAGAAATCGCTTGCGTTTCTCTACAAACTTGCCGAAGAAACCCGTAAACTGGAAGAAGTATGCAGGCAGGTTATCGAACTGACAAAGCGGTACGAAAAGGAGTATCTCACTAAAAAGAAATAACGTCATGGTGCCGAATATCACATCGGGCTGTTCATTCTATGGAGTGATTGCCTATAATAAGATAAAAGTGGACGACGGTACGGCAAAGGTATTGTGACACCCGAAAATTGCGGCTGAGACTTCGGGCAATGTACCGATTGAAAACTGCGTGCAGGCTTTTGAGCCTTACATTGCACTCAATTCACACGTCAAGAAACCTGTTATCCATATTTCATTGAATCCTTCTCCGAAAGACATTCTTTCGGAAGAGCAGATGACCGTACTGGCGCAGGAGTTTATGGAAAAGTTCGGTTACGGGAACCAACCTTATATAGTCTGGCTGCACGAAGACATAAACCGCAAACACATGCACATTGTATCAGTACGCATTGATGAAACCGGAAAAAAGATAGACCATAATCGGGAGGCTATCCGGGCACAAAACATCTGTCGTGAAATGGAAGTGAAGTACGGGCTTCATCCCACACTCGGAGAACACGGTGAGCGGGAACTGGTAAGTCTGCAAAAAGTGGACTATCCGAAAGGTGACATGAAAGTACAGGTGAAGCATACCGCCCGTACCTTGCTGGAATGTTACAACTGTCATTCACTTGCCGAATACAATACTCTTCTGAATTTGTATAACGTCACTGTTTATGAAGTCAGGGGAAGCGTGGACGGAAAGGAATACCACGGTATCATGTACGGAGCTTTGGATGATGACGGACAGCAGGTAGGAACACCTTTCAAATCCAGTAAGTTCGGAAAGGTATTGGGCTATGAAGCACTGCAAAAAAAGTTTACCGCTTCTACTGAAAAAGTGAAGAAGGACAAACTTGCAGAAAGGACAAGGCAGGAAATCATTAAAGCCATGCAGGACATCGGCACGAAAGAAGATTTTGTCCGAAGGCTGAAAGATGCGGATATAGAGGTGGTTTACCGTATCAATCCCGAAGGACGTCTGTATGGTATCACCTTCATAGACCATACCACTCGGACAGTGTTCAACGGCTCGCGTTTGGGCAAAGCCTTTTCAGCCAATGTGTTCAACGAATTGTTTAACAACCCGGATGCAGACCGTGAAAGACTGATACCGCAACCGGAGCAGGAACCGTCCCGTCAGGAGAGGGAAACAAAAGCGGAAGAAAGGCAAGAAGGTGTGGAATACCGGCAGCAAGAAAATCAAAATCAGAATGAATCCTCCGGCAGCCTGATTGATACATCTGCACTCGGTGCTGTTGATATTTTCTCTGTACTTATGGAAGACGACCATACACACGAGTACATTGATCCGGCCTTCCGCTATGGACGCAAGAAAAAGAAGAAGCGAAGGCGCAGGTTATAATATAATAAATTATAGAACAAGAAGTTTAATTTTAATAGTTACAATTATGCAGAATGAAGATGATTTAAGAGGTCTTGCCAAAGTCACAGACTTTATGCGGGCCATCAGTTTTCTATTTTTGGCGATACACATCTATTGGTTTTGTTACGGCTGACTGCATGAAATGGGCTGAACGCTTGGCATAGTGGATAAAATACTATCCAATTTCCAGCGTACCACCGGACTGTTTTCGTCCCTGCTTTATACAAAACTGTTCTGTGTCCTCTTCCTTGGTCTGTCTTGCATGGGCAACAAGGGAGTGAAGAAACATGAAATCACATGAAGGCAGATTATAATTGCGGCCATAGCGGGCACCATACTCTTTTTCCTGAACTGGTGGTTACTATCTATCAATGCATCATCCGGTGTGTGTGCGATACTTTATATTACAACACTGACCGGCGGTTTCTTCTGCCTGCTGGCATCCGGTCTATGGATAAGCCGTCTGTTGAAGAACAATTTACTGGAGGACGTTTTCAATACCGAGAATGAATCGTTCATGCAGGAAACTCGCCTTATGGAAAACGAATATTCCGTCAATCTACCAACCAAATTCTGGTACAGAGGGAAGACTTACAACGGATTTATCAACCTTGTTAATATTTTTCGAGCTACAATGATATTGGGAACACCGGGCAGCGGGAAGTCCTATGCCATTGTCAACCAGTTTATAAAGCAGACTATAGAGAAATCCTATGCGCTCTATATATATGATTTTAAGTTTGATGACCTGTCGGTTATCGCTTATAACCATCTGCTCAAGTACAGATACCGCTATAAGGTTCCACCTAAATTTTATGTGATCAATTTCGATAATCCGAGGAAAAGCCACCGTTGTAATCCATTGGCACCGGAACTGATGACGGATATTTCAGATGCTTACGAATCGTCGTACACCATCATGCTCAACCTCAATAAGTCGTGGGTGCAAAAGCAGGGGGACTTCTTCGTGGAATCCCCGATTGTCTTGTTTACGGCGATAATATGGTTTTTGAAAATCTATGAAGGTGGCAAGTTCTGTACGTTCCCACATGCTATTGAATTGCTTAATAAAAGGTATGAAGACGTCTTTACCATTCTGACAAGTTATCCCGATTTGGAGAACTATCTCAGCCCGTTCATTGACGCATGGAAAGGCGGAGCGAGTGAGCAGCTCCAGGGCCAGATTGCAAGCGCTAAAATCCCGTTATCCAGACTGATAAGTCCGCAACTCTATTGGGTAATGTCCGGCAGTGATTTTACGTTGGATATTAATAATCCCAAAGAACCGAAAGTATTATGTGTGGGCAACAATCCCGATAGAATTTCAATCTATGGAGCAGCATTGGGTCTTTATAATTCAAGAATCGTTAAATTAATAAACAAGAAGAAGCAACTTAAAAGTTGTGTGATTATTGACGAATTACCCACGATTTTCTTTAAAGGTTTGGACAATCTGATTGCCACGGCACGAAGCAACAAAGTGGCGGTTGTGTTAGGTTTTCAGGATTTCAGCCAGTTAAAGCGCGATTACGGAGACAAGGAGGCCGCTGTTATCATGTCAACTGTAGGCAATGTATTCAGTGGTCAAGTAGTAGGTGAAACGGCCAAAACCTTGTCGGAAAGGTTTGGAAAAATCCTTCAAAAGCGGGAGTCTGTGAATATCAACCGCAGTGACACTTCCACTTCCATCAGTACACAGCTGGATAGTCTGATACCTGCCAGCAAAATCAGCACACTTTCGCAAGGTATGTTTGTCGGTGCGGTAGCCGATAACTTCGGTGAGACAATCGAGCAGAAGATTTTCCATGCGCAAATAGTTGTGGATAATGATGCGGTGCAGAAGGAAACAGCCGCCTATCAGCCCATACCTGAAATCAGCAGCTTTCTGGACGAGAACGGCAACGATACAATGGAGCAGCAGATACAGGCCAACTACCGGCAAATCAAACAGGATATTGTCGAACTGGTTGAGAACGAACTGATTCGTATTGAGAATGACCCAGAACTCAAACATCTGTTAGGAGGAGATGAAAAAAACTAATACAATCAAAATCGAAGAAATGTCCCAAACTCAAAAAACAGTTTAGAAAAATGTATTTTGAGTTTGGGACTTGATAATATTATGGAGCTTGAATTTTAGGTAAAATCAGATTGTCATATATATATCGGGCACTTTTACCATTACAGTGCCAATAAATATCATCCAATTCATCAGAAACCATATAAATATTAAGCGGCGTATAGCGGTATTCTACATTTTTCTCAAAGACTTTAAAAGGCCTGAATTTATCAGAAAAGAAATTCCAGCCTTCTCGGTTACAATATATATTATTCATATTAACTTCATATCCAGCACTTTTCCATTCTTTCAACAAAGAAGGAGATATAATATCTTCTAAAATGTATCCACCATATGTAAGTTGCTCCTGCAACAAATTATTAACGACATTAGTGTTAGATGATAAATACTCTTGTCGTTTTACAGAAATATCTATTAACTTGAATGGAGGAGCCACAACCCATATATGGCCAACCTCTTTATTTTCACTCCCTGTTGTTGATTGAAGTCCATAAAATCCATATTTCTCATTCGAATCAATTTCAACCTTTAAAGCCCCTTTAATCATATAGCACCAAAAACCGGCTTCTTGCAACATTCTATATAATTGTAATGAAATTCGAGCACAAGTTCCAAGCTCACCATCAGCGTTCAGTTCTTCCCATAATGTATCTACAATTATAGGTATAAGCCTTCTGGCACGATTAAGATATTCTTTTGGATAATCCTGTTCATTAACATATACTGCAAATTCTTCATTGTACGCAGGACGCTTTTCACATAATTCCACAAATAGGGGGTCATCACAAAATTTAACATTAGATAAATTGGTGATACCAAGATTCAGAAAATATGTTTTATTACAACTAATCATAGTTCAACTAAAGTTTTAAATAATAATACAAATATAATATTTTATTTCCAAAGGTCCTTGATAAACTATACATATCCGTCATTCAACGCCAAACACCGCCATCTGTTCCTTAACGTAACATGCAATTAATTAATCTCCTACATTCGCACCGACGGGCTAAAGTTTACCCGGTATTGATTAATTATTGTATCACTTAAATTATTGATTTTATGGCTAAGAAAAAGCAAGAACAACAAGAACAAAGTCAGGACGAGCATGTAATGGCCATCCTCGACAAGCGGACGAACAAGACCGCAGTCGTTTCCAAGATGAACGAGCAGGACGGCAGTCTCGAAATCGTGCCACCCGACAAGAAGAACAGCAGCAGCTTCCTCAAACTGGACCGTACCTCACCGCTGGAACTCTTCTTCACCAATTTCAAGAACCAGTACGACAATCCCACGAGTTTCAGTTTTTTCCTCGTACCACTTGTCCTTTTGGAAAAGACACTGAATGCCGTAGTCCAGATCCGGAAAGGGGAAGACCCCGGAGTGGAAGGCAAAAAGCTGGTGGAGAACAGCGAACTCAACGATGAAGGACGCATCGCCAAACTTGCCCGAAGGTATAAGTTTGACGAGCATCAGCTTCCGTGGAAAGAACTCAGTGCCTTGGGAATTGACAAGCAATTGTTGTTTGACAACCATTGCATGGGCGAAATGCTGAAAGGAAGAATCACCTCAAAGGCTTTTCCTATTACTAAGGAAGTGAACGGAGAGAAGAAGGATATGGGGGAAGCCTGTTTCCTCTGTGTCAAAGGCGAGGACGGCAAGGTGCAACTGAAAACTCTAAGCAGACTCGACAAACCGCAATATGACCTGCCTGCCTATAAGGGAGTATTCACGGACGAGGAAAAGCAGTCGCTCAAAGACACCGGAACTTTGGGGGCTGTCAAGGAAATGAAGGACACCCACACGGGAACGGTCTGCAACTGTTATGTATCCTTTCATGAACCGAGCAACCGCATCATCACCATGCCGGTGGACGCCATCAAAATACCCGATTATATCTACGGGAAAAGACTGGATGACAAACAGAAGCAAATTCTTGCGTCAGGAGGCCAGCTTCCCATCAACGACATACAGCGCAAAAACGATACGCTGCTTTCCGGCGTCGCTTTCGTCGATCCGAGAATAATGGACATCGCATTCAAGCAGTCCGGTGAACAACTGAAGGTCAACGACACTATCATGGGTGCCAAAATCACTCCTGAGCAAAAGAAGATGCTCCAGAACCATGAAATGGTGTTCGTTGAGAATATGCGCTACAAAGGCAGGGTATTTTCCGATGATGTACGTTTCAGCAACAAGAGCAACCAACTGCTGATAGGACGTAACGCCCGTGAATACAAACCCACTATTGATAGCAAGAAAAATGACAAGAAAAAGGAGGTAAAACAGCAGGCACCCCGCCATGTGGCGTCTGTAAAGGCCCGGTCAAAAAAGAGCCTTTCGGTCATGTAACAGATAGATTATTCATGTTTTTGGCAAATATATACCCGGTTCTCTTTTATGGCAGCCGGGTATATGTCTAATATCCGATTAACATTTTAAAGTGAAAACAAATGACTATACAAGATAAAAATACTGCAACCGGAGAATTGTCCTATTTTGAGACGACTCTCCTTTTTTATTTGAAAGAAAGCCATCCGCACATGGCCGACAACAAGGCGTTCATCCGGGAGCGTGCGGACAATGCCACAGAGGCTTACGAACATGCCATACGTGAGGGGATATCCGTTACGCAGGCTTTGGAACTGGCTGACGCCGTCCTCTACCAGGACTTGCGCTTTTCCCAGTTCGATACGGTTTTCGAGGTCGTGTCGGAGTGGTTTCCCGAAGTACGGCCCGAAAGACGGACGGATTTCTGCCTGAAGGTATTGTCGTCCGCAGAAACAGTATTCAGCAAATATCCCATAGACGACAAATTTGAATCATCCCCGTCCTATCATACACTTACCGTTGAACTTACAGGTTTCATACAATCCTATATAGAACGATATGGCATATAACAGACGACAACATCTGGCGGACAACATAGCCGCACTTGAACTGGTATTCATGCGTCCGGAGTTCTGTCTTACGGAACAGGGACGCAAGGTTTTGAACGGTTATTCGGGTTTCGGGGGATTGAAGTGCATCCTGAATCCGGCGGAAAAAGACACGGATATTGAAAGATGAACGACAGACAGGGAACTGTTTCCCCAGGTCAGATTGCTGCATGAACTGTTGCGTGAGTATTCCAAAGACGAAAAAGAATACAAGGCATACGTCCAAAGCCTCAAAAACTCCGCTCTCACAGCCTTTTACACACCGGAACCGGTGGTAACGGCCATGCAGGAATCCTTGCAGCTACCGGGAATCCGTCCGGGACGTTTTCTTGACCCTTCTGCCGGAACGGGCATGTTTATCAGCGGCTTGAAGGATGTTCCCGAAGTCCATTGTTTCGAGAAAGACAAGCTCACGGGAAAAATCCTCTCATCCCTCTATCCGGAAAGCAGAGTGACCATAGACGGTTTCCAGTCCATACAGCCCTATTATAACAACTACTTCGATATGGTTTCATCCAATATCCCGTTTGGAAATACCAGAGTTTATGACCGGGATTTTGACCGGAGCGAAGACGTCGTGCGTAAATCCTCACTTGCTGCCGTACATAACTATTTCTTTCTCAGAGGTATGGACACGTTGCACGAAGGTGGGATACTGGCCTATATCACGACTTCAGGCGTCATGGACTCGCCGCAGAACCGTCCCGTCAGGGAATGGCTGGTGAACCATGCCAATCTTGTCTCCGCCATACGTCTGCCGGATAACCTGTTTGTTGATGCGGGTACGGAAGTGAGCAGTGACCTGATCGTATTGCAGAAGAATACCCGAAAATCTGAACTGACCGAAAAGGAACGGAACTTTATTGAAACCCGCCTTATATCAGGCAGCATCAATATCAACAACAGCTATGCCGATTTAGACCATATCGTCCATACTTCCGTATCTATGGGTAAAAACATGTACGGACAACCGGCCATGAATTTTATTCATGAAGGAGGTGTCGGCGCCATTTCCGAACATCTCAGGCAGTTATTGGCGCAAGATGTGGAGAACCATCTTGACCGGAAACTTTATGATG
>OJJD01000608.1_pt1 | contig 13096 bp, 10 predicted proteins | sample 1596011 | NCBI WGS metagenome assembly OJJD01 (sample SAMEA4350113, study PRJEB24818) | metagenome | biome: human; feature: gut; material: faeces | place: Denmark | collected 2013-09 | reverse complement strand
GAATGGAGCTTAGGTGCCTCCGGGTGTTTGGAGTAGTCCATCTTGTCAACTTTAAGCACCTTCTGACCGCGGATGATGACCAGCGCCTGTGTGATGGGCAATCGCAGCACTTCATCCGGGGTGAGCACAGGCCGCTTGCCAACGCCAGAAGTTTCCCGGAATTCCGGAGTGTAGTTGGAAATGCGCCAGGTGCCCAGCTGCTTGGATTTGCTGGATACCGACACCGAGGCCAGGCCGGTGCGCTCAGAGATAAACTCGGCTGTAAGGCCGTCCGTACAGCCCAGAAAGAGTTGTGCGTCGCAGTTACCCAGAATTTCCTGCCAGAGATTGATCGGGTAGCGGTTCTGAAGGCCCGCGAGATTTTGGAACACGCAGCTCATGGAAATGTTGCGAGAGCGAATCACACTGAGTCGCCGCGAGAGATCAGGGATGGTGCCACAGGCGGTAAGCTCTTCTCCCAAAATGTGGACGGGAATCGGGAGCCTGCCTCCCTCACAGTTTTTGTCCGCATACCGAACCAGCTTGATAAAGCAGAAAGAGAGAAACAGGCTTGCCAGAAAATCAAAGGTACTGTCCTGGTCGCTGGTAACAAGGAAGTAGGCGCACCGCTCCTGGCCGGGAAGCTCCAGATCGATTTCGTCCCGGGTGGTAATTTTCTTGATCAGTTCTGACTGGAATACCTGCAGGCGGGAACCCAGACCGATGATGACACCGCTGCGCACGGTATCGCTGGCCTGCTTGAACAGACTGTACGGAGCTTTGGCAGGGTGAGTGGGAGGCAGAACATCGAACAGATTGTCCAGATCGGACTCTCCGTTCAGCGTCAGTAAGCGGTACACCTCACCGATATTGCGGTTCTCCGCCGCATAACTCTGATCTACATAAAGGACAAGGGCTTTCAGCAAATTCATTTCGCAGTTGTCCCAGAAGTGGTCGCCCTTGTCGGTACTGTTGGTGTTCTTGATGATGACATCCACAAAGAGTTGGGCCATCAGTTCCTGCCCTTCCACTTCGGAAAGGCAGTTCCAGCTGTCCGAGTTTTCCGGGAGTACCAGATTGAACACCTTGACACAGTAGCCTTGATCGCGCAGATATTCACTGGATTTTTCATAGAGTTCGCTTTTGGGGTCGGAAATGATCAGCGATTCCCCGCAAATCACCGCCTGAAGGATGCGGTTCATGCAGAAGGAGCGGGTTTTCATGCTGCCGCTGGAACCGTATACGGCCAGATTGCCGTTGATTTTGGGGTTTTCAGGGATGCAGACCGCTTTCCCATCTAACATTCCCAGCACAACACCTTTATGTCTGCGAAGATCGGGCACCAGATCGAGTACCCCAGACATCTCCTTGCGGCTCATCCAGCCGGAGGTGCCATAGGTTCCCTTGGCCGAATAGATGAAATTCCGGTCGGTATCATATTCGCCGGCATCACTGTAGCCCATCTTCATCACCATCAGGAGCAGGATAGCCAGCAGGCCGATGCAGATCAGAACACCGTATACCCCATAGGGAGGGTGCAGCACTGAGGTCAGGCAGGTAAAAAAGTCGGGCGACGCCGCCACCGGAGATGTGCCGTCCCCGGGAATGCCGCCGCCCTGTTTCCAAGCTGCGTAATTGCCCAATATCTGCCCCAGAAAGCCGCCAGAATAGAGAATGGCGAGGAAGGCCAAAGGAGCAGCCATCAGGCAGGCAATCATTTTCTTTTTGTTTATGGGAAGAACCTCCTCTCAAATTTGATGAAGTCAATGGTTTGAAAGCGCACTCTGCTGCCGCAGTAGCGCCGCAGCACATCTACCTGAAAATCAAAGCAAATGATCGTTCCGGAACTATCCATAAGATCGAGGGCGCTGTTGAAGCGCGCAATCCTGGGCAAATCGAAGAAGTAGCAAAACAAAACAGGCGTTCCATCCGCTTCAAAGGCATCGTGTTCGATGGCCCGACTCGTAGCCCTGGTTGTAAGGCCCTGCTTCAAGATGTCATTGAGCTGCGCTGTCTTAGCACAATCGCACAGCAAGGCCAGCAGCACTTCTCCCTGATGGTCGTTGGTAAAAAAGAAAAAATGGTCATAGCTTCCGTCCAGCATGAAATAGTCATGTTTGGCGCCGCCAGTGCTGGTCAGCATCTGGTAAGCGAGTTCCATGCTTTCCCCCAGAATGACCCCCTGCACAGCGTCTGCATTGTATTGCCCGGTGAGGCGCTGCTGACACAGAACGCTCCACATCAGAGCCTTTACCCGCATCTCGGACTTGTAGCGCCATTTCATCAGAGCTGCGCTGCTGTTGTAAGTAACATAGATGCCGCCGGAGGTAAGGAGCACACCAGTGAAGCGAGAACTGCGGATCTGCGTGGTATCCACCCCCATCTCCTTGACTTCGCGGGAACTGTAAAATGAGGGATACTTCACGGCCCCATCGGAATAGCCCTGCGGGGCAAAAACCTTCGGTTTTTCATCTTGGAAAAGTCCAACCCCTGCATTGTCCATCGTGACATAGGTTTCTGCCAGACGGTGAAGACGAAGCCGACGCCCAATCTCGCTTTTCAGCCGGTTGGTGTCGGTATCACCTGTCAGATAGGAAGCAAAACGCTCAGGCCAGTTGTCCAGCAGCCTGTTTTTGGCGCGAACGCCTAAACGATAGCCGCGGAGTTTGTCTCGGTAATAGGTGCGGAGTAGCCCGCTCTTTTTCAGATCGGTCACAACCGACTCCAAATAGTAAGGACTGGCTGGGAGACGGTTGAGCTGGCTGGTGGGGAACTCTCCAGAGATGGCTGTCAACGCCAGAAGCCGGAACGGGAGCGTGTCCGGCTGTGGAAATGTCCGGCTGCTTTTCCCAAGTGATCACCTCCCTTGTGAATTGTTTTTTTACCGTGATGACTGAGAACTTCGGTAAAATTCTGCAGTGGCGCAAGTCTGGAAGCGTTGAAAATCCGGGCTTTTTTGTGCCATCAAGGTATGTCGGGAAAAATAAGGGCCAAAAGGCTCAAAAATCCGAGATGGTTTTCAAGCTCTCTTTGCGCTCTGCAAGCCATTGGGGAAACCGCTTTTTTTCCATGACAAAGATCTTGGTGCAGTCCTGCTCTCCCAGCTCTGTGGTATTATAGGCGTCGCATAGCAAGCCGGTATCATCGGCCATCACAAAGGTGGACAACAGATCCAACAACTGCTTTTCCTCCAGATTGTCATAATCACGCACCCGCCTGGTGGGAAGTGTTTGATCGTAAACTTGGGCAAAGCAGACAACACAATTCCGGTAATGGGGGAGAGGCTGTTCCTTTGCGTACTGCTCCAGAGCGAAATAGAGCGTGTCTAACAGAAACTCGGAACTTTGCCGTTGCCGGCGCTTCGGGAGAAGCCCGGGAAGGGTCACTTCCAGGACCCCGTTTTCATAGGCTATCGAGATGCCCTGCGCCACGCTGGCGGATTGGAGATACTCGCCCTTCTGGATGGAGGTGCTGGAATATATCAAATGCCGCAGCCGGCAGGCAATCCGTTCCGCCCGAAGCGCAGCATCGGTAGAGAGAATTTCGTAATTGTCGGGATAGCGTTGGATGTCTGTTGTGTCCATCGCATACAGCACATTACTCAAACGGGATATATCGTCGAGAATGCTCCCTATTCTGCGGGAAATCAGTTTTCGATCCAAAAATCATGTGCCTCCTGCTTTCTTGAAATACTGGGTTTGTCCATCTTGAGATACGGTGCAAAAACCGGATATGTCGTGACAGTCGATTTTGGCAATCTGTGTCGGAGAATCGACCAAGATGATGCGGCGGCTACCGCCCTTGTTGCCCCGTAGAGCATGACAGACTAACGCTTCCTGTCCATGGGCGACATAGGCGACTTCATACAGTTCCCCATCGGCAAAAAAGACCAGTTTGACAGGAAACTCCGCAGGTGCATGATAATCAGCCTGCTGAATGAAATCCAAAAGGACCCACACCGCCTTGATAAGCGCCTGATCAGCTTTGGGCGGATAGCCGGCAGGAAAATATCCGCCGTTATCACTTTGGAAAATGCGGCCCTGCCTTTCCAGATGGGAAAGCAGGGCTTTCGCTGTTTCAGACTTGCCAGGGTGAAAGCAAAGAAGCTGCTGCTGGCTGAGACCAGGATACATAGTCACTGTCCGCAGTAGCGTTGCAGCTTCATTTCCATAGATTTCAGCCCTGGTCCTCATGAGCTCACCTCCTGTTTGTAAAAATAGATGACACATAAAAGACGCCATCGGGACGCCTTCCAAAAAATAATCGTTGAAAGGCGTCATCGCAGCGTCTATTTGGCGTGTTTTGAAGAAATGTAGGAGAACAAGGGTTATGCAGACTCCTGTTCACGGCGCTTGCGCTCCAGAATTTCACGAAGTTCACGCCGGTCGGTGGTGATCAGGTCTTTCTCAAGAGGGCTGGCCTTAAACTCAACCATGACATTGTTGTTGTTGGTCGAGATCAAGCCATTGCCACGCTCAAAATGGGTGACCTCCATCGTTTCCGCATCGGACAGATGCAGGGTCTCCTGAACCCGTTCCGCTTCATCATCTTCCAGGTTAAGAATGATCTTTGTCTTGCTGTTGTTGATGATACCTTTGCCAAAGCGACCTTCATCCAGATTGAAGAAATCGTTGAGGTCTTGGCTCGCGAAGACCGCCGAGCCTCCATACCCACGTATCGTTTTTGCAATCTCCAAGAGGAAATCGCCGGCCAGTCGTGTGCCTGTGGCGCCGGCGCCGGAAAGGAGCTGCCAGCATTCATCGATGAAGATGGTTTTTTCTTCTGTGCGGTCGGCCTTTGCCCGGTCCCACACGAAATCAAGCGCCACAAACATACCTACAGTTAGCAGATCGCCGGTGAGCGAGGAAATGTCCAGCACGGTATATTTGTTATCCAGACTTACATTGGTCTGCTTGTTAAATGTATTGGCCGAACCGTGAACCAGACGGTTGAGAATATGAGCCATGCGGGTAGTTTCCGGCGCAGCTTTCAGAATCTCATGCAGGTCGCCCAGCACCGGCATTTCCCGGTACTGACCCGGGTTGGCCGGGTCATCCAGTGAAGCGTTATCATGCGTAATGCCCTTTGCGTTGTAAGTGCGGATCAACGCTTCGTCCAAAAGCTGACGCTCTTCATGGCTCATATCGGGAATGAGCAGGCTGAAAAAGATGTGTAGCTGCTGGATTTTTGCCGCCAATTCAGAAAGCTGGATTCCGGGGCCGTCCAGAAGTTCATTGACAGACCGATCAACCTTGCGGATCTCCATAACATTGATGCAGTGAGGGCTTGCCGGGGAGATTTGGATAAACTCGCCGCCCACATTTGCACAGGCGCGGTGAAACTCGTGCCCCTTCAAGGGAGCGACGATGAAAATAGGGATATTTTTACGCCGCATTCTTAACGCCATAAGCTGCATTGTGAAGGTTTTGCCTGCGCCACTGGTACCTAAAATCGAAATGTTGGCATTTTTGTAGATCGCGGAATTGAAAATATCCACGATGATGAGGGAACTGTTGTACTTGTTGACCCCCAAAAGGATGCCGTTGTCGTCACACATCTCAAAGGAGGTGAAGGGGTAGCAGCTTGCGGCGCCGCCAGTCAGCAGGTTGCGCTTGCCACGCTCAAAAAGTCCTTTCTCCATGGATACCAGCGGGAGCGCGGAGAGAAACGCCTGTTCCTCACGAAAATGGCAGGAACGGACATCCATATCCTGCGAAAGCAGAAGCTTTTTCATCTCGCTGACCTTCCATTCCAAATCTTCCTCAGTAGGGGCAGTAACGGTAATCAACAGATTCAGATAGTAGAAGTCCTCGTTGTTGGAAAGACCTTCCTTCAGAAAATAGCCGCTTCGGATGGCGCCGTCGATGTCGTCAAAATCAGTGTTGGTGTCGCTCGCGTCCTTGATTTTGGAACGATTGATGCGGAGCTGCTGGCCTACCCGCTGGATGATGCGCTCTTTGGGCTGCCTGGAAAGGAACATGTCCATGTCGATGCCGTCGCCGGCGTTGACGATTAAACTCAGCCATCCGGCGGGAACCTGCGTCTTATAACCATCCGACGGAATCAGCAAATAGGCGTAGTACAGCCCGTCTATGCACAGATAGCTCCCATGAGTAAAATCAATACTCTTGGGAGCGGCAAACTCGGCTGCAGGGATATGGTCAATCTCGCTTTCCCGGCCTTTTGCCGCATACTGTGCAACAACCTCCTGTGCCCGGAGTGCCAGCGGTTTGATGACGCTCTCATTTCGGCAGAGGAGATTATAAAGAACATCAACCGTAAATTCGTCCTCGTTTTCGGGGATAATCACTTCATTACCGCATTGCCGGAGGTAATTGGATGCAGTATGTACGGCGCTTTGCAGGGATTGAATAGCTTCCTCTTCCTGTTCCGAACGCCGGGTGTTGTTCCATGGCTCATACTCAAAAATCAGGAAAAAGCGCCGTGTGACAGCTTCCCGGGCGCCGATCTGCTGCACAAAGCTCAGATAGTCTTCCTGCATCAAACGGCACTGCTCATTTTTCTCCTGAGCCATCTCCCTGCGTACTGTGTCCAAATGACGGTTGATGTCCGCCCGACGGGTCAGCACCTTGATCTGCAGCTTGACGGGAGAGATTTTCAGATACGACACAAAAGAGTAGATGATATTGCGCTGCTCTCTTGCGCTGCGGAGCATAAAGTTGATGGGAACCACCTCGACCACCTTGACATACCGGTGGTCTTTGGTGTAGATGATGCCGTTCTGGATCTTTTCGATGGGAAGATAGTCTGCCACCGGATTCAGGCAGGCGGGCGGCTGCTCTTTGATATGAGCGGGGCGCTTGGGTGGACATGCCTTCTCCTTCCGCTTGTTGGGCTTTTTCTTCGCTTTTTTGGACGAAAGTTCTTTCTTCGGCTTTTTCTTGGGCCGGAGCTTCTCACGAATCTCGTAACTGCGAACCTCGTCAAACTCAGCTGGAAAATCCGATTCACCGGAACGCCTGCGCTTCGGAGGGCGAGACTCCTTTTCTTTCGGAGCCCTCTGCTTGAGATGTCTGCCGGGGCGTTTCATAGGGGGCGCTTGCTCATTCGACTGCTGACCGTCGCCGCCAACGATGCGGCGATTCCGCAGGTATTTCAAAAAGATAATCAGAAATTCCGACAAACTCTCGCCAGAAATGCCGATCAATGCGACCAGAGCCGCAGGAAGGGCGGTCAGGCACAAAATGATAATTCGGGTCGTCAACCCGAAAGGAACAAACATGAAGACCGGCACCCCGATGGCAAAAGCCAGGATACCGGCCTCAATAACATTCCGCGCACGGAACATACCGCCGAAAAATGTGCCTGATTCAATGAAATTCGGCGGTATGATATAAATATCATGGTCGTTTTTGTTGCTCATACATACCTCATTTCCGTAACCGAAGGAAGGTCAACCGATAATCCAGAACGGACCGCCGGCGCCTGCACGACGGCTGGCCTCGTTTAAGATAATGGACAGATCCCAAAGTTGCTCACTGCGCTTATAGCTGGCCGGGTCTGCCACCATGATTTGACCGTCTTTTACGCCTCGGAGAACGATGAAATGGCCGGAAGAAGTGAAATGCCCTTCAGCCATGATTGCCACAACCAGCTTTCCCTCGGAAAGAGCATCGACGATGCGCTGCGGCTCGGATGTCGTACAGCCGGATACCGGCAGTCCCCAGGCCTCCGCTGCGGCAGGAATCAGGGCGTGATAGGAGCCGCTGTTGTCACACCAGTATCCATTTTCATAGGACCACTGCGCCATCTCCACGGGATCAACCGTATCGTCCGTAAGGGAAGACACTACGATTGCCATGCTGGTCGGCCCGCAGCCGTAGCCGCCAATGTTGTCAGTTCCGTAAGGCTGGCTGGCATAGCGTTCATCCAGTTGGTTATAGTACACCACCGGTGTCACACCATCGGTAAAGGTTACATCCCCAAGAGAGGGGATGCTGTTTCCGGTCCACTCCGTCATGTTCTGGAGCAACCCATCACCCAAAAAGGTACTCAGGTTGGAAGCGTAGTCAGAGGCAAGTTTCTTTTGCTCATCCGTGAGTGCGAAAACATGGTCCGCAAGATAGGATTCACCGTTATACCGGATCGTGTAAATGATCCATGTTTCGGTAGTGGTGGTTTCCTCGCCGGTTTCCGGGTCCTCGGTAGTAACCTCACGGGATTCCTGGACGCTGGTGTAGGAATACAGGTGTTCCTTATTATCCCGGAGAACAGCGGCCAAATCATCCAGTGAAATACTTTCAAAATCCTCATCCCGGGCCGCACAATACTGAGAGATGATGAGATTGGCATTGAAAACAGGGCCGGAGGAATAGGAATTCTTGATCTCCATGTGGTCGACACCGGACGAAGCAAAATCTTCCTCAATCCGGGCCATCACATCATCCAACGCCTCGCCCAGAATGGAATTGATGGTGAATGTTATGTCGTTGGCATTTTCCACGATAGCTGTCTCGCTGTTGAGAACAGGGGCTTCGGAATCTGCCGGAGAAAAGGCATTAACCAGACCTCCAAAGATAAGCCCGGGGAGCATCAGGACAAACAGTACCGGAAGCAAAAGCAGAATGATGATGACGGCGATGATCTTGCCGATGTGCTTGCGCCCGGCCCAAACGGCCCCGGCCACGGCACCATACGGGCCGCCGGCGGCAGCTCCTTTTGCGGCACCGGGAATTGCCTTGCCTGCTTTAATAGCGCCTTTTATGGTGTGGGCAGCGGATGCTCCGGTTTCCACGGCATCGGCAAGACCAGTCTTTTTTTCTTCACCCATTTAGATCTTGTCCTTTCTGCGGGGAGTGGGGGGCAGCTTCTTGACGATTGACTCGTTGTAGGCTATCGACCCATCCGGTGCCATGTAGGGGGATTTCTCCACAGTGTCAACAGCGTATTGCTTATACCATGCCGCACCGTCGGCGGAATGAACCGTTGTGTATTGGCCCTCGGGTGCAACATACTGATCTGCATGATACATTCCGAAAGCGATGCCTTCCGGATGCTCGGCGGTAACTTCGGTGCCTGTGATACGCCCGCCGCCGATCTCAACATTCTGGTATTGAGGAATGTTTTCAGCACCGGCTTCCAAAGCAGCGTGCCCCATGTAAGAGTGCAAAGCGTCAACAGCTTTCTCACCGGAAATTGTACCCATCTGGGTAATGTTCCCGGTGGCAACAGAACCGATCACATTGTTGGCGAAATTGCCGCCCTTGCTGACGGACGAAGTATAGATGTGGCCGCCGATACCCCCTGCAGCACCGCCTACGAGACCACCAAGGCCAGAGGCTTTTGTTTCTGAGGGAGTTGTTGCTGTTTTTACCGCATTGTTCGTGACCTTCCGGCCAATCACCCCAGCCAAACCGCCGCTGGCAAAGCCGGCACCAAAGCCGCCACCCTTACCGCCACCGCTTGCATTCACATGGGTGGAATTGCTGCTGTGCCCACCGCCGAAATGGTGGCTGGAAAAGCTCTTGAATCCACTGAAGCCCCGGGCGGCTATTAAGGCCTCCGCCAGCATACTGCCGCCGGTATGACCTACATTGACCCCAAGACTTGCCATGAAAGAGTCGATTTTCTGTGATACTTTGAGAAAACCAATCGCACACATGAACCAAATCAGGACATTGCCGGATACAGCTTCTTTGCCCACGGCGTCTACCTGTGCCTGCACTTCTTCCTCCGAAACGGCGGCAAAAGCGGGTTGGCAGCACAGGCAGGCAAGAAGACCGACCATGAGCGCAAGAAACAGAATTCTTCTGAGTTTTTTCATTACGCCCCTCCTTAAAGCGAAAGCGGGTTGGAGATAAACGAACCAACCATGCTCGTAAATAGGCGCAGACACCAGGCGTTCATAAGCAGCAGAAAAATCTGCCCGCCCAGCATCCGGCACCAGGATTTCCAGATGTTTGATGTGGTCTGGCTTGCCCCCATCGCAAAAGCGACTGGTGCAGTATAGACCAGCACACCAAGCAATACATATCGTTCCGCTGCTTCAAGCAGCAGTTTCAGATAGTTCCATGCCAAAATGATGACCAGAATCAAAGTGATCAAGGCCACGGCTCCATTGGCGCATACACCGATGATCACCAGCATCACCGAATTGAAATCGGCAAAGCTGAGGGGCGGCAGTTCCGAATCCATGATCCAGCGGTACGGGGTGCCGCCGATGGTCAGTATCGTGTTGATGATCTCGTCTGAAAAAAGTGCCAGCAGAATGAAGAGAACCGAGCGGATGCTCAGCTTCACAGGATCTTCTGCCTCAATGCCGGCGCTCAGACCAAAATTCTTAAACAGCTGCCATACCCAGTTGAGCAAAATCAGACCGACAGCCAGAGCTACAAAAATCCCGTACATCGTCTCTGCGGCGGGGAAATAGCGCAGAAAAACGGTCATGTCACAACCAAGCGCGCCCAAAACCGAAGTAGTCACAAGGTCGAGACCTGCCATGATCTGCTCTGCAATCCATTCAACGATGCCATCCAGGATACCCATAAATTACGCCTCCTTCCAGCGGGTGTAGAGTTGTCTCTGTCATCCAGCCCACTGACCGCCGGCAAACAGAGGCGTCACATAAGCCATGATAAAGCCTAATCCGTTGAGGATCGCCCAGGTGATACAGATGCGCTTCAGCCAAGCACGGCTTTCATCGACGGTCCGGCCCGAGCGGGAGAAGTTCATCAGCAGCAGGGCGACCGAGGCGGTCACAATAGCCGCAATGGTGGAAATTGCGACAATCTGCTTGTAGACATCCTGCATGATCTCTTTGGCTTTAGACCAAACATCGGTTGCAGCAAAGGCCGGCTGACAGAAAACCAGCGACATCGTGACGCAGAGAAAAGCCATATAGGCGAGTTTGGCAGCGGAAAAATGATGCTGAGGCGTGCGGTCGGCATCTTTCCGCTTCGACTGGGGAAGTTTCAGTTTCTTCAATGTTTGAGGACCTCCAATCCAAATGTGATGATCGTTGCTCAAAAGCAAAGAACAAGCCCGCACCTGATTTGCAGATGCGGGCTTATTCCCGGGCCGGACGGCCGTTTGGACAGAAAAAAAGCACTTCGGAAAAAGGCGCTGTTCTCTGTCCGTATTCGGTTTTGGGTGCAAGTTTGAGCATATTCAGTCTAACACATTGAGATTTACGCCTCAAGGGCAGAAACGCGCCAATTATTTTCCCGATATGTGCCAATTATTTGCCCTGCTTGTTTTCGCCGGCCGTCAAGTCTGGGAAAAATTGCTCCAGCACATTCAGGCTGTCCTTGGAGGTATATCCCCACAGCACGGAACTGAGGGCTTCAATGGCCTCCCGCCGCTTACGGTAATAGGTACGGAAGGAAATATCCCGGATATGAGGGCGCAGGTTCTCGATGATCTCCTCCACATTTTTCAACTGCTGGGGGGAGAGAAAAGAGTAGTACAGAAGCCAGTAGTATGCTTCACCGTTCTTGTGCTTGGTGCGGAGCAGATCGACTGCCGAATCCAGCAATTTCAGCATTTTGTGGCTGCGCTCAATGCACTTGGCGTGATGCTCAATATCGCTGCCCGCCAGATCGGCGCCGGCCAGGTAGACAGAATCCAGAAAATCCTCGATGGAAGTGCCATACTCGATCTCAAATTTTGTCCGGACATGCTGAACAGACAGCTCCAGGCTCCATACCACATCACGGTATTTCTTCAGCAGCTTCCAGGTGTCGTGGTACAGCGGGTTTTCAGCAACATTCTTTTCGTCAAATTTCTTCATGGTTATGCCTCCTTATTTGTTTTCAACAATGGGGTTGAGAGTAAGTTCAAAACTTGCGACCTGCTTGGCCACACAACACAGCCAGGCCTAAGCGCAACACAGTTTGCTCGTGTGCGCGGGGTAGTAATTCTTCCCGGCAGTCGCCCGATAAAGGATATAACTTGTAGTGAGAGAGGGAGCATCCAAAGCACGAAATCCCTTGTGCCATCAGGATTTGCGCCATTTTCTGCATGATGATTTCAATGTGAGATTTTGAAACGCTGGAGAGTTCGTCTGAAACGATGACCTCATGCTCCATGGTGGGCTCTTCCTGGTCAACACAGCCCTCCGCAGGAAGCTCCAGACGGATATTGAGTGTCATAGCGACCTCCTCTTTGTCCACCATCACATCAGATATTTCAAACATGGTGGACAAGTAGTTTTTAAGATAGATCACGCTGCCGTGGCGGCCGGGGAAGGACATGAGGGAAATATAGTCCAAGGCGGACAGCTTTTTAAGAATACGGCCAACGGTGGCCCGGGACAGTCCCCAGCGGGCAGCAAGTTCCGTATAGGTGACCAAAGGATTGCCAGTGCCATTGCGGAAATAGGCTACAGGCCCAAGACCCGACCCCTGCACTTGACTGTCGTTGTAGATGGCCGAAACCCATAGATCCAGCACGATATCCATTTCGGAACAGCGGTCAGAGCTGATTAGGTCAGTAACGATAGATACCGGCAGAAAGAAAAAGCCGGTGTCCTTTTGACAGGGAGCGTTATACTCCAAAACCGTGTTGTGCCGGGCCCAGTTCCGGATTTTATAGCGGATCACATTTCCGCGCCCGAGAGAGGAGAAGTCAATGAGGTGCCGCTGCTGAAGCTCTCCCAGGATGGAAAGCGCCTGACACTGAAAACGAGTCCGAAACCATTGAGACAGTTCTTTGAGCGTACAGACCCATTCGCCGGGGTAGACGGTGTAGCTGATGCCATCGATGCGCCGGTATGAGGTGCGGAAGTTTGCAAAGCTGCAAAGCACGGTATAATGAAAAAGGCCGGAGCCGCCGCTTGCGCGAATGCTCCGGTCATCTATCAGACGATGGATAAACTGTCGGTAAATCCGACAGCGTGGATAGTCCACCACCTGTTTAATTTGTAATTGATAGGCTGGCATAAGAATCTCCTTTTTATATATAAGGTATGAAATTGGAACATGCTACGAGAAAAGCGTTGACTTGAATGGTTTTCTGGCTTACACTATTATTGTATGGCTTAGAGAATCCGGCTGGTATTTTGGCTGATTTGGGTTAACGGATTGCTCTTCATGTATGTTGGTTATGCCGAGAGGTGCAGCATTCGGGATGTACTTCATAGCTGCAGAATGTATCGCAC
>OJJD01000603.1_pt1 | contig 13236 bp, 13 predicted proteins | sample 1596011 | NCBI WGS metagenome assembly OJJD01 (sample SAMEA4350113, study PRJEB24818) | metagenome | biome: human; feature: gut; material: faeces | place: Denmark | collected 2013-09 | reverse complement strand
GTCATGGGCCTTCTTCAGCTCCGCGGCCTGCGCCAGGAACTCCGGGTCCGTGGCCCTGAACTGTTGGCGGAGCTGAAGAAGGCCCATGACAGGGAGGCGCAGGCGCAGTTTTCAAACGATTTGAAAACCATCCGCGCGGCTTACCCGGACGAAAAGGCCCAAAAGGTAGAGGAGCTTGGCATTGAGTTCCTCAAGCTGTGCGCCGGCGGCATATCGCCGCTTGTGGCGTACGAGGCCATCCGGAACGAGAAAGCGCGCAGCGCGGCGAACCCGCCCAGCATGGGCGATGTGAAAACCTCGCCCACAACGGAAAAGGAGTTTTTCACGCGCGCGGAGGTGGCGGCTATGGACCAGGCGACGGTAAGCCGGTATTTCGACAAGATCCGAAAATCACAGCAATACTGGAAATAACGAAAGGAGAAACGACGAAGCATGGCATATGAGAATTTTATTCCCACCGTATGGGCGGAGGCGATCAACCGGGAGCTGGAAAAGGCGCTTGTGTACGCGGAGGGCTGCAACCGCCAATACGACGGTGAAGTAAAAGCGATGGGCGACACGGTGCGCATTCTTGGCGTGGGCAGGCCCACCATTACCACAACCACCGACAAGGCGATCACGCTGAGCGCCCCGGAAAGCGTGGAGGACAGCAGCGTGACGCTTGCCGTCCGGCAGATCAGCTATTTCAACTACAAGGTGGATGATATCGACAAGCGGCAGGCTGTGGGCGGCGTGATGGAGGCGCTGAACAAGGAGGCGACTTACGGCCTTGCGGACGAGATGGACAAGCACATTGCCGGTATGGCGGCAACGCGCGAGGCGGTGAAGTACGCGTCCAGCACAACATCTATCACCAAGAGCAACGTGCTGGAGGAGATCGACAAGGCGCTGGAAAAGCTGTACGGCAACAACGTGCGGCCCAACGGCAAAATCATGATGGAGGTGCCGCCCTGGTTCTACATGCGCCTGAAGCAGGCATACACGGCGCTGGACACCGACAACAGCAAAATGCTGGAGAACGGCCGCGTGGGCAAGTACGGCAACGTTATTGTAAAGATGAGCAACAACGTCGCCGTGGATTCCAGCGCAAACAGCCTTATTACGGTGCACACGGACAAGGCAGTGGCGTTTGTGAACCCGATGACGCACGTGGAGGCGTACCGCCCGGAGAAGGGCTTCTCCGACGCGGTGAAGGGCTTTGTGCTGTATCAGGCGAAAATCGTGCGGCCCAAGGAGCTTGTGGTGCTGAACTGCAAGGCCGGGGCTTAATGGAAAGGAGTTTTGAAACATGGCTGCAACTGCAATTGCTTTGACAAAAATTCCCTTGAACGGCGGGGTGGAGCTGCCCGCTACGGCTGCGCTGGACAGCACGGCCGGGGCGGAAATTCAGTTTGATGAACAGGATACAAAAATCGTGATCCTGATTGAAAACAGCGGCTCCAGCGCCGGGGACGTAACATTCAAAGCCGGAAATGGCATTCAGGGCGTCGCGGACCTTGTGGTGAACGTGGCAAACGGCAAGACCAAGGCCGTGGTGCTGGAATCCGGTGCGTTTAAAAAGGCGGGCAAGGTATATGTAACGGGCGCCGCGACCATGAAGGCGGCGGCGCTGCTGCTGCCGTAAGGGTGCCGAACGCCGCGCCCGCGCGGTGAAACAAAGCGAAAGGACGCCCCCGCCGGGAGGAATGCGAAAGCATGGCCCGGCGGGGGCATTTTTGCGCCGAAAAATGCGCCGAAAAAGAGGACGTACGCAGACGGAATGGAGGCAAGGCCGGGGTGCGAGCGCGGGGCCACATTTGAGCGAAGCGAAAATGGGGTAGCGAGCACGTTGCCCCCGGCGGGGGCAACGACCGGCCAGCCCGGTTTCGCCGCAGGCGAAATGCGACCGAACGGGAGCAAGGGCCGGGGTGAAAGCGGAAGCCGCGTGTGGGAAAAGAGGAAGGCCCCCCGCTGTCGCGGGGCCGATTACGAGTCTCCGACGGCCTACTTTCTTAGCATTAAGAAAGTAGGCAAAGAACGTTAGGGGGCGTTCCGCTACGCTAAAAAAATTGAATTTCAAATTCCATAACAAATTCAATTTTTTCTTCACGCTTCGCTCCGAGGCCCCCTAAGACCCCCAACGGCAAAAGAGGAACGATTTTCCGCCGCGCCCTTAACAGTAAGAATGACATGACGGGCGCTTCCCGGAAAATCTGGATTTTGATTTACCCGCATCCTTCGGATGCGAGAGAGCCACAGAAAGATACTCCGTTCCCGTTCTTCCTCTTCCGCCGGCAGAGAGTGAGCAAAGGAGTAAGGAGTTTTGATTTTATTATTTAGTGCCGCCCCGGTGGCGCTGCCGGTTCTGCCAGCGCGAAGAGATTCGCGGCGGCGGCTGGCGCAGCAAGCTTCCCGTTGTTAAAAAAGGTTGCCGGTTCTGCCTGCGCGAAGAGGTTCACGGCGGCTGGCGCAGCGGGCTTCCCATTGTTAAAAAAGGAGGAAAAGGATGGAATTGCATTATGTGGGGATTTCGGCGGCGTTTGACCCGTATGCGCAGGCGCGGCCTGTGGGGCGGTGCGCGGAATGCGGCGCGGCTCTGTACGACGGCGACCGCGTTTACTACGGCCGCGGCACCGACCATATGCTGGGCTGCGGGCAATGCATCGACGCGGGCTTTGCCCGGGAGGAACAGGGAGGAAGCCATGCTTGAGGGCGGTTTTATTTTGCTTCACCGGAGCATTCTGCGGTGGGAATGGTACGGCGACCTCAACACCGCACGGCTGTTCATTCATCTGCTGCTGACGGTGAACTACGAGCCGCAGCGGTGGCAGGGCATTGCGGTGGAGCGCGGGCAGCGCGTGGCGAGCATGGCAAAGCTGGCGGACGAGACGGGGCTGACCGTCAAGCAGGTGCGGACGGCGCTGGAACATCTTAAACGGACGGGCGAGGTGACGCACAAGGCAACGTCGAAATACGGCCTGTTTACGGTGAATCATTACGACAGATACCAGCCCCGGGGCGAGCCGGAGGGCACGCCGCAGGGCATGGAAAACGGCATACAGGGGGCAGGCGGAGGGCAGGCAAAGGGCAGCAATGGAAGAAAGAACAAAAAAGCAGAGAAAGAGAGCGAAGCGCCCACGGCCGCGCCGGGGGAGAAACGGGCCGGAGGCGAAATGCAGGAGGAACGCACGCGGGGCGCCGGCGGAACGGGGACGGAACCGGACGGCGGCGCTGTGCGGCCGGAACGTGCGTGCGGGACGGACGCCGGCGCGGGTACGGCTGCGGCAAAGCGGCCGGCGCGGGCGGACAAAGCAAAATTCGGTGAATTTGAAAACGTGCTGCTCGACGGGCGGGAGCATGGGAAGCTGGTGGACAGCCTGGGCGATACCGGCGCATCGGAATACATCGAGCGTCTGTCCGTCTATCTTGCACAGACCGGGCGGTGCTACAAAAGCCACTACGCCGCGATTTTGAACTGGTGGCGGAGGGACGGCATGCCCGTGCGCCGCAGCCCCGCGCCGCGCGTGCTCAAGCCGGACGTGGGCCGGGAGATCACGCCGGACATGACGGCGGAAGAACTGTTTTAAAAGGAGGCGTTTGAAATGGTGCAGGCGGAACAGAGCGTCATCGGCTGCCTGATGATGGCGCCGGAGCTGCTGGACAAGGCGCGCGCGGTGCTTTCCCCCGCGATGTTTGAGGCGCAGCCGCTGGCGCGTATTTTTTCCTGCATGCTCGAGCTGAAAAAGGCCGGAACTCCGGTGGACGCGGTGACGGTGGTTTCCCGGCTGGGGGACGGCTATGCGGCCATGATCCGGGAGTGCGCGTGCATCGCGCCGCGCATTGGCACGTTCCCGCAATACGCCGCCATCGTGCTGGACGCGTGGCGGGAGCGCACGCTGGTGACGGAGCTGCAAAGCCTTGCCATCAGCGGGCGCACGGCCGACGAGATGACGGCGGAGCTGGAGCGGATGGCGGCGCGGCAGCGGAGCATTATGCAGAAGGTGCACAGCGCGTCGGAGCAGACCTTCGGCGAGGCCGTGGCACAGGCATACCGGGACCTTCTGAAGCCGGACACATCGCTGAAAACCGACTGGAAGCACTTCAACGACGTGCTGGGCGGGCTGCAGCGCGGGTGCCTGTACATCATTGCCGCGCGGCCCGGCGACGGCAAAACGGATTTTGCCCTGCATCTGGCCGTGCAGCTTGCCAAGCGCTGCCGCGTGGATTACAGAAGCCTGGAAATGACGAAGGAGCAGCTCGTGCACCGCGTGCTGTCGCGGGTATGCATGATCAATTCCACCCGCTTTCGGGACCACGACCTGGACGAAAACGCGCAGAAGCGCATCGGCATTGCGGCGGCCCGCATGGGGGACCTGCACCTTGTGATGGACGACACGCCCGGCGTATCCGCCGGGGACGTGGAGGCGAAGCTGGCCTCGGGCAAGCCGGACGTGATGTTCATCGACTATCTGGGCCTGATGCGGGGCGACGCCGCCGGAAACAAACCGCTGTGGCAGATCACGGGGGAGATCACCCACGCGCTGAAGGAAAGCGCCCGGCGGCACGGCGCGGCCGTGGTGGCGCTGGTGCAGCTGGCGCGCGCGGCGGACCGGCAGAAGGAGCCGGCTTTATCGGACCTGAAGGGCGGCAGCGACATCGAAGCGGACGCGGACGGCGTGATCTTCATGCGTCCGCAGAAAACGGGAGAATTTTTGAGCGGGGACGACGCATGGCCCGTGGAAGCGGTGATTGCGAAAAACCGGCACGGCGGGGTGGGCAGGCTGCGGTTCAACTGGCAGCCGCAGTACCACAATTACGTTCCCACAGACAACACAAGGCGGTGAGCGGATGATTTTTGAAGACATAGCGAATGTAATGAACGCGCGCCCGGTAAAGGAGATCATGCGCAAAACGGGGCTGACGAAGAACCGGGTATACAGCCTGCGCATGGGGTGCACGTTCCACATGGATTACGAGCTGCTGTTCGCGCTGCAGCGGATGGGGTATGAGGTACGGGTTTTTGCCGTTGGGGACCCGGCGCGGCGCAGCCGTGACGGGGACGGCAAAATACCGGCCCCGGTGGGGCCGGTAACCGCACGCGCGGTTTCGCGCAGCGAAATGGAGCCGAATGGCGACAAGCGCCGGGTTGTTGGCCGAGGGGCCACGCTTGAGCGAAGCGAAAGCGGGGTAGGCCAAAACATCGGCCCCGGTGGGGCCGATGACCGCACGCGCGGTTTCGCCGCAGGCGAAACGGAGGCGTAAGCCGACGAGCGCCGGGGTGCGAGCGCGGGGCCACATTTGAGCAAAGCGAAAATGGGGTAGCGAGCACGTTGCCCCCGCCGGGGGCAACGACCGGCCAGCCCGGTTTCGCGGAGTGAAATGCGACCGAACGGGAGCAAGGGCCGGGTTTTTGCCGTTGGGGACCCGGCGCGGCGCAGCCGTGACGGGGACGGCAAAATACTGGTGCGGGGTGGCGAAGCCATGGCCGCGAAGCGGACAACCGCACAGGGTGGTTTCGCGCAGCGAAATGCCGCGCCTGATTTTGCGCGGCAAACCCAAAAGGCGGGGCCGGTAACCGTACGCGCGGTTTCGCGCAGCGAAATGGAGCCGAATGGCGACAAGCGCCGGGGTGCGAGCGCGGGGCCACATTTGAGCGAAGCGAAAATGGGGTAGCGAGCACGTTGCCCCCGGCGGGGGCAACGACCGGCCAGCGCGGTTTCGCGCAGCGAAATGGAGCCGAACGGCGACAAGCGCCGGGGTGCGAGCGCGGGGCCACATTTGAGCAAAGCGAAAATGGGGTAGCGAGCACGTTGCCCCCGGCGGGGGCAACGACCGGCCAGCGCGGTTTCGCGCAGCGAAATGGAGCCGAATGGCGACAAGCGCCGGGATGTTGAGAAGGGCCGTGGGGCTGTGACTGAGCAGAGCGAAAGCGGGGCAGGCTAAAACATCGGTGCGGGGTGACGAAGTCATGGCTGCGAAGCGGACAACCGCACAGGGTGGTTTCGCGCAGCGAAATGCCGCGCCTGATTTTGCGCGGCAAACCCAAAAGGCGGGGCCGATGACCGGACGCGCGGTTTCGCCGCAGGCGAAACCGCGCTGACAAAAAACAGGCACGGCAGGGCCTCGTTGCGGCGCCCTGCCGTAATTTATATATTGGAGTAGATGAAGGGAGGAAGCTGATATAGACAACAGGATTTATGGATATATCCGGGTTTCAACCAGAGAACAGAACGAAGAACGGCAGGTCATCGCCATGCGGGAAGTCGGGGTGCCGGACAGAAATATTTATAAGGACAAACAGTCGGGCAAGGATTTTGACCGCCCGCAGTATAAAAAGCTGCTCCGAAAAATAAAAAAAGACGATCTGCTCTATATCAAGAGCATCGACCGTCTGGGGCGCAACTACACAGAAATTTTGGAGCAATGGCGGTTCCTCACCAAAGAAAAAGGCATTGATATTGTGGTGCTGGATATGCCCCTGCTGGACACCCGGAGGGGAAAGGATTTGCTGGGTACTTTCCTCAGCGACATTGTACTGCAGGTGCTGTCCTTTGTAGCGGAAAACGAGCGCACCAATATCCGCCAGCGGCAGGCAGAGGGAATTGCGGCGGCAAAGGCCAGGGGGATTCGGTTCGGCCGGCCGCCCAAACCGCTGCCGGACGGTTTTCATCAGGCATACCAGCAATGGAAAAGCGGTGCGCTTACAGGTACGGCGGCGGCCCGAATGTGCAAAATGCCGTTGTCCACGTTCCGCTACCGGGCAGAGATTTACGAAAATGTCCGATTGTTGTAACAGATACCTTTTTACAAAAAAGTGTACCTTTTTGTAAGGCCCGATGCGGCAGCCAAAACAACAACTATAATCTTGAAAAGAGTCGTTTTTTATGCTATCGTAATACTAAAAGATGTTTGTATGTAATTTACAAAAAGGTACAACTTTTTGATAAGGAGGGCCATGCTGTGGGAAACATATCCGGAAATACGCAGTATGAAAGCAACAACACTGTATGTACAGATACGATTTGTAAGAAACTGAAAATGATATTTTCAGTATTATTTTTTGCTCTGATCTGCATTCTGGGGCTTCTTGTTTCATCCACTTACAGTATCCTCGTCAACTGCACCGCGCTGCTATGCCTGCTGCTGTTCCTGATTGTTGGCGGCAGGCTGGCGGACCCAATCGACCGGCTCTCTGCAAAGAAATTCAATGCCCTGTTTGTTTTATTGCTGGGTTCCGCTTTTGCAGTGAGCATTTATCTGGCATATGAAATGCGAATTCATCTGCCGGGAGATACAGACATTATTTTTGCTTCCGTTGCCGACTTATTGCGTGATGGAAAGCTGAATGAAGCCAATCCGCGCATTGACGCGATGCATTATCCCGGGCTTGGGCTTTATACGAACAATGACTATTTCTGCCGGTACCCCAACAACATTGGCCTGTTGATGCTTTATGCAGGTGTGTACGCCTTTGGCGGGAAAACGGGGCTCCCCGCAAGTACGGATGCGGGACATTTGCCGGCAATTGTTATGACCTCTTTGGCGGTGGCCGTGACCATACTTCTGGTATGTCTTTGCATTAAAATTGTATTTAAGAAAAACAGCTATGCGCTGTTTACACTGCTTTTATGCTATGCTTTCCTGCCCTTTGTTTTCAGTATCCCGAATTTTTATACCGATCTTTGGGTTTTGCCTTTTACGGCAGGCGGGGTTTATTGTTACTTAAGCAACAAATTTTCCGCCGCTCCAAAGGGATGGCGCGGTTTCCTTGCCGGGCTGCTGCTTTCTGTTGGTGTGCAAATGAAGATAACAGCGGCCATTGGGTTTGTTGTGATCGTGCTCGATCTGCTTTTGGGCAGGCATGTGCATCGATGGAAAAACCTTGCTTTATTATTCCTTGGCTTTTTCCTTTTTTTATTCGCTTTTACAGCATGGTACCGATACAGCGGTATCATAGATTTTACCAGAAGCGATGAAATCGGCGCGCCGTGGAATCTCTGGCTTTTGTTTGGGAGCCATGATACCGGCGGCGGCACAGAAATTTATAAGGATATGGCCTTTGCGGCTGCGTTCCCGACAATGGAAGAACGTTCGGCTGCAATTTGGAAGCGCATCTTTGAGAATTACCGGTCGTACTCTTTTTCTGAATTTCTGGAATTGCTCCGCAATAAACTTCTGTTTGCCTGGAATAACAGCATGTTCGAGAGCAGCGAGTATCTGCTGTGGCCGATCGATTCAAATTGGACGTTTTATATAACACAGCCGCAATTTCTGCCCACACAGCTGATACGCGCTTACAGCACCATTTATATGCTGTTTTTATATGCTGCGAATATCCTGAGCGCGGGCGTTGCACTGTTTCGGAAGAAAATAAATTTTACATTTATTCCCAACCTTTTCGTTTTCGGAACGATGCTCTATCTTCTGATATTTGAGAATGCGCCCCGCCGTGCGATGATTGCGGTTCCATTTATGATATACAACGTAATATTTTTATTGTCGCAATGGCGTGACAAGCCGGACGGTGCTCAATTGGCGGAGCGCTTTCGCATGCGCATCCATAAAAACTGAATTTTGGTTTTACATTGTGACAGGAGATGGATTGCTTTAAAGGGAGAAATCTTTGTACAAAGGGCAACAGGGAATGAAATAGGATTCACGCTTGTTTTTTTACAGCTCATATATAGCGTGTTCACAGCCGCAGCGGTTTTCCGCTGCGGCTTTTTCTTTTGGCCGATTCCGGAAAACCGGACGCGCGGGAGCGTACAATGGGGATAGGGTGAGCGGGGCGGATGACAAGACGACGCACACAAAATGATATTTTCGGACTTTGTCAACGCCCCGCCGTCCGAAAGCGGGGGGACGCGCCCGCCGGTTTTTGCGCAGCAAAAACCGAGTTGAAAACGAGGAGGCGAGCATACGAGCGCGAAAACTGCAAAAAGCGACAACAGCAAAACAGCGGTGCGGGGCGGCGAAGCCGGGGCCGCGAAGCAGACGGCCGCACAGGGGGATCTCGCGCAGCGAAATGCCGCGCCCGATCTTGCGCGGCAAACCCAAAAGGCGGAAGGGCCGCACGCGCCCGTTCCGGCTTCGCCGCAGCGGGACGCGGCCGAAGGGAGGCAGGCGCGGCGCTCCTCCGCGCCGGACGCCGGCGCCGCCTGTGCACAGAGCGCGCAGGAGCTGCTGCAGGCGGCGGCGCGCGCGGCCGTACAGATGCTGGTGCGGACCGTGGACGACGAAAACGCCACGCTGCCCCAGCGGATGGACGCGGCAAAGACCATACTGGACCGCGTATACGGCAAGGCCTCGCAGCCCATTGAAGGGAACGGCGGCGCCGCGGTACAGGTCGTAATGTCAAAAGAAGTACGGGAGCTGATGGGCTGATGCAATGGGACATCGGGAAGCCGAACCCGAGGCAGATCGAATTTTTTAAGGCGCGCGCACGCTTTATCGCATACGGCGGGGCGCGCGGCGGCGGCAAAAGCTGGGCGGTGCGCAAAAAAGCCGCCGGGCTGGCGCTGTCTTACCCGGGCGCCGGCATTTTGATCGTGCGCCGCACGTTCCCGGAGCTGCGGGAAAACCATATCCTGCCGATGACGGCGGACCTTGCGGGCGTCGCCCGGTACCGGGACGCGGACAAATCCTTCACGTTCCCCGGCGGCAGCCGCATCGTATTCGGTTATTGCAGCAGCGAGAGCGACGTGCTGCAATACCAGGGGCAGGAGTACGACGTTATTTTTATGGACGAGGCCACGCAGTTCACGGAGTTCCAGTTCACCACGCTGACGGCATGCCTGCGCGGCGCCAACGACTTCCCAAAGCGCTTTTATCTGACCTGCAACCCCGGCGGCGTGGGGCACGCCTGGGTGAAGCGGCTGTTCATCGACAGGCGGTACAAAAAGGCGGAGCATCCCGAAGACTATGTGTTTATCGCCGCCAATGTGTACGACAACCACGCCCTGATGGAGCACGACCCGGACTATGTGCGCATGCTGGAAAATCTGCCGGAGGAACAGCGCCGGGCGTGGCTGCTGGGCCAATGGGACATTTTCGAGGGCCAGTATTTCGCGGAATTTGACCGCAATGTGCATGTGTGCAGGCCGCACGGCATCCCGGCGCACTGGCGGCGCTATGTGACGCTGGATTACGGCATGGACATGCTGGCGGCGCTTTGGGTGGCTGTGGACGAGCAGGGGCGCGCCGTTGTGTACCGGGAGCTGTACGAGGGACGGGACAACGGAAAAGGGGAAAACGGCCAGGGACATATCATCAGCGCGGCGGCGCGGCGGCTGCTGGAGGCGAACGGCGGCGACGAGGTGCAGGCCTGGCTGGCTCCGCCAGACCTGTGGAACCGCAGGCAGGACACGGGAAAAAGCGCGGCGGAGCTGTTTTTGGAGAACGGCGTGCCGCTTACAAAGACGGGCAACAGCCGTGTGGCCGGATGGCTGGCGGTGCGGGAATTTCTGGCGCCGGGGCCGGGCGGACAGGCGCGGGGTGGCGAAGCCACGCGGGCGCAAGCCCGCGACCGCGCACGCCGGTTTTGCGTGCAAAACCGAGTTGAAAACGAGGAGGCGCGGGGTGGCGAAGCCGCGCAAACGCTCCGCCTGCGAACGTCCGGCCCGGCTTTGTGCAGCGAAACGGAGGCGGAAGCGCCGCAGGCGTCCGGCCCGGCTTTGCCGCGGCTGCGCATCTTCGACACCTGCGCAAACCTGATCCGCACGCTGCCTGCCCTGCGGCACGACGAACGGAAGCCGGAGGACGCGGCGGTCACGCCCCACGAGCTGACCCACGCACCGGACGCTTTGCGCGGCTTCTGCACCTACTGGAGCACGGCGGCGCATGCGCCCGAGGCTGCAGTCCACGACATCCTGCGGGATGATTTCAACATGAAAAAGCCCACGGCGGGACCGCTGGGGCAAGGAGGGAAATATCGTGTTATCTGATCTTTTAACGTTTGTTCTGGCGCTTGCGGTATGCGGCATGGCGGTGCTGTGCGTATACTGCTACCGCCTCGGGCTGCGGGACGGCGGCTTCGCGCGGCGAAACGGCGAAGCGCGGCGGCGACTGCCTCTGCGAAACGGGGGAGGCGGCGAAAAGGAAAGCGTTTCCGAGCGTGGGTTTTGCACAGCGGAACGCGGCCGAACGGGAGCGGGGCGGCCCAGGCACGGCGGCCCGCGGGACGGCGAAGCCCCGCGGGCGGAGGCGGCCGGGGCAGCCCGCGGCGGCTTTGCACAGCAGACCGCGGCCGGGCACGCGGCTGCGCCCGCGGGGGCGCAGGGATGGCGCGCGGACAAATATGACGCGATTCTGGCGAACATCGACGCATACGACGGGACAGAGAAAGGACAGAAGGTGATCGAATGATGCAGGAAAAGGAATGTACGGATATCTGGCGCAGGTATCAGGCGGGCAAGGACCATCACAACCGGACGAACATGTATACGCAGGCGGAAAAGTGCCACCGCTTTTACGAGGGCGACCAATGGCACGGGCTGCAGGCCGGCGACGAAGAGCTTCCCATGCTGAACTTTATCAAGCCCATCTGCCGCTACAAAATCGTGATGGTGGCGATGAACGACACCGCGATCCTGTTTTCTCCGATGGACAACGACCCGAAAAAGGCGGAGATCTGCGAAGCGCTGACGGCGTTTGCGGCGGCGCAGTGGGAAAAGGGCAAGCTGGACAGCAAGAAATGGGCCGTTGTGAAAAACGCGTGCATTACCGGCGACCATTATCTGTACTGCTTCGACGAGCGCACGCCCAGCGAGAGCGTTGTCACGGACATGACCCCGCGGCTGAAAATGCGGCTGATCGACAAAACGGCGCTGTATTTGGCCGACGAGCAGGAGCCGAACCTGGAGGAACAGGAATGGATCATCATCGCCGAGCGCGTACCGGTGGAAAACGTGCGCAGGCAGGCCAAAGACAACGGGCTGCCCGAGGCGGAGATACGCCGGATTGTATCCGACGAGGCGGACGAAACCCAGCTTGGCGTGACGGGCGCGGACGAGGTGCAGACGGACAGCGGCAAATGCACGAGCCTTCTGTTCATGCGCAAGACGGACGGCGGCGTTGCGTTCTGCCGCTCCACACAGGCCGTTGTGTACCAGCCCATGCAAACCATCCGCGGCCTGGACGTTTACCCGGTGTGCGGCATGCGCTGGGAAGAAAAAATGGGCAGCGCCCGGGGCGTGGGCGTTGTGGAGCGGCTGATTCCGAACCAGATCGAGGTGAACCGCACGCTGGCGCGGCGGGCCATCTGCGTGAAGCGGTACAGCTTCCCCACGGTGGTGTACGACCAGGACAAGCTGCTGGCGCCGGAGAAGCTGGGCGTCGTGGGGGCGAGCATCGGCGTGAAAAACCTGAACGCGAACCCGGTGGGCAGCTTTGTGCAGTACCTGAGCCCCGCGCCCATCAGCGGCGACGCGGCGAATTTACAGGCCGAGCTTGTGGGCACCAGCCGGGAGCTGGAGGGCGCGGGCGAGGCCGCGACCGGACAGGTGGACCCCACGAAGGCCAGCGGCGAGGCCATCAAGGCGGCCCGCGACCAGAGCGCCATCAGCCTGAACGAGCAGAGCGCGGCCTACAAGCAGTTTGTGGAGGACCTGGCGATGATCTGGTACAAGCTGTGGGTGGCGTATTCGGTGCGGGGGCTGCGGCTGGCGGACGGCACGCTGCTGCCGCATGCGGAGCTGGAGGCGCTGGACATCGACATAAAAATCGACATTTCGCCCATCGACCCGTACAGCGTGCTTTCCCGCGAGCTTTCGCTGGAAAACGCGCTGGCGCAGCAGCATATCACATTTGAGGAATACGTGGAGGCGCTGGACGACAATTCCGGCGTGCCGAAGGACAAGTTCCGGGCCATTCTGGACAGGCGCCGGGGGGCCGCGCCGGAGCAAAGCGAAAGCGGGGCAGGCCAAAACATCGGCCCCGGCGGGGCGGCGGGCGCGTTTTCACCGGAGAAGGCGCTGCCCGGCATGGAGCTTGCGGGCGGTGGCGTGCCGGGCGGTTTGCCCGGCGCGGGAATGCCCGTGCAGGGCGGCGCGGGGCTCTTCCCGGGGATGGGCCCGGCGATGGCGTAGGAAAGGGCGGCGGGAACGGAAGCCGCGTGTGGGAAAAGAGGAAAACCCCCGCTTTCGCGGGGCCGATTACGAAATCTGCCGATGGCGTTACTTTCTTAATGTTAAGAAAGTAACCAAAGAGCGCCGGGTTTTTGCCGTTGGGGCCCCGGCGCGGCGCAGCCGTGACGGGAAC
>OJJD01000593.1_pt1 | contig 13432 bp, 7 predicted proteins | sample 1596011 | NCBI WGS metagenome assembly OJJD01 (sample SAMEA4350113, study PRJEB24818) | metagenome | biome: human; feature: gut; material: faeces | place: Denmark | collected 2013-09 | reverse complement strand
GTCGTGTACCTTGAGTGTAAGGGCTAGCGACGACTACTACACTAACTTAAAAAAAGATGCGAATTCTGGAAACGCATTAGCTCAATATAAGCTAGGTGCAATGTATTTGGTCGTATCTGGTGATTATAAAAAAGCTTTTTATTGGACTAATAAGTCGGCGATTCAGGGTAATTCAGATGCCCAAAATAACCTAGGTCTGCTCTATTATTATGGGCAAGGTGTTGATAAAAATATAAAAAAAGCAGGCTATTGGTGGGGGAAGGCAGCAGATGCAGGGAATGCATCTGCTCAGAATGACTTGGCAATGCTTTATAAAAATGGATTATTGAAAGATGCCCGTTGTGATAAAATAATGGATTTGCTTAACTCCTCAGCTCAAAAAGATTTTGAGTTGGCATATTTGAATATTGGAAACCTGTATTCTACAGGTGAGTGTGTTAATAGGGATATGCACGAGGCGGTGATCTGGTGGGAGAAAGCATCCATTAAAAATAACGGACAGGCTGAGTTTAATTTGGCAGGGGCTTATATGAGAGGTGATGGTGTATTTCCAGGTTCTGGAATGGCAGATATCTATTTGAAAAAATCATGCTCACATGGATATGCAGGAGCGTGTGATTTACTTAAAAAATAACATTCATTATTAATAATCTCCCCGCCTTTAGTTAAATGATGTCATCCTAGTGTTTTGTAACGGATGACATTAAATCAATTGCTTTCTGAAATCATGGTCGCTATACATATAGACCAACCTCTATGAGGCTAATATGAGTTTTAATGCTAAGGATATGACCCAGGGCGGTCAGATCGCGAGCATGCGTATCCGTATGTTCAGTCAAATTGCCAATATCATCGTGTACTGTCTCGTCATTCTCTTCGGCATCATTGTCGCGATTACGCTGTCGGTTAAACTGACCTGGCAGACGTTCGTGAACGGCATGGTTTATTACTGGTGTCAGACGCTGGCCCCCATGCGCGATATTTTTAAATCCCAGCCTGTCTATACCATCCGTTATTACGGCCATGAGCTGAAGTACAACGCGCAGCAAATACTGCAGGACAAATATATCCAGTGGTGCGCCGACCAGGTCTGGACGGCCTTTATTCTTGCTGCCATCATCGCGGCCGTGGTGTGCGTTATTACCTTCTTTGTCACCACCTGGATTCTGGGCCATCAGGGTAAGCAGCAGAGTGAGGACGAGATAACGGGAGGGCGCCAGCTGACTGACGACCCGAAAGCGGTGGCGAAAATGCTCAGGCGCGACGGTCTCGCATCCGACATCAAAATCGGTGAGCTGCCGCTTATTAAGGACTCGGAGATCCAGAACTTCTGTCTGCACGGTACCGTCGGGGCCGGTAAATCAGAAGTTATCCGCCGTCTGATGAACTACGCCCGCCAGCGTGGCGATATGGTCATCGTGTATGACCGTTCCTGTGAGTTCGTTAAAAGCTACTATGATCCGGCCACAGATAAAATCCTTAACCCGCTGGATGCGCGCTGCGCTGCATGGGACCTGTGGCGGGAGTGCCTGACGCAGCCTGACTTCGACAACGTTTCCAACACGCTTATTCCTATGGGCACGAAGGAAGACCCCTTCTGGCAGGGGTCGGGACGTACCATCTTTGCCGAAGCCGCTTATCTGATGCGCAACGATAAGGACCGCAGCTACAGCAAGCTGGTCGACACGCTGCTTTCCATCAAGATTGAGAAGCTGCGCTCGTACCTGAAAAACTCTCCGGCGGCGAACCTGGTGGAAGAGAAAATCGAGAAAACGGCCATCTCCATCCGCGCCGTGCTGACCAACTACGTCAAGGCTATCCGCTACCTGCAGGGCATCGAAAATAACGGCGAGTCATTCACCATACGCGACTGGATGCGCGGCGTTCGTGAGGATGGTAAAAACGGCTGGCTGTTTATCTCCTCCAATGCTGACACCCACGCTTCCCTCAAGCCGGTTATCTCCATGTGGTTGTCCATCGCCATTCGCGGGCTGCTGGCGATGGGGGAAAACCGTAACCGCCGCGTGTGGATCTTCGCCGACGAGCTGCCTACCCTGCACAAGCTGCCGGACCTGGTTGAGATCCTGCCGGAGGCGCGTAAGTTTGGCGGCTGCTACGTCATTGGCATTCAGTCCTACGCCCAGCTGGAAGATATTTACGGGCAGAAGCCGGCGGAAACGCTGTTCGACGTGCTGAACACCCGTGCCTTCTTCCGCTCGCCGTCGCGCAATATCGCCGAGTTCGCCGCTGGCGAAATCGGTGAAAAAGAAATCCTCAAGGCGTCCGAGCAGTATTCCTACGGTGTGGACCCGGTACGCGACGGTACCTCGGTCGGCAAGGACATGGAGCGCGTCACCCTGGTGAGTTACTCCGACGTCCAGACGTTGCCGGATCTCTCCTGCTACGTCACGCTTCCCGGACCTTATCCTGCCGTGAAAATGGCGCTGAAGTATCAGCAGCGTCCGAAGGTGGCGCCGGAATTTATTCCACGCACCATCGACGGTAAAGCGGAAGAACGCCTGAATGCCGCGCTGGCTGCACGTGAACATGAATCCCGCAGCATCGCCATGCTCTTTGAACCGGATGCAGACGTTATCGCCCCAGAGGGCAGTGCGAAGAATGCTGGACAGCCACAGCAGCCACAGCAGCCACAGCAGCCACAGCAGCCACAGCAGCCACAGCAGCCACAGCAGCCACAGCAACTGACGCCCGCGCCCCGCGCTGCAGACGCGGCATCCGTAGCAGGTGCGGCAGGCGCCGGCGGTGTGGAGCCTGAGCTGAAGACAAAGGCGGAAGAGGCAGAGCAGCTGCCGCCCGGCATCAGTGAAAGCGGTGAAGTAGTGGATATGGCGGCATGGGAGGCGTGGCAGGCGGAGCAGGACGAACTGTCTCCTCAGGAGAGGCAGCGTCGTGAAGAAGTGAACATCAACGTTCACCGGGCGCCTGAAAAGGATCTTGAGCCGGGAGGATACATCTGATGATGAGCATCGGATCGGTAAAATCCGCCGGCAGCGCGGGCAATTATTACACCGACAAGGACAACTACTACGTTATCGGTAGTATGGGCGAGCGCTGGGCCGGAAAAGGGGCTGAAGCGCTGGGGCTCAGCGGCGGGGTGGACCAGAAGGTCTTTACGAAGGTTCTCGAGGGGCGCCTGCCGGACGGCAGCGACCTCAGCCGGACCCAGGACGGGGCGAACAAACACCGTCCGGGCTACGACTTCACCTTCTCTGCGCCCAAAAGTGTCTCCGTGATGGCCATGCTCGGTGGCGACAAGCGCCTTATTGAGGCCCACAACCGCGCGGTGGAGACCGCCATTAAGCAGATAGAGGCGATGGCCTCCACGCGGGTTATGACGGAGGGCAGGAGCGAGACGCAACTGACCGGCAACCTGGTGATGGCGCTGTTTAACCACGATACCAGCCGCGACCAGGAGCCGCAGCTGCACACCCACGCCGTGGTGGCCAATGCCACTCAGCATGGCGATGAGTGGCGCACGCTCAGCAGCGACAAAGTGGGTAAAACCGGGTTTATTGAGAATATCTACGCGAACCAGATTGCCTTTGGCCGCCTGTACCGTGCCGCGCTGAAGGATGACGTCGCGGCGATGGGCTATGAGACTGAGACGGTCGGCAAACACGGCATGTGGGAGCTGAAGGGCGTACCGACGGAGCCGTATTCCAGCCGCAGCAGGACCATCAGCGAGGCGGTCGGGGATGACGCGTCCCTGAAGTCCCGCGACGTGGCGGCGCTCGATACCCGCCAGTCGAAGCAGAAGGTTGACCCCGAACAGCGCATGGCCGAGTGGATGCAGACCCTGAAAGCGACGGGATTCGACATCCAGGCCTACCGCGAGGCGGCGGACCAGCGGGTTATGCAGGGGAATATTCCCGCAACGACGCCTGAAGCCATTGATATTAACAGCAGCGTCGGACAGTCCATTGCGATGCTGAGCGACCGGCGGGCGCGGTTCACGTATTCCGAACTGCTGGCCACCACTCTCGGGCAGCTGCCCGCGCGGTCGGGCATGGTGGAGATGGCGCGTGACGGCATCGATGCGGCGATAAAAAACGAGCAGCTTATCCCGCTGGATAAAGAGAAGGGGCTGTTTACCTCGAACATCCACGTACTGGACGAGCTGTCGGTGTCGGCGATGACCCGGGATTTACAGCGGGCGGGTCAGGCGGACATTTTTCCGGATAAGGGCGTGCCCCGCAGCCGGTCATACAGCGATGCCGTCAGCGTCCTGGCCCAGGACCGTCCGCCGGTGGCGATCATTTCGGGTCAGGGCGGGGCGGCCGGCCAGCGTGAGCGCGTGGCGGAGCTGACGATGATGGCGCGCGAACAGGGGCGTGACGTGCAGATTATCGCCGCCGACAGGCGTTCGCGCAGCGCCCTTATGCAGGATGAGCGCCTCAGCGGCGAGCATATCACCGACAGGCGGGGGCTGACGGAGGGCATGGCCTTTACGCCCGGCAGCACGCTGATTGTGGACCAGGGGGAGAAGCTGACCCTGAAAGAAACGCTCACGCTGCTCGACGGTGCGCTGCGCCATAACGTCCAGCTGCTGATTGCCGACAGCGGCCAGCGCACCGGGACCGGCAGCGCCCTCACCGTCATGAAGGAAGCGGGAGTGAGCACGCTCGCGTGGCAGGGCGGTGAGAAGACGCAGGTCTCGGTTATCAGCGAGCCTGACCGGCGGCAGCGGTATGACCGCCTGGCCGCTGACTTTGCCCGAAGCGTCCGCGCAGGTGAACACAGCGTGGCGCAGGTCACCGGTCCGCGCGAGCAGGCGGTGCTCGCAGGCGTAGTCCGCGAGGCGCTTAAGGCGGAAAAGGTGCTGGGCGAGCGGGAGGTCAGTATCACCACGCTGGAGCCGGTCTGGCTCGACAGCCGCCATCAGCAGGTGCGCGACCACTACCGGGAGGGGATGGTCATGGAGCGCTGGAATGCCGAAGAGCGCAGCCGGGAACGCTTTGTCATTGACCGCGTGACGGGCCGCAACAACAGCCTGACGCTGCGCAACGCCCAGGGTGAGACGCGGGTGACCCGCCTGTCTGAACTCAACAGCAGCTGGTCGCTGTACCGCACCGGCACGCTGCAGGTGGCCGAAGGCGACCGTCTGGCAGTGCTGGGTCAGGCGCAGGGGACGCGGCTCAGGGGAGGCGATACGGTGACCGTTAAGGCGCTCGGGGAGGCGGGGCTCGTCGTCAGCCTGCCGGGGCGTAAGGCGGACGTGGTCCTGCCCGCCGGTGACAGCCCGTTTACCGCCGCGAAGGTGGGTCAGGGCTGGGTGGAGTCGCCGGGCCGCTCGGTGAGCGACAGCGCCACGGTCTTTGCCTCGCTGTCGCAGCGCGAGCTGGATAACACCACGCTGAACAAACTGGCGCTCAGCGGCCGGGCGGTGCGGCTCTATTCCGCGCAGACGGCGCAGAAAACGACGGAGAAGCTGTCGCGTCAGTCTGCCTGGAGCGTCGTGTCCGAACAGATTAAGGATGCGGCGGGGCATGACAGGCTCGATGATGCCCTGGCGCACCAGAAGGCCGGTCTGCACACGCCGGAGCAGCAGGCTATCCATCTGGCCATTCCGGTGCTGGAGGGGAACGGCCTGGCGTTCACGAAGCCGCAACTGATGGCCGCCGCGAAAGAATTTGAGCAGGACAGCCTCAGCCTGCAGGCCATCGAAAAGGAAGCGGACCGTCAGGTGCGCAGCGGCGACCTGCTGTCGGTGCCGGTATCGCCGGGAAACGGCCTGCAGCTGCTGGTCTCACGCCAGTCGTACAACGCTGAAAAAAGCATTATCCGCCACGTGCTGGAGGGCAAGGAGGCCGTCACCCCGCTGATGGATAAGGTTCCGGACGCACAGCTGGCGGGCCTGACCGACGGGCAGCAAAACGCCACGCGCATGATACTGGAATCCCCCGACCGCTTTACCCTGGTGCAGGGTTACGCCGGGGTGGGTAAGACCACCCAGTTTAAGGCGGTCATGTCGGCCATCGGCACGCTGCCGGAACGGGAGCAGCCGCGCGTTATCGGCGTGGCCCCCACCCACCGGGCGGTGAGCGAGATGCGCGATGCGGGCGTGCCTGAAACGCAGACGCTGGCGGCCTTTATTCACGACACGCAGCAGCAGCTGCGCGGCGGCGAACGAACGGACTTCAGCAACGTGCTGTTTCTCGTGGATGAAAGCTCAATGGTCGGTAACGCCGACATGGCGAAGGCGTACAGCCTGATTGCCGGGGGCGGGGGGCGCGCGGTCTCCAGCGGGGATACCGACCAGCTGCAGTCCATTGCCCCGGGCCAGCCCTTCCGCCTGCTGCAGAAGCGCAGCGCCATTGACGTGGCGGTGATGCAGGAGATTGTCCGCCAGACGCCGGAACTAAAACCTGCCGTCTACAGCCTGATTAACCGCGATATCGGCAGCGCCCTGACGACCATTGAGAGCGTGGCGCCGGCACAGGTGCCGCGCAGGGCGGATGCCTGGCAGCCGGACAGCTCCGTCATGGAGTTCAGCCGCGAACGGGAGGAGGCCATTGCGAAAGCCGTGGCGGCCGGCGACCTGATGCCCGGCGGGCAGCCCGCGACGCTGCTGGAGGCCATCGTGAAGGACTACACGGGGCGCACGTCAGAGGCGCAGGCGCAGACCATCGTTATCACCGCCCTGAACGCCGACCGCCGCCAGGTGAACGCCATGATTCATGACGCCCGTCAGGGTGCCGGCGAGGTGGGCGAAAAAGAGGTCACGCTGCCGGTTCTCACGCCTGCCAATATCCGCGACGGGGAACTGCGGCGCATGACAACGTGGGAGGCATCCCGCGACAGCCTGGTCCTGCTGGACAGCACCTATTACAGGATTGAGTCGCTGGACGGGGACGCGCACCTGGTGACGCTGAAGGATGCGCAGGGCAACACCCGCAGCCTGTCGCCCGCGCAGGCGGCGACAGAGGGCGTCACGCTCTACCGTCAGGACACCATTACCGTGTCGGAAGGCGACCGGATGCGCTTTTCGAAAAGCGACAACGAGCGGGGCTTCGTGGCCAACAGCGTCTGGTCGGTCAGTGAGATAAAAGGTGACAGCGTCACGCTGTCGGACGGGAAACAGACCCGTACGCTCACGCCGTCAGCCGAGCAGGCAGAGCAGCACATCGACCTGGCCTATGCCGTCACCGTTGAAGGCTCACAGGGTGCGAGCGAGCCCTTCTCCATCTCCCTGCAGGGTACGGACGGCGGACGTAAGCGGATGGTGAGCTTCGAGTCAGCCTACGTGGCGCTGAGCCGCATGAAGCAGCACGCGCAGGTCTATACCGACAACCGGGATAAGTGGGTGGCCGCGATGGAAAAATCGCAGGCGAAAAGTACGGCGCATGACATTCTGGAGCCGCGCGGCGACCGCGCCGTCGCGAATGCCGCCCGCCTGACGGCGACGGCAAAAGCGCTGGGTGAGGTGCCTGCCGGTCGCGCCGCGCTGCGCCAGGCCGGGCTGCAGCCCGAGGGCTCGATGGCGAAATATATCGCGCCGGGGCGTAAATACCCGCAGCCGCACGTGGCGCTCCCGGCCTTCGACCGCAACGGCAGGAAGGCGGGCGTCTGGCTGAGCGCCCTGACGTCCGGAGACGGGCAGCTTAAGGGGCTCGCTGGTGAAGGCCGGGTGATGGGCAGCGGGGACGCGGCGTTTGCGGGTCTGCAGGCCAGCCGTAACGGCGAGTCGCTGCTGGCGCGGGATATGGAAGAGGGCGTGCGGCTCGCGAGGGAGAATCCGCAGAGCGGCGTGGTGGTGCGGCTCGAAGGCGAGGCGCGACCGTGGAACCCCGGCGCCATTACCGGCGGGCGCATCTGGGCCGACAGCCTGCCAGACGGCACCGGTACGCAGCCCGCAGAAACGGTTTCGCCGGAAGTGCTGGCGCAGCAGGCGCAGGAAGCACGGCAGCAGAAAGAGCTTGAAAAGCGGGCTGAAGAGGCGGTCCGCGAGATGGCCCGCAGCGGCGACCGGCCGTCCGGGGGCGCTGACGTCGCCGTCCAGGATGTGGTGCGGGATATGGAGCGGGTGAAAGAAACGCCGGTATCTCCCCTCACGCTTCCGGATGCGCCGGAAGAACGCCGCCGTGATGAGGCGGTGTCTCAGGTGGTGCGCGAGAACGTGCAGCGGGACCGCCTGCAGCAGATGGAGCGCGAAACGGTGCGAGACCTTGAGCGTGAAAAGACCCTGGGAGGCGACTGATATGCGCGCTGAAAACCATCCGCTCTTCCCCCTTGTGGTGGTGGCCGACTGCTGGCTGCAGCGTCTGCTTGTGTGGACGCCGGGCCAGACCGACCTTATCAAAACCGTGGCGCTGCTGCTGATGGTGGCCGACCACATCAGCATGCTGTGCGGACTGGATAATGACTGGCTGCGTCTTGCCGGTCGGGGAGCGTTTCCGCTCTTTGGCCTGGTCTGGGCCATGAACCTCGCCCGCCATCCGCAGATTCAGCAGCGCGCCCTGAACCGGCTCTGGATATGGGCCGGGGTGGCGCAGGGCGGCTGGATACTGGCCGGGCTGCGCCCGGACCTGGGCAATATTCTGTTTGCCTTTGCGGTCAGCGGACAGGCACTGGCGATGATGCAGCGGCACGGGCCGCGCACGTGGCCGCTCTCCCTGATGCTGGTTCTGGCCTGGCTGCCGTTTTCGGCGGGAAGTTACGGTCTGGCGGGAGTAGTCATGCTGATGCTGGCCTGCGGCGTCTGTATGACGGGCCGGCGCACCACACGCACGGGGCTGGCGCTGTGTCTGGCGCTGGCGATACTCGCGCTGAATGCTGCGGACAGCCCCGCCTTTGCCCTCGCGGGGCTGGTGATACCCGGAATAACCCTGACGGGGCTGAGCCGGACCTGCACTCTGGTGCCCCGCTTCTGGCCACGCGAATTTTTCCCGCTGTTCTACGCGGTGCACCTGGCCGTCATCGGACTGATGGTGATGTGATATCTGCCGTGTCAGAATAAGGTCAGTCAGGGGAATACACGTGAAACAGATTTATCCGGAGGCAGGATGACAGAGCAGGGGCGCCCCACGCTGACGCTGCGCCGCAAAGCGGAGCCAGAAGGTCAGCGTGCCGTAAGCAACAGTGAACCGGACGGTGCGGGTCCGGGCCGGGTCACGCGTAAAAAGACCGTGGTGGTGAACACGACGCCTGCCTGGAAGGTCAGGAAGCAGGCGGTGGATGAGAGCGCGAAAAAGGCGCAGGCGGACGAGAAGGCCGCCAGAAAAGCAGAGAAAGCCCGGCAGTGGGCTGAGCGACAGGCCCAGGAGAGGGAGGCCATGCGGGCGGCCAGGCGCAAACCTGCCCCGGAACCGGTGTACCGGAAGGTCATGCCGCTTACGGACGCGCTCGCGCTCCTGAAGCGTTGCTGGCCAGCCCTGGTGACGGACGGCCAGCCGCAGCTCCTGGCGGTCAACATCCGGGAGGCAATGGTCAATGACATTCGCCGGCGCGGGCTGGAGATTTCCGTGAAGACGCTGAAGCGCTGCCTTGCTGCCGTCACCCGCTCGGATGCGTATCTGGGCGCCATGACGGTGGGCGCGTGGCGTAAAAACCTTGCCGGTGAACCGGTCGCAGCGGTGAGTGCGGAGGAGGCGGCGTATGCCGTGGAGCGCAGGGCTCAGGAGCACGCTAAACGACAGCGCAGGGCGGTTAGAAGCGTCGCCACCCGTGCACGGAACGAACTGATAACAACCGAGAAGAGAAAAACACAGGATGAACATGAATAAAACCCTTTCAGTCATGCTTGCCGCAGGCCTTCTGGTCTCCGGCGTGGCGGGGGCAGCAGAGAAACCTGCCGTTGCCTTTACCCCGGAACAGGAAGCCCGCATTGGTGAAATCGCGAAAGACTACCTGCTGGCTCATCCGGAAGTGCTGGTTGAGGTCAGCCAGAAGCTGCAGGCCCAACAGCAGGAGAAGCAGCAGCAGGCGATGACGGCCGCCGTGGTTCAGAATCAGGCAGCGCTGCTGAACGATAAAGGCACACCATCATATGGTCCTGCTGATGCGAAAGTGACGGTCGTTGAATTCTTTGATTACCAGTGCATCTACTGTGCCCGCCTGGCGCCGGAACTGGAGAAGGTAATAAAAGCTAACCCGGACGTGCGCTTTGTGTTCAAGGAATTCCCGATATTTGGCCAGCGCTGGCCGGCGTCGCTCAGTGCGGCGAAAACCGGGCTTCAGATCTGGAAGCAGAAGGGGGCCGATGCTTACCTTAACTATCACAACGCGATTTACGCTACCGCCCACAACGAGGGTAAGCTGACCGATGCTGATATCAGCGCGGCCGCAAAAGCCGTGAAGTTCGATGCGAAAACAGCCCCTAACGTTCAGGGAACCCTGGATGGCATAAACACGCTTGCGCAGCAGCTGGGCTTCAGCGGCACGCCAGCCCTGGTAGTCCTCCCGTCAACCGGCGCCAGCGCTGATAACGTGACCGTTATCCCGGGATACACCAGTGCGGAGGTACTGCAGCAGGCCATCCGTCATGCAGCCGGCGATACAAAAAAATAATCAGGCGTCCGCCACCTGATACCGCTAAAAGATACTGACGCCTTCGCCGTGCTCAGTTGTCCAACCCCGGAGAAGGGTAAAAGCAGGTTTTCCCCGTCTCCGGCGTTTCTGGTTAACACATCCGAACAGTATTTCTGAGGTTATTTAATGCGTAAGTTCACCTTTCTCCAGCTGGCCGTGTCCGGTCTGGTCTGCCTTTCGCTGAGCTGTATTCAGCCCGCAGTTGCTGCTCCCTCCGTTCAGGTCGGTTTTTCACCTGAAGGCAGCGCGTTGCAGCTGGTCCTTAAGACTATTGAGTCAGCACAGCACGACATTCGGCTGATGGGCTACTCATTTACGTCTCCGGAGGTGGTTAGCGCACTGGTCAGAGCAAAACACCGTGGTGTGGATGTGAAAATCGTGCTTGATGAGAAGGGAAACAGAAGCAAAACCAGCCAGGCGGCGATGAACGTTGTGGTAAATGCCGGTATTCCACTGCGTACCAACGGCCACTACGCCATCATGCACGATAAAGTCATTATTGTTGATAATCATACAGTTGAGGCTGGTAGCTTTAACTACACTCGCTCTGCTGCATCGAGGAATAGCGAGAATGTGCTGGTTATTAATGAGGTGCCGGAAGTGGCACAAACCTACCTTCAGCACTGGCAGTCGCGCTGGGACGGAGGAACTGAGTGGCATTCTTCATACTAATCAGCATCGTAATGTGATCTGCAATCTACATCCAGCCAGGTGAGCCATGCGCCAACATGGCTCACACTTTCGCGTAAAGTTAAGTCGCTGATTTCACGAATCTGTAGTATCCTCTGCGAAACGATCCTTGCTTGATCCTTGAGGAGGCAAATATGTCGCAGGTCGGAAATGCAGTAACTTCCTCATCGAAACGCGCTTACAGAAAGGGTAATCCCCTTAGTGAAGCTGAGCGACAGAAAATTGCTTCGGCCAAAAAAAGGGCTACGCATAAAGAACTGAAGGTATTTATTAAGCCCGAAATCAAAGAGTATCTTTCTAACCTCTGTGAAGAAGATGGTGTTACTCAAGCTGAAGTGTTAGAAAAGTTGATTGAAAGAGAAGCTTTTAGTCGAAAAGCATCGTGATGGACTCACTTTCTTGATACTTAAGATTTTGAGTGCTAGATTACTGATCGTTTGAAGAATTTTGGCTGGCCACGCCGTAAGGTGGCAGGGAACTGGTTCTGATGAGGTGTCTACCCGGGACCAGAAAAGCAAAAACCCCGATAATCTTCCGAAGGTTTGGCGACTCAGAGAAGATTAACGGGGCCTACTTAAACTGTATAGAAGCTGTTGCTCTATGCAGGGAGTATAGTTTTATGCTCAGAAAACTGCAATACCTGTTTCTGTGCCATTTGCTCCTTCCGTGCAACATAAGTGCGGGAAGGTGTGACTGACGCTCAGACCCTGTTCTCCCATTATCGTCAGGTCAAAAACCCGAATCCGGTATTCACGCCGCGCGAGGGGAAAAAGACCCTGCCGTTCTGTCGTAAGCTGATGGCGAAAGCCGAAGGCTTCACGTCCCGTTTTGACTTTTCCGTCCATGTGGCGTTCGTACGCTCGCTGGGTAAGCGTCATCGCATGCCGCCATTGTTGCGCCGTCGAGCCATCGATGCGCTGCTTCAGGGGCTCTGTTTCCACTATGATCCGCTGGCTAACCGCGTCCAGCGCTCCATCACCAATCTGGCCATCGAGTGCGGTCTGGCCACGGAGTCAAAAAACGGCAATCTGTCCATCACCCGCGCCACGCGGGCGCTGAAGTTCATGGCGGAGCTGGGGTTGATTACCTACCAGACCGAGTATGACCCGCAGATAGGCTGCAATATACCGACAGATATCACCTTCACGCCGGCACTGTTCTCGGCGCTCGATGTCTCTGACGTGGCTGTTGTGGCTGCACGCCGCAGCCGCGTTGAATGGGAAAATCAGCAGCGCAAAAAGCAGAACCTGAAGCCGCTGGAGATGGACGAGCTGATAGCGAAGTCCTGGCGGTTTGTGCGCGAACGGTTCCGCAGCTACCAGTCCGAACGTAAGCAACATGGCCTGAAACGTGCCCGTGCACGTCGTGACGCGGACAGAACCCGCAAGGACATTGTGACGCTGGTGAAACAGCAGCTGACGCGGGAATATGCCACCGGGCGCTTTACCGGAGGGCTCGATGCCATGAAGCGCGAGCTGGAACGTCGCGTGAAAGAGCGCATGCTGATGTCGCGTGGCAACAACTACACACGGCTGGCCACCGTCCCCATATAACCCTACCTGACTGAAAAATCCGGCTGGCGCCGGAGGATTTCGCACGTCTGTTGTCTGTTGCCGCTTATTTTCTGCGCTAAATGGTAAAGCTGCTCAGCGAATCCCACGTCCTCTCTCCATCCGAATGGCCAGAAATCTCATCGCTGGTGTCACTTTCGGTTGCTGAATTCAGTTATCCACAAACAACTGCAAGGGAACTTTCCATAAGGTTACAACCGTTATGCTGATAAAGCGCCATACGACCTGATTTCAAAGTGCGTGGTTTCCTTTAAAAACCTGCTCTGTACTTCTTTTAAATATCTTTTATCTCTTTCATATAAATATATAACCTGTTCGTCGCCTGACCAATGGACAGGCTCCTGAGAAAGTCCGCCCTTGCAGCGGACTAACGTCCGCGCCGGTTCGGAAACTACCTTAAGTAGCTCCCATCGCTACGCGACGGGCCCCAGTGTACTTGTAGTTACAACATACGAAATAATTCCCTAAGAACACGAACAGTGCCCGTCTGAACCCCCAAGTTCCTCCCCACCACTGAAAAGCGCCGCCGCCCCCGGCCAAAGGCCGGGAGTGATGTCGCTTTTAATGATGGATGTTGTAACTAGGATTTTGAGTCGCTGTGAGTCGTTTCGCTAGAAGTATTG
>OJJD01000589.1_pt1 | contig 13515 bp, 9 predicted proteins | sample 1596011 | NCBI WGS metagenome assembly OJJD01 (sample SAMEA4350113, study PRJEB24818) | metagenome | biome: human; feature: gut; material: faeces | place: Denmark | collected 2013-09 | reverse complement strand
CCACCGTAGGCTCTTTTGCGCCATTGTTGATGATACCGTCGATCATGCCGTAATCGTCCTCCACGGCCATCTCCGCATTTTTCAGCGGATTTTCCGGCAGGAATCCGGGGATCTGGGTAAAACCAACGCTGTCACAGTAATGACAGGATACCTTACCGTCCTGCCTGATCGCAACGATGTCGCTGACGCTCATGGAGGGATGGTGGTAGTCTGCCGGATGATCGTTGTTAAACTGATTATAAAGCTGTTCAACGGCAACCTGCGGAGACTTGCATGGCTCCAGCGGGGCAGTGTAGACCAAATCATAGTTTTCACGCTTTACCGTCTGCCCGATGGAGCGAAGCCAGTCCAGCCCTTCATAGCGAATGTCACGCAATTCATCGGTATGCTTTACCTGATAGATGGCGAAGCAGTCTCTGTTCTGGGAAAGAAATGCCTGTTCTCGTTCCTGCTGATGTGCCTGACGCTCCATGACTTTTTCGTGGAACTGAGGGCTTTTCTCCCATTCCTCACGGTCCACACCGAAAAGACCGCCATGCTCCATGATCTCCTGTGGGTCAAACACCATGCTTTCCGTATTGTCCTCATGCAGCACATAGACAGTCAAACCGGCGGCATCCAGTTCCAGCGCCCGTTCTCTGGTAACAGGGAGCATCCCATCATAGGAGTAGCCGTATTCCTGCATATCCGGTGTGGAGACCTGCTCATCCGGCGTTGGGTATTCATCCAGTGTCTGTTCCTGTGCCTCCGGCAGCTGGGAAGAAACAGCCACCTGACTGGCCCCTGCCTGCATCTGCTGGTAAGCCGCTTCCTGCAAGGTCTCAATCATGGACAGTGGTGCGTGTCTGAGCGAAGTGCTGTCCAGATCGTTGTCATCACAAATCTGGAGAACTGCATTTTTGCAGGAAAGCTCCGGCATATCCAGCTGACCGCCATCCAGCTCTTTCATGGACGCAGCATCGTATAGGGTGTAGTCCCAGCCGCTGTCACAGGGCTGGATATGAAGATAGGTGGCACCGTCGATCAGAAACAAAGCCTCCTGCTGGTTGGCGTCCGCCCCCAGCACCTCCATTTCCGGCATAGCCTCAGCCAGATCCTTTACCGCTTTCTGTACCAGAGGATTATCACGGTAATAGTCGATTGCCTGGATGGTGTCCAGGTCAATGGTCTGCCCGGTCAAAATCGGGAATGGTCCTTCATAGTCGCTTCCGTCTTTCAGCTCAAAGCCAATGCCCTTGATCCCGTTCATTCGCTCTGCTGGAATCTCCTGATAAATGCGGATCGCTTCCTCCAAAGACAGGTTATCGTGGTATTCTCCGAGGTTTGGAAACTCCATACACTCTGCTGCATAGTAGGTCAGATTGCCGGTCGGCTGTCTATCGGATACCTTAGCAGCATCTGCTGGCTGCTCTATCGGGGCAGTTTCCGGCTCTGCTTTTGCATTTGGGTCAATCCCACGCTCTTTGCAGATTTCCTTATAGTGGCGCTCAATGTCAGAGATCAAAGTGCCGGAGGTCTTATTGATGGTCTCCAAACTGGCTCTCAGCTCTTTCAGTTCCTTGCCCTGACTCCAGCTTGCAATATAGCCGAAGCTGTTTTCTCCGGTCTCGATGCCAAAATATTTGCAGACTGCGTAGGAGATGCTTTCAGCCTCCACTTCCTCCGTGTGGCGGTCTTTCCTCTGTTCTTGCAAAAACTGGGCGAGGGTAGAAAAGCCGCCAACAAAATTCAGCCCTTCTTCCTCGGTCAGCATCAGGCGTCCATCTTCCGCCAGCTCCAACGGCTCTGTCAGCAGAACGGAACCTGCATGGTTTACAACCACTTGTTCTTCTACACAGACCGGCTCTCCGGGGTCGTAGTCAGAACCGCGCAGGTCATAGCAATAAACGCCCTCCGGCAGATTATCACGGGCAATCCGCCCATTGGAGAACAGACCGGGTTTATCAAACAGCTCGATCTCCTGATATTGCTCGTCATTGGCAATCTGAATCTTTTTCTGATTGTGGAGCTTGCTGTGGGCAATCTCGTGTACTGTGGCCGAAACCGTCTGCACCTCACTCATGCCCTGACGAATGGCGATTTTCTGATGATCGGCAGAAAAATAGCCGTCCGTATCGGCGGCCATTGCTTCAAAAGTGATCGGCACCGGTGCGCTGCGGCGCAGAGCCTCCATGAATGCCTCATAATTTGGCACATTGCCGGAAAGGGAGGAAGCAAGCTCCGGCAAAGGTTTCCCATCAGTCTGGCTCACATCAAAGACCTTGACCGGGCGAAACATGGGGATCTCGATTTCTTTTTCCTCTGTGATGATCTTTCCGTCTTTATCCAGAATCGGAGCCTTGGTATCCGGGTCCAGTTTCTGCTCCTCGATTTTCTTCTTGTACGGTGTGGGGGCGATGATGGTAATGCCATGTTCTCCCTTTTTAACATGACGCTCAAACTGGTCTTTCCACTTATTGTATCCGGCCACCAAAGTGGCGTCCGGCTTCTGCATATAGATGAGCATGGTGTTGTTTACCGAATAGCGGTGGAAGCGGGACATAACAGACAGATAGCGCATATACTTTTCACTCTCGAACAGTTCTTTGATGCCCTGCTCGATGCCATCTGTGATTTCCCTTAGCCGCTCTCGGTTGGTGGGTTTGTTCTCAGCCATGATTTTCAATCTCCTTTCCAAGTGTGTGATTTCTGCTGTGTGTTCTGCAATCCATGCCTTTTGTTCTTCTTCACTTTCATAAAGAAAAAGGTCCAGCAGGTATTCTACATAGGCTTTCTTCTGGATTGCTTCCACAAAACGGGGGTGCGGTTCTTCCTCCGGTGTTTTGGGAGAACGGTCGGCTTCCCATTTTTTCAGCAGATAGTAGTAATCGGACAGTACGCGGTAACAGCGCTGTCGATCCTCCCGAAACTTCTGTGCCTCGGTTTTTTGCCGGACATATCTCCCGCGGGGCGGGGCCTGACTGTCATAGATCAGGCCAAAGTCCTGTGCCAGTTTCTCCGCCGCTTCTTTTGGGGAAAGGTTGTAGAGCTGGGCGGTCAGGTCGATCACATCCCCATCTGCACCGCAGCCAAAGCAGTGGAACCGCTGGTCTACCTTCATGCTTGGGTTCTTATCATCGTGAAAGGGACAGCAGGCCATGCCATTTCGTTTGACCTCGATCCCATAAAACGCTGCCGCATCTCTGGTGCTGACCGACTGCTTGACTGCTTCAAATACATTCTCTGTCATGTGCCTTTAACTGCCGGACTTTCGCATAGGAGGCTGGTATCCGGCGGCTTTCGCACGCTCACTGGCGGCTTTGCGGCGTTCTGCGCTATATGGCTCCCGGACTGATACACACCGCTTTGGGACGGTAAAGTTATGGGCGTCCTTTCGGGTGATCTGGTCGGGGTGCTTTTTTGCCAGCAGTTCCAGCTTCTCCATCAGACGGGGATCGTGGGTGTAGACCTCAGCCATTGGTTCTGCCTGGTTATAGAGGAGAATGGTTTCCCGTTCCACTAAAGAGAGCTTCATCGGCTGCCTCCTTTCCGCTGGTCAAATTCCAGCTTGAAGTTGGAATACTGTCCATCGTCCTCCAAAACCACAGTGGCATCGTAGGTCTTGCCGGTTTTCTCCGAATATAGCCCCGTCACACGGACACATCCATCGTTCAGCAGCGCAGACACCACAGCTTTGGTCGGCTGTTTTTTCTTGGCAGCCCACCATTTGTTGTTTTTCCAGATTGCAAATTTGCAAGAATCATTCTGACAGAAGAAGCCTTTTTGCAGTTCTGCAACTTCACCGCCGCAGCGAGGGCATTTGCCCACCACCTCACGGGGCGGAGTGAACAGGTACTCGGTTCCCTTGATGACCTGATAAGTCCCTACCAGGTCTTTCAGCATGGCGCTGATCCCGTCCAAAAACTCCTCCGGGGCAAGCTGCCCACGCTCGATCTCGCCCAGGCGGTACTCCCACTCGGCAGTCAAAAGCGGCGATTGCAGCTGTTCCGGCAGAACGGTGATAAGGGAAACTGCATCGTGGGAAGGGAGAAGCTGCACCGTTTTCCTGCTCTTTTTTCGTTCCAAAAAACCGGCAGATACCAGCTTTTCCAAAATACCGGCACGGGTTGCCGGTGTCCCCAGACCTTTTCTCTCGGCGTCCTCCGGCATATCCTCTTTTCCGGCAGTCTCCATCGCGGACAATAGGGTGTCCTCCGTAAAGTGCTGAGGCGGACTGCTTTTGCCTTCTTTGACGATTGCCGCAGAAACCGAAAGTGTCTGTCCTTCGGTCAGCTCCGGCAGGGCTTTCTCTACGCCCTCTTTTTTCGGCTCTGTATCCTTCATTTTGGCACGATAAGCGTCCTCCAGTGCTTTCCATCCGGGGTGCTTCACTGTTTTTCCTTTTGTGGTAAACTCCCCACCGGCACACGCTGCAATCACAACGGTTTCCGAATAGATATGGGGCTGGGCTACGGCGCACAGCAGACGCAGGGCCACCAGCTCCAGCACCGCTTTTTCTCCCGCAGGAAGGGCAGAAAGGTCTGCATCCTTGAGATTTCTGGTAGGGATTACTGCGTGGTGGTCGGTTACTTTCTTATCGTTGATTACCGTCTGCGGATCACAGGTAATGGCGATTCCTTTGCGAAACGGCATAGCATTGGCAACCAGATTCACCAGCACCGGCAGGCTGTCTGCCATATCGCCAGTCAGATAGCGGCTGTCAGTACGGGGATAGGTGCAGAGCTTCTTTTCATACAGGCTTTGTAGATAGTCCAGGGTCTGCTGGGCTGTAAATCCAAGCAGGCGGTTGGCATCTCTTTGCAGAGTAGTCAGGTCATAGAGGGCAGGCGGCTTTTCGGACTTTTCCTTGCACTCCACCTTTTTGATTGTGACATTTGCACCCTGACAGGCTTCTTTCAGCTGCTCGGCAGCGGCCTTATTCGCCATGCGCTCCCCGGATACGGTAAGACCGGGCAGCTCCAGCGCCACGGTATAAAAGGGAATCTGCTGAAAGGTGTCGATCTCAGCTTCTCGCTGAACAATAAGCGCCAGCGTCGGGGACATCACGCGCCCGATGTTGAGGGTTCGGTGATACAGCACGGAAAAAAGCCTTGTCGCATTGATCCCCACCAGCCAGTCGGCCTTGGCACGGCAGAGGGCAGCATCCCGAAGTCCGTCATAATCCGCACCGGGGCGCAGGTTTGCAAAGCCTTCCCTTATGGCAGAGTCCTCCATCGAAGAAATCCAGAGCCTTTTCATAGGCTTTTGACAGTCTGCCAGCTCATAGACGCTGCGGAAGATCAACTCGCCCTCGCGTCCGGCATCGCAGGCATTTACCACCTCCGAAACATCCGGGGCATTCATCAGCTTTTTGAGAATATCAAACTGCTTTTTCTTATCCTTTCCCACCACCATCTGCCAATACTCCGGCAGAATAGGCAGGTCATCATATCGCCACTTGGCATACTTGGGGTCATAGCTGTCTGCATCCGCAAGACCGGCCAGATGGCCCACGCACCAGCTGACACGCCAGCCGTTGCCCTCCAGATACCCGTCCTTACGGGCAGTTGCACCGATCACCGCCGCCAGACTTTGTGCAACCGATGGTTTTTCAGCAATCACCAGCTTCATAATCTTCAACCTCCCATTCATTCTGCCAATTATCAGACAGTTTTTTTGCAATGCTGTGTTCTGAGGCAAGTGTAATGTCATAGCCAAAGCGATAATCATATCGGTACAACCTGCCAATCAAATCATTGATTATGATATTGCAGGCCATAATCACACGCTCTTTATCCACCTGCATCAGTTGATAGCGTTGATAATTGTTGTAATATTCTCGATGTCTGTGGGTTCTGCTGACCGTATCTTCCATCAGACAATCTATGGCATCTTTTTCACCATCTTCTTTGCTGCCCTGTGTATAAGACAACAGTTCCTTAACCATGGGAAAACTTTGTTCATCTACCGTTGCTTCTTCGCTCAAAAAACCGATATAAGCTTTTAGTAACAGGCTAACTGCTGTTTTTTCAGCTTCAGATAAAGCGTTCATGGTCTCCGCTGCATCAGGCAACAGTTCCTTTTCCACAAATTCATCTATCTCACCAGAATAAAGCATTCGGATTGAGTCCACACATAAAGAGCGCTTTTGGGGTGCGGTCTCAATTTCAAAATCATAAAGATCCAAGTCATCGTCCTTCTTTGACTTTTTTTGAACTTTGCTGATAGCAGTGAAAAGAATGTCTCCTCCAAAGTAAATTCCGAAGGCGACCAGATCAAAAATAATCAGAAAGTGTAATAACCAGTTCCATGTGTTCATTGTGAGGTCCTCCTTTCTTTGACCATGTGCTGATTTTGGGTGTGGATTTACAGTAAGAGAGTGAGTAGAGCAGCAGAGGACAGGAATTTCTCCCTGTCCTCTGTCCCTTATCCCGCAATGATTTGAAATACGCTACGCTCAAATGGTTCAATCTGCTCTATCGCGTTCCTCATTAGGGTCAGAACCCTCAAAACCATCCTCAAGGACTTCCTCATCTTCGGTTTCCCATTCCTCGGAATCTTCCTCGCCATAATCATAATCGTCCAGACTGTCATTGCCCTTGGTCTTAGGCTTATTCTTAACGAGCTTCAAGTAGGCAAATACGCCACCGCCACCAAGCAGAGCCAGCAAAAGGACCAGCGCAGCCGGGTTCAATCCGGCAGGCTTCTCTTTTTCCGGCTCCGATGTTTCTGCCGGAGGTTCCGGTGCTTTGCCCGTACATTTACTCTTATCAGTTGCGCAGACCGGGCAGGCCGTATTGACTGCCCCTGCTTCACATTTTGTTGAACAGCTGCATACCGCAGGCATCTCCTCTTTGGGTTTTCCATCTTCCATCAGCGCCGCAAGGTCTGCATCGTCCACCTGATTCAGAAAGTGAACAGCAGTCTCCTTGTCCTCATTCGCCCTATCAATCAGGATGTAAAAGTAATTTCCAGCTTTGGTCGTAACAGTAATAAGCTGCTTATTGCCTCCAAAATCATCCACCAATGCCGCATTCCCCTCCGGTGTAAGTGCCGGTGCCGGTTCTGTTTCTTCCACAATCACATTGCTGTCATTGGTAGAATCCTCTGCCGGTGCCGCCGGAGCCTGTTCTGACCCCTGTGCGAAAGCAGGGATTGTAAAGCCAAATGCCACAACCATTGTCAGGCAAAGGGCGGAAAGTGTTTTGCAAATTCTTTTATTCTTCATAAGCGGTAGCCTCCTGATTATTTGATTCCGACAGTGCTGTATCTCTGCCGTGGTTCATTCCACCGGAAAGCATAGCGTTCAGCTGTGCTGGAGTCATGCGTAACGCACGAACCATCTGAACGATTTCCAGATTCTCTGCCTCCGTTTTCTGTGCTTCCAAGGTCTTGAGCTTTTCCTGATATTCCGCAATCTTCTCACGGGTTTTCTCAATTTCCTGGTCGATACGTTCAATTTTGTTTTTTGCCATAACCGTTCACTCCTTTCCACAAAGTCTGTTACCAGTTCATCAGACCATAGCCTTTAATGCTTTGATAATTCAGGTCATAACTTTTGATCTTGCAGGCATCGCCGGAATTTCCCTCCACGGTATAAACACGGCTGCCATCCGTACCGATCACGATACCCACATGGTCCGCTGTCCCATCTAAATCCCAATCAAAGAAAATTGCATCTCCGGGAGCCAGATTGTTATAGCCTCTTGCACCCCATTGTCCATGAGACTGGAACCACGGAACGCCCTGCCACTCACAGCCTGCAAAGCGCGGTTCACTTTTTCCTGCCTGGTTATAGCACCAGGATACAAAGCAGGCGCACCATTCCACGCGGCTGTCAAAACCGTACCAGCTCCAGTAGGGATAACCGCCCACATTTCCCACCTGACTTTTCGCCAGTTCCACCAGCTGAGGGTTTCCGGGACGAGTGCCATTGATGAACTGCACACCGGACAGATCTTCCGAGCCGCTGGTATCAGGGGAACCGCCGCCAAACAACAGCGGCTTATTGCCCATGGTCTGCCGGTAAACCTGATACATTTCCATCTGCTCCGGGGTCAGTAACTCCGACGCCACAGCGGAAATGGGCTTGCTGGTGAGTTTCACATTCAAAATGTAATACTCATAGGGGACTTCTTCTGAGGTGGTCTCGCCGGTCTCCGGGTCGGTGGAGGTCTCCGTGCGGTAGCGAATCTCCACTTCCTCAGTAAGCGTCAGCTGATACTGTGCTGCAAACACACGCGCCAACTCTGCCTGAGCGCTCTGCCGGGTGTAGCCTTGCAAAACGGCAGACAGAAATGCTGCCAGCTCATGAGGGTCATGACCGATCATACCAAGGTCATAGCGATACTCGTCATACCCTGGGTGGCTGCTTTCTATGTTGTCGATTTCCTCCTGCAACTGGGCTTCTCTGGCTGCATAATCTGCCTCCACCGCCAGCATTTCCGGGTCATCCGACGGATAGGTGGTGCCGGAGAGAACGGAACCGATGCTCTGCGCCATCATGGAACAAGAGGACATGGTATTCATCAGCATACAGGCGATGAGGAACAAAACCCCTGCGATCAGGAAGCCCTTCTTGTGGCGCATGACGAATGCCCCTGCCTGCTGTGCCTTTTCTTTTACCGTCCTTGCGGCTTTTCCAGTTTTGGACGCAGCCTGGGCGGTATTTCCGGCAGTCTGACCGGTGCGCTTGGCGGCGGCATACTGCTTTTTGATGGCCTGCTTTTGCTGCCAGCGGGAAAGAGGATTGCTGGAAAACTGGGGATTTTCCTGCAAGGATTTCTGGTACAGGACATTTACATTTGCCTTTTCCAGTTGGCGCTCTGCCTGGGCTGCTTTGCGGTACGGCTTCAGCTTGTGGCTGCGGTAGCCCTCCCGCACCAGATAAGCGCCGGTCTCCACCGCCTCCTCGGACTTGTGGGCGCTTTCCACGCCCACATTGTCCTGTTCTGTTTCCCGGATTTCTTTGTGGAGCTTGCCCGCGACCAGATGGACAGGAGCTTCCTTGATCCCTTGAGAAACTTTGGAGGGTGGCTTTTTCTTGTCCTCAAAGGTCAGCTTCGAGGTCTTTTTTCCGGTATCCGGGTCAATAACCGTCTGCCTGACCTTTTTCTTTGGAATATTGGCCTGCGCCTTATCTGCTCTGGCCGCAGCTTTCTCCGCTTTGCGGATCGGCTTTTCCAGCGCAGGGTCAGCCCGTTCCTCATCGGTAAAGCGCAGGCGCGGTTCTTTATTCAAACCATTCTCCCAGCATGAGGGAGGACATCATGTAGTGCAGCTCTGCATAAATGGCCATCCCCACAGGATCGTTGAACATACAGCCGGACAGGTAGGCATAAAACTGTGCCACCACATCGGACAGGATCTTCGCTTCTGTTCCTTCCAGAATCAGACCGCCCATGCCTTCCTTGGCACGGATGGCGCTCCAGACCTCTGCCAGACGGAGAAGCCCCACCTGACCGGTCTCATTCAGTTCGGCTGCCTGATCTGCCGCCGTGCGGCACTCACTTACCGCATCAGCCATGACCGTAAGCAGCTGGCTGCGCTGGGCATTTACCGCCCTGTCAAAAAACATCAGCGGGTTTTGATTCAAAATGTTGGGGTTCATCATCATTCATCCTCCTTCTTTTTCAGTTCCTGGGGTTTGGTGGTCATAATGCGGTAAAGCTCGGTATTCTTCGGGAAGTGATCCACGAAAGGCAGGATCGTGGAGCCATAGAACAGCAGGCCCTCGCCCTCACCGGAGTGGGTCACATAGCTAAGCTGGTGCGTGGAAATCCCCAGTTGCTTCGCCAAAATCTGGCGGTCTCCGCCTGCCTGGTTAAGCATATACACGAAGTCGGAATTTTCAAAGATGTTCTCTACCTCGCGGCTGCTCAAAAGGTCTTTGACATTCTGGGTGATACCTGTCGGAATACCGCCCCATTTTCTGAATCGCTTCCAGATTTCCACCGTATAGGCGGCGGTCTGCTCCTCCTTCAAAAGCAGGTGCATCTCGTCGATGTAGTAACGGGTGGACTTGTGGGCGGCACGGTTGATGGTAACGCGGTTCCACACCTGATCCTGTACCACCAGCATACCGATTTTCTTAAGCTGCTTGCCCAGTTCCTTGATGTCGTAGCAGACAATCCGGTTATCAATGTCCACATTGCTCTGATGATTGAACACATTCAACGAACCCGTTACATAGATTTCCAATGCCGTTGCAATGTACTGAGCTTCTTTTTCTTCCTGCTCCCGCAGCAAGTTATAAAGGTCCTCCAAAATCGGCATATTCTCCGGCTTTGGGTCATTGAGATATTCGTTGTAAACCAGCCGTACACAACGGTCAATAATGGTTTTCTGCACCGGCTGCAAGCCCTCCTTACCACCCACGATCAGCTCACACAAGCTGAGGATAAAGTCAGACTTGAGTGACAGCGGGCTTTCATCATCCGAATAGTCCAGATTCAGATCCATCGGATTGATATAGTTGGTTGAAGTAGGTGAGATCTTGATGACCTGCCCATGCAGACGCTCAACAAGAGGTGCGTACTCCGCTTCCGGGTCACAGATAATAACATCATCACTGGTAAGCAAAAAGCAGTTGGCAATTTCTCGTTTTGCGCTGAAGGACTTACCGGAACCCGGCGTACCCAGAATCAGGCCGTTGGGGTTTTTCAGCAGCTTTCTGTCCACCATGATGAGGTTGTTGGACAGAGCATTGATGCCGTAGTACAGAGCTTCTTTCCCGTTCTGGAACAGTTCCTGCGTAGTAAAGGGCACAAAGATAGCTGTGGAACTGGTGGTCAGTCCTCGCTGAATCTCAATCTGATTGAGACCCAGAGGCAGACAGCTCATCAGCCCTTCTTCCTGCTGGAAGTCCAGCCTGGTCAGCTGACAGTTATACTTCTGGGCAATAGAGCCTGCCTGAAAGATGTTGTTGCCAAGCTGACGGGGATTGTCCGCTGTGTTCAGCACCAGAAAGGTCAAAAGGAACATTCTCTCGTTGCGGCTCTGCAAATCCTGCAAGAGTTTTTTCGCTTCACTGCCGTAGGTAGCAAGGTCAGATGGAATGATGTCCATGTCGTATCCGGCACGGACTGCTTTTTTCTGTTCCTCGATCTTGCTGCGGTCCAGGTCGGTAATCTTTCGCTTTACCGTTTTGATGGCTTTCACCTGATCCACCGACTGAATGTGCATACTCACAATGAGCGAGCTTTCCATATCCAGAAAATCAGCCAGCAGACGGTCATTCAGCTCCGGTGCGAGGATCTGCAAAAAAGAAACAGCTCCGTATTTCTTACCCATACGGAACTGCTTGCCGGTGCGGAACTCAAAGGAGCTTGGTGCAATAAAATCCTTTGTGGACAGACCAGAAGGAGCCAGCCAGTCCCATTCAAACTGAAACGGGAGTTGTTCATCCATGTGGAATACCGCATGAAGCTGAAAAAGCCTTTCTTTACCGTCCAGCGTTCTGGCAGCTACACCAAGACGCTTAAAGTTATTAAGTATATCAGTCTCAATACGCTCCAGACGGGGCTTGGCGGCTTTGATGCTGTCCGCGTCGATACCAAAGGTCAGGTATTTGGTCTTGATGAGACCGTTGTTACCTCTGGCCAGCTGATTTTGCAGCATTGTGGTGTATTCTTCGCGGATACTGTCAAAGGCGTCCCTCTGGGGCGGGATGAAAATGGAGTTAGCAAAGGTCTCCTCCGATGCCGCAAGATTCAAAAAAGACAGCTGGAAATGAATCGAGCTGTCAAAATAATTGAGGAAATCACACCAACCCTCAAAGATTGCCGTCTTATCTTCGTTTTGGGAGAGCTGATAGTTGATGTCCTGAAACTGGATGGTCTTTGTGTAGTGGCTGTCCGATATGCGGCAGATTCCATCAGGCCACATTCGTTCATAAGGGATACTGTCCTGCGCAGATTTTCCTTTTTTGTCCGTGCGGTTAGCGCGGGCAATGGCCGCTTCGATCTGCTTCTTATCGGCGCGGGACAGCTTTTTCTTTGTCTTTACCGGCTGCACAGTTTTTTCCTCGGTTTTTCCGAACATCCGATGCAGCCATTTTTTTATTGCGGTGAACAATGTCATACACCTCCTTATCGAGCATTTCCTGCCGCTTTAATACGGCATAAAAGTTGTTGGTCTGGTAAGGTCGCTGCTTTGGACGGATTACAGCTACTTTGAGAATGTTGCCCACGATCTTTTCCAGGGGCTGTCCATGCTTTTCGTACATAGCCAGCATAAAGAAGGGCAGCATAACCAGCATCATACACATAGCCGCTACACTGTTTCCGGTAGGTTTTCTGAGCAAAAAGAAAAGCGGTACGCCAATAAGCGCTCCGCCCGTGAAGCAGATAAGCTGCCGCTTGGTCAGATTGAACATGACCTTTGTTTTGACTTTTGTTAAGTCCTTGGGTACGGGTACATAAGCCAATGTAGAAACCTCCTTCCGTTTTAGTGCGCCTGAAAGACTGATTTGGCGAGACTGCCGGTTTTGAACAGCGTAAAACATAGCAGTACGGTGTAGCCCACGCAGCTCCAGATTGCCATGATGATGTCATCTTCCAGAGCGATGTTCTGCACCAGCACAGCATAAATTGCCACGCAGACGATAATGAGAAACGCCTGAAAGCCCAGTGCCAGCAGGGATCGGAGGTAATTCTGTCCCATACCGCCCCATTCTTTGCCCATCATTGCAGCCATTGGAACGGGAGCCACCGAAGTTACAAGGTAGATCTCGATCATACGGCCATAAATAACGATAAAGATACAGATATACAACGCCCACATGGTAATGCCAATAAAGAGGGATTGGAACCACAGTCCGAACAGCGGTCCCAAATCCATTTCCATCAGCCTCGGTTCCAGATCGGTCATAACTGAGGAAATGTCAATGGACGCATCCGAATTGATAATCCCTGCCGCCTGCGCCACCACGCTCTGCGCCATATCAAAGACGCCCATCACGATATTCCATGTGTTTGTGACAATGAGGATGGCGGCGGCTGATTTGAACACCCACTTGAAAATCATCCAGGTATCCACATCATGCAGGTTGTTCTTGTCTGCGATCATCTGGATCAGGTCTACGGTCATCACGATAGCCAGGATCACGCCTGCAATCGGCACCATGATGGAGTTGGACAGATTCTCAATCATACTGAAAATACTGCCATTCCATCCCTGTGGGGTCTGTCCTACCTGTACGGATATATCCGCGACCTGTTGGTTTACGCTGTCAAACATCCCCGAAAGGTTGCTCATAATACCGCCCACCAGCATTTCTTTCAGCCAATTTGTCAGGGCTTCAAGTAAGAAATCCATACGGTGTCAACCTCCTTTCCGCCGCCCCCGCAGAGCTGCGGGAGCGGCAAGGATTTCATACGGAGACGCTTAGACAGAGAAAAGCCCGGAGAGCAGAGGTACAAGGACCATGCCTACCACGGCTACACCAGCACCGGCCATGAGCTGCTTCATGCCCTGGCTCTTGGCGCCGGGGTTGTCGTTGCCGTAACCTTCCAGCAGGTTGATAACGCCCCAGAT
>OJJD01000572.1_pt1 | contig 13821 bp, 19 predicted proteins | sample 1596011 | NCBI WGS metagenome assembly OJJD01 (sample SAMEA4350113, study PRJEB24818) | metagenome | biome: human; feature: gut; material: faeces | place: Denmark | collected 2013-09 | reverse complement strand
GGTGGCGTATATTACGCTTTCCTCTTTCAGAGTCAACCCGTTATTTCAGGATTTTTTCTCTTCAACCGACCGGGTAGTCTGTGAAGTGATTCACATCCGCCGTGTCGATGGAGGCGCATTATAGGGATCCCAGTTTTTAGCACAAGTATTTTTTAGATCTTTTTTTCCAACTGATGATTTTCCGTGCTTTTCGCTGAAAACCCACCCGATCCGCTTAAAAATTGACGCATTTTGCCTTGCCTCGCTCCAGGAATACGATCAAAGTCTTCTTTAATAACGCTCATCTGTATCGAGGTAGATATGTTTGCAGTATTACTTCCTTATAAAGATTTGTTCCCCCAAAAAGGCGATCGCGTGATGATCGATGCCAGCAGCGTGGTCATTGGTGATGTTCGCATGGCCGATGATGTCAGCATCTGGCCACTTGTCGCGATCCGGGGCGATGTTAACTACGTTGCAATCGGTGCACGCACCAATATTCAGGACGGCAGCGTGTTGCATGTGACTCATAAGTCATCTTATAACCCTGAGGGCAACCCGCTCATTATTGGGGAAGATGTTACCGTCGGCCATAAAGTGATGCTCCACGGCTGCACGATCGGTAACAGGGTTCTCGTTGGGATGGGATCGATTTTGCTGGATGGCGTCATTGTAGAAGATGACGTAATGATTGGCGCAGGGAGTCTTGTTCCGCAAAACAAGCGTCTTGAAAGTGGGTATCTCTATTTAGGCAGCCCGGTTAAACAGATCCGCCCCCTAAAAGAGACGGAGATCGAAGGATTGAAATACTCAGCGAACAATTACGTTAAATGGAAAAATGACTATCTGGATCAGGATAACCAGATCCAACCCTGATCGTCTTCCTGCTGATCGCGGATCAAATCGCTGGCATCCTCTTCCAGGTCCCAGCGATTTTCGCAAAAGACCGCTAACGGATCTGCCCCCCCAAAGCGCTGAAGCAACGTTTCCCCTTTAATCGCACAGGTGAGCTGCATTCCATGCACCAGCACCGGGAAACAAACCGCTTGCTTGTTTTCATCCCAGATTTCTCTGTCGGGAAAATGAATCGCCTGATTCACGCCGTCATTTCCTGTTTGAGCTTTTCAATCACCGGTTCTACTGCGGGTAACACGCCATGCCAGAGTAGCACCGCATGAGCCGCCTGCCCCACCAGCATTCCCAGACCATCAGCCACGTGTTTTGCCCCCTGTTGTTCGCACCAGGTCAGAAAGGGCGTTTTCCCTTTTTGATAAAACATGTCATAGGCGTAGATGTGGGAATGAATCAGGGATGCAGGAATCGCCGGGATCTCTCCATTAATACCGCTTGAGGTGGCATTAATCACAAGATCAAATTCGTGACGCGCGAGATCGTCAGGTGCTACCGCAGCTACGCTGCCTGTGTGTGCGAACAACGCCGCCAGCTCTTCTGCTCTGGAGAAAGTACGGTTGGTGATTGTCACCGCACAATCCAGCGAAAGAAGAGGAAGCAATACGCCGCGCGAGGCGCCACCCGCGCCGATCAGCAGGATCCGAAAGCCTGGTTTAATAAACGACAATCGCTCCAGATCGCTGAGTAAACCAATCCCATCGGTGTTATCGCCCAGAAGGCGACCATCTTCAAGCCGCTTAAGAGTATTGACGGCGCCAGCGAGCGACGCACGTTCGGTCAGTTCATCCGCGCGCCCGAAAGCCTCTTCTTTAAAAGGCACCGTGACGTTCGCACCTTTACCACCCGCATCAAAAAAGCTATTCAGCGTCGGTATAAATGCATCAACAGGCGCAAGAACCCGACCATACGGGTGATCTATATGCAATTGCTCCGCAAACAGCCGATGGATCAGAGGCGACTTGCTGTGCGCGATCGGGTTACCAAAAACAGCATAGGTTTCCATCACATTATCCCTGGCGAAAACGTTCGCCGGTCAAGGCATCGCGAATTTCTGACGGGTTAAGACGACCACCGGTTTCACCCACGGCTACCGGGAAATCATTCCCGAACTGCGCCAGAACTTCTTCGGTTGTCCGACAAGGGGGAAGCCCGGTCAGGTTGGCGCTGGTTGAAACCAGAGGTTTACCAAATGCCTGGCATAACTCCACCACCAGCGGATGGTCGGTGACACGTACCGCGAGTGAATCGAAACGCCCGGTTAACCAGCGCGGCGTTGTCGGCTGTGCAGGAAAAACAAACGTCACGGGACCAGGCCACGCAGAGAAAATGGTTTCCCGCTGTGCAGGTGTCAGCATGGAATCATCAATATAAGGCTTAAGCTGCTCGTAGTTCGCAGCGATCAAAATCAATCCTTTTTCGACAGGCCGCTGTTTTAGCGCCAGCAGACGGTTAACGGCGACTTCGCTGTCAGGATCACACCCGACCCCGAAAACGGCTTCTGTTGGATAGGCGATGACTTCTTCTTTTTTCAGGATTTCCACCGCCTGCGCGATGGAGCCTGATGGCAGGTTATTATTCACTGATTTGATCCGCCGAAACCGGCTTTCCACATTGTTTACTGGCGCAAAAGCGTTTCAAGCCTTGCGCGGTTTTCTTCTCTATAAGTAACGGATAATCGCAATGAGAGCAGACGCCCGCTACTGGTTTGAAATTGATAACGAACTGGCATTCAGGATAGCGATCGCACGAATGGAAGGTCTTGCCATAACGAGAGCGCCGCTGCACCAATTGGCCACGCTGGCACTGAGGGCAGGCAATTGCCGTTTCATCTGGCTTATCAATTTGTTCCGTATGTTCACACTCCGGGTAGCGGCTGCATCCGATAAACATCCCGAACCGCCCCTGCCGCAGCGCCAGTTCACCGCCACAGAGAGGACAAAGCTGTCCCTCCAGAATTTTGACGATATGTCCATCCGCCTGGCTTTTCAGGGGACGGACATAATCACATTCCGGATAGTGTGAACAACCGAGAAACGGACCGTGTTTCCCGGACCGAATAACAAGTTCTGCCCCGCATTGTGGGCAGGGCTCGTTTTTATGCACCGTGAAGAGTGCTGATTTGGCCATAACAACTCTTGTTGCTGCACATAGAATTAATGCAGCATACCTTCATTCACTTCAAAGAGTAATTCTTCCATTTGCTGATAGGCATTTTCACAGCCTGGAATGTTGAACAGAACCATCAGGATCACCCATTTCAGATCTTCCAGTTCAAACTCAGCAGTATCCAGCGCCATGACGCGCTCTATCACCATCTCTCTCGTTTCGAGGTTTAGCACCTGAATCTGCTCGAGGAATAAAATGAATCCCCGGCAGCTGGCATCCAGCCTTTCACACTCTTCAGCTGTATAGATGCGCACAGACAATGGGTCAGAAGCAAGCTGCATCGGTTCGGCGAGGCCGTCCTGATAATCAGCCAACTTATCCAGCCACATCAACGCATTATATATATCTTCCCGCTCAAAACCTGCGTCGGTCAGATCCCGTGTTAATTTGTCCTGATCCACCTGCATTTCTGCTTCGTTGTGGATGTAAGTCTCAAACAAATACATCAGTACGTCGAACATGGCATGCCCTCCTTAATCGGACATAGCCGCCGGGTACAGCTGCGATCCACCCTGCTAACTCCAGTTCGAGTAGCTGTGCTACCGTTACTGGCACAGGTTGGCCGGCACGTTCAGCGACAACGTCAACAGGTGTTACCTCATCTCCTACGTTAGCCAGGAGCTTGGGAAATGGCAATGCTACTGCCTCCTGATCCGATGAAATATGTCGCTTTTGGAGATCATCCTGCAACCAATGCAGTCCATACTGCAAATTTTCAAGGATATCTTCTTTGCAGGTCACCAGCGTCGCCCCCTGTTTTATCAGCCAGTGAGGGCCTTCGCAGCCGGGGTTCCCCAACGGGCCGGGCAGCGCAAAAACTTCACGCCCCTGCTCCAGTGCGCACCTTGCAGTAACCAGCGATCCACTCCGAATCGCAGCTTCGACCACCAGCACACCCTGGCTTAACCCACTGATGATCCGGTTACGCCGTGGAAAGTTACCCGGTCTGGGCGGTGTTGAGAGTGAAAACTCAGACACTATTGCCCCCTCTGAAGCAATAAGTTGCTCAGCCAGAATATGATGACGACGCGGATAGAGACTAAAAAGACCATTGCCAAGCACGGCGACACTTCGCCCTTTTGCGGACAACGCCGCATGATGTGCTACACCGTCGATGCCGCAAGCCAGACCACTGGTGATCGTAAAGCCACATTGGGACAGCTGTTCACTCAGCATTTTCCCCCAACGCTCGCCGTACCACGAGGGCGCACGGCTGCCCACAACCGCAAGCTGCATGCTATTAAGCACGTCAACGCGGCCTCGCACAAATAGCGCCCCGGGAAAATCAGGGATAGAACGCAACAATGGCGGGAAGCGAGGATCATCCGCCGTGAGAAGGTGGTTGTCGGCGTGTTCCAGCCATTCCAGACTACGTTCAAGCTCACTCTCGCTGAACGAAAAAAACTTTACGGCATGTTTGGGCGAAAGCCCTGACGCGTTGACAGCTTCAGCATCGACGGTTGCCTGGCGAAGCAGCCTCTGCGCAATCTCCAGCATCGCATCACCGTATAACGACCCGATGTTTATAAGCCGTAACCATACCTCTGTGGACGTCATCCTTTTCCCTGCCATAAGCAGCCTCAGCAATCTTTGCGATTGGTCACTGATGCTGTCAATCGACCGGGGATTTGTCTAGAATAGAAGTAATATTCTTATCAACTCCTGAACACGACTCTGGAAATTTATGGCAGTTTTGCAAGTGTTACATATTCCTGACGAGCGCCTTCGCATCGTCGCGGAACCGGTTAAAGAAGTGAATGCAGAAATTCAGCGTATCGTCGATGATATGTTCGATACCATGTACGCTGAAGAAGGCATTGGCCTTGCCGCGACCCAGGTAGACATTCACAAACGTATTATTGTGATCGACGTTTCTGAAAATCGTGATGAGCGCCTGGTGCTGATCAACCCTGAGCTGCTGGAAAAAAGCGGCGAAACAGGTATTGAGGAAGGCTGTCTGTCTATCCCTGAACAGCGCGCTTTGGTGCCACGTGCCGAAAAAGTTAAAATCCGCGCACTGGATCGTGACGGCAATCCGTTTGAGCTGGAAGCCGACGATCTGCTGGCGATTTGCATTCAGCATGAGATGGATCACCTGGTCGGTAAACTGTTTATCGATTACCTCTCACCTCTGAAGCAACAGCGTATTCGTCAGAAAGTTGAGAAACTGGATCGTTTGCGTTCTCGCGCTTAACGCCCCCGGATACAAGGAATAACGTGTCTACATCACTACGTATAATCTTCGCGGGTACCCCTGATTTTGCAGCGCGTCATCTCGACGCGCTGTTAACGTCTGGCCATCAGATTGTTGGCGTATTTACTCAGCCGGACCGTCCGGCTGGCCGCGGTAAAAAACTGATGCCTGGCCCGGTTAAGGTACTGGCAGAAACACATGGTTTACCGGTTTTCCAGCCTGCGTCATTACGACCTGAGGAAAACCAGAAGTTAGTGGCAGACCTGAACGCGGACGTGATGGTAGTTGTGGCTTACGGCCTCATTCTGCCGAAAGCGGTACTCGATATGCCCCGCCTGGGCTGTGTTAACGTTCATGGTTCTTTGCTCCCACGCTGGCGTGGTGCAGCCCCTATTCAGCGCGCTCTGTGGGCAGGCGATGCTGAAACTGGCGTGACAATCATGAAGATGGACGTAGGTTTAGACACGGGCGACATGCTGTATAAACTGGCGTGTCCCATCACCGCAGAAGATACCAGCGCCACGCTTTATGACAAGCTGGCGGATCTCGGCCCGCAGGGGCTGATTGAGACGCTGCAACAGCTTGCTGACAATACAGCGACACCTGAAGTGCAGGATGAGGCCCAGGTGACCTATGCTGAGAAACTGAGTAAAGAAGAAGCCCGTATCGACTGGTCCCTGTCAGCAGCTCAACTCGAACGCTGCATCCGCGCCTTCAATCCATGGCCGATGAGCTGGTTGATGATTGATGAGCAGCCAGTGAAAGTCTGGAAAGCTTCAGTTATTAACGGCAATGCATCGGCAGAGCCCGGTACGATTATCGACGCCAGCAAAAACGGTATCCAGGTTGCGACCGGAGAAGGGATACTGAATCTTGAATCGCTGCAACCGGCCGGTAAAAAGGCAATGAGCGCGCAGGATCTATTAAATTCTCGTCGTGAATGGTTCATCCCTGGCAATCGCCTTGCCTGAACAAATTTATTCTTAAGGCCCGGTGTTTCCGGGCATTTTTATTTTTACGGTTATGAAAAGACAAAATCTACGCACTATGGCGGCTCAGGCCGTTGAGCAGGTTATCGAGCAGGGCCAGTCACTGAGTAATGTCCTGCCTCCATTGCAACAAAAGGTTTCCGATAAAGACAAAGCCCTGCTCCAGGAGCTGTGCTTTGGCGTGCTGCGCACCCTCTCTCAGCTTGAGTGGTTGATTAACAAGCTGATGTCACGCCCGATGAGCGGCAAGCAGCGTACCGTGCATTATTTGATCATGGTCGGTTTCTACCAGCTTCTTCATACCCGCATTCCACCTCATGCTGCGCTGGCCGAGACAGTGGAGGGTGCCGTTGCGATTAAACGTCCTCAGCTAAAAGGATTGATCAACGGCGTGCTGCGTCAGTTCCAGCGTCAGCAGGACGAACTGCTGGCAGAATTTGCGCAAAGCGAAGCGCGCTTCCTTCACCCTGAATGGCTGCTGAATCGCCTTAAAAAAGCCTACCCACAGCAATGGCAAGACATTGTGGATGCCAATAATCAACGTCCGCCGATGTGGTTACGCGTCAATCGTAACCATCATACACGCGACGCATGGCTGGCCCTGCTGGAAGAGGCCGGAATGAGCGGCTTCACACACGCTGCTTATCCTGATGCGGTTCGTTTAGCCTCCCCTGCACCGGTACATGCATTACCCGGTTTTGAAGAGGGCTGGGTAACGGTACAGGACGCATCTGCTCAGGGCTGCATGACCTGGCTTGAGCCGAAAGACGGGGAGCAGATCCTCGATCTCTGTGCAGCGCCAGGGGGGAAAACAACGCACATCCTGGAAGTGGCGCCGCAGGCCAGCGTGATGGCCGTGGATGTTGATGAGCAGCGCCTTTCACGCGTCTATGACAACCTTAAGCGTCTGGGTATGAAAGCACAGGTTAAGCAAGGCGATGGACGCAAACCCGCTGACTGGTGTGGTGATACCCGGTTCGATCGCATTTTGCTGGACGCCCCCTGCTCAGCAACCGGCGTGATTCGTCGTCATCCCGATATCAAATGGCTGCGTCGCGATCGTGATATCAAGGAGCTTGCCCAGTTGCAATCCGAAATTCTGGATGCCATCTGGCCGCATCTCAAACCCGGCGGAACCCTGGTGTATGCAACCTGCTCTGTTCTCCCGGAAGAGAACAGTCAGCAAATTGCGGCTTTCCTGAAACGCACCCCGGACGCTACGCTGCACGATACGGGAACGCCTGAGCACCCGGGTCTGCAAAACCTGCCGGGCGCAGAAGAGGGTGATGGTTTCTTTTACGCTAAGCTAATCAAAGAGTGATGTTGAGAACAGGTCACAAAAGATGAAAATTATCATTCTGGGCGCAGGGCAAGTTGGCGGAACGCTGGCGGAAAATCTCGTGGGTGAAAACAACGATATCACCATTGTGGATACCAATGGCGATCGCCTGCGCGTTTTGCAGGACAAGTTCGACCTCCGCGTTGTTCAGGGGCACGGCTCTCATCCACGTGTGCTTCGGGAAGCGGGCGCGGACGATGCCGACATGCTGGTTGCAGTAACCAGTTCTGATGAAACCAACATGGTTGCATGTCAGGTGGCCTACTCGCTTTTCAACACCCCAAACCGCATCGCCCGCATTCGTTCTCCGGACTATGTCCGGGATGCGGAGAAGCTGTTTAATTCCGAAGCGGTACCCATCGACCATCTTATTGCGCCTGAACAGCTGGTTATCGACAGTATTTATCGTCTGATTGAGTACCCGGGCGCGTTGCAGGTTGTGAACTTTGCTGAAGGGAAAGTAAGCCTGGCGGTCGTGAAGGCTTATTACGGGGGCCCGCTGATAGGTAATGCCCTGTCGACAATGCGCGAGCATATGCCACATATCGATACGCGTGTTGCGGCGATTTTCCGTCACGACAGACCTATTCGTCCGCAAGGTTCCACCATTGTAGAAGCCGGGGATGAAGTCTTCTTTATTGCGGCTTCTCAGCATATCCGTGCGGTGATGAGTGAACTACAGCGTCTCGAAAAACCGTATAAACGTATTATGCTGGTTGGCGGCGGTAATATTGGCGCAGGTCTGGCGAGACGGCTGGAAAAAGACTACAGCGTGAAGCTGATCGAACGGGATCAACAACGCGCGTCAGAGCTGGCTGAAAAACTTCAGAATACCATCGTGTTTTATGGCGATGCTTCGGATCAGGAATTGCTGGCCGAAGAGCATATCGATCAGGTTGATCTTTTTATTGCCGTCACCAACGACGACGAAGCGAATATTATGTCCGCCATGCTCGCTAAACGTATGGGGGCGAAAAAAGTTATGGTGCTTATCCAGCGTAAGGCTTATGTCGATCTGGTACAGGGTAGCGTAATTGATATTGCTATTTCACCCCAGCAAGCCACCATCTCTGCCCTGCTAAGCCATGTGCGTAAAGCGGATATTGTCGGCGTGTCATCTCTTCGTCGTGGTGTTGCTGAAGCCATTGAAGCCGTCGCACACGGGGATGAAACGACGTCACGCGTTGTTGGTCGCGCAATCGATGAAATTAAACTTCCACCAGGCACCATTATCGGCGCAGTAGTGCGAGGTAATGATGTGATGATCGCCAATGATAATTTACGTATTGAGCAGGGTGACCACGTTATTATGTTCCTGACCGATAAAAAATTTATTACCGACGTCGAGCGTTTATTCCAGCCAAGCCCGTTCTTCCTGTAATGATTTGGGTGCTCAGACGAGGGCACCCAAATATTAACCTTCTAATTTTCATGCCTTTTATTTTTCATAACGATTATTTATCCCCAATGGCAATTAGCTAATCATTTGTTAAACTTATAGGCGTCAGCTGGCACAAGGAGAACATAATGAGTTTTATTAAAGAATTTCGCGAATTTGCGATGCGCGGGAATGTGGTGGATTTGGCTGTGGGTGTCATTATTGGTGCGGCGTTCGGTAAGATCGTTTCATCATTAGTCGCCGACATTATTATGCCGCCGTTAGGACTGTTGATTGGAGGCATTGATTTCAAACAATTCGCCTTCACCCTTCGGGAAGCTCAGGGCGATATCCCTGCGGTTGTAATGCACTACGGCGTATTCATTCAGAACGTATTTGATTTCGTGATCGTGGCATTTGCCATTTTCATGGCGATCAAACTTATCAACAGACTTAACCGTAAAAAAGAAGAACCGGCTGCTGCCCCGCCAGCACCAACTAAAGAAGAAGTCTTACTGACTGAAATTCGCGATCTGTTAAAAGAGCAGAATAACCGCGTTTAATCAGGCGAGAGAAACAGAAAGGCCAGTGGTAAAAAAGCGATTAGCTTGCTTGCCACTGGCCTCCCAGTTACCACGTTGTGCATGTTTACCTTTACGCAAATAACTCCCTTTTCCCTTCTTGTTCTTCTCAACACGCTGTCTAAAAAGCGGGTCGTGAAGCAATGCCTCAATGGCGTTATCCTTAATTTGTCCCTTAGTATGCTGATAGCGGCTCATCATTTCTCCTGAGCATAGTTAATGTCGGCGGGAGTCTAGTCCGTGGCTGATAAAAATCAACAACCCTGAGTTTCACTACTGGCGCCCTGTTCAAGGGCTTCCAGTATTGAGCAATAAACACTGCTGTGAGCAGTACCGCAGCACGCGTCATTCAGCCTTTGTAGAGATCGTTGCATGGCCTGCAGCTCCTGAATTCGTCCTTCAACTTCATCCAGCCGGGCCTGAACGATGCTTTTAGATTCCTGACACGTATGATGTTCAGGATCGATACGGATCGACAGCAGTTCACGGATCGACTCCAGCGTGAAGCCGAGTTGCCGGGCATAGCGGATAAAACGAAGGCGTTGCAGGTCGTTATCCGTATAAAGGCGAAATCCACCTTCTGTTCTGACCTCATGATCGATCATCTGCTGCTTTTCGTAGTAGCGGATAGTATCCGGCGTTACGTTAGCAAGCTTCGCAAGTTCACCTATGCGGTACATGGCTACTCCTCGTTTATTTTTTGCATTAACCTTTCACTGTACTCACCATGCAAAAAGTCAGTATTCATTCCCGTCTGGCGCAGTTTTATTTCGATGAGCGCTAATCGACGGCTGATTTCGGAGTACCGCGGGTCATTCTTATGAATGCCTTTAAGCAGATCGGCAAGCTCGACGGCTTCATTGCGTTGCTGAAGTTCAGGGGGTAAACAACCTGCGTTTTTCAGTAAGCGATAACCGGCTCGTAATTCAGGGGGAATGTGTGAATCATCGTCCAGCACCAGTGGCTCACCGCTACCGGGGAGATTTTCAAACTCGCCTTTGTTTTGGGCATCGCTAATATGGCGTTCAGCCCACTGATCGAGCAACCACATAATGAACTCCAGGGGATGAGCAGAAAAGATACAGACATTGTAGATAAGTGGAGATTCTGCGGATATAAAAAAACCCGCCGAGGCGGGTTTTTTTACGTTACTACAGATTACTCTGCAGCAGCTTCTGCTTTCTCTGAACGATCAACCAGCTCGATGTATGCCATCGGCGCGTTGTCGCCTGCACGGAAGCCACACTTCAGAATGCGAGTGTAACCACCGGCACGGCTCGCGAAACGCGGGCCCAGTTCGTTAAACAGTTTTGCCACGATCTCGTTATCACGAGTACGGGCGAATGCCAGACGACGATTAGCAACGCTGTCAGTCTTGGCAAGAGTAATCAGCGGCTCAACTACGCGACGCAGCTCTTTCGCTTTAGGCAGGGTCGTCTTGATGATTTCATGACGAACCAGTGAACCTGCCATGTTGCGGAACATAGCCTGGCGATGGCTGCTGTTGCGGTTCAGTTGACGACCACTCTTACGATGGCGCATGACCTTATCCTTCTCAGTAAAACCTTAACCTGTGATCCGGTTACTCGTCAGCAATGCTTGCCGGTGGCCAGTTTTCCAGGCGCATGCCCAGAGACAGACCACGTGAAGCCAGCACGTCTTTAATCTCGGTAAGAGATTTTTTACCCAGGTTCGGCGTTTTCAGCAACTCAACCTCGGTACGCTGTACCAGATCACCGATATAGTGGATAGCTTCTGCCTTGAGGCAGTTAGCAGAGCGGACAGTCAATTCCAGATCGTCAACAGGGCGCAGCAGGATCGGATCGAATTCTGGTTTCTCTTCTTTCACTTCCGGCTGACGTACATCACGTAAGTCAACGAAAGCTTCCAGTTGTTCTGCCAGGATGGTTGCCGCACGACGAATCGCCTCTTCAGGATCGATTGTGCCGTTGGTTTCCATTTCGATGACCAGCTTGTCCAGGTCGGTACGCTGTTCTACACGCGCTGCTTCAACATTGTAGGCAATACGCTCTACAGGGCTGTAGCATGCGTCGACCAGCAGACGGCCGATTGGGCGCTCATCTTCTTCCGAATGAATTCGGGCAGAAGCCGGCACATAACCACGACCGCGCTGAACTTTGATACGCATGCTAATAGCTGCGTTCTCATCGGTCAGGTGGCAGATCACGTGCTGCGGCTTGACGATTTCAACATCACCGTCGTGGGTGATGTCGGCTGCAGTCACAGGGCCAATGCCAGATTTATTCAGAGTAAGAATAACTTCATCTTTACCCTGAACTCTCACCGCCAGCCCTTTCAGGTTGAGCAGGATTTCAAGGATATCTTCCTGAACGCCTTCTTTGGTGCTGTACTCATGAAGTACACCATCAATCTCAACCTCGGTCACCGCGCAACCCGGCATCGATGAGAGCAGAATACGGCGCAGTGCGTTACCCAGAGTATGGCCAAAGCCACGCTCTAAAGGCTCAAGGGTCACCTTGGCGTGCGTCGAACTCACTTGCTCGATATCTACCAGGCGCGGTTTTAGAAACTCTGTCACAGAACCCTGCATTGTGTCCTCTCTTTGGTACTAAGCTTTACTTGGAGTAAAGCTCGACGATCAGGTGTTCGTTAATGTCCGCAGACAGATCAGAACGCTCAGGCTGACGCTTGAACGTACCTTCCATCTTGCCAGCATCAACTTCCAGCCAGGTTGGCTTTTCACGCTGCTCAGCCAGCTCCAGAGCGGCTTTCACGCGAGATTGCTTTTTCGCTTTCTCACGAATGCTAACAACGTCATTCGCTTTAACCTGATAAGAAGCGATGTTAACAACACGACCGTTTACCATGATTGCTTTATGGCTAACCAACTGGCGTGATTCAGCACGAGTCGCGCCGAAGCCCATACGGTATACAACGTTGTCCAGACGACCTTCCAGCAGAGCCAGCAGGTTTTCACCTGTGTTGCCTTTCAGACGTGCTGCTTCTTTATAGTAGTTACGGAACTGACGCTCCAGCACACCGTAGATACGGCGAACTTTTTGCTTTTCACGCAACTGCACACCATAGTCAGACAGACGCGGTTTACGCGCACCGTGCTGGCCAGGAGCTTGTTCAATTTTACACTTGGTATCGATCGCGCGAACGCCAGACTTAAGGAATAAGTCGGTGCCCTCACGACGGCTCAGCTTGAGCTTAGGACCCAAATATCTTGCCATTTTCTATCTCCAACTAACCTAAAAAACGAGCGTTATACGCGACGTTTTTTCGGCGGACGACAACCGTTATGAGGGATCGGAGTCACATCAGTAATATTCGTGATGCGGAAACCAGCGGCGTTCAGAGCGCGAACAGTAGATTCACGACCCGGACCCGGACCTTTAACCATAACTTCCAGATTCTTGATGCCGTATTCTTTTACGGCTTCAGCGCAACGCTCTGCTGCAACCTGAGCTGCGAACGGAGTGGATTTGCGAGAACCACGGAAACCGGAACCACCGGCTGTTGCCCAACCCAATGCGTTACCCTGACGATCAGTAATAGTAACGATGGTGTTGTTGAAAGAAGCATGGATATGAGCCACGCCGTCAGAGACTTGTTTTCTTACACGTTTACGTGCACGAACTGGTGCCTTTGCCATTATTCAATCACCCCGATTATTTCTTGATCGGTTTGCGCGGACCCTTACGGGTACGTGCGTTGGTCTTAGTACGCTGACCGCGCACTGGCAGACCACGACGATGACGCAAACCGCGATAGCAACCAAGATCCATCAGGCGCTTGATGCTCATGCTGATTTCACGGCGCAGATCACCTTCAACGACAAATTTGGCAACTTCGTCACGCAGCGTGTCGATTTGTTCTTCAGACAGCTCACTGATCTTAACATCTTCAGCGATACCCGCTGCAGCCAGAATGGCTTTGGAACGGGTCTTGCCGACGCCGTAGATCGAAGTTAATGCGATCACAGCATGTTTCTGATCAGGAATGTTAATGCCTGCTATACGGGCCACTATGCACTCCTACTATTTAATATGTACGCACCATGCTGAAAAGCCCGTTTTCAGGATACTCAAATGGAAACGCACAGACATACAAAAGATTGGCTGGCTAATCTAGCCAGCTCAACCCAACTTTGCAAGAAAAATATGCGAATAAATCAGCCTTGGCGCTGTTTATGCTTCGGCTCGGCACTGCAAATCACACGGATGACACCATCACGCTTAACGATTTTGCAGTTACGGCATAATTTCTTGACGGAAGCACGAACTTTCATTTTTACT
>OJJD01000529.1_pt1 | contig 14939 bp, 15 predicted proteins | sample 1596011 | NCBI WGS metagenome assembly OJJD01 (sample SAMEA4350113, study PRJEB24818) | metagenome | biome: human; feature: gut; material: faeces | place: Denmark | collected 2013-09 | reverse complement strand
GACAGGGGAGAGCGGGGAGAGACCGGTCTGACGGGAAATGCAGGTCCACAGGGTCCAAAGGGAGATACCGGTGCGGCAGGCCCGGCAGGCCCACAGGGACCGAAAGGAGAAACAGGTGCGGCTGGCCCGGTGGGGGCAACCGGACCTCAGGGACCGAAGGGCGACCCGGGGGAGACACAAATCCGTTTTCGTCTGGGGCCGGCGAGCATTATTGAGACAAACAGCAATGGCTGGTTCCCGGATACAGATGGCGCACTCATCACCGGACTGACCTTTCTTGACCCCAAAGATGCCACACAGGTTCAGGGGCTGTTTCGGCATTTGCAGGTCAGGTTTGGTGACGGGCCGTGGCAGGATGTTAAGGGGCTGGATGAAGTGGGCAGTGATACAGGCAGAACAGGAGAATGACATGAATATACTAAAAAAACTTATGCAGTGTCTGTGTGGTTGCGGAAAGCATGATGGCCGTGAACACGTGCAGTCGCCTACAGCACAGCTGCGACTGGGACCGGCAGACATTCTGGAGTCCGATGAGAATGGCATTATCCCGGAGCAGGCCAGGGTAATCACGCAGGTGGTGATACTGGATGCGGATAAAAAGCAGATACAGTGCGTGGTAAGACCGCTGCAAATTCTGCGTGCTGACGGGACGTGGGAAAATATTGGCGGAATGAAATAGCCGACAGCTTCACAAAAACCGGAGTCCGGCTCCGGTTTTTGTTGTCATGTCCGGTGGATGTTTGTTAGGAATGTTCAGACAGGTTTATTTTGAATTTACACAGAATCCTAAACAGGTTCGAAAATTAAGAAAGAGGTTGTATGTTTAGCATAAGAACCCTACTACCTATTAGCGCCAGCGTATCAGTTCCGACAAAACAATCTCAATCCATCCCAATAACTTTAGCAGGGAGAACAATCGAAAAAGCGCAAGAGAAAGAAGGATTACTTGTTTTTTTAGGAATGAAATCCGTTAATGACTATACTCTTAATATTCTTGGCCAAAATGTTTCAAGAGTCACAACGGGGAAAAAACCGTATGATTTATTATTCCTGAATGATGCTACAAAACAAGATTTTGATAAAAGGAAAATGGAGTTTACATATCCTGGAGCAAATAAAAGCCATCTACAATCAAGTAATAGCGATGTTGTTGCTGCTGCAGCTATAAGTATTACAGCGACAGAGATGAAAACCATCCTGCCAGATGATTTAACACCAGGGAAATACAAAAAAATTTATCTGTCTGGGGATGGTTCTGCTGGTCTACCACTTCTTAAGTGTGGAGATGAATTTTTATCGCCGACAGATATTGTCGACCGCATTGTTCAACATAATCTTCATGAGATTGATGATATCAGATTAACATCCTGTAACTCAGCCAACATATTAAAAAACAAAGACTTCTCTCCTGATGAAATAGAGAAATCCGCAAATATGAATAACGGCTGGTTGGCCAGGGCATTATTTGGTCAAAAGAGGTCTTTAGCAGAACACGTCTATGCCGAGTTTGAACGTCGCGGAATTAACGTTTCTATATCAGGTTACCATGGCACTGGCGTTTTTTATGTACCAGAGCATGGTAAACCAACAACACATCTACGCTCCACAACTGTGCCTGCAACACCTGAACATACTGTAAGAAGAAGCGACTACAGAGCCACTTTGGGTAGAACTCAACCCATAGATATTGAGTAATTGAGCCAGCATATACACTTGATGGTTAGGAAACAGAATCATTGTTTTAAACATTTCCTGGCCATTAATATTGTCGGCGGGAGCATATCCAGGACTGGCCGGCAAACCGGGTACGCGATCTGTTGCCATGGAAAGTTGATCTGAGCGCTCAGTAAATATCAATACGGTTCTGGCGAGCCGCTTACGATGCATGAGAATCACTAATAGTATGTAATTATTACGTTTTATTTACAATGCTGTTTCTGTTGGTCTGCATCCATAATTATGAAATGCTGACTTATGGTGTCAAAATAACACATATTCCTTTCAATAATCATTTCTTTTACTATCTTTTCCCTGCTGAGAGGGTGGGGTAGATGTTCTCTTGTGAGATTCATGAATGCAGACTTATCATAAAGAGTGCATATGTTGGAGTTCAGTGCGTTCTTGACAAAAACCCCTTTTTCTGGAACGCATAATGTTATTGGGCACTTAAGAAATTGTGTGTCGCAAGAGAATTCATCAGGATTTACAACAAATGAATGAGAATGGATTTTATTTTTAAGGGCGTTTTCGGCCCCTTTTTTCCATCCTATATTTGAAGATAATTGAAGCATAAAATCCTGAGATATTTGTGCAAAACTTCGTCCGTTGTTGATCTGCTGTTCCAGGTTGCGAGCAATAGTGTTTTGTCTCGCCATAAATATGGAGAAATGATTACTGCATACAGGATTTACTGTAAAACCATTGACTGATTCGATATAACGGATATCCATTTTATAACGTTCTTTTATGATTACAGTATCATTTTGATTTTGCTGCACAATATAACGTAAAGATGCTAGCTCATTCTCAGGTAAGATACTGCCTGCTGTGAAGTTTAAAAAGATAGGCATGTTTTTTTCTGTAATACAAGTCGATTGTTTGTGATTTCGCGCTGTAGGTATATTATCATTCATATTTAACTTCCTAAAGTATGACCTCGTAGGGAGATAAATGCAATGCTTAAAGGTAGATTGAAATGATAAATTAGCGCTTGGTAAATCCAGAATTTCATAAAGAGAGAGGTGGTGTTTTTTCATGGCGCTGAGATGTAAGTTGCAACATGTATTATATGCAAGAGAATAGGGAGTACTGGATACATTAACTCTATGTAATCCATTCAAGATATTAATGCAATTGAAATAATTGACATAAAATATTGCATAGGTGAGGTTTATTGCTCAGAAGATGGAGTTATCGATGCAGAAACTGGAAGAACTGCGGCAGCGATAGCGCAGGTCGATTGCAATGACGAGATTTATCAGCGCCAGCGTGGGATAAAAGAGAATCTGAGCAGTCTGGAGAATTTGAAATCGGTTAGGGATTTCATACTAGAATAATAGGATCCGCGGCACGTCGTATGCAAGAACGTGCCACGGCTGGCAGGCGAACTTTCGATAGTGCGAGTATTGAATGATTTCCAGCCGTTACCGATTTTACGTGTTTATTAGTGAACAAACCACTCGTCAGCAGATTCCCAGGTATCTTTCAGAGTCTCCTGAACAAAAGTTTTTGCAGAATCCTTATCTGCGGTGCGTGTAACAGAAAGGCCATCATTGCTGGTGGCTTTTACTAACACCTCAACATCGTCATAACGCTTACTGATGCGTCGGGTTAATTCTTCCTTTAACGCATCCACAGCACCGGTTGGCATTTTAGTCATTTTTTCTTTGGCTATGCAGATTTCAATACGCATAAAAGTCCCTCCATACTGTGTTTGTATACAGCATTATTTTTAACTGTATGGATAAACAGTGTCAAGAGGTCTTATTTCTGCTCCTTTGGAGCTCTTCAAAACGATTATGTAAAGATTTCGGATACAGTTCGGTATATACCTGCCATAGCACGTTTAATGAACGATGCCCTGTAACTTGGGCGACTTCCTCAATACTAAAACCAGCCTCAAATAAGCGACTTGCCCCTTCTCTACGCAAATCATGGTATCGCAGATCCTTAATACCTAATTTGCTTCTTACTCTCTGAAATCCCGCAGTAACAGAAGTGCTGTTATATGGAAAAATGAATTCCGATTTTTGGGGCTGTCGTTGGACGATATCCCAGGCTTCCCCAAGCAAGGCTACTTTCATGTGGTTGCCTTCCTTTTTGCGTGGATCTTTCCTGTCTCTTACGAGTATAGATTTTTGTTCCTGGTCGAGATCTTCCCATCGTAACCGGCATACTTCTCCGATTCGCATACAGGACCATACAGAAAATTTGAGGATATCAACGAACGGAATTTTTGAGCATTTATGAGTAGATCGTTGTTGAAGGCCTGCAATGAGCATGTCCAGTTCATCAGATGCTGGTCTACGATTACGACGGTTTGATTTACCAATCAAACCAAGTTTAAGTAGATATGGGCGAGCGCTTTTCGCCGGGTTTGATGTGTAATTAATTCCGTATACAGGTTTGGCCGCATCCAGAACACTGCCAAGATAACTAACATCGTGGCTGACTGTTGCAGGACCTGCACCAGCGTTGTTTCTTAGCCTGCAATGTTCAATTACGTCATTTTCTGTCAGTTCAGATAGTTTGATCGCGGAGATGTCACTATCCATAAGCAGTTCCAGCACATATCTTTTAGTACGGCCTGCTTTACCTCCGGCATTTGGGTCATTTAAATATTTGTGTAGTAAGTCACGGACTGTAAGTCCGTCAACTGCATTTGATGATGGAATGCCATATAGATCTAATTCCATCACTTTCTGTGTGCCCCATGTTTTGGCATGAGCATGTTTAGGGAATGTTTTGCTTTCCCTGTAAGTGATAACACCTTTTTCTTTGATAATCACATTACAGCGATAGCGTGGTGTGCCATCGGATTTTAGTCGTTTCTCTATGTTATAGTACGCCATTACACGACCTCGTTATTTCGGGTTCCCATAAAACGTGGGAACCTGTGCGGGAACCTAACGCGAGAAAAATAGCCTGAAATGTTCAAAAATGCACGATAATCATGAAACACAAAAAAATTAATCAAACCAGCGTGATGCCTGAAAAAACTGGTGTTTACTGGAATTCTCGGTTTAGCATTGCTCCTATGCTCGACTGGACGGACAGACATTGCCGCTATTTCTTGCGTCTGCTTTCCCGCAATACGTTGCTGTATACCGAAATGGTGACCACAGGGGCGATTATTCACGGTAAAGGTGATTACCTGGCGTACAGTGAAGAAGAACATCCGGTAGCGTTGCAACTCGGCGGTAGCGATCCGGCGGCGCTGGCACAGTGTGCGAAGCTGGCAGAAGCGCGTGGATATGATGAGATCAACCTGAATGTCGGCTGCCCGTCTGACCGGGTGCAGAACGGCATGTTTGGTGCGTGTCTGATGGGTAATACGCAGCTGGTTGCCGACTGCGTGAAAGCGATGCGCGATGTGGTGTCGATTCCAGTGACGGTGAAAACGCGTATTGGCATCGATGACCAGGACAGCTATGAATTTCTCTGCGATTTCATCAACACCGTTTCCGGCAAAGGCGAGTGTGAGATGTTTATCATCCACGCACGTAAAGCCTGGCTTTCGGGGTTAAGTCCGAAAGAAAACCGTGAAATCCCGCCGCTCGATTATCCGCGTGTGTATCAACTGAAGCGTGACTTTCCGCATCTGACAATGTCGATTAACGGTGGTATCAAGTCGCTGGAAGAGGCCAAAGCACACCTGCAACATATGGATGGCGTGATGGTCGGGCGCGAGGCGTATCAGAATCCGGGTATTCTGGCGGCGGTAGACCGGGAGATCTTTGGTTCCTCGGATACCGATGCCGATCCGGTGGCGGTAGTGCGCGCCATGTATCCGTACATTGAGCGTGAACTCAGCCAGGGGACGTATCTCGGCCATATTACCCGGCATATGTTGGGCTTGTTCCAGGGTATTCCTGGCGCGCGGCAGTGGCGGCGTTATTTAAGTGAAAATGCCCATAAAGCGGGTGCAGACATTAATGTGCTGGAACACGCGCTCAAACTGGTGGCGGATAAGCGTTAACTTTTCACCAAAAAGTAGTCAAATTCACCACGCCCTGCGCACCGTCGCGGGGCGTTTTGCTGTTAAATCAATAGATTATTTTTGGCATGATTCTTGTAATGCCAGCAAGAGATTTCATATTTGGGAGAGCATCATGCTGGAACTACTTTTTGTGATTGGCTTTTTTGTCATGCTGATGGTCACCGGCGTTTCGTTGCTGGGCATTATCGCCGCGCTGGTTGTGGCGACGGCCATTATGTTCCTCGGCGGTATGCTGGCATTGATGATTAAGTTGCTGCCGTGGTTACTACTGGCGATTGCGGTGGTGTGGGTTATTAAGGCGATTAAAGCACCAAAAGTGCCTAAATATCAGCGTTATGACCGCTGGCGTTACTAAGGGATTGTGCGGATGATCACAACCTAAGGTTTTATCCTTAGAACAAAATAGGAATTGATAATCAAATCTGTCACTATTGCGCCTCTAACAGATTCATCGTGCTGTACCCTACATACAGCCGAACTATAAAAAGAAAGGGCTTCCTAGGTGGAAGCCCTATTTCTTTTATGGAATCAGCAGGCTGGAACCTTGCGTCGCCCGGCTTTCCAGAATCTCATGCGCACGCTGCGCATCCTTCAGCGGATATTTCTGCTGCTCGGCGACATCGACCTTAATCACACCGCTGGCAATCAAAGAGAACAGTTCATTACTGGCCTCGGTTAATTCCTCCCGCGTGGTGATATAGCCTTGCAGGGAAGGGCGTGTCACATACAACGAGCCTTTTTGATTGAGAATGCCTAAGTTCACACCGGTAACCGCACCTGATGAGTTGCCAAAACTGACCATTAAGCCGCGGCGTTGCAGGCAATCCAGCGACCGTTCCCAGGTGTCTCTGCCCACGGAATCGTACACCACGCGCACTTTCTTACCGCCGGTGATCTCTTTTAACCGCTCGACCAGATTCTCTTCACGATAGTTAATTACCTGCCACGCGCCCGCTTTTAGCGCGCTCTGCGCTTTTTGCGCGGTTCCTACGGTGCCGATAAGTTTCGCGCCCAGGGCTTTTGCCCACTGGCAGGCAATCAAGCCAACGCCGCCAGCCGCTGCGTGGAACAGGAACTGTTCATCGGGTTTAATTTCATAGGTTTTACGCAGCAGATAATAAACCGTTAAGCCTTTCAGGAAGGATGCCGCAGCTTGCTCAAAAGAAATTGCCGCAGGCAGAATCGCCGCTTTATCCGCATTAATGTTATGCACAGAGCTGTAAGCGCCTAACGCCGACTGCGCATAGACAACACGATCGCCTGCCTTAATATGCTTTACACCACTGCCGACTTTACTCACGATGCCTGCCGCTTCGGTACCTAATCCGCTGGGTAGTGATGGCGGCGGGTAAAGGCCGCTGCGGATATACGTGTCGATAAAATTGATGCCGATGGCTTTATTTTCGACCTGGATTTCATTCTCTGCCGGATCGGCAGGAGTGAACTCTACGGCTTGAAGTACTTCCGGGCCACCGTGCTTGTGAAATTCAATTCGTGTTGCCATGTGTCCTCCAGAACGTATCGTCAGGGGCTGCTTCATATGGTAAAGTTTCGACCCATTCTTTATCTCGGTAACTCCATTCACTATGGCAGGAAATAAACCCTTCAACAAACAGCAGGCTGAACCCCGCGAACGCGATCCACAAGTTGCCGGGCTGAAAGTGCCTCCGCACTCGATCGAAGCGGAGCAGTCGGTGTTGGGCGGTTTAATGCTGGATAACGAACGCTGGGACGATGTAGCCGAGCGTGTGGTGGCAGACGATTTTTACACCCGCCCACACCGCCATATCTTTACTGAAATGGCGCGTTTGCAGGAAAGCGGTAGTCCTATCGATCTGATTACCCTTGCGGAATCGCTGGAACGCCAGGGGCAACTCGATAGCGTCGGTGGTTTTGCTTATCTGGCAGAGCTGTCAAAAAATACGCCAAGTGCGGCGAACATCAGTGCTTATGCTGACATCGTGCGTGAACGTGCCGTTGTCCGTGAGATGATCTCGGTTGCGAATGAGATTGCTGAAGCCGGTTTTGATCCGCAGGGGCGTACCAGCGAAGATCTGCTGGACCTTGCTGAATCCCGCGTCTTTAAAATTGCCGAAAGTCGTGCAAACAAAGACGAAGGGCCGAAGAACATCGCCGATGTGCTCGACGCAACCGTGGCGCGTATTGAGCAGTTGTTTCAGCAGCCACACGATGGCGTTACCGGAGTAAACACCGGTTATGACGATCTCAACAAAAAAACCGCTGGCTTGCAGCCGTCGGATTTGATCATCGTCGCCGCGCGTCCGTCGATGGGTAAAACAACATTTGCGATGAACCTCGTCGAAAACGCGGCGATGTTGCAGGATAAACCAGTACTTATCTTCTCGCTGGAGATGCCTTCAGAACAGATTATGATGCGTTCTCTGGCGTCGCTGTCGCGCGTTGACCAGACTAAAATCCGTACCGGGCAGCTCGATGATGAAGACTGGGCGCGCATTTCCGGCACCATGGGTATTTTGCTCGAAAAACGCAATATCTATATCGATGACTCCTCCGGCCTGACGCCAACGGAAGTGCGTTCCCGCGCACGCCGTATTGCCCGTGAACACGGCGGCATCGGGCTTATCATGATCGACTACCTGCAACTGATGCGCGTACCGGCGCTTTCCGATAACCGTACGCTGGAAATTGCAGAAATCTCCCGCTCGCTGAAAGCACTGGCGAAAGAACTGAACGTGCCGGTGGTGGCGCTGTCCCAGTTGAACCGTTCTCTGGAACAACGTGCCGACAAACGCCCGGTCAACTCCGACCTGCGTGAATCTGGCTCTATCGAGCAGGATGCGGACTTGATCATGTTTATCTATCGTGATGAGGTGTATCACGAAAACAGTGATTTAAAAGGCATCGCGGAAATTATTATCGGTAAACAACGTAACGGCCCAATCGGGACGGTACGCCTGACCTTTAACGGTCAATGGTCGCGCTTCGACAACTATGCGGGGCCGCAGTACGACGACGAATAATAATTATTTTATGAATTAGGTAATTAAAGCAAACACTTATCAAGGAACACAAATGCAAGCGGCAACTGTTGTGATTAACCGCCGCGCTCTGCGACACAACCTGCAACGTCTTCGTGAACTGGCCCCTGCCAGTAAAATGGTTGCGGTGGTGAAAGCGAACGCTTATGGTCACGGTCTTCTTGAGACCGCGCGAACGCTCCCCGATGCTGACGCCTTTGGCGTAGCCCGTCTCGAAGAAGCTCTGCGACTGCGTGCGGGGGGAATCACCAAACCTGTACTGTTACTCGAAGGCTTTTTTGATGCCAGAGATCTGCCGACGATTTCTGCGCAACATTTTCATACCGCCGTGCATAACGAAGAACAGCTGGCTGCGCTGGAAGAGGCTAGCCTGGACGAGCCGGTTACCGTCTGGATGAAACTCGATACCGGTATGCACCGTCTGGGCGTAAGGCCGGAACAGGCTGAGGCGTTTTATCATCGCCTGACCCAGTGCAAAAACGTTCGTCAGCCGGTGAATATCGTCAGCCATTTTGCGCGCGCGGATGAACCAAAATGTGGCGCAACCGAGAAACAACTCGCTATCTTTAATACCTTTTGCGAAGGCAAACCTGGTCAACGTTCCATTGCCGCATCGGGTGGCATTCTGCTGTGGCCACAGTCGCATTTTGACTGGGTGCGCCCGGGCATCATTCTTTATGGCGTCTCGCCGCTGGAAGATCGCTCCACCGGTGCCGATTTTGGCTGTCAGCCAGTGATGTCACTAACCTCCAGCCTGATTGCCGTGCGTGAGCATAAAGCCGGAGAACCTGTTGGTTATGGTGGAACCTGGGTAAGCGAACGTGATACCCGTCTTGGCGTAGTCGCGATGGGCTATGGCGATGGTTATCCGCGCGCCGCGCCGTCCGGTACGCCAGTGCTGGTGAACGGTCGCGAAGTACCGATTGTCGGGCGCGTGGCGATGGATATGATCTGCGTAGACTTAGGTCCACAAGCGCAGGACAAAGCCGGGGATCCGGTCATTTTATGGGGCGAAGGTTTGCCCGTAGAACGTATCGCTGAAATGACGAAAGTAAGCGCTTACGAACTTATTACGCGCCTGACTTCAAGGGTCGCGATGAAATACGTGGATTAATCGTTCTGTAATATTTGATTGTCTGTGCCGGATGCGGCGTGAATGCCTTATCCGGCCAATAAAATCCTAAAAATTCAATAAGTTGATGTTCTTTCATGCTCTTATAAAGGTCGTGCCTCTGGCGGATGTACGTTTGTCATGAGTCTCACTCTGTTGCTAATTGCCGTTCGCTCCTGAACATCCACTCGATCTTCGCCTTCTTCCGGTTTATTGTGTTTTAACCACCTGCCCGTAAACCTGGAGAACCATCGCGTGTTTCAAAAAGTTGACGCCTACGCTGGCGACCCGATTCTTACGCTTATGGAGCGTTTTAAAGAAGACCCTCGCAGCGACAAAGTGAATTTAAGTATCGGTCTGTACTACAACGAAGACGGAATTATTCCACAACTGCAAGCCGTGGCGGAGGCGGAAGCGCGCCTGAATGCGCAGCCTCATGGCGCTTCGCTTTATTTACCGATGGAAGGGCTTAACAGCTATCGCCATGCCATTGCGCCGCTGCTGTTTGGTGCGGACCATCCAGTACTGCAACAACAGCGCGTAGCAACCATTCAAACCCTTGGCGGCTCAGGGGCATTGAAAGTGGGCGCGGATTTCCTGAAACGCTACTTCCCGGAATCAGGCGTCTGGGTCAGCGATCCTACCTGGGAAAACCACGTAGCAATATTCGCCGGGGCTGGATTCGAAGTGAGTACTTACCCCTGGTATGACGAAGCGACTAACGGCGTGCGCTTTAATGACCTGTTGGCGACGCTGAAAACATTACCTGCCCGCAGTATTGTGTTGCTGCATCCATGTTGCCACAACCCAACGGGTGCCGATCTCACTAATGATCAGTGGGATGCGGTGATTGAAATTCTCAAATCCCGCGAGCTTATTCCATTCCTCGATATTGCCTATCAAGGATTTGGTGCCGGTATGGAAGAGGATGCCTACGCTATTCGCGCCATTGCCAGCGCTGGATTACCCGCTCTGGTGAGCAATTCGTTCTCGAAAATTTTCTCCCTTTACGGCGAGCGCGTCGGCGGACTTTCTGTTCTGTGTGAAGATGCCGAAGCCGCTGGCCGCGTACTGGGGCAATTGAAAGCAACAGTTCGCCGCAACTACTCCAGCCCGCCGAATTTTGGTGCGCAGGTGGTGGCTGCAGTGCTGAATGACGAGGCATTGAAAGCCAGCTGGCTGGCGGAAGTAGAAGAGATGCGTACTCGCATTCTGGCAATGCGTCAGGAACTGGTGAAGGTATTAAGCACAGAGATGCCAGAACGCAATTTCGATTATCTGCTTAATCAGCGCGGCATGTTCAGTTATACCGGTTTAAGTGCCGCTCAGGTTGACCGACTACGTGAAGAATTTGGTGTCTATCTCATCGCCAGCGGTCGCATGTGTGTCGCCGGGTTAAATACGGCAAATGTACAACGTGTGGCAAAGGCGTTTGCTGCGGTGATGTAATGCAGGAAAGCAGGCTGGAGCTACCCAGCCTGCAGTGAAATTAAACTGTCGTCGCTTTCACTCTTTCTTTATAGATGATTTTTTTGATGCCATCGTTCTACGTGAGAGATAATAAACGTTGTTAGTTCTTTTATTGTTAAGCTTATCCCAATTATCTGGAATTCCTTATCCTGTTTTTTTGGGTGGAGTAATAATTTCTGCACATCTAACCATTATTAAATTTAATAATAAGTATCGGGTTTGTTACGGTAGAATATTTCTATATCCTCAAGAATATGCTTTGCCTTATTGCCTGTGACTTTCTGAGATTCAATTATAGTATCGTTAAATTCTAAAGTTAAAGAGAGCTCTTTTTTTCCGCTTTGTGTAAGTTTAACCTTATATTGATTACCAATATCAAATAAAAAGGTCCTGTAATGAGAATAATCACCTTTAACCTCCTCGGCAAAACAGCAAAGCGTGCAAATATACATAAAGTCTTTCTTACCCCTGATTTTGTTAACTAAATCAATAAATGCGTGAAAAACTTTACTTGCAATAGAACTTGATACTTCTTCTCCAGGTCTACAAAAATCTTTTGCAATTTTTAACTGTGTTTCTATGTATAAAAAGAAATCTTTGGCATAAGAAAAATCTTTGGCATAAGAGATATCTTTATTATTTAGTGCATCTAGCTCAACAGGTAAAGATGTCGTTTTGTTGCTATTCACATATGATATATTCATATCATCATCTCCATCGCGAGTAATAAAATTAATCACCATTGTAGGGTAGGGGGCTGGTCAATCAGAAATCATCTTTATAAACTTCGATTGTTTTTGTAATGCTGTATCATTAAGTTCATTAAATCGTACAGCAGATAAATGTTCTATCAAATTTCGCTCATTTGCCGAGGATTCATCATAATAAACGTAAAATTAATGTATCCTTACATCGAGTAATAAACATTTTTTATACAAAAAAAGACAGGAACGTATTTACTGGGTTAAATATAATCATCCTGCTTTTCATCACAAAAACCGCAGATAATCCTTCCTTTCCCCGGCAGCTGGCGTTATGGTCAGATGGTTTTTGCAACAAATCTCACAATAAAAAGTTTCAACATACTGACTATTTAGGGAAAAATATGCGCAAGATCACACAGGCAATCAGTGCCGTTTGCTTATTGTTCGCTCTAAACAGTTCCGCTGTTGCCCTGGCCTCATCTCCTTCACCGCTTAACCCTGGGACTAACGTTGCCAGGCTTGCTGAACAGGCACCCATTCATTGGGTTTCGGTCGCACAAATTGAAAATAGCCTCGCAGGGCGTCCGCCAATGGCGGTGGGGTTTGATATCGATGACACGGTACTTTTTTCCAGTCCGGGCTTCTGGCGCGGCAAAAAAACCTTCTCGCCAGAAAGCGAAGATTATCTGAAAAATCCTGTGTTCTGGGAAAAAATGAACAATGGCTGGGATGAATTCAGCATTCCAAAAGAGGTCGCTCGCCAGCTGATTGATATGCATGTACGCCGCGGTGACGCGATCTTCTTTGTGACTGGTCGTAGTCCGACGAAAACAGAAACGGTTTCAAAAACGCTGGCGGATAATTTTCATATTCCTGCCACCAACATGAATCCGGTGATCTTTGCGGGCGATAAACCAGGGCAAAATACAAAATCGCAATGGCTGCAGGATAAAAATATCCGAATTTTTTATGGCGATTCTGATAATGATATTACCGCCGCACGCGATGTCGGCGCTCGTGGTATCCGCATTCTGCGCGCCTCCAACTCTACCTACAAACCCTTGCCACAAGCGGGTGCGTTTGGTGAAGAGGTGATCGTCAATTCAGAATACTGACAGAGCGGGAGAGCGTGACGCTCTCCCGAATGCTGTTTTTTTAATCACACCTTTATCCTTTCGCTGTCTTGCTGCAAACTGATTAAGAGAGTTTTATCAAGGAGCAGCACATGTGGTATCAAAAGACGCTCACGCTTAGCGCCAAATCTCGTGGGTTTCATCTGGTAACGGATGAAATTCTGAATCAGCTGGCTGATATGCCGCGCGTTAACATCGGCTTACTGCATCTGTTGCTGCAACATACCTCCGCCTCTCTGACACTTAATGAGAACTGCGATCCCACCGTACGCCACGACATGGAGCGTTTTTTCCTCCGCACCGTTCCCGACAACGGAAATTATGAGCATGACTATGAGGGAGCAGACGATATGCCTTCTCATATCAAATCCTCAATGCTGGGAACATCGCTTGTATTGCCGGTACATAAAGGGCGTATTCAGACCGGCACCTGGCAAGGCATCTGGCTGGGGGAACATCGCATCCACGGCGGATCGCGTCGCATCATCGCGACACTACAAGGGGAGTAAAAAATGACCATTTCGGAGTTGCTACAATATTGCATGGCAAAACCAGGCGCAGAACAGAGCGTGCATAACGACTGGAAAGCGACGCAGATCAAAGTGGAAGATGTACTGTTTGCGATGGTGAAAGAAGTAGAAAATCGCCCAGCTGTTTCGCTGAAAACCAGCCCGGAGCTGGCGGAGCTGCTACGTCAGCAGCACAGCGATGTGCGTCCTAGCCGCCATCTGAATAAAGCGCACTGGAGCACCGTGTATCTCGACGGTTCGCTGCCGGATTCGCAAATCTATTATCTGGTGGATGCGTCTTATCAGCAGGCAGTGAATTTACTACCGGAAGAAAAGCGTAAATTGCTGGTACAACTCTGAAAGGAAAAGGCCGCTCAGAAAGCGGCCTTAACGATTACAGCATCGGCTTGAGGAAGCGTGCCGTATGCGAAGCTTCGCACTCCGCGACGGTTTCTGGCGTACCGGAGACGAGGATTTCGCCGCCGCCACTGCCGCCTTCTGGTCCCAGGTCGACAATCCAGTCAGCGGTTTTGATCACGTCGAGATTGTGCTCAATCACCACAATGGTGTTGCCCTGATCGCGCAGTTTATGCAGTACGTCGAGCAGTTGCTGAATATCGGCGAAGTGCAGACCGGTGGTCGGCTCGTCGAGAATATACAGCGTCTGCCCGGTGCCGCGTTTTGACAGCTCACGCGCCAGCTTCACGCGCTGGGCTTCACCACCAGAAAGTGTGGTTGCGGACTGCCCCAGGCGAATGTACGTCAGGCCAACGTCCATCAACGTTTGCAGCTTACGCGCCAGTGCAGGTACGGCATCAAAGAACTCACGCGCCTCTTCGATGGTCATATCCAGCACTTCGTGGATGGTTTTGCCTTTGTACTTAATTTCCAGCGTTTCACGGTTATAGCGTTTACCTTTACACTGATCGCACGGCACGTAGATATCCGGCAGGAAGTGCATCTCTACTTTGATCACACCGTCGCCCTGACAGGCTTCGCAGCGCCCGCCACGGATGTTAAAGCTGAAACGTCCTGGCGTATAACCACGCGCACGGGATTCCGGTACGCCCGCAAACAGTTCGCGCACAGGCGTAAACACGCCGGTATAGGTCGCCGGGTTAGAACGTGGAGTACGACCAATTGGGCTTTGGTCGATATCGATCACTTTATCGAAATGCTCCAGCCCCTGAATATCGCGATACGGTGCTGGTTCGGCGATGGTCGCCCCATTCAACTGGCGTTGGGCAATCGGGAACAGTGTGTCGTTAATCAG